>Ga0070739_10007071_pt1 | contig 12079 bp, 12 predicted proteins | sample Coa_R1_7_FD_66445 | JGI IMG/M metagenome (GOLD analysis project Ga0070739, IMG submission 66445) | Surface soil microbial communities from Centralia Pennsylvania, which are recovering from an underground coalmine fire - Coalmine... | ecosystem: Environmental > Terrestrial > Soil > Unclassified ... | reverse complement strand
CGTACGGCGGCTTACGCACACTGCCGTCTGGAAGGGAAGGTCTCTGACCTGAGGTACCCCTTTCCGTGGAAGACGTTCGCCGGTTTGAGCCTGGACATGGTTAGAGCGAGGCCACGCTCAACTCGTGCAGATAGCCAGGCACTTTGGGCGCTTGCGCCGTCTCCGCCGCATCTCGAAGGCATCGAGCGGATCCCAGTATACGGACCCATTGTGGTGGCGGCGAACCACTACCAGAGGCGGGGACTATGGATCGGATGGTCCGCGGCGGCCATTGATCTCGCGCTCGGCCAGGTCCGGCCGGCGACAGAGCTGCACTGGCTGGTCACGGGTAACCTCAGGCTTATGCAATGGCGGAACGCCGGACCCGTGCTGCCGGGAAGCGAGCGGCTCTTTCGACGAGTTGCACGGAGCTACGGCATGTCCGCAATGCCGCGATCGCAGGAGGGACGGGCGGCGGCGCTACGACAGTGGCTGCGCCATCTGGAGGCCGGAGACGCCTGCGGGCTGTTCCCTGAGGGTTTGCGTGGGCATGCCGGGATGCTGGTTGAGCCTGAACCGTCCGTCGATCGGGTGTTGGCTCTTGTGGATCGCCTTAATGCTCAGGTTGTCCCCGTGGGGATCCGCGAACTTGGCGGTGGAGGCTTGCGGATTGCCTTCGGCGAACCCGTACACGGTTGTTCCGGGAGCCAGGTAATGGCCGCCATCGCCGGCCTCGCGGTGGAAGAGCCCAGGGTCCGCGTGAATGGCTAGATGGGGGCGGGCGCGCCGGTTGATGACCGTGGGTCCGCGGGCGCGGGTGCTCGACTTGGGATGTGCCTTCGGATACGGCACCAGGCTCCTCGCCCGCGATCAGCACGTTTATGGGCGCGATCTGTCGCCGGCATACGTCGAGCGTGCCCGTCGCGCTCTGCCCCAGGTGGAGTTCACCTGTGGGCCGGCCGAAGAGCTTCCCTACGCCAGCGGCTGGTTCGATGCCGTGGTGATGCTGGACGTGCTCGAGCACCTGCCCGAACCGGCGAAGGCCATCACAGAGCTGAGTCGAGTGATCAGACCGGGTGGAGAGCTGATTCTCTCCGTGCCTCATCGCGGCCTACTGGCGTCTTTTGATTCGCTGAACCTCTACCGTCGGATATTCCGAGACACGGAGCCGGCTCCGACCGACGATCCCTCGTGGCCGGCATCTCCGTATCACCGGCACTTCGGGTTGCAGGAGCTGGACGAGATGCTGGCGCCCTGTTTCCGGCATGAGGCGGCTCAGTATACGGGACTAGGCCTGGCCGAGCTGATCAACCTGTTGCTGCTGATCGTCGTACTGAGGTGGATGCACAAACCCAAACTCTTTGGAACACTCCAGTACCTGTACTTCGCGGCCTACATCGTGGAGGACGAGCTCTCTGTCGGCCGGCTTTCCTATCACGTGCTGACACGCTACCGCAGAGCGGAGGGAAGTTAGGGCCGGCACATCGTCATGTGCGGCTTCCCACGGCCGTGGAGCGGTAGTCGACGGTCTGTGATTGATAGGCTGAGGTACAAAGCATCCACCACGGGTGTGACTCGAGAGGCGCGAGGGCAAGGATGCCCGAACCAAGCAGCTCCAGGGCTGGGTTGGAGCGGCCCGTGTTCGTCGAGCCCATCCTCAAACGAAAGAGGTACAGGTTTCGACGGAAGCACACGCCGCATTTCTACCTCGTGACCGCTGCGCTGACATGTGCAGCTCTGCTTGCCGGACTTGAAGGCGTAGACATTGCCTCCCGGTCTGTCACCCTTGGAAATGTCTCCTTCTGGCTTACCTGCGCCACTGCCCTGGTCGTCTTTGCCGCCTACTTCTACGGTTTCTTCCTGATCATGCATCGAGACATCCCTGCCTCCCGTATGAAGGTGATTTTGCCTCATGCGATCGTCGGAACCTTGAGTCCGCTCGTTTACGCCATGAATGTCACCATTGCGTTTGACGACTTGGGCTCTCGTCCTGTGACCGGGTTCGCGTTCGGTGCGGCCCTGGTCAGCTTTTTCCTCCTCTGTGGGCAGTACCGAATGGGCCGGGCAGTGGTTAAGGTGGATCGTCCGCGGATCCTACGTCCCCCACAAAGACTGGCCTCATAGCCTGGTAGGCCCGGCCTACACGGAACTCTGATTGACAAAGCTCAGCGGCACAGTCCGTGCGGTTGGCGGATGCTGACTGACGAATAAGTCGCATCGCCGTTCGAGATGAAGAGTCTTGCAGGCGTCTAGGTTGCGGTGGTACAAGAGAAGAAGGGGGTCGCGCCTCCTGCAACTCTACAACTGAATACATCGCCCCACGAGTAGTATCGTTCGCTCGGTTCTTTCGGGATTAGGTGAGTCGGAGGAAAGCGCATGGCTGTTGCTGCACCAGTGCGGGTGAGGTCGAGGGTACTGTGGTCGAACGCCTTCACGGCGGTCATCATGGGTATCCTGGGATTCCTGTTCATCGAGTATGTGCTGGGCCGCGGGGGTGGTCCACTGCAGGCAATCGGGCTCAGTCCGAACGCGACCATGTTCCTGGCCTATATCGTCGGTATCGTGCTGTTCCTGGCGGTCCTGGGATTCTTCACCTATCCCGTTAAGTGGCTTCTGGGAGGAGATGAGAGCCAGGAAGAGCAGCTCTACCGCTACGGCGCCGGTTCGGGCGCCAGCCGGTACTTGCGGCTGACCCTCGACCATAAGGTCATCGGTGGCCAGTACCTGTTCACCGTGCTGTTGTTCTTCTGCATCGGCGGATTTAACGCCATGCTCATCCGGCTTGAGCTGACTGGCTCGAATTCGCACTACTTCTCGCCTCAGACATATCTCACCTTGGTCGGTGAGCACAGCGTAATGATGCTCATCATGGCCAGTAGCATCATCATCGGGCCTTTTGGCAACTACTTCATACCTTTGATGATCGGCGCCAAACGGATGGCCTACCCCCGCATCGAGGCTCTCTCCTACTGGCTCTTCCTCTTGTCGGGGCTCGTGCTGATGAGCGCCATCTTCTACGACGGCTTCCCCACCGGCTGGACGGGATACGCTCCCCTTTCCGACCAGGCACACCTGGGGATGGATGCGTACATCGGCGCATTTGCCCTTGCCGGCACCAGTATGATCGTGTCCGGCATCAACATTCTGGCCACGGTTCTCATGATGCGCGCGCCGGGACTGACCTGGTCGCGAGTGACCGCAACCACCTGGGCCACGGTTGTGGCGTCGATCCTCGCCTGGCTTGCGGCGCCGATCTTGATTGCAGTCCTTGTCATGGTGGCCTTCGACCGGGCGTTCGAAACGGGGCTCTTCATTCCGGCCTGGGGCGGCAGCGCCTTCCTGTACGAGAACCTCTTTTGGACCTTCGGGCACCCCGAGGTCTATATCCTCGCAGTGCCCGCCTTCGGGGTGGTGCTCGACATTGTGGCGGTGTTCTCGCGCAAGCCGCTGTTTGGGTATCGCGCGGCCGTGGTTTCTATGTTCGGTATCGGCCTGCTGTCCTGGTTCGTGTGGCAGCACCACCTCTTTGTCAGCGGCCTAACGCCGGGACTCAGGCCCTTCTTCATGTTCTCCACTGAGATGATCTCGTTCCCGACCGGCATCATCTTTCTCTCCGCTCTGGGAACGCTGTTCCTGGGGCGGATACGATTTAGCCTTCCGATGTTGTTCGCACTGGCCTTCTTCCCGAACTTCCTGCTGGGAGGCATTTCGGGTGTCTTCCTGTCCGATGTGCCTGCCGATATTCAGCTCCATGGCAGCTATTTTGTGCAGGCACACTTTCACTTCGTCCTCATGGGTGGGACCCTCTTCGCCTTCTTCGCGGCGGTGTACTACTGGCTGCCCAAGTTGACCGGGCGCGGGTTCAGCACGCTCCTGGGACACCTGCACTTCTGGCCTATGTGGATCGGCTTCAATGGGACCTTCATCACCCTGGCCATCGTGGGCTTGCTCGGCATGCCTCGGCGGGTATCCTACTATGCGCCGTACCTGCACACGACCAACTTCATTGCCTCCGTCTTCGCCTTCATCCTTGGCGCTTCAATCTTCCCGGCCCTTGCCAACATCGTTTACAGCATTGCGTGGGGGCCGAAGCTGCAAGAAAATCCCTACGAGTCGCGAAGCCTCGAGTGGATGACGGCCACCCCGCCCCCCATCGAGAACTTTGAGGAGATTCCACAGGTGGTTGGCGGTCCCTACGGCTACGGTGTTACTCCCGTCAGGCCGATGGCCATACTGAACCCTTCCCAAGCCGCTGCTACCGGCGCGGCCGGGGCCGAGTAGACCAGGACCGAAGGAGGCATTCCATTGGCCAGATCACACAGCGACCCGGCCGACGTTACCGGAACGATTGCGACAGCTCTTGCCCGAGAGACCCGGTCGCTTGACGATCGCCTAACGCTCCTCGGCAGCCGGATGGTCTACACGGCGCTGGCGTTTTTCGCCGTCTGCTACTACTTCGCCTTGATGTTCCTTCAGATCATGAACGAGAACGGCATGTGGAAGCCCAAGGGCATCAACCATCCGCCCATGGTCATCGGCGTTGTGGAGGTGGCCCTGGTGATCGCGGCCGGACTCATCTATTTCTGGGGGCAGTGGAGCGGGTTGTACGCGCGTAAGTTCGCGATTCTGCAGTCGGCCCTGTGGGTTGCCGGCCTCTTGGGACTGGTGGCCTTCGGATTCCACATCTATGAGCTGCACAACCCCGGCTTCCCGCTGCAGACCGGATACTCGAGCGTCTTCATCGCCACGGAAGGGGTCTTCACGGCTCTGCTCGGGGTTAGTGTCATCGTCCTGCTGGGGATGGCAAACCGGGCACGCCTGGGACGGTTCGAAGCGTCAGGCGTAGCGGTGGAGGCTTTCGGTGAGTACTGGGGATTCGTTTCCGCTATCGCGTTGTTGAACTTTCTCGCACTGTATGTGCAGCCGTTTTTCCCAATCGGGTAGAGACTGAGAGGCTAAGCCCTGAGCTGGCACGTCCTTAGCGCATATTGGTCGTTTGAACCTTGGGTCATCGGTGGGCTGGTGCTCACTGGGGTGCTCTATTTGCTGGGTTTGAGGACGGGCCGTCCCGGCAAGCCTCATCCCGGCTGGCGGTCGGCCTGCTTCTACGCGGGACTTTTGACCATATTCCTGGCGCTGGAATCTCCTATAGACGGGCTGGATGGACAGCTGTTCTGGGTCCACATGGTACAGCACCTGTTGCTCATCATGGTCGCTGCGCCTCTGCTCGTTCTTGGCGATCCGGCGCTCCCAATCCTCCGGTCCTCTCCCCTCGGACCCCGCCGGAGGGTCCTGAAAGCCGTTACCACTCAGTCGTGGACGCACCGGCTGGCCTCAGTTACCAGTCGGGTGGCTTCTCCCTGGCCGGCCGCCACCATCTTCCTACTGGATCTCTATCTCTGGCACTGGAACTTGCTGTTCAACCTCACCCTGCAGAACTATGCCGTTCACATCGTCGAACACCTCTGTTTTCTCCTGACGGCTGTTCTCCTCTGGAGCCAGGTCATCGAGCAGCGGCCGGTGCACCTCCGCCTGTCCTACCTTCAGCGAGCGGCCTATGTCGTGATTGTGGGAGCTGCGGGCAACCTCCTCGCAATGTATTTCGTGTTTACGCCCCAACCGCTCTATTCGCAGTATGTCCGCCTGTCGCCGCGACCATTCGGTATGACGGCGCTGATGGACCAGCAGCTTGCCGGAGCTCTCATGTGGGTGCCGGTCCTGTTTGTTTTTGCGATCGCCTTCAGCGTGTTGCTGTATCGTTGGCTTGGGGAAGAGGAGGCGCTGGGATCTCGCGCACAGCCGGTGGCACCGGCCTACCGACTTCTCGACGGTTCATTGAGTACGGACTCAAGAAGCAAGTGAAAGTTTAGAGGACGAATGATGGATAGAAATACCAAAGCCGCCGTGCTGATCGGAGTGAGTTCCCTGGCGATCACGGTCATAGCCGTGCTCTGGGTGCTGGCGATGAGCTACAACCCGTTCGCCTACACCTACAAGGATGAGGGCCAGAAGGCCGTTACCATCGGCACGGCCGCGAATGGACAGAAGACGGCCACAATCCGGCTCAGCATTCAACCGACTACCAACACCGGGCCCGATGGGCCATGGCTGGGGTACCAGCTCCAGGATGCCGCGACCAATCCTGCCGATCAGCGTGGCGCCGCCATCTTCCATGTTCCCGCCCACGCTTTGGTTACGGTGACCGTCAAAAACTACGACAGCCGCACGGCTCTGCGCAACCCGTACTTCACAGAGGTGCAAGGGACAGTGGGCGGAGTGGAATACGTGAACGGCAAGCCCATCTCGGTCATGAATCCGAACCTGACCTCGCACACGTTTACGATTCCTGCCCTGGGCGTAAGTGTCCCCATGGAAGGTGTACCGGGGAGCAGCGGCTTCGAACTCATGAGGTTCCAGTTCCGAACAGGCAATAGCGGCACCGTTCGGTGGCAGTGCATCGTACCCTGTGGCTGGGGCTTGTACGGCTTCGGTGGACCGATGTCGCAGTTCGGCTACATGAACGGGTTGATTCACATCGGCTGAGAAGCAAGGACTTCATCACATGAGGAGCTGCAGGGGATGAGAACTCACGGCATCCGGATCTTCGCGATTTGGCTTGTGCTGACAATAATCGCCGAGGTATTCATCGGGGTTGTGCCCGTTCCCTCGCCGGTCGGCTCGGATGAAGCACTTGGGGCGCACCAGACGGTCTACATGCTGTTCTACGTGGCTGCCCCGTTCTTCACATTTGTGTGGGCCATGCTGATCTATAACGTCGTCGTCTTCCGCCGTAGAGGAGGCGATACCGGAGACGGCCCGCCTGTGAGCGACAGCACCCCGGCGCTGCTCATCTGGGCCGCGATCAGCTTTACGGCCGTTGTCTTTCTCGCCGGCTGGGGAACCTTTACACTCCACGAGATCACACAGGCCGATGGTCCAAACACGCAACACATTCAAGTGATCGGTCAGCAATGGATATGGACCTACCGCTACCCCCAGTTCGGCGGAGCCGAGAGCGACGTGCTGGTCCTGCCCGTGAAACACTCAGTCGAGTTCGACATCACCTCACTCGACGTCGTGCACAGCCTCTGGATCCGAGATCTGGACATCAAGGAGGACGCGGTTCCCGGCGTTGTTAACCACGCCTTCCTCTTTGCGAGGCATACTGCCAGCAGCAATCAGGCAGGGAATAACTGGGTGGTGTGCAACGAGTTGTGCGGCCTCTACCATGGCTACATGCGCAGCCGCATGCGAATCGTTCCGTATGCCGCCTGGCAAGCCTGGGGAAAGGCCTTGGAGGCCCACGAGCGGGCGAATGGACTCCTGAAGACCCTGCCCAAATACAGTAGTAAGTACTTCCCGCCGCCGGTAGTACCTCCGGCGCCGCAGGACCAATCGACGTAGCCGTTCCACAGACACGGAGTGAGCCGGGGATGTTTGATATTCCCGGCTCTTTGTCACTCCAGGAGACCATCTGTCTGGGGTGGCCGCGCCGGAGAGAGGGTTAAGTGGACGAGGTCCCGGTCTCAGGCCGCGGATTGACCGGGGATGCAATCACCGCCGGATTCCGGACGGCATTCCAAAGGCTAGGACCGCTTAAGGCGGCCTTGCTCCTTGCTCTTGCGATCGGGCTCGTGGGGGAGCAGGTGGTCCTTGCCCTCAACAACACCGGCAGTGCGGGGCGCACCAATCTGCACCCCTCAAGAACGGTTTCCGGGCAGCTTGACGCGCTCATCCGGGGGGCGCTTGGACCCAGTGATCGAGGGGTGCGGCGGTTCCGCGTGGAGAGGCTAACGCCCGCACCCGGTCACCCCGGCTACAGAGCGGTAACTGTTATCTGGACTATCAATAATGACCTCTCTGCCGGAACCATCGGCAATGGCGCCCAGGTGGATGTATACACGCTCTTCAGCAGCCTCTTCGAGTCGCACCTTCGGCTCTGGCGGGTGAGTCTCATCGGAACGTATCCAGTCACCGGGCGAGATGGTCGGGTACGTGAGCGGCCCGTCATCCGGGTGTCGCTCGACGCTCCCACGGCACGAGCCATAGCCGCTGGCGGATGGTCCAATCTCGATGCATTGAGCCTGTGGCCGCTCGTCCATCGAGAGTACGTCAATCCCGACTTTCAGCCTACGCCAACCGAGTAACTGCCCAATTGTCCTGTCCGTTCTCTCTTGGCCCGGTAGTTGCACCGTACTGACCAGGAATGGAGTAGCGGGGAGAATCATCTAAGGAGGAGTTGGCATGGACGTCAAAGCGATAGACGTAGAGAAGGGGATGGATGTTTTCGGTTCGGACGGCGAAAAAGTGGGTACTGTGGCCGAGGTCTGGGCAGAGTCCGATACCCACGAGCCGGTGGAACGGTCCACCACACATTTATCTGACTACGGGCCCATCTCAGGGTCGTCGACGCCGCTCGATACCGCTCGGGGATACATCCGGGTTACGTCAGGAGGTGTTCTGGGAGTGGGGGCGCAGGAGCTGTACGTGCCGCTGACAGAGGTGACCGCCGCGGATCGCGAGAACGGAATCCAGCTTGGCTGTGCCTCCGCCGACTGTGAGGCCCGATACAAGACCAAGCCGGATCTCTTCGCCGCGGAAACCTGAAAACAAGGGCTCTAGCCTTGACCGGCGGGCAGGCGCGATTCGGGGTCGACGTCGCACCTTCTCCGTAGCCGCCTCCCGAGCAACGTCAACCGGTTGCGTTATCGACTGATCCGAACTCCCGTGAGCCGCTCGCCGTCGCCGTGGATCTCCATCGTGGAGTCGGGTGCTCCGGTGGCGTCGACGTTGGCGAAGGCGGTGAGCGTTACCAAGGGCCTTCCCATTAGGACGGGCTCCAGGGGCAGCCGCAGCGAGACCCTGCCTCCTCTAAGCAGGGGGCCCAAGCTGTAGGCGCTGCCCGAGCCTCCCGTGGGCACAACTGCGGCGCGCCTTCCCTTGGAGTCAGAGACGGCCCGGACGTTCCAGCTACTGAGATCGCTGAACCATAAGACGAGGTCGGGTATACGCGCTCCCAGGTTGGTGACGCCGACGTTCAACTCAGCCTGGCGGCCGAGGCGTTGGTGCTGAGCCATCGAGAGCTGGATTCGAGCTCTGAAGGGGTCGTTGTTGGGCGAGTTGCCGCCATTCAACAGAAATACGACAGCGACGAGGCCGAGCCCACCGACGGAAAGAATCATGATCAGGCCGAGTGCGATGGGCACAAGCGGTGAGTGGTGCGCCTCCTGTTCACCGTCGAGCATTCCGTCCTCTGCCGTTGCGGGCGGCGGCTTGGAATCGCTCAAGTCTTCTCCCGTTGAGGTCAGTCGGCGGTCACGGGAGGAAACGAACCGCCGGCACGGGAAGCCCACGACTGCTGAACGCATTCTCCACTTCATGGACCACCCGCTCCGGCGACTTGCCGTACCGGGATATCCTCAGCTTCGCCACGACTGCTTCGGAGCCCCCAGCCAGCCCTGTTCCCGTCAGCCGCACCGCGTCATCTCGCCCATAGGTGGCGACCACCAGGCCGGACCGAGCCGCTTGCAGCCGGAGAGAAGGGCGCAGGGGCCGCTCTCGCGGCTGCTCGTGCTGCTTCACCAGCTCCAGTGGAGAGATTCTGTACTCGCCCGCCGCCACCGCAACGCGTGCCGGCGGCATGCCTGGTTGGGCCGAAATATGTCGCGCCAGCAGCACCTGTTCCGAAAGCGGACCACTTCCGATCAAGACTTCGGTGGGCAGCCAAAGCGCGACGCTTTCGAGTGCCTCCTCACGGCTGGGGCCGGGTCCAGACGAGAGCGGAAACAGGGGGTATGCGCGGACATGCTCAGTGCGCTCGGCGAAGTCGCTGCGCAGCCGCTGATGAATACCCCGATCATCGCGTCGGGGGACCAGGCCCAGCAGCACCATGTCGTCCGGGCGTACTCTCGGGGCAAGCTCTCGCACCTGCCATGCCAGCCGTTCGACGTTGGGCTCAACCACGATAGACTCGGCCTGACCGTTACGCCCTACATCCGACGAGACTTCGTCGAACAGGTCACGGTCCCACGGAACATTGGTGATGTAAAATACCCGTCTCTGCTTGCTCCTCAGCGCTCCTTCGAAGGCTGAGCGGACCTCATCGCGGTCGGGGAAGGACGCGATGTGTGTCCAAGACGCATCGAGAATCGCCAGGCGGTCGGTAGCGTTCTCTGGCTCCCACTCGAGGGCCGAGCCCAAGCCCAGAGTCAAGTCGGACGATCTGATCGAAAGGCCGGGTAGCCCCGAACGCCGCTCTCCGGCAGTGTGAGTCCAATGCCAGTGGCCGTTGCCGCCGGAACCTGCTGGCATGCCCGGGTCATCCAGCCGGACCGTATCAACCCGGCGTTTTCGCCAGACCGGCGTAAGGGCAGACCACCGGCTTGAGGCATCCTCCGGCTCGATGTCGATGAGCAGGCTGTTCTGCTTCGAGATAAGCGCCGCCCGAAACCTGCCGGAAGGCCCCGCCCCTCCGAACACGAGGAGCTTGTCAGAGCTTCTAGGCAACTTCCAGCACCATTGGAGGTGTGGCGAAGGATCTTGAGATCAGCTTTTTGAATGACCCTATGTCACGCCGCGAACGTGGTGCGTTGGCGGTGACGAAGTCCTCGACCTCGGTCCCGCAGTCCACGCAGGTTACCGCAGGGGATCTGCGATCAGTGCGGACGACAATCGTTCCCGCGTCAAGCATCCGCCGCCGCTGTTCCAGCACCTCTGGGTCGAGCTTCACTGGGTGGCGCTGCCGCCCGCGTCCCAGCTGATAGTGATCGACAGGCCAGTCACAGTGGGCAACGACCGGCGTTTGACCAAGGTGGACCCGATCTCCATTGGATGCCGGAATGAAACGCCGGGGTGGCACTCCCACCGCCCTTCCCAATTCGCGCATGATGGCGTGACGGTAATAGTCTCCGTGGAAGGGGATGACCCACCGTGGTTGAACGAGGCGCATGATGCGCTGGAGCTCCGACGCCGTGCTATGGCCCGAGATGTGAACCAAGTAGTCACGATAGGTGATGACCTCGACCCCCTTCTTCATGGCCATCTCCACCAACGTCCAGAATGCCTCTTCGTTGCCGGGAATGGGGGTGCTGGACATGATCAGACCATCACCCTTTCGTGCCTGAACCGGATAGTGGCCACGAATGAGCCGTGAGAGCCCGGCATCCGGCTCCCCTTGCGCTCCCGCGACCAGGATCAGGACCTTAGAGTCATCGGCATCCTTCGGCGGTGGACCCACCTCCCACGCCTGTTTGGGCATGCGCTGAAATTGCTGAGCAGTCTCGGCGGCGTTCTTCATCGAACGTCCCAACAGATAGGAGCAGCGCCCGAGCGAGTGGGCCAGCTCGATGATTATCTGCAAGCGGGTAAGATTGCTGGCAAACGCGGAGACGATTATCCGCCGTCCCTGCAGTCGGTTGAGGGCCGCCAGGAGACCCTCCTTGAGGTCGGCCAGTGTCGGGTCGGCGTCCTCGACATCGGCTCTCACCGCCTCCAACAGCAGCACGTCTACCCTGGAATGCTCCGTGAGGAACTTGGACGGCAGGCGGCCATAGCCGGTCTCATCGGTGCCTCGCAGGTCACCGGAATACAGCATGGTGCGCGAGCCCGCCTTGATGTACATCGCCATCGATTCACTGGCCGAGTGCGGCACAGGCACGAGCTGGAAGCGAAAGCGAGAGGTTTCACCCCAGCCATACGGCGGCACGGCTTCGACGATGGCTGTTTCTCGCGTTTCAGCCAGGCGCTGAGTGATGATCGCCGCTGTGACAGGACCGGCGATGATGCGAACAGTGCGGTCTAGCTGGGCCAGCACGTACGGCAGAGCGCCGATGTGATCCTCGTGGGGGTGCGTAATGACGATTGTGTGGAGGAAGGCGCGCTGCTCGTCGACAAGCCGGGGTACGGTGAAGTCAACCCCGAGTGCCCGATTGGGACTCCACGCAAGCCCGGCATCGAGCATCAGCGTGTCCTCGTCTTCCGTCAGCAGATAGCAGTTGCCTCCACTGCTGGGATTGCCGAGCAGATCGAGGTGCACGGCACATTATCCAACGGACGGCCTCGGGTCACGTCGGCACGGCGTCTAGCAGCTGAAGTGAGACAG
>Ga0070739_10007067_pt1 | contig 12088 bp, 12 predicted proteins | sample Coa_R1_7_FD_66445 | JGI IMG/M metagenome (GOLD analysis project Ga0070739, IMG submission 66445) | Surface soil microbial communities from Centralia Pennsylvania, which are recovering from an underground coalmine fire - Coalmine... | ecosystem: Environmental > Terrestrial > Soil > Unclassified ... | reverse complement strand
CATCTTATTTCTGCGGCTGAGGACAGTCGCGTTGCGCAGAAAATAAAAACCGGCCCGCAGCTTGCGCCCGGACCGGTTTGAAAAAAAAGCGTGCGACTTACTTCAACACCGCTTCGTGAAATTCCTTCCAATCGTCGAGATTGTTCAGGTTCACGGCGTCCTTGCAGGCCGAGGCGTCGTCCGGAATGCCATTCGCGCCGAGGATGCCCTTGCGCGTGGCGTCATCATGGATGTAGCCCTTGATGGCTGAGTTCAATTTTTCGATGGAGCCCTTGTCGAGCTTGGTCGCATTCTTTTTGACCCACGCTTCGAATTGGGGATAGGTCGGCTTATTGTTCTTGATGAAGTCCAGCACGGCTTCGCGTTTGAGGCCGAGACCATCAATGACCATCTGGTCGTAACCTTTGCCGCAGCCAGGATAGCCCGCCGCCAGCTTGCCCTGCGCTTCGAGGGAAGTCTTGAGCCAGAGACGCGGCAGATGCAGCACACCGAGCGGACCGGCAACTCCGGAACTGATAAGAGGAACAAACGTCGTATTCATAGTATTTGGTTTTTGTGGTTTTGATTAGAGCTTCGAGCATAGAAAAGAAAAGAAAATGGTCAACCGCAAAAAATTGGGACGTTCACCCGTGGGCGCATCCGCGCACTGCCCCGCGTGTAGGAGACGCTCGTAGCAACGGCTGTATTTCGTAGCGCAGAATTGTATTCTGCTGTATCGCCGATTTACAAATCGGCATTGGGGCAAATGGCGTGAGCGCTGGATTTTTCCACCCGATAAGCACGTGCGGGCGTCCTGCAGAATGGAATTCCGCGATACAGCAGAGTGAAACTCTGCGCTACGCCTGCGGTGATTAAATGAGAGAACAACCACCACAAAAAAATAATTGTTGACATACATTGCACCTCTATGCATAGTGATGCCATGGAAGCTCAATTGCTGCTTAAATTATGATCACCAAGGAACTTGTCGCCGCGTCGGCTGAACCGCTCATCCTGTCGCTCCTGGCGAAGGGCGAAAGCTACGGTTACGCCATCATCCAGGAGATCAAAAAACTCTCCGGTGAAAAGATTGAATGGACCGACGGGATGCTTTACCCCGTTTTGCACCGGCTCGAAGACCGTGGGCTGGTTCAATCGCGCTGGGCCGAGGCCGAGAACGGACGCAAGCGCAAATATTATTCGCTTAAGGTGAACGGCAAAAAAGCATTGCAAAAACAGCGCGAACAATGGCTCACCGTCCATGGCACGCTCGCCAAGCTTTGGGAGGAAAAATATGTTTGACCTCGAAGAAGCGATTGCCAAGTGGCGCGAGGACATGCGCGGTGCGGGGATGACGCGTCCCGAAGTGCTGGATGAACTGGAAGGTCATCTTCGGGAGGATTACCAGCGCCGCCTTCGCGATGGCGCTGAAGAACGGTTGGCGTTTGATGCGGCCATCCAAAAGATTGGCCGCCCTGCGGCGCTTCAAAAGGAGTTCGATAAAATCGCTGTGTTCAACTGGTTCACTTTTGCATCCGACGCATTTCTTTCCTTTGCAGGAATCCCAAAACGCCGGCTTGTATCGGGCGTAAATGATGCAGCAGATCAATCAGGCCCGGGTTGGGCTGCGTATGTCCGCGCCATTTTTTTTATTGCGCCCACATTGGCAGCGTGGTGCCTGGCCGAGATATTCGTAGTTCCACAGGTCAACGCGATATGGAGAAAAGACTTGGTGATGACTCTCGGGGCAAATACAAGTTTCGACCATGTCCGCCATCTCGATCATGCGATCAGTTCGCTGATAAGCACCAATTTTTTGTGGATAGTCGCCGTCGTGGCACTTTGCCTTGGCCTGATGGAATGGCGCGTCAAGTTTTGGCCGCGTTACCGCCGAGTTTTTCTCGGTTGCACCGTCTTCACACTGAATGTTGCCTTTCTTGTTTCGTTGTTCATCCAGTTCCTTGCCGCTGCGCTTGCCGCAAGCTGGCTTGTTCATTTAACCAAATAAAAATGGAGCGATCTCATGTTCGACCTCGAAAAAGAAATCTCCGAATGGCGCCGGAGACTTGACGACGCGGGAATCAAATCGCCCGGAGTGCTGAACGAACTGGAAAATCATCTGCGTGAGGAAATCGCGCGGCTGAAGCAGACCGGGATGGACGCGAAAACGTCGTGGAAAACCGCGATGGAAAAAATCGGCGCGGCGAACGACTTGCAAGCCGAGTTTGCGAAAGTGGAAAAGGTAGCGCGCGCGTCGAAGCAAATGAAATTGATGCCGATGGCGAGTCTGGTGACAATCGCAGTTTGGGCCGCGGCCTTTGGAGCGCTGCTGTATTTCAGGATGGGGAATTTTTCGGAGATGAATTCGGCCCAACGAAACTCCGGGTATGGCGCATTGGGATTGATGCTGCTTTTTGGTTTTGGCGGACGGTTTGGTTACAGGGTTTTCCCGAGGATTGACCGCAAAAAAATCCGGGACGCAATTTGCATTTCGGCAGGACTGGCGCTGGCGGTGTGGTGGACCGTCCTGTTTTGGGGAATCCTGCAGTGGCACGAATACACCATGGCCGAATTATTGGTGGTGATCGTTTGGAGCTTTATCATGCCATTTGGGCTGATCGTGGGATTGTGCGTCGGCATTGAAACAGCGGCGCGGAAAAAATCTTTTGCAGCCGCTTCGTGAACTTTAACGGGGAAAAATATGTTTGATCTCGAAAAGGCAATTGCTCAATGGCGTGAGGATATGCGCGGTGCGGGGATGACACGTCCCGAAGTGCTGGACGAGCTTGAAAGCCACCTACGCGAGGAAATCGCGCAACAGATGAAGGCTGGCGCGGATGCACAACGCGCTTTCCAAGCCGCTGTCGAAAAAATTGGTGAACCGACGCGCCTTAAGAGAGAATTCGCCAAAGCCGCCGGAGGGTCGGTCCTCTGGAGCTTGAAAGTCTGGCTCGCGCGTTTACGCGGTCGCGCGGATGAGATGCCTGCCCTGGCAGAGTTCACCGCCGACGCGCAGCAAACGTTGTCGCTCGCGCGCGGAGAAGCGCCGCGTCTGCATCATGATTTCATCGGCACCGAGCATATTCTTCTCGGCTTGACCAAAGCAGAAAATGGAATTGTTCCCAAAATGATGCAGCGCCTGGGGGTGGACATTCGGAAGATTGACGGTGAAATCCAAAAATGGGTCGGCCTCGGCCAGCCCGCGAGCAAAATCCCGGACAAAATTCCTTTCACTCCACGCGCCAAACGGGCGCTCACACTCGCTGCAAAGGAAGCTCACGCGCTCAAACATTCTCAAATCCGCCCGGAACATATTTTCCTGGGTTTGCTTTTGGAAGGCCACGGCGTGGCCGCGCTGGTGTTGAAAAACCTGGGTGTTGACGCTGAAAAAACGCGGATTGAAATCCGACGAACCCTGGCAGGAAGCTGAATCGAACTTGGGCTGCAACGGTTAGTCACTGCGCCTTCAGCATCACGCGTCGCAATAAATCCAGCGCCTGCTGACAGGTGACCTGCTTGAACGTGGGACGATCAAAACGATTGATCGGGTTCAGCACAAAAGTGTGCGCAGCCGTCGCAAGCGCGATGAACACGGTGCCGACCGGTTTCTCCGGCGTGCCGCCGGATGGGCCGGCGATGCCCGTGATGGCGATGGCGTAATCAGCCTTGAAACGCGCGCGCACGCCTTCAGCCATTTCGCGTGCGGTCGGTTCGCTCACCGCGCCATGTTGCGCGAGCGTTTCCGCCCGGACGCCAAGGAGGTTTTGTTTGGATTCGTTGCTGTACGAGACAACCCCACCCAAAAAAACCGCCGAAGCGCCGGGAACATCGGTGATGCGATTGGCCACGTAACCGCCTGTGCAGGATTCTGCGAGAACGAGCGTTTGCTTTCGGTCCGTGAGGAGTTGAACAATCATTGAATTGAGCTGGTCATCCTGCACGCCGAAGATGTGCGCGCCGAGTTTTTCGCGGACGATGCTCTCCGCTTCGGCCACCAGTTTGTTCGCATGCGCGCCGCGGGCAACGAGCCGCACATCCACTTCGCCGTAATGGGCGCAATAACCAAGCTCCAATCCATTTTTCGCCAGCGATTGCAACGATGAGGAAATTTTCTCTTCAACGACCGATTCTCCAAGGCCGGTCGTGCGCAACGTGCGGCAGACGAAATCGGATTCGATGGGAAATTCTTTTTGCAACAGCGGCAACACGTGCGTGATGAACATCGGCCTCAGTTCGCGCGGCGGCCCGGGCAGCATCACGAGCCAGGAAATTTTTTCTCCATCACGGAAAGGATTCGGCTGGATTTTCATCGCCAGACCCGGCGCGGTGCCGAAAGCGTTTTCAAGCACCAATGCGCCTTCGGGAACTTGCGCCTGCACTTTCGTGCTTTCCGGCATGGGACGGTTGCGTTGCGCAAAATAATTTTCCAAGTGGCGCACGATGGCGGTGTCCGTGTGTAATTTTTTGCCGAGCAATTCCGCAATCAAATCGCGCGTCAAATCATCCGATGTCGGGCCGAGTCCACCGGTGACGATGATGAAATCGGAACGACCCAGGGCTTCGCGAACAGTTTGCTGGATGGCGGTCGCGACGTCGGCAATGGCGGTTTGGCGCGAAACATCGTAACCGGCATCGGCGAGCTGACGGCAAAGCCATTGCTGATGGGTGTTCAACATAAAGCCCAGCATCAATTCGCTGCCGGTGTTGATGATCTCAACGTTCATCCCGGCAAGTTTAAAGTTTCAGGTTTAAAGTTGAAAGTTTTGTGTCGAAAGGATTGTTTGGTCAGGCGCAACTTGAAACTGTTCTCAAACTGGGGACTGGAAAGTCCCCAGAACCCGCAGACAAGAATGTCTGCGCTACGTAGCGCAGGCTTTCCAGCCTGCGGATCCAGGCGACTTTCCAGTCGCCTATTCATGCAGAAGCATATTTCCTCTTTAAGCACATTTTCGAGTTGCGCCATAAAGCCGGCGATGCACCCAATGGAAATCCAGGCGGCCGCATTGCGCAGCTCACAATTGATAGGTGTGGGAGTTTTGGACGTTGACTCCTGCAAACGAGCCGACAATCCAGCAGAAAATTGCGAACAGCAGCGTGACGATCGAAATAACCAACCCCGCGACGGCCAATCCCCGGCCATTCTCCGCGCCATTACGACTGGTCTGGCCCAATGCCACCATGGAAAAGATGAGCCCGAGCACCGGAAACAGAATCGTCATGCAGCACGGGATGCCCAAAAGGCTGAACAAAAAACCGGTAACGGCCATCCCGTTGGTCCGGGAGGACGGCACGTATGGAGTTGGCGGGACATAAGCCTGCGCGGGAAATAATGCGGCAAATTCCGGGAGGCTGCCCAGCGGGCGCCATTCCGCCATTCCAGTTGTCCATGCGCGGGTTTGTGCGTTGGCGCGTCCCTCGGCAATCCATTTGCGCAAGTCGTCGGCGCTGACAGGCCCGTATTCCTTCTGATCCGCTCCGATTATCCTATACATGATGACCCTTGGCCTATTGATACAGCATCAAAGCGCGAATTGCCAGCAGGGTGTTGAACTAATGAATCGCCACAAAAAAGCACACGAAGCACAAAAATATTTATGAGAATTGAGGATGACAAAGACGGAACATGCAATACGCAACACGCAATTTTATTTTGTGTTTCTTGTGCTTTCTCGTGGCCATTAGGCGGCCAGTTCCTCCAGCTTCGCCTTTGCCTGGCCGCTGTTAAGAATTTCTTCCGCCAATTCCCAGCCGTCGCTCATGGTTTTGGTTTTGTCCGCAACGAACAACGCCGCAGCCGCGTTCAACAGCACGGCGTCGCGTTTTGGGCCGCGATCTTCGTTGCGCAACAGGCGGCGGACAATTTCCGCATTCGCCTCGCGGTTGCCGCCGGCAAGGTCGGCGAGCGCCGCGGGTTGAATCGGAAAATGTCCCGGCGAAATCATCGAGGTCGAAAAACCGCGATCCTGGTAAAATTCCGCAACCGTGTTTTCATCCAAAGTCGAAAGTTCGTCCAACCACGAGTCGCCGACCTTGCCGCTCACGACCATGCCGCGGCGAATGCCCAAAGATTGCAGCACGCTCGCCAAAATTGGGCAAAGCTCCGGGCGCGGCACGCCGATGAGTTGCGCGGAAGGCCGGGCTGGATTAAGCAATGGGCCAAGAAAATTGAAAATGGTGCGTTGGCCGCGGGCTGCGCAAAGTTTGCGCGCGGCGGCGATGTGCCGGAACGTCGGATGAAATTTCGGCGCGAAGAAAAATGCAAAATGATGTTCGCGCAAAGATTGCGCAGCCTGCTCGGGCGAAAGTTCGACGGGCACGCCGAGCGCTTCCAGAACATCCGCACTGCCGGCTTGCGAAGTGACCGCCCGATTGCCATGCTTGGCAACCGTGATCCCCGCGGCGGCGCAAATGAACGCAACGGTTGTCGATATGTTAAAAGTATTGAGCCTGTCGCCGCCCGTGCCGCAAACGTCAAGTATGACGCGCGCGCGGGTTTCGGAGTCGAGCGGCGGGGCGATGGATTTTGCGCGCAATTCGCGGGCGAACGCGGCGATTTCGCCAGGCGTTTCGATTTTGCGCGCCAGTTCGCAGAGAAAATCGGCCTTGATTTCCGCCGGGACCGATTCATCCACGAGCTGTGCCACAGCGGCGGCGACCTGTTCATCGCTCAGGTGCACCGCGCTGGCGAGCTGATTTTTAAATAAGTTCAGCACGTTGAGAGTCTAATGGCGGAGTGGGCAAAGGCCCAAGCATAAGTTTTACGATATGATGTCACAAAGAGACGGATTTGGCGCCACCGGCTGGATTGTTGTGCTGGCGCTTGCCGCGATCCTGGCGGGTGGGGGGTATTGGTATTGGCAGCGAAATTCTGAGAACGATCCCGAATACAAGACAGAACCGACCGCACGCGGCGATTTGGTCCAGGTCGTCACGGCAACGGGCCAGTTGAATCCGCGCACGAACGTGATCGTTGGCTGCCAGGTATCGGGCATCATCCAAAAGATTTTTGTGGATTACAATTCGCACGTGACCAATCACGAAATCATCGCGCAACTGGACCCGACCACATACAAGACGCTTGTTGCGCAAGCCCGCGCGAATCTTGCAAACGCAAAGGCGCAGCTCGAACTCGCAAAAGCCAACGAGGAACGTTCCACCGTGCTTTACAAGGACAAGATTGTCGCGACCGCCGACCAGGACACCGCGGAGGCGACCTATCATCAAGCCCAGGCGCAAGTGCAACTCATGCAGGCCACGCTCGACCAGGCTGAGGCAAACCTTGCCTATACCACCATTTATTCGCCCGTGAATGGCATCGTCATCTCGCGCAACGTGGACGTTGGACAAACCGTCGCCGCAAGTCTTAGCGCGCCGACGCTTTTCATGATCGCCAATGACCTTGGGCAGATGCAGATCGATGCACTCGTTTCAGAAGCTGACATCGGCGGCGTGGAAACGAACCAGCAGGTGAATTTCACCGTGGACGCTTTCCCCACGCGCACGTTTCAAGGCACCGTGATCCAAATTCGCAACGCACCACAGACCAACCAAAACGTCATCACGTACGATACGGTCATCGGCGTCAACAACTCCGATTTGAAATTGCGGCCGGGCATGACGGCAAATGTTTCCATCATCACCGCGCAACGGCACAACGTCTTGAGCATCCCCAATGGCGCGCTGCAATTTGCTTCGCGGTATCAAGCCGAATCGGGCGAGGCGCGCAAACAAGCCGGCATTGCTTCGGCAACACTAAGCAATGGCGCGCCAAGCGTGGACAAGAAGGCATCCGGTGGAGCGCCTGGCCGGTCTGGCGGTGGAAGTGGGAAGGGCGCCGGCGGCCATCCCAAAATGGAGAAAGTCGTCCATACGGTGTTTGTATTGGAAAAGAGTCCGGATGGCAAAAGCGACAAACTCAAGCCGGTGCAAATCCGCACCGGGATCAGCGATGGCATGTCCACACAGGTGCTGGATGGATTAAAGGAAGGCGATGAGGTGGTGGTCAGGCAAATCAATCCGAACGGCGTTGCCGAATCGAGCAGATCCAATCCATTCGGCGGCGGCGGACGAAGGTTTTAATCTCTGATGAACGCGATTATCGAACTCGACCACGTCCACAAGGTTTACCACACCGGCGAAGTGGATGTTCACGCGGTGCGGGATGTCTCAATGACCATCCAGCGCGGCGAATTTGTGGCCATCATGGGGGCCAGCGGTTCCGGCAAATCCACCATGATGAATACCCTTGGCTGTTTGGATCGTCCGACCCAGGGGCGTTACCTGCTCGATGGGATCGATGTCTCACAATTGGACCGCGACCAGCTCGCAACCATCCGAAACGAAAAAATCGGTTTCGTTTTTCAAGGTTTTAACCTTCTTTCGCGCACGTCGGCGCTGGAAAATGTTGAATTGCCGATGATGTATGTGCGCAAATCCGTCGGAAGGCGCGACCAGCGTGAGCGCGCCATGCACGCGCTGGAGATGGTCGGCCTTGCCGATCGTGCCGGGCATCATCCCAACCAGCTTTCCGGCGGGCAGCAGCAGCGTGTCGCCATCGCGCGCGCGCTCGTCAATCAGCCCGCGATGCTGCTTGCGGACGAGCCGACCGGCAATCTCGATACGCAAACGAGCATTGAAATCATGGGCGTTTTCCAGAAGCTCAACGACCAGGGCATCACCATCATCATGGTGACGCACGAACTGGACATCGCCAGCTACACGAAGCGCAACGTCATTATGCGCGATGGCCGCATCGTGAGCGACCTGCCCGTTGCCAAACGCTCGATCGCGACCGAGGAGTTGCGCAAGTTGCGCGAAGCGCACGAAGCCGTGCAATTGGTATCATGAAAATTTTCGCAATCCTCAGGGTCGCGGTGCGCGCGATGCGCCGGAACAAAATGCGGACCATCCTGACGATGCTCGGCATGATCATCGGCGTAGGCGCGGTCATCGCCACGGTCAGCCTTGGTGACGGCGCGAAATCGCAGGTTGAGGCTCAAATCGCCAGCATGGGCCAGAATGTGATCCAGGTTTTTGCGGGCAGCTTCACGCGCGGCGGCGTGCGCAGCGGCTGGAATAACGCCGGCACGCTCACGGTCGAGGACGCACTGGCGATAGAACGCGAGATTCCCGATGTCACGGTAATCAGCCCGGAATATCGCAATGGAACGCTAGTCGCTGCCGGAAATCAAAATTGGTCCACTACCATAATGGGCGAAGGGCCGGATTACCTCGACATTCGCCAATGGCCGTTGGAAGAAGGCGCGATGTTCACACCCATGGACGTGCGCGCGGCGTCCAAGGTGGCTGTAGTCGGCAAGACCGTCGCCGACCAGCTTTTCCCCGATGGCAATGTGATTGGCCATGTGATTCGCATCAAGAATGTGCCATTTGTCGTCGTTGGTGAACTTGCGCCCAAGGGATTTTCATTTATGGGCTCGGATCAGGACGACACCGTCATCGTTCCTTACAGCAGCGCGATGAAACGCTTGTTTGGCGCGACAAATATTCGCGGCATCATGGTGCAGGCGAAGGATGAGAAATCGATGGCCGAAGTGCAGGATGAAATCACCGATCTGTTGCGCGAACGCCACAAAATCGCCCCCGGCCATGATGATGATTTCATGTTGCGCACGCAGGATGATATCCGGCAAATCGCCGACAGCGCCTCGGCCACCATGCGCATTTTGCTGGCCGGCGTTGCGTGCGTCTCGCTCATCGTCGGCGGTATCGGCATCATGAACATCATGCTTGTGAGCGTGACCGAACGGACGCGCGAAATCGGTATTCGTATGGCCGTCGGCGCGCACGGGTGGGACATCCTGCTTCAATTTTTGACCGAAGCCGTTGCGCTAAGTCTTGTCGGAGGATTTCTGGGGATCCTTCTCGGCGCGGGCAGCTCGAAATTATTTGCGTATTGGAAAGATTGGCCGGCTTTGACGTCTCCGTTTTGGGTGATGGGGGCGTTCGTTTTCAGCGCGCTGGTGGGAATTTTCTTTGGCTTTTATCCCGCCTGGAAAGCATCGAAGCTCGACCCGATTGATGCGCTCAGATACGAATGACTTCGTTAAATCGTTAAATTGTTGGAACGGGTTAAAAATGCATCTCCGATTTAACGATGTAACCAATTTAACCTTGTAACCAAGTCAGCCCATCCGCACTTCCCGGCCCGTTGCGGCAGAGGCATAAATTCCATCCAACACCTGCTGCACCTTCAACGATTCTTCCAGCGTGACCAGCGGCTTTTTGTTGTCGAGCACGCAATTGACGAAATGATGCAGCCGATCTTCCGGTTGGGGGACCTTGAGGCTGGTGAGATGCACTGTCTCATAACCGGCCGGGCCGTTGCGGAAAAGTCGCGCCGGAAAAAGCGCCAGGCCGCCGTTCGTGCCCAGCAAATCCGCGCCGTATTCCCGGCCTTCAGGCGGCTGATGCGCCGCCCAGCTCACCTCAAAATTAACCGTGCGCCCGCTCTTCAGCTTGATCAACGCCACTCCGTAATCATCCACGTCGAATGGCTTGGCCGGATCAATTTCGCTTCGGCCCCAATTGACTTCGCCGAGACCGCGCCCGCCAAATTTCGAATGCGTCTGTCCTGAAACGCTGGCGACCTCAAATTCCCCGAGCAGATGCAACGCCGTGTCGAGCACGTGCACGCCGATGTCGAACGTCGCGCCGCCGCCCGAAAATTTCTTCTGCGTGAACCACGAACCGATGCGCGGAATGCCGCTGCGCCGCAGCCAGAAACAACGCGCGTGATAAAGCTCACCGAGGTCACCTCGCTGGATGATCATCTTCGCCATCTGTGTCGCGCGATTGAACCGAAAATTTTGGCCCACCATGAGGGTCCGTTTCATCTTCATCGCCGTGTCGATGATCTTGGACGCCTCACGCGCGTTCATCGCCATCGGCTTCTCGAGAAAGACATGCTTTCGCGCCTTGAGCGCCTCGATGGCCACCGGCGCATGCAGATGGTTCGGGAGCGCGATGGTCACCGCGTCGATGTCCGCCTGTTCCAGCAGTTCGCGATAATCGAGGTAATTGCGGGGGATATTGAAACGCTCGGTTGCTTCCTTGGCCCGCGTCGTGTTCATCTCTGAAACGGCCACCGCGCTGGCGCGAAAACATTGCGAAAGGCTTGTAAGATGCTCCAAGCCGATACCACCAGTCCCAATCACTGCGCAACGAAGTCTCTCGGGCATATTGTTGTGATGTTTATCCGTTCTTGGCCGTCCCTCAATTAGGCTGGGTTGCGAGCCATTTAAACGAACTTTATGACCTCCGGTCAACCGGTTTTGTTGCAAAATCGTCAAAATCCACGCAAATTGACGCTTGCCCAATGGTTTTAGGCAGTCTAAGAACGCTGGGTGTTCATCGCCCTGGCAATTTTGGCATTTCTAAGTCTCTTACTGCTTCTCTGGCAATGGGTTGCAGCTTACAGTTTTCCCCTGCATAGGCGCGTCCAAGATGTCTCCTTTTCCCCGCCAATAACGCTGCTAAAACCACTTAAAGGCTTGGATGAGAACACTATCCATTGTCTTCGAAGCTGGATGGAACAAGATTATCCCGGAACCGTCCAAGTGCTTTTTGGCGTCGCTTCGCCCGATGACCCCGTTTGCGCTGTGGTGAAGCAACTGCTGGCTGAATTTCCCAAAATGGACGGGCAACTGGTGCTTTGCCGCGAACAGTTGGGCATCAACGGCAAAGTCTCTTCGCTTATCCAAATGCAGCGGCTCGCGCGACATGACATCATCATCGTTAGCGATGGAGACGTCCGCGTTCCCGGCGATTTTTTGCGCAACGCCGTTGCGCCATTGAGCGACCCAGACATCGGCCTCGTGAATTGTTTCTATCGGCTGGCAAATCCAGTCAATGCGGCGATGCGTTGGGAAGCGCTGGCGATCAACGCCGATTTCTGGAGCCAGGTCCTGCAGGGCAAGAGCATCGCGCCGCTCGATTTCGCTCTCGGCGCGGTGATGGTCACCCGGCGTGAACAACTGGCGAAGATCGGCGGTTTCGAGGCGCTCGCCGACCATCTCGCTGACGATTTCCAACTCGGCAACCGCATTGTGCGCATCTGCCGCAAACGCATCGCGCTTTGTCCTGTTGT
>Ga0070739_10007062_pt1 | contig 12094 bp, 8 predicted proteins | sample Coa_R1_7_FD_66445 | JGI IMG/M metagenome (GOLD analysis project Ga0070739, IMG submission 66445) | Surface soil microbial communities from Centralia Pennsylvania, which are recovering from an underground coalmine fire - Coalmine... | ecosystem: Environmental > Terrestrial > Soil > Unclassified ... | reverse complement strand
GTGAGCACCTGCACGGCCTGGGCGTCTGACTCCAGGCGGCGGCTGCGCTCCTCGTCGCCGGCGTCGCGCCCCGCCTCCGCGATCCGGCGCCGCAGCCAGCCGGTCAGCGCCGTCGTGCCGAGCTGTTCGGTGGAGACGGCGGCGTGCAGCAGCTGGCCCACGTGGCGCAGGTCCGTGAGGCGGCGCTCGCCCTCGACCTCCGCCAGCACGCGCTCGGGGAGGCCCTCTTCGCGCGTCACCGCCTCCAGCAGCGAGGCGACGCCGCGCTCGCGCAGGATCCTGGCCCATTCGTGCAGGCGCTCGTGCAGGGCCGCCCACTCGGCCTCACCGGCGGAGGCCACGCGCTCGGCCGCCCAGCCGAGGAACGGCGTCAGCGCGACCGCGTGGGCGCGGCTGACCGAGGCCGGCCGCTCGAGCGCCTCGAGCAGCGCGCGCCAGTCGCCTGCGGCCTCGGTGGCGAAGACGCTGCCCGCCCCGTTGATGACCGCGGGCACGCCGGCCCGCTCGAGCCGGTCGGTCACCATGGCCGCCTGCGCGTTCGTGCGCACGAGCACGGCCACATGGCCGGGGGAGACCGGGACGCAGTCGTCGGTTCCGTCGCGCAGGGCCACCTGCGCGCCGCTGTCGAGCAGCCGCACGACGTCGGCGGCCAGGTCGGCGGCCACGCACTGCCGGGCCGCCTTCAGCGCGGCAAAGCCGCGGCCTGTGCGCTCGACGTCCTCGCGGGCCAGGATCCTCACCCGTAGCGGCGCGCCGGCCAGGCGCGGCGGCGGCTGGGTGACCGCAGAGGACACGCGCCGGTACTCGATCCCCTCGTGGCCGAGCTTGGCGCCGGCGAACAGCGCGTCGTAGGCATCCAGCAACTGCTGGTCCGAGCGCCGGTTGCCGGTCAGCGTCCGCCGCTCCCCGGCCTGGCCGGCCGCGTCGAGGTAGGCGTAGACATCGGCGCCCCGGAAGGAGTAGATCGCCTGCTTGGGATCGGCGATCAGCACCATCGTCGTCCCGTGCGCGAAGGCGCGGCGCATGATCTCCCACTGCACCGGGTCGGTGTCCTGGAACTCGTCGACCAGCACGTAGTCGTAGCGCTCGCGCAGCCGCGCGGCCACGGTCTCGCCCTCCTCGCCCGCCAGCGCGCGGGACAGGCGCATCAGCAGGTCGTCGTAGGTCATCACGCCCAGGCGGCGCTTTCGCTCCTCGAGCTCTGCCCGGGCACGGAGCGCCAGACGCCGCCGCATGGCGCCGACCTCGCCGGGCGCCGCCGCGACCGCCGCCGACGGGTTCTCGATGGCGATCCGCGCAACGGCCAGCGCCTGAGCGCGCGTGAGCTCGATCGCGTCCTCGCGGTGAAAGCGCCGCACGTAGAGGTCGTCGAGGACCTCCGTGGTCAGATCGCTGAGGTCCTCGACGAACGTGACCTCGGGCTCGAGGTCGGCCGCGACCCCGAGGCCGCTGAGCGCCTCCTGGCAGAAGCCGTGCGTGGTCGCGATGGTGGCGCCGTCGAAATCCGAGAGCGCCTGCGCGAGGCGCCGGCGGGACAGCGCCATAGCCTCGCGGCCGCGGGGGCGCAGGAGCCCGAGCACCGGGTCCTCACCGGCTGGCGCCCCCGCCAGCTCGGCCCGCAGGCAGCGCTCCACGCTGATCAGCCGCTCGCGCACGCGCTCGCGCAGCTCGCCCGTGGCCATGCGAGTGAACGTCACGAGCAGGATGCGCGCGAGCGGCACGCCCTCGGCCACGAGGCGCGCGGTCAGGCCGGCGATCGCGTAGGTCTTGCCGGTGCCCGCGCTGGCCTCGAGCACGGTCACGCCGCGCGGGAGCGCGGCGGCGAGGTCGAACGGCGGCTGGGGCGCGTTCAGCTCGCGGACGTCGAGCGGGGGCTGCGTGGTGCTCACCCGATCGTCACCTCCTCCCGGGCCAGCAACGGATCCCACAGCCGGCGCGCCAGCCGCCCCGCGCGGGCCGGCTCGGAGGCCTCCCAGCCCGGCCCCTGCTCCTCCGGGCCGGGCGCCAGCTCGAGCAGGTCCTCGAAGGCGCGCCGCCTGCCGTAGACCAGCTCGTGCTCGGGGTCGGCGTCCTCGCCGCGGAAGTTGTAGTCAGAGCGCCACTTGGCGCGGGCGGCCGCGAGCGCGTCGTCGCCCCCCGCGGCGGCGGCCGCATACGCGGCCGAGCTCGCGCAGAACAGCGGCAGCGGCTCGCGCATCCCGCGCGCATAGAGGTCGACAAGCGATTCGAGCTCGTCCAGCGCCGCGCTCCGGCGTGCGGCGGCGTCCGGCCCGAGCGGGGGCAGGCGCGCGACGGTGACCAGCTGCCCTCGCGGGCCGCGTCCCACCGTGACGGCGCTGAACGCGCGCTCGGGCGCGGAGGCGGTGGCGGCCAGCAGCCGCACCCAGGCCGCGAGGCGGTGCTTGGCGGCCACGCGCGAGTAGATCGCGCTCAGCAGGACATCGCCGTGAGGCGAGGGCAGGGTGCCGCCCAGCACGCGCCCGCCCGACAGCGGCACGAAGACGTCGAGCGGCGCGCCGTCGCCGGGCTGCGCGGCGAGCGCCTCGGCGCGGGCGCGGATCGCGCGCACGATCGGGTACACGTCCTGGAGCACGGGCCGCGCCAGCCGGCCCGGAGGCAGCGTGCCGCGGGCGACCTCGGCCAGGCAGGCGGTGCGGTCGTCCACTCCGGCCAGTGCCTCCTCGAGCAGCCGCTGCCCCACGTCCCAGCGCTCGAGCGCGTCGAGCTCGACTGGAAGGGCGTCGTCCACCTCGTCCTCGGACTCGCCGAGATAGATCCGCAGGCGGTGGCGCAGGAAGGCGCGAATCGGGTGCTGGACGAAGCGCACGAGATCCTCGAGCGCGATCACGTCCAAGGCGGGCGGTGGGAGCGGGCCGGCGAGAAACGGTGACGGCTGACGGCGCGGCCCCTCGAGCGCGCGGGCGCCGGCCAGCATCACGCGATCGAAGCTGAACGGATCGGCGCCGACCAGCGCCCCGGGGGTGAAGTTGCGCGCGTCGAAGGGCTGGAGCGGGTGGTGGATGACCACGCGCTCGCGGGCGGGGCCATCGCCGGCGCGAACGGTGGCGTCCACGGCGTCGAGCAGCTCGCCGACGGGCACGGCCGGCGGCCGCGGCAGGTTCGTGCGCTCGTCCTTGCCGGTGTAGGTGATGAGCAGCCGCTCGGTCGCGGCCATCAGGGCATCGAGCAGGAGCTGCCGGTCCTCGCTGCGCGGGTCGCGCTCGCCCACTCGGGGCTCGACCAGCATCAGGTCGTCGCCGTCGCGCGGCGTGCGGCGCGGGAAGGCCCCGTCATCGAGGCCGAGCAGGCAGACGACCCGGTGGGGCACCGAGCGCATCGGGTAGAGCGTGCACACGGTCAGGTGGCCGGTACGGAAGTTCGCTCTGGTGGGGCGGCCGGCGAGGCGCTCGCCGATGAGCGACTTCAGCTCCCCGGGCGCGAGCGCGAGCTCCCCGGCGCCCGTGCCGGCGGCCTCCTCGGCGAGCTCGTCGAGCAGGCGCTGGAGCTCCGAGCGCTGCCAGCTCTCGCGCGGCGCCGTGGCCGTGAGCGCATCCGCGGCGCGCGCGATCGCCGCCGTCCACGCGGCCAGAGGCTGCGCGCGACCCAGCTCGTCGAGGGCGCACCCGAGGCGGTCGACGAGCTCAGCGAAGCGGCCGGCCAGCTCGATCGCGCCGCTCTCGACGTCATCGAGGGGGAGACGGCCCGCGAACAGCCGCGAGCCCTGCTCGGTCATGGCCACGCCGAGCAGGAGCCGGTCGAGGCCGGCGCGCCAGGTGCCGCTCTCCAGGCGCTCGAGGTGGAAGGGCGCGCGGTGCGACGCGTCGAGCCCCCAGCGGATGCCGGCGTCGGTGATCCAGCGCTGGAGCCGCGTGAGGTCGTCGTCGCGCAGACCGAAGCGCCGGCGCACCGGCTCGCGATCGGCGAAGCCGAGGACCTGGGAGGCGGTGAGGCGCTGACCGTGGAGCTCGAGGAGCTCGGATACGGCGGCGAGGACCGGGTTGGTCTGGCGCAGGGAGCGGTCGGCGAGGCGCACGCGCAGGTCGATCTGGCCCGCGGGCCGGTCGGCCCCATCGGTGCCGCCGGTGCCGAAGGTTGCGTGGATGAGCGGCGCGAACGTCTCGATGTCGGGACACATGACGATGACGTCGCGCGGCTCGAGCGTCGGGTCGCGGGCGAGCAGGCCGAGCACGGCGTCGCGCAGCACCTCGACCTGGCGGGCGCGGCCGTGGCAGGCGTGGACCTGGACGCTCGTGTCGCCAGGCGCCAGCTCGGCTCGCGCGTCGGGCCGGCCGGCGAACGGGGCGCCGGGGGGCAGGCGGTCGGCAGCCACGTCAGCCTGGAGGCGCTCGAGCAGCGTGACGGGCGCGCGATCGGGCGCGACATGGCGATCGCTGGCCGCCGGCCCGGCGGCCGCGAGCACGAGCTGCATGTCGCGCACGTCGCGGCCCCACGAGGCGAGCAGCGGGTTGGTGGCCTGATCCCCCCGGTGGCCTGCCAGCCTCCGCCACAGCTCAGGGGAGGGGTGCAGCAGGAAGAGGTGGACCTCGCGCCGGGCGGCCAGCGCGCTCAGCAGGCGGACGTCGCCGGCGGGCAGCCGCGTGAGGCCGAAGAGCGAGAGCCGCTCGGGCAATTCGAGCAGGGCGCCGTCGCCAGCCAGCCGCTCGCATGCGGGCTCCAGGCGCTCGGCCGGGCCCGGGGTGCCGATCCGCTCCCGCAGCCGCCGCCACAGCTCGGCCTGCCACCGGGCGGCGTCGGGCAGCGGGCGGCCGTCGCCCCAATGGTCCTCGCCGGCTCCCCACGCGCACACCATCTCGGGCCGGTGCAGCGAGTACCGGTGAAAGAGCTCGGCGAAGTGGCGCGCCGTGCTGAGCCGGCGCGCGCGCCGCACCGGGTCGGGCTCCCCGGCGCCGTGGCCGAGGTAGGCGGCCAGCGGGTGCAGCCAGGGCTCGCCGAGGTGGGCGTCGATCAGCTCGAGCAGCGGCCACGCCGAGTGCTCGGGGAGCCACGGGTCGCCGTCGGGATCGACTCCCGAGGCGGCGGACAGCGCCTCGGCCAGCAGTCGCCGCGGGGAGGGGAAGAGCAGACCGGCGCACACGCCGTCGCCGGCGCCGGGCTGAGCGCCCAGTCGCGCGGAGAGCTGTTGGGAGAGCCAGCGCTCCATTCCGCGCGTGGGCACCGCCACCAGTTCGGCCGCGAACGGGTCCTCCGGGGGCTGCGCGAGCAGGCCGGCCAGCGCGGTGGCGAGCCCGTCGGCGCGTTCGGATCGGTGCAGGTGCAGCATCGGCGTTGGTTGCCGCCGCGCCGGCGCCCCGGGCATGGTGCGCCGCGGGCGGCCCACAAGTGTCCCGCGCGCGGCGGCGGAAGGGGCGGGGCGGCGGTTTCCGAGGTCTCGCGCCGGTCAGCCGGAGCGCCCGCTCGCGCGATCACCCGGAGCGCGTCAGAGGGGTGGTGGCTGACTTGAATCAACCATGCGTTGAGGAAACTCATCCACCCCCGGCGGGCGGCCCCCCGGCCGCGCCGCAGGACGCCGCGGGCCCCGGCGGGCGGCCCATCGGCCGGATCACACCGGACGCGACCGCGCGACCGCGTCCCGGCGGTACCTCTGCACGTAGGTGTCGAAGTCCCAGCTCTCGAGGAAGCGCGCGGCCGCGTGACGGCCGGAGTCGAACAGCGCCCGCGCACGCTCGTGGGGGATCGCGAACTCGGTCGTGCGGACGCCCAGCGTCGGGATCGGGATCGTGCGGGCGAAGCTCGCCTGGTCGAGGTAAAGGCGGTCGTGTGCCTCCATCATCGTCTCCGCCATCGCCTTGACGAAGTCGAGGTCGGAGGCGATCGGCGCCGCCGCCTCGCCTCCGGCGCTGGCCGGGATCAGCGGCGCGCTCTGGCCGGGAGCCACGAGCAGCATCCCGAAGGTCGGGAACTCCGGCGAGCGGCCCTGGCAGTCGAACAACCACACCGGGAAGTTCGACAGGATCCCCCCGTCGACGATCACGTGGGACGCGCCCGTGCGCGGGTCCTTCAGCGTCACGGGCTCGAAGAACACCGGGATCGACATGCTCATCCGCACGGCCTCGGCGATCTCGAGCTCGTCGGGGTCGAGGCCCAGCTGGTCGGCGTCGCGCGGCAGCACGAGCATGCTCCGCGTCGACAGGTCGGAGGCCACCACCTGAAGGCGATATCGGCGAGACTCCTGCGTGGCGCTCTTGTCGCGCAGCTGCCCGAAGTGCGTGATCCGCTTGTGCTCGAGGCACTCGCGCATCCAGCCCAGGAAGTACCGGCCGCTGTGCAGGCCTCGCGTCACCACCGCTTCGCCGACCTCGCCGAGGAACCCGAAGCGGCCGTGGTCGGCGAACTCGGTGAAGTGCATCTGCTCGAGCACGACATCCTCGAGCTCGGGCCCTGAGTAGCCCACAGCGACAAGTGCCGCGGTGATCGCGCCCGCCGAGGTGCCGGCGACGCAGGCCGGCTCGTAGCCGCGCTCGCGCAGCTCGCGGTAGGCGCCGGCGAGGCCGATGCCCTTGACGCCGCCACCCTCGAAGACCAGGTCGGCCCTCGCCATCGCCCACCCCCGGTGCCGCGGGCGCCCCGAGCGGGCTGCCCCTCGAGGGCGACCCTATCCCTATGCGGCGGCGGTCTGCAACCGCGCGGGCGCGGCGCGCGTGACCTCGAGCACCACCGAGGCGACCAGCTCCGGGTCGTCGTGGTGCGGGAGGTGGCCGCAGCCGGGCAGGGTGACCCAGCGGGCGTCGGGCAGCGCCTCGCGGAACCACCCGCTCGAGCGTGCCAGCGGGATGGTGCGGTCCTGTGTGCCCCACGCGATCACCGTCGGGACCCCGAGGTCGTCCCAGCCCGCGCGGTAGCCGCCGCGCTCGATGAAGGCTATGTAGGGCTCGTACATGGGGCAATCGGCGGCGCCGCGGATGAGCTCCGCCGCCGTCGATGGCGGCACGCGCTCGCCGTGGGCGATCACGTCGGCGAACGCCAGCCACCGGATCAGGGGACGGCGGACGATCGCCTCGGCGTGCCGGGCCCCCACGCCGGCCAGCTTCTGGGCACGCGCGAACTGGCGCCGGGTGCTGGCCGGTGGCACGTCCTCGGGCCAGCCGTGCGCGGGCGAAAGCGCGACCACGCACGTGGCGCGTCCGCGCGCCGCGAGCTCGAAGGCCAACCAGCCGCCCAGCGAGTTGCCGACCACGGGCAGCGCGGCGATGCCGGCGGCGTCGAGCTCGCGCTCGAGCTCGTCGGCCATGGCGGCGTGGGGATCCCTCATCCCCGGAGGGATCGGCGGTCCGCCGTGGTGGCCGAGCAGCGTCGGCGCGAGGACGCGGTGGTGGCGTCCGAGGTGCGGGATCAGCGGATCCCAGGTCCGAGCGGTGTCGGTGAAGCCGTGGATCAGCAGCAGGGGCGGGAGCGAGTCCATGGCGGCACGGTACCGGCCGCGCCATCGCACAACGGTCCAGCGAGACAAATTCCACTCCGCGACGCCCGCTCCGCCAGCTAGCCTGGGCTCCATGAACCGTTCATCCACGGCCGCGCGCCGCCGTTCCCGCCTCGCCCTGGCCATGCTGGCCGCCGCCGCCGCTGCCATCTCGCTGGCCATCTCGGGCTGCGGCAGCTCCAGCGTCTCCAATGCACTCGACCCCGTCGCGCAGGCCGCCTCGGCGTCGACCTCGACTGCGGGCTACCGGATGAACCTGAGCATGCAGATGACGTCGCCCGCGCTGCCGGGCGGCATCACCGCGAGCGGCACGGGGAGCTTCGACGTCCGCGATCACGCGGGCGCGTTCAACCTGAGGATGACGCTGCCAGACGTACCGCAGCTCACGCAGGTGCTCGGCTCCAACGGTCTCAGCATCCAGGAGATCCTGAGCGGCATGGTCGTCTACGTGCGCATGCCGCAGGCGCTGGCCAGCAAGCTCCCCGCGGGCAAGCCGTGGGTGAAGATCGACGTGGCCAAGCAGGCCGCCTCGATGGGGATGCCGGGCCTCCAGTCGCTGACCTCCTCGCCGTTCTCCAGCGACCCCAGCCAGCTGCTTCAGTACCTGCGCTCGGTATCCGGCGGCGTGACAAAGGTCGGCACGGCCACCGTGGCCGGGTTCCACACCACCGAGTACAAGGGCACGGTCGACCTCTCCAAGGTGGCCGACAAGGTCCCGACGACCAACCGGGCGGCGATCCGGCAGACCATCCAGCAGATGGAGAACCTCACGCACGTGAAGAGCCTCCCGGTCGAGGTCTGGATCGACAACAGCCACCTCGTGCGCAAGATGGCCCTCCAGATGAACATCACCGAGCCCACGGGGATGTCGCTGGGGATGGCCATGCAGCTCGTGATCCCCGTCTACGGCCCGCAGCCGCGCCCCGTGCCGCCGCCGGCCAGCCAGGTCAACGACCTCAGCGCGCTGGGCGCCGCCGCTTCCACGACGAGCTAGAAGTTCCGTGTCAGCGCGGCCTGGAGCGGGGCCGCGCGGCCCGGCGCTCAGGGGATCAGCAGCAGCTTCCCGGTCGTCCGGCGCGCCTCGAGGTCCTCGTGCGCCCGCCGGGCCTCGCTCAGCGGGTAGCGGGCGCCGATACGGACCTCGAGCCGGCCGTCGGCGACCAGCCCCAGCACCTCCGCCGCCCGCGCTCGCAGCAGCTCCGGCGTGCGCGCGTAGGTGGCGAGCGTCGGTCGCTGCACGTAGAGCGACCCCGCGGGTGCCAGCCACGAGAGCTCCAGCGGCTCGGGCTGCCCGCTGGCCGCGCCGTAGAGGATCATCCGGCCGGTTGGGCGCAGGGCCTTGAGCCCCTCGAGGAAGGTCGCGCGGCCGACCCCGTCGTACACCGCGGCCACGCCCTCGCCGCCGCTGATATCGCGCGCCCGCGCGGCGAACCCCTCGTAGCCGATCACCTCGTCGGCGCCCGCGCCGCGGGCCAGCTCGGCCTTCTCCTGTGAGGACGTGGTGGCGATCACGTGGCCGCCGCGCAGCTTGGCCAGCTGCGTGAGCAGCAGGCCGACGCCCCCCGCGGCGGCGTGCACGATGACCCAGTCGCCGGGCTCGATCGGGTAGGAGTCCTGGGCGAGGTAATGGGCGGTCATGCCCTGGAGCAGCACCGCCGCCGCAAGCTCGCCGGAGACGCCGTCGGGGACGGGGACGAGCCGCTCACGCGCGGCGGCCACCCGCTCGGCATAGCTGCCGGGAACGGCGACCCAGGCCACGCGCTCGCCGCTGCCGGCGATGCGGCCCGCGCCCTCGACGCCGATGATGGCGGGCGGGGGCGAGCCGTAGCCATTGCCCTCGCGCTCGTAGACGTCGCGGTAGTTGATGCCGATGGCCTCAACGTCGACCACTACCTCGTCGGCTGCCGGCTCGGGGTCGGGGACGTCCTTGGGCTCGAGCACCTCGGGCCCGCCGTTCTGCTCGAAGACGATCGCGCGCATGGCCCGATGGTAGGCCGTGCGCGGGGCGCGAGCGCGGCCAGCCGCGCCGCCCGCGCGTCGGGCTTCGCATCGTGCGCCGGGACGCGCCGGGGCCGGTGGGCGGGGACGCGCGCCGGCCGGTCGGGCTGGGGCGCGCCCGGCCGCGCCCGGACGGCCCCGGGCCCGGAGACCCGCGCTCAGAGCCCCAGCGCCTGCACCGATCCCGCGAAGTCGGCGCGCCCCGAGAGCAGCCAGGCGAGCCGCTCGACGTCGGCCACGGTCACCGTCAGGTTCGGGTGGCGGATCAGCCCCAGCCGGTCGAAGCCCCAGACGCGCTCGCGGAAGGTGATGCAGAGGCCGAGGTCACCGTTGCTGGCGAAGGTCAGGCCGCGGTCGGTGATGCCGAGGCGCGGCGGGCCGGCGGTCTTCACGAACCGATACGGGCCCGTGATCTCGACGGACACGATGTTGGCCAGGGGGGTCTCGACCAGCCAGCGGCCGTAGGTGGCGCGCAGCGTCCGCTCGCTCACCTGCACGAGCGCGTTGTCAGGACCGATCCCGAACGGCCGGGCGGCGAGCCGGTAGGCGTCGGTGAAGCGGAACTCGAAGTCGACCACCTCGCCCCCGGCTACCCGGGCACCCTCGTGGCGACACGAACGGGTCATACGTCCGTCCGCTGGGCGCGCTCAGGCGTCCGGTATGGGCGCGAACCGGCAGATAAGTTCGTCGGGCACACGCGCGGGCGCCGAGAGCCGATCGAGCCAGGGTCACGCATCTCGCCCATTGAAGAGCACACAAGGAAAGTGAGCCACATGTCTCCGATGGAATGGCAGCGCGTCTGCGCGACGGCCTCGGCCAACGTATCCCTCAAGGATCTTGACGACCAGCTCGAGCGCATCCCGTACCTGACGGAGGACGAGCGCTCGGCTATCTGGCTCTACGCCTGGGCCTCGCGCGAGAACGTGGCGCGCGTGGCGGCACTCGCCGCCTGACACCCGCGCGCGTGCCCGCGCTCGCCAACTGACACCCGCGCGCGTCGCCGCGCGCCCCACGCCCCCCGCCCCGGCGACCACCGCCGCCGCCGATATGCTCGGCGGCCCCGTGAGCGAGCCGTCCGCCTACCGAACCGCCGGTGTCGACTACGAGACGCTCGATGCCGGCAAGCGCGACGCGTTGGGGCAGGCGCTGACGACCTCCGAGCTCCTGCTCGGCCACGGGGCCCGCGCCCGCGACGAGTCCCGGGGCGAGCCCGCCTTCGTGTTCGAGCTCGGCGGCCGCGCCTTCGCGCTCGTGCTCGAGTGCCTGGGCACCAAATCGGTGGTGGCCCGCGAGGCCGAGGGGCTGCTCGGCCCCGCCGGGTTCGACGCCGTCGCCTACGACACGGTGGCCGCGGTCGTCAACGACCTCTGTTGCGTGGGAGCGCTGCCGCTCGTCGTCAACGCCTACTTCGCCACCGGCGCCTCCGAGTGGTACGGGCAGCGCGGGCGCCATGAGGCGTTGCTGGCCGGCTGGCGGGCCGCCTGCGAGGACGCGGGCGCGACGTGGGGGGGCGGCGAGTCCCCGACGCTCGCAGGGCTGGTCGCGGCCGAGGACATCGAGCTGGCCGGCTGCGCGGTCGGGGCCGTGCCGGAGGGCCACCGGCCCGTGCTCGGCGACGCGCTCGAGCCCGGCGACGAGATCGTGTTCGTCGCCTCGAGCGGCCTGCACGCCAACGGCGCCTCGCTGGCGCGGCGGATCGCTGCGCAGCTGCCCGAGGGCTACGGCGCCCGGCTGCCCAGCGGGCGCGGCTTCGGCGAGGCGGTGCTCGATCGAAGCGTGATCTACGTGGGCCTGGTGCGCCGGCTGCTGCAAGAGGCGGTCCCAGTCCACTACCTGAGCCACATCACCGGCCACGGGCTGCTGAAGCTGATGCGCCCGCGACGCGAGCTCGGCTACCGGGTCAACCGCCTGCCCGAGGTCCCGGAGGTCCTGAGCTTCCTCGTCGAGCGCGCCGCGATGGCGCCCCGGGCGGCGTACTGCACGTTCAACATGGGCGTCGGCATGGCCGTCTACTGCGCCGGCGGATCCGGTGAGCGGGTGGTCGAGCTGGCCGCCGCGGCGGGGCTGCGCGCCCACGTGGCCGGCGAGGTGACCGAGGGCCCGCGCCGGGTCGAGCTGCCCGAGATCGGGGTCGTGCTCGAAGGCGCCGAGCTCGACTTCTCACCCGGCGGCTGAAGCCCGGCCAGGCGGGATCAAGCGCCCCGCCGAATCGGTCGATTAACAGGGTTATGGAATCGCGCGGGCGCCGGCAGGGGCTCACTCTCGCGCTGGTCGGCGTGCCGGCGCTCGTGGCGGTGGCGGCGATGATCGCCAGCCGCCTGATCCGCGCACCGATCGTGATCTGGGACGTGGCGTGGACCGCCGGAGCGCTGAGCGCCGTCGGCGGGTGCCTCCTCGGGCGGCGGGGAACCACGGGCGTCCGGCGCTTTCGCTGGACCATGTGGCTTGCCGCGTGCGTGCTGTGGCTGCTCGGTCAGGTGGCCTGGAACTGGTACGGGGCGGATGTGCCGGCCTCGCCCAATCTCGGAGATGCCGGCTGGTGGGCCTTTGCCCTGTGCGCCACCGTCGGCGTCATGCGCCTGCCTTCCGGCCGCTCGCGGGCCGAGCGCACGGTCGCGCTGGTCGAGACCCTGCCGCTCATCGCGGCCGCCATGGCGA
>Ga0070739_10007061_pt1 | contig 12094 bp, 11 predicted proteins | sample Coa_R1_7_FD_66445 | JGI IMG/M metagenome (GOLD analysis project Ga0070739, IMG submission 66445) | Surface soil microbial communities from Centralia Pennsylvania, which are recovering from an underground coalmine fire - Coalmine... | ecosystem: Environmental > Terrestrial > Soil > Unclassified ... | reverse complement strand
ATGGGCTGAGCTGGCCCCCGCCTGACCCGCGGCGCGGCCGCTTCATCCGTTCGTCGAGTTGGGGCCGCCGAGGTCGTCCCGGCCATGCCGGCGCTCGATGCCCCGGGTGAGCTGAACGTTCAGGGCAAACCCGCCGCGAGGCGGGGACGCAAAGCAAGAGGTCTCTCCCGCGCGCGGGAAAGATGGCTCGGCTGCCGGCTCTCCCACATCGAGCCCGGACACGATGTCCTGGCTCCGAGTAAGGAGCCCCTGACATGTCGAATAGTTCATTTGCAGGCATCGCGTCGCGAAAGCGGTTTGCTCTGGCCCTGGCGGCCGGTGCGTTCCTCTACGTGGGATCGCCGATGGTGGCAGTCAGCTCAGCCGCCGAATCCGGGGGTGCCCAGCGACCGGTCAGCGCCACGTTCGGCGACTGCAAGAACGACAACGCCGGACTGCATCTCGGGTACGTCTGCCCGGCCCCGGACCCCGGTCCCGGGCAGGGCGGCAGCGGGTCCTCGAACTCGTAGCCCGAGCACGGCAGGGCGGCAAATCGGGGCCTGAGGGCGGGGACGGACTCCCGCCCTCAGCGCTCCGCCTGGTCCTCGCGCCCCGCGGCCGCGAGCGCGGCCTGCACCGCGGCCACGAGCGTGTCGGTGAGCAGGCGGGTCAGCTCATCGCGGGACGTCGCCGCGCGCCGGGCCTCGTCGAGCGCCGTCTCGAAGAAGGCCAGGTAGCCGCGCAGCGCGACGCGCACGAGCGGGGGTGGCTCCGGCGTGCCCAGATGGTTGAGCGAGATGCTGGCCACGACGACCTCGCCGAAGCGCTCGTGGATCGCGGCCACCTCGGGATCGCCCGAGGCCCGGGCCAGGCGGTGGATGCGCCAGGCCATGGTGGGGCGCAGGGCGTGGTCGATGACGCGGGCGAAGTTGGCTGCCAGCCGCTGCTCGAGGCTCAGGTCCTCATCGGTGACCCAGCCGCCGGTGAGCTCGCGGCCGGCCCGTTCGACGACCGCTACCGCGACATCCGCGCGGCCCCGTGGGAAGTAGTGGTAGAGCAGGTTGCGCGTCACCCCGGCCGCTGCGGCCACGTCGTCGAGTGCGAACTCGGCCAGCCCGCCATCGGCCACGATCGGCATGGCCGCGCTCACGAGCTGGTGCCGGCGCGCCTCGCGGGTCAGCCGCCGGCGGGCGGCCGGGGCGCCGGGGGGCCGGGCTTGCGGCGCGGGGGTCATGGACCGAGCTTAGAGCGCAGTTGACAAAAAGTAAATAGCGCTGGTAGTCTCGCGGCCCTCGGCTACCTATGGAGAGATCTCGCATGTCCACTGCTCGCGCATCGCGCCTGCGCCTCGGCGCCGGCGGCCTGGCCGCCGCCCTGCTCATCGCCCTGCTCGGGATCTGGTCGCCCGGCGCCGCGCTCGGACGCGGGGCGGCTCGCGGCCTGACACAGGCCCAGGCCGAGCAGATCGGCCTCGACGCCTACGTGTACGGCATCCCGCTCATGGAGTTCGTGCGCCAGGCGCGCACGCAGACCAGCGTCACCGTCCCCAACGCGCTCTCCGACGCCCCGCTGAACCAGCTCGGCAACGCCCGCCAGCTGGCCAGCGCCTCCCACCAGGTGATCGTGCAGCCGAACCTCGACACGCTCTACTCGATGGCGCACCTCGACCTCGCGCGCGGGCCGCTGGTGCTGCACGTGCCGGCGGTTGCCCACCACCGCTACTACTCCTTCCAGTTCCTCGATCCCTACACGAACGCCTTCCACTACATCGGCACCCGCACCACGGGCGACGGCGCGGGCACCTTCGTTATCGTCGGCCCGCGCTTTCGCGGCCGGCTCCCCCGCGGCCTGCGGCGGATCCGCTCGCCGTACGACCGCGCCTGGCTGGTCGGGCGTACGCTGGTCTACGGGCCCGCGGACCTGGCCGCCGTGCACCGCATCCAGGACGGCTACCGCCTGCTGCCGCTGGCCGCCTACCTGCGCCACGGCCTGCGCTGGCGGCCGCCACGGCCGCACCGCGTCATCACCCGGCACACCTCCCACGCGATCCCGACGGGGCTTGCCTACTTCGACCAGCTGGGCACCGCGCTGGCCCAGAACCCGCCGCCCGCGCGCGACGCCGCGATCCTGCGCGAGCTGCGCCGGGTCGGCGTCGGACCGGGGCTGCATCCCTCGCGCGAGCACCTGAGCGCGGCGATCCTGGCCGGCCTGCGCCAGGCCGCGGCGGGCGGTCCGGCGTACATCTTCTCGCTGCGCACGAAGGTGGCTGCCGCCTCGGTCCTCGCCCACGACGGCTGGGTCGTGCCGCGCCGTGACCTGGGCAACTACGGCACGGACTACACCTACCGGGCCGTCGTGGCCGTCTACGGGCTGGCCGCCAATCGCCTCGCCGAGGCTATGTACATCATCGGCGCCACCGACCCAGCTCACCAGCTGCTCAGCGGAACCCACGATTACGTCATCCATTTCGCCGCCGGCCAGCTGCCGCCCACCCGCTACTTCTGGTCGCTGACCATGTACGACCAGAACTTCTACCTGGTGCCCAACGCGCTCCATCGCTACGCGCTCGGCAGCCACACCGCCGGGCTACAGCGCAACCCCGACGGGTCGCTGGACATCTACCTCCAGCACACCGCCCCGGCCAGCCACGTGTCGAACTGGCTGCCCGCGCCGGCGGGGACCTTCGAGGTGACGCTGCGGCTGTACGGCCCGCTGCCGAGCGCGCTGCACGGCCGCTACGTGTACCCCCCGATCCTGCGCGTGGTGCCCCCGCCGCTGCCGGCGCGCGACGGCGGCGTGGGCCGTTACCGGCCGGGCTCGCGCTGGGGGCCGACGCTCGGTGGCAGGGCGCCGGGGTCACGCCGGGCGCGCGTCGGGCACCGGGAGGCGGCCACGCGTCGAGGGCGCGGCCCTGCCTCGTCATAACGTTCGTTTCGACGCGCCGCCGTGGTCGAGAGGAACGTAAGCGGCTATAGCGCGCGGTTTGTACCTCTCGGCCCCCGGGCAGGGCCGAGAGGAACGTTGTGAGGGCGCATCCGGGCCGGCGCGCTCAGGCTCCCAGGCCCATGTGCCGGCCGGCGTCGATCAGCACCTCGCCGAGGCGATCGACGATCTCCTGGAGCAGGGCCCGGTCGCTGATCAGCGGCGGCGCGATCTGCACCACGGAGTCGCCGCGGTCGTCGGCGCGGGCGATCAGCCCAGCCTCGCGCAGCCGTCGGGGCATGAACCCGCGGATCAGGCGGTCGCGCTCGTCCTGGTCGAACGGCGTGGCCTGCTCGTCCTTGACCATCTCGACAGCCCAGAAGAAGCCGTCGCCGCGCACGTCGCCGACGATCGGTATCTGGCGCAGGGCCTCGAGGCTCTCGGCCAGTTGGGGGGTGAGCGTGCGCACGTTCTCGAGTACTCGATCGCGCTCGAAGATCTCCATGTTCTTCAGCGCGATGGCCGCGCACAGCGGGTGCCCGCCAAACGTGATGCCGTGCCGGAAGACGCCGATCGGCTCCACGACGCGGTCGGCGGCCAGCACCGCACCCATGGGGGCGTAGGCGGAGGTCAGGCCCTTGGCCAGCGAGACCAGGTCGGGGGTGATCCCCTCCCGCCCGGTGGCCACCCACTCGCCCAGGCGCCCGCAGCCGCAGATCACCTCGTCGGCCATGAGCAGGATCCCGTACCTGTCGGCCAGCTCGCGCAGCCCCGGCCAGTAGCCCGGGGGCGCGACCAGGCAGCCGCCCGCGTTCTGGACCGGCTCGGCGATGATGAGCGCCACCTGGTCGGGACCGGCGGCCAGGATCGCGTCCTCGATCTCGCGCAGCAGGCGCGCGCAGAAGGCCGCGGGCTCATCGCCGTCGGGCGCCCGGAATGCGTTGGTGTTGGAGACGTGGGTGACCTCGACGGCCGGGCGCCCGAAGGGCTCCTTGAAGCGCGGGATGCCGGTGAACGACAGCGCGCCCAGCGTGACGCCGTGATAGGCGATGTCGCGGGCGATGGCCTTGGTGCGCTGGGGCTGGCCGATGGCCAGGTAGTGCTCGCGGGCCAGCTTCCAGCCCGCCTCGACGGACTCCGAGCCGCCGCTGGTGAAGAACGACCAGGACATGCCCTCCGGCGCCACCTCGGCCAGGCGCTCGGCCAGCTCGATGGCCGGCGGGTGCGCGGTGCCCCAGTTCGTGTTGAAGGCCAGCCGGCTGAGCTGACCGGCTGCGGCCGCGGCCATCTCCTCGCCGTAGCTGTAGCCGATCTGGCAGCAGAAGAGGCTCGAGAGCGCGTCGATGTAGCGGCGGCCGTGTGTGTCGAACACGTACGGGCCCTCGCCCCGCTCGATCACGAGGAGATCCTCGGTGTCGTGGGGGGCGAAGTGCAGGAGGAGGTGCTCCTGGGCGGCGCGCTGGAGGGTTTCCGGGCTGGCGGTGGCGGTCATGGGCACAGCTTCGCGCCCCCGCGCGGCGCGCGCCAGAGCGCAAGTGTCACAAGCTGAGCGGATCGGTTCGACAGCTTGCCTACCCGCGGGTAGGCGCTCAGCTGTCGAAGCCGAGGCCCAGCCGGTCGAGCGCGCGCAGCCACAGGCCCCGGCGCCCGCTGTGGCGATCGGCGGCCATGAGGCGGTTGCGCGTCAGTTCGATGACCGCCCAGCGCAGCGGCTCGGGCGGGAAGGGGACCGGCTTGGCGCGCACGTAGCGGAGCTCGAGGGCCGGCGAGGGCCGGTCATCGAGGAGGTCCAGCGCGACGTGCGCGCCGAACCGCGTGGCGGCCACGCCCAATCCGGTGTAGCCGAGCGCGTAGGCAACGCGGCCTCCGTGGGCCGTGCCGAAGAAGACCGAGAAGCGGCTGCACGTGTCGATGGCGCCGCCCCACCGGTGCGAGAAGCGCACGCCCTCGAGCTGCGGGAACGTGATGAAGAAGTGCTGGGCCAGGCGCGCAAACGTCGCCTCCCGCTGGTCGAGGTCCGCTCGCACCGGGCCGCCATACCGGTAGACGGCGTCATAGCCGCCCCAGAGGATGCGCCCGTCGGCGGTGGGCCGGTAGTAGTGGAAGTGGTTGGCGATGTCGGCCACCCCCTCGCCCCCCGCCCAGCCGACGGCCTGCCACTGTGACCTGGTGAGCGGCTCGGTCACCAGCACGTAGTCGTAGACCGGCGCCACATAGCGCCGGATCGAGCGCAGCAGCGGCCGGTAGGCGCTGGTGGCCAGGAGGACCCGGCCGGCCCTGACGGCCCCGCCGCCCGTCGTCACGACCATGCCCGTGCCGCGGGCGCGCAGGCGCAGGACGGCGCTGTCCTCGAAGAGCTCCACGCCCAGGCGCTCGGCCGCCGCCCGCAGTCCCTCGCCGAGCCGGCCGGGATCGAGAAGGGCACTCCCCGTCCGGTCGAGCACCCCACCGAGGTAGGTCGGCGAGGCGACGAGCGCGCGGGCAGCCTCCCCGTCGAGCAGCTCGGCGTCGTGCCCGAAGCGCCGCAGGCGCTTGTGCTCGTCCGCGAGCCACGGGAGCTCGTGGGGCGCCAGGGCCACGGCGAGCTCGCCCGTCCGGCGCAGGTCGCAGTCGATCCCCAGGCGCTCGAGATCGGCGAGGAGCCCGTCGAAGTTCTCCCGTCCCAGCCCCTCGAGCGCCTCGAGCTCGTCGGGGAAGCGGCTGGCCCCGTTGGCCAGGCCGTGGGTTAGCGAGGAGGAGAGAAAGCCGCCGTTGCGGCCGCTGGCTCCGCCGCCCACCCGGTCGGCCTCGAGCACGACGACCCGGCGGTTCGGGTCGCGCTCGCGGGCGCGGATGGCCGCCCACAGGCCGGTGAAGCCGCCACCGACCACGCACAGGTCCGCCTCGAGCTGCCCGTGCAGGCTCCGGTGCGGCTCGCGCGCGGGCAGCCGCTCGAGCCAGTACGGGCGGGGGTCTGCGCCCGCGTAGGCGGCGCGGTGCTCGGGGGTCGGAGCGGTGGTCGGCCACGGGAACACGCGCGCACAGGATCGCGGCCGTCCCCCCGGGTTGAGAATCGCCAGAACGTCAACAGTCGGCCCGGGCGGGCAGACACAGCGACGGGTCAGCCCGTCAGCAGGCGCTCGGTGGCCGGGTCGGCCTCGCCGTCGAAGTAGCGGTCGAGCACGCGCTGAAAGGCCGGCTCGCCCGGATCCGCGCGCGCGAACAGCGTCATCGACGAGCGCAGCTTCATGGCGTCGAGGGGGCCGAAGATGTCGGCCGCCCGGCGCTCGTCCAGGTCGATGAGCGCGCGGGCGCACTCGCGCAGGCGCGCCCCGAGGATCGGGTGGCGCAGGTATGCGCGCGCCTCCTCGAGCGAGGTGATGGCGAAGTGCTGCGCGGTGGCGCTGCGGCCCAGGCCGGCGAGCTGCGGGAAGACGAACCACATCCAGTGGCTGCGCTTGGCGCCCGCGCGCAGCTCGCGCAGGGCCTGCTCGTAGGTGCCGCCCCGATCCTGGGCGTTGAGGAAGCGTTCGAGCCCGAACGGGTCGCCGGTCACTGACCGCAAGCCTACGCGGCCAGCGGAAGGCGCTCCCCGTCGTTGATCGCGCGCACGAGCTCGGCCAGGACCGCCTCCGCGCGCTCGTTCGCGACCTGGCAGGTGCCGGCCGCCTCGTGGCCGCCGCCGCCGTGGGCCAGCATCAGCGCGCCGATGTCGACACGCGACGAGCGATCGACGATCGAGCGGCCGACCGCGAACACGGTGTTCTGCCGGCGCAGGCCCCAGAGCGCGTGGATCGAGACCTTGGCCTGGGGGAAGAGGGCGTAGAGGGTGAAGCGGTTCGTGGGGTGGATGACCTCCTCGTCGCGGAGGTCGAGGACGACCACCGATCCGTGCACCGTCGAGCAGCGCCGGATCTGCTCCTCGGCCGCCCGCGCGTGCTCGCGGTAGAGCTCCACCCGCTCCTGGATGTCGGGCGAGGCCAGGATGTCGTCGATCGAGACGTCGAGGCAGCTGTAGATGAGCTGCATCATCAGCTCGTAGTTGGAGACGCGGAACTCGCGGAAGCGCCCGAGGCCCGTGCGCGGGTCCATGAGGAAGCTGAGCAGGATCCAGCCCTGGGGGTCAAGGATGTCCTCGAACTCGAGATCGGCGGCGTCGGCGCGGTCGACCGCCTCCATCATCTCGAGGCTCACCCGGGGGAACCGCTCGCGTCCGCCGAAGTGGTCGTAGACCACGCGGGCGGCCGATTTGGCGTCGGAGACCATCACCCGGTTGGCCGCCTGATCGCGCACCCGGCGCTGCTCGGAGGCGTGGTGGTCGAAGGACAGCGCGACCTCGGGGCGGTAGGGGAGGTTCGTCGTGATGTCGTCGGGGCCGAGCTGCACCTTGCCGTCCTGCACGTCCTTGGGATGAACGAACAGGATGTCCTCGATGACGTCCAGCTCGCGCAGCAGCGCGGCGCACACCAGGCCGTCGAAGTCGCTGCGGGTGACCAGGCGATACCTGCGATCGGGCGAGAGCGGTGCGGGAGCCATACCGGGGTGCTCGTCAGATCCCGCGCGGACCTTGAGCACGTCGGACAGGTGGTCGAGCGCGCGAGCGGCTCCCGTAGGCGGCGATCGCGCGCCGGTAGGCGCCGAACGACGGCTTTCGGCTGTAGTCGCTGCGCAGCAGGCCGTCGGTCGTGAAGGCCGCCGCCACACCGGGCAGCGAGCCGGCGGCCGTCGAGTTCGAGTCGCGGAGGTTGAACCACCGGTAGTCGGTGACCCCGAACGTACCGGCGTAGGCGCGCACGGCATCGACCAGCTGCGTGAGCGCGCGCGCCTGTCCGGCCTCGCCGAGCGTCGCGCCCGTGGGGACGCCGTTCTCGGTGATCCAGATCGGGACCCGACGCCCCAACCCGGCGCGGGGCATCAGGCACCGGCGCAGCACGCCGAGCGCCTGGGCCGTCTCGGCGCGGTAGCTGTCACCGGGCGCCATCACCGGCGGGTACACGCTGCCGGGATAGAAGTCGAGCCCGACGAACCCGAGCGCGGCGCGCAAGCGCCTGCCGCCGTGCGCGCCCAGATAGGCGAAGAAGGCCGCGTCGGACGGCGGCGAGAAGCGGTAGGCGTAGGTGAAGCCGAAACGCAGCCGGCGGTACCCGCGCCGCCGCGCCTCGGCGTGCGCCGCCCCGATGCCCTCGATCAGGGCGTCGCGGGCGCGGCTGAAGTAGCCGTCCGAGGTGTTGGGCGAGAACGTGACGTTGACCTCGTTCGTGATCGTCATGGCGATCACGCCCCGATCGGGGCCGAACGCGTCAACGACGTGGCGGACGTAGGCGCGCCAGGCGCGCAGGTTGCCGTTCTCGCCCGGCCCGGGGTGGTAGCGAACCTGCACCTCGACCTCCGCGCCCGCGCGCGCGTAGCGTCGTGCGGTGGCCTGGAAGCGCGCCAGGAGCGCGCGGCCACCCGACCAGAAGAGGCGGTTCAGCCGGACGACGAGGACGCGGCCGGGCGGACGCAGCGCCCGGACCGCGGCCAGGTCGCGCGCCGGGTCGTCCGGCACGGTGGGCAGCTGTACGTTGCCGACGCTGCCGGCCAGGCCGGGATCGACTCCGAAGCGGATGCCGCTGCTCGCGCGCGGGGCCGCGCTCCCGTAGCTGCCGGTGCAGTACGGATCCGAGACCGCTCGGTGATGCCCGGCGGCGGGCGGGAGGAGCAGGAGGGAGGCGAGCAGTGCGGCCAGGCGCATGGGGTGGGGAGGACGTGGATGACCTTTAGGGGGTGAATATCACGGTCAAAGTCATCCAGCACGTCCACCCCGGTCAGGCCCCCAGCGGGGGTGGCGGGGGGCCGTGGCGGAGCATGCCGGTGCGACGTTCGACCTCGGCCACGCGCTCGGCGGGCACCCGCGGCCCGTCCGGCGGGGGCTGGAGCCACGGCCACCGGGCCGGCTCGGCCAGCCCGCGGACCATGTCCTCGATGCCGGCCGGCGCGGAGAGCACGATCACGCGTGCGGTGTCCGACTCGACGCGGAATGTGTGCGGCACCCCGCCCGGGGCATACAGCACGCCCCCAGGGCCGAGGCGCTGCCCCTCCGAGGCCCACGCCGCGGGGTCGACGCGCCCGTCCGGCACGACCCACCCCGTCATCTCCCCCTCGAGGAGGTAGATCGTCTCGTCCTGTGGGTGCGAGTGCAGCGGCGGCGCGGCGCCGCGGGGAAAGACGCCTTCCCAGAGCGCGAAACGCCCGCCCGTCTGCTCGCCGTCGAGCTTCAGGCGCACGAGCGTGCCCAGGAACCAGAGCGTCTCGGTGCTCTGCGGGCCCACGATCACGCCGTCGGGCGCAGCGCCGGTCGCGCTCACGAGCTCACCGCCACCTCGAAGTCGGCCGGCCGCTCGTACAGCGCGCCGGGCGTGCCGCCCAGGGCGAGCACGCGGGCACCATCGGCTCCGGGGCGCAGGCTCCGTCGGGCCGTCGCGGCCACGCGCAGGATGGCGCCCGGCTCGAGCGTTCCCCGCTCGCCGTCGACCTCGAACTCGACCGAGCCCCGCAGCGCGAGGTAGACCTCCTCCTGCCCGCTGTCGGAGTGGTCGTGTTCGGGATAGGCATCGAAGCCGGGCGGGAGGTCGAGCACCTGCATGCCGAACGAGGCGACTCCGAGCTCGGCGCCGGCCAGCTTGACCAGGCCGCCGTGGATGCTCGCCAGCTCGTCGATCTGCCTGAGCACGTACCCGCTCATGACGCCACGCTCGCGTGCTCGGAGGGCTTCGCGTATTCGGCGCTCGTCGTGAAGTCGACGGACACGTACGGCTCGTCGCCGACCACCCACGCGTCGTGGCCGGGGCCGACCACGTAGGCGTCGCCCGGCCCGAGCTCGACCTCGGTGCCGTCGGCCATCCGCACGGCCTGGCGGCCCGACACCACGTACCCGGTGTGAGTGGCCTGGCAGAGCTCGGTGCCGGCCAGCGGCTTGACGTGCTCGGACCACCGCCAGCCGGGCGCGAACGTGGCGCGCCCGATCGTGACGCCGTCCAGATGCACGAAGTCGATCCGCCCCTGGTCGGCGATCGTCCGCTTCTCGTCGGCGGCGTCGAGGCTTTTCACCTGCAGGTTGCCCATGCTTCCTCCTGTGCTGCGCTTCCCCGCTCCCACTGGCGGGATCGCGGGCAAAGCTATGGGCGCCGCGAGGGCCCGGCATCGGCCCTCGTGCCTATCTTGGGCCCTGCCCCTGCCCATCTTGGGCGAGCAGGCCGAGCGCTCGGGCCTTCTCGATCGCGGCCAGGCGAGTGCGGGCGTCGAGCTTTGCGAGGATGGCCGAGACGTGGTGGTCGACCGTGCGCTCGGAGACGTGCAGGGCGGCGGCGATCTCGGCGTTGGTGACCCCCGTGGCCAGGTGGTCGAGTACCTCCTGCTCGCGGCGCGTCAGCCCCGCCGGGTGGGCCAGCGTCGAGCGCCGCGGGCCGCGAGGGGCGCGGGCGCCGCCCTGCGCCCGGTGGCGGGCGAAGGCGCGCGCCGCCCCGGCGGCGCCCAGACGGTGAAGGGCGGCCAGCGCCTCGCGCGCCGCCCGCTCATCCCCGGGCAGCGCCGCCAGCGCCGCCTCGTAGGGAGCCGAGACCTGGCGCCAGGCCCGCACGGCACCGCGCCAGTCGCCGGCCAGCTCGAGCGCGATGGCCTCGGGCGGGTTGGCGGGCACGTCGAAGGGCAGAGAGCACCGGGCGGCCCACAGCGCGAGCTCGGCCGCCGGCCGGGTGAAGCTCGCCAGCACGGGCGATGAGCGCGCCGCGGCGAGCTGGCGCGCGAGCCCCGCCCCATCCCCGCGCAGCCACGCCACCTCGGCGCGGACGACCCTGACGACGCCGTGGCGGGAGCTCTCGGGCCGGGCGCTCAGCTCGCGCCACGCCTGCTCGATCCGCTCTTCGGCGCCGGGTTGCCCGCGTCGCGCCGCGATGAGCGCCGACAGCGCGCCGGCCACCGGCGTCTCGCTCACCCAGTCGCCGCGGGGTCGTTCGATCGTCGTCAGGGCCTCCTCCCAGCGGCCGCGGTCGAGCAGGCTGCGAGCGCGGTAGAGCTCGATGGCGTGGCCGGGGATCACCGTGCCGTACTCGGCGAACAGCGCCAGCGCGGCAGCGGTCGTCGCATCCACGAACGCGTGCTCGCGGAGCAGGACGCCGACGAACACCTGGTTGACGTAGCTGCGCACCGTCTGGATCGGCAGGCCCGCGCGGCGAGCGGCCGCGCAGGCGCGCTCGAGAACGTCCAGCGCGCTGCGCTCGCCCAGGTGCCCGCGCGCGAGGCCGAGGCTGATCTCGACGTCGATCCGGGTCTCCTCCAGCTCGGCCGCCGCCGCCAGCTCGACCGCCCGCGCGGCACGCTCGAGCGCCCGGGCCGGATCGACCGCCGACGCGTCGATGCGCAGCAGCGTGGCGTGCGCCTGCGCGAGCATCTGGAGCTCGCCGGCGGGCTCGAGCACCGAGACCGCGTCGGCCGCCGCAGCGCGCGCATCGATCACCCGGTCCAGCGACCACAGCGCGTAGGCGAGCGCGATCAGCGCTCGCCCGAGCCGTACGGGGTCGCCGAGCTCGCGCGCCAGGGCGATCGCCTCCTCGGCCGCCTCGGCGGCCTCCTCGAGCCGCACGATGGCGAAGTTGGCCGCGCGCGAGCGGGTGATCAAGAGGTCGGCGCGCTCCTGCGGAGCGAGATCCTCCCCCAGTCGCAGGGCGCGCTCGCTCTGGAGAGCCGCCTCGCGCAGGGCGCCCACCCGCAGCGCGTCCCGGGCGGCCAGGCCGGCGTGATGTGCCGCCTCGGCGGCCAACCCGGCCAACTCGGCGTGATGGGCGATGCGGGCATGATCCGGGCCGCCCGGGTGGGCCATCAGCACCCGGGCCACGCTCGCGTGCAGGGAGGCGCGCCGCGGCGGGGCGATCGAGAGCTCGATAGCGTCGCGGATGAGCTCGTGGCGGAAGCCCAGCGCGTTGCCGTCCGCGACCATCACGCCGCGCTGGAGGGCCTCCTCGACCGGCTCGGCGCTGCCGGGCACGAGCGCCTCGAGCAGGTCCGCGCTCACGCGCTGGCCGGCCACCGCCGCCGCCTCGACCGTCTCCCGGGCGCGCGCACTCAGGCGGCCCACGCGAGCAAGCGCGGCCGCGCGCACCGACTCGGGAAAGCGCTCGCCGGCCGAGATCGTCTCGACGACCAGGAACGGGTTGCCGCCCGTGACGCGCGAGACGCG
>Ga0070739_10007060_pt1 | contig 12094 bp, 9 predicted proteins | sample Coa_R1_7_FD_66445 | JGI IMG/M metagenome (GOLD analysis project Ga0070739, IMG submission 66445) | Surface soil microbial communities from Centralia Pennsylvania, which are recovering from an underground coalmine fire - Coalmine... | ecosystem: Environmental > Terrestrial > Soil > Unclassified ... | reverse complement strand
TGCGCCCGCGCCTTCGCTGCGGATGCGTCGCGCCGTCGAGGACGGCGCCGCCGTCACCGGACGCAACCTGCGCGGCTACCTGCGGACGCCGCAGCTGCTCGTGTTCTCGAGCATCCAGCCGGTGATCTTCGTGCTGCTGTTCCGCTACGTGTTCGGTGGCGCGATCCGGGTCCCGGGCGTGCCGTACGTCGACTTCCTGATGCCCGGCATCTTCGCCCAGACCGTCGTGTTCGGCGCGATGGCGACCGCGATCGGTCTCTCCACCGACCTGCACAGCGGTCTGCTCGAACGGTTCCGCTCGTTGCCGATCGCCCGCTCGGCCGCGCTCGCCGGCCGCACGACGGCCGATCTCGTGCGCAACGTGTTCGTGCTCGTCCTGATGTGCGCGGTCGGGTTCGCGGTCGGATGGCGCGTGCACACCGACATCGGCTCGTTCCTCGCCGCGATGCTGCTGATGCTCGCGTTCGGCTACGCGATGTCGTGGGTGTTCGCGACCGTCGGGCTCGTCGCTCGCGACGCGGAGGCCGCCCAGGCGCTCTCGTTCCCCGTCCTCGCGCCGCTGATCTTCGCGTCGTCGGCGTTCGTGCCGGTCACGTCGATGCCCGGATGGTTGCAGACCTTCGCACGCAACCAGCCCGTCTCGGCCGTGACGACCGCGGTGCGCGAGCTGACGCTCGGCGGTGCGACCGTCGGGCACGTGCTCACCGCGATCGCGTGGTGCGTCGGGATCGTGGCCGTGGCCGCGCCGTTCGCCGTCCGCCGCTTCCGCCGGGCCGTCTGAGGCGCGCGGAATCTGTCCCGGGGCTGTCTCGACGGGCGTGCGGTCCTCCGTTAAGTTGCACACCGATGGCAACAAACGGCGGGCCGCCGCCCGTTGCGATGGAGCCGCCCCGCAAGCGTCGTCGCCTTCCCGGCCACTGGGCGCTGTGGGTGCTCGGTCCGCTCGTCGCGATCGTCGCCGCGGTCGGCGTGTACGTGTGGACCCAGTACCGCACCCTGACGTCGGCCAAGTTCTCGACGATCGACTACACGGTCCCGAACGCGCCGCCGCTCGTCGCGGGATCGGGCGAGACCGTCTACCGCATCGATCCGACGCACTCGACGCTGAGCTACCAGGTCGAGGAGAAGCTGCTCGGCCAGGGGGTCCACACCGCGAAGGGCTCCACGAACGGCATCGCCGGCGACATCGCGCTCAACCGCACGAACCCGTCCGCGAGCCGGGTCGGCGAGATCGTCGCGAACGTCGAGGAGCTGCACTCCGACAACCGCCTCCGCGACGCGCGCATCCGCCAGGACTACCTCAGCTCGCACGACTTCCCGCTCGCGTCGCTGACGGTGGCGAGCCTGCGCGGCATGCCGGCGACGGTCGCCGACGGGCAGACGTACCACTTCACGATGGCCACGCAGCTCACCGTGAAGAAGATCGCCAAGCCGGTGACGTGGGACGTCGACGGGTCGGTCGCCAACGGCAAGCTCACCGCGACCGCGACGGCGCACGTGAAGCTGTCCACGTGGGACGTCGGCCCGATCAACCTGGCCGGTCTGGTGAGCACGGGTGACGACGCGACGCTGACGATGAAGCTGACCGCGCTCGACCCGTCGAAGTACACGGTGCCGAACGCGATCGCGCCGCCCGCGTCCGCGCGTCACAGCGGCAGCAGCCCGTCGTTCAAGAAGGTGATCATGCCGGCGCTGCAGGCGAACTGCGCGTCGTGCCACAACTCCGGCCAGGTCGGTGCCGCGCACTGGGTCCTCGACGACGCGAACGACGCGGCACAGGTCGCGGACGGGATCGGCACCGTCGTGAAGGCGCGCTACATGCCGCCGTGGCCGGCGTCGGACCTCGGGGTCGCGCTGCTGCACTCGAAGCGTCTGCCGCAGAAGACGGTCGACCAGATCGTGCAGTGGGCCGACGCCGGCGGGAAGCTCGACGTTCCCGGGACGACGAGGATCACGCCGACGCGCGGTCCCGCGGGCGCGCCGCCCCGGCACGACGTCGTGCTGACGATGCCGCAGGCGTACGCCGGCTCGCTGTCGAACCCGAACGACTACCGCTGCTTCGTGCTCGACCCGCACATCACGAAGCCGACGTACGTGACGGGCTACGAGGTGACGCCGGGCCATCGCGAGGAGATCCACCACGCGCAGATCTTCCACGTCGACGCCGCGCAGGTGGCCGACGCGGCGGCCAAGGACGGCAAGGACGGGAAGCCCGGCTGGAGCTGCTACGCGGGCCCGAGCCTCTCGTCGAAGGTGCGCGACCGCACCGCGATCAGCCCGGGAGCGGTCGGCGACCGCGCGCAGGCGGCTCGGCACTCGCTACGCGGCCAGTTGCAGCCGGGCCTCATCGCGGGGTGGGTGCCGGGCCAGGACCCGGTGATCTACCCGGACCACTCGGGGATCCTCTTCCAGCCCGGCGACGCGATCGTCCTGCAGATCCACTACCACTACGAGGACCCGCCGGTTCCCGACCGCTCGACCGTCGCGCTCCAGCTCGACCCGGGCACCGCGCCGGTCAAGCGCATCGACATCGTCAACCCGCTCGGCCCCGTCGAGATCCCCTGCATGCCGGGCCAGGACGCGCCGCTGTGCAACCGGGCCAACGCGCTGCAGGACGACGCGCACCTCTACGGCCCGACCGGCTCGCTCGTGGAGGGCGGCCTGCTCGCGCTTTGCAACAAGACGGCCGACGAGCTCGCGGCGACGTTCCACAACGGCATCGCGACGTCGTCGTGCGACACGAGGGTGCCCGAGTCCGGGAACATCGTCGGCGCGATGGGGCACATGCACACGCTCGGCAAGAGCTTCCGGCTCACGTTGGATCCGGGGACACCGCAACAGAAGGTGTTGCTCGACATCCCGACGTGGAACTTCGACTGGCAGATGAACTACCAGTTCCAGACGCCGCTCCACGTGAACGCGGGTGAGACGGTCCGCATGGAGTGCACGTGGGACCGGTCGCTCGACCCGAACCGTGCTCCGAAGTACATCGTCTTCGCCGAGGGCACCGAGGACGAGATGTGCTTCTCCACGTACGCGCTGATCCCCGACGACCAGTCGCAGACGCAGGGCTGACAGCCGTCAAGGCCGGAAGCGTCGCAGCCGGAGGCTGTTCGACACGACGAACACGCTCGAGAACGCCATCGCGGCACCGGCGATCATCGGGTTGAGCAAGCCGGCCGCGGCGACCGGCAGCGCGGCCACGTTGTAGGCGAAGGCCCAGAACAGGTTGCCCTTGATCGTCGCGAGCGTGCGGCGCGACAGGCGGATCGCGTCAGGCACCGCGCGCAGGTCGCCGCGCACGAGCGTGACATCCGATGCCTCGATCGCGACGTCGGTGCCCGTCCCGATCGCGAGCCCGAGGTCCGCCTGCGCGAGCGCGGCGGCGTCGTTCACACCGTCGCCGACCATCGCGACGACGTGCCCAGCGCGTTGCAGGTCCCGGACGACGTCGACCTTGTCGGCCGGCAACACCTCGGCGATGACGTCGTCGATGCCGACCTCGGTCGCGATCGACCGCGCCGCGCGCGCGTTGTCGCCGGTGAGCAGGACCGGACGCAACCCGAGCGCGCGCAGCTCCGCGACCGCCTCGGCCGACGTCGGCTTCACCGCGTCCGCCACCACCGCGAGGCCCCGGATCTCGCCGTCCCACGCGACGACGATCGCCGTCCGGCCCGCGTGCTCGGCGTCGTCCTTCACCGCGCGGAGCTCGCCTCCGAGGTGCAGGCCCCAGTCGGCGAGCAACTGCTCGCGGCCGGCGACGACCGCGTGCCCGTCGACGACGCCCTCGACGCCGAGACCCTCGCGGTTCGCGAACGACTCCACCGCTGGGAGCTCGCCCTCGCGCTCGCGGGCCGCGTCCGCGATGGCTCGCGCGATCGGGTGCTCGCTCGCGTCCTCGAGCGCGCCCGCAACGCGCAACAGCTCGTCGTGCGCCGTGCCTGCCGTCGTGACGACGTCCACGAGCGCCATGCGTCCCGTCGTGACCGTCCCGGTCTTGTCGAGCACGACCGTGTCGACCTGACGGGTCGACTCGAGCACCTCCGGCCCCTTGATCAGGATGCCGAGCTGCGCACCGCGTCCGGTGCCGACGAGCAGCGCGGTCGGCGTGGCGAGGCCCAGCGCGCACGGGCACGCGATGATCAGGACCGCCACCGCGGCCGTGAACGCCTCGGCGGTGCTCCCGCCCGCGGCCAGCCAGAACCCCAGCGTCGCGAGCGCGAGCACGATCACGATCGGGACGAACACCGCGGCGACGCGGTCCGCCAGACGCTGGACCGGCGCCTTGCCGCTCTGCGCGTCCGTGACGAGCCGCGCGATCTGCGCGAGCGCGGTGTCCGCGCCGACGCGCGTGGCGCGCACGACGAGCCGCCCGCCCACGTTGACGGTCGCGCCCGTCACGCTCTCACCCGGGCCGACCTCGACCGGGACGCTCTCGCCGGTCAGCAGGCTCGCGTCGATCGCGGAGCGGCCGTCCTCGACGACGCCGTCGGTCGCGATCTTCTCGCCCGGCCGCACGACGAACCGGTCGCCGACGGCGAGGTCGTCGACGGGTACGCGCGTCTCGGTCCCGTCGCGGAGCACTGCCACGTCCTTGGCGCCGAGCTCCAGGAGTGCCCGGAGCGCCGCGCCGGACCGCCGCTTGGCCCGGGCCTCGAAGTACCGGCCGGCGAGGATGAAGACCGTCACCGCGGACGCGACCTCGAGGTAGATCTCGTTCGTCCCGGCGCCGCGGGCGACCTCGAAGCTGAACGGCATCTTCATGCCGGGCGTGCCGGCGTCGCCGACGAACAATGCCCACAGCGACCAGCCGAACGCGGCGAGCACGCCGAGCGAGATGAGGGTGTCCATCGTCGCCGCGCCGTGGCGCAGGTTGGCCCACGTCGCGCGGTGGAACGGCAACGCGCCCCACACGACGACGGGGGCGGCGAGCGTCAACGAGAGCCATTGCCAGTTCCGGAACTGGAATGTCGAGACCATCGCGAGCACCACGACGGGCACGGTGAGCACGAGCGAGACGACCAGCCGCGTCCACAGGGCGCGGGTCTCGTCGTCACGGTCGTCGGGTGCGGCAGTACCGGACTCGTCGGGCGCGGGCGTGGCCGGCGACGGGCGCGGGAGACGAGCCTGGTAGCCCGCGGCCTCGACCGCCGCGACGAGATCCCCGTCCTCGACGCCGGCGGGAGCGTCGACGTGGGCGGTGTCGGTCGCGAAGTTCACCGTCGCGTGCACGCCGTCGAGGCGGTTCAGCCCCTTCTCGATGTGGGCGGCGCACGAGGCGCAGGTCATCCCGCTGATCACCAGGTCCACGGTGCGGGTCTCGCCGGTCGTCGCGTGGTCCGTCACGATCGTTCCCCGTCTCTCGGTGTGTCGCTCAGTGTGTTCGTACCCTCCGGGGGTACCGTACACCATACCAGGGAGGGGTATCAAACAGGCCGAACGGGGCAGATATTTCGTTCGGCTAACTAATCCGCTACACTCGGTCCATGACCCGGGTGACGGCGGCCGTGCGCACGACGTTCCGGTCGTTGCGCTACCGCAACTACCGGCTGTTCTTCACGGGTCAGCTCATCTCGCAGGCGGGCACCTGGCTCACGATGATCGCCCTGGTGCTGCTCGTCCTGCACCGGACGAACAAGAACGGCCTCGCGATCGGGCTGCTGACCGCCTGCCAGTTCGCGCCGATCCTCGTCCTGGGCGCGTTCGGCGGGCTCGTTGCCGACCGGTGCGACAAGCGGAAGCTGCTCCTCGTCACGCAGACGCTCGAGATGCTCCAGTCGTTCGGGCTCGCGGCGCTCGCGTTCGTCCCGGGGATGCCGCTGATCGCGTTCTACCTCATGGCGCTCGCGGGCGGGACGATGCTCGCGTTCGACAACCCGGCCCGCCGGTCCTTCGTCTCCGAGATGACGCCGAAGGAGGACCTGCAGAACGCCGTCACGCTCAACAGCGCGCTCATGACGAGCTCGCGCGTCATCGGTCCCGCGATCGCCGGCCTGCTCGTCGTCACGACTGGCTACGGCTGGTGCTTCACGATCGACGCGATCTCGTACCTCGCCGTCATCGCCAGCCTCTGGGTGATGCGGACGGAGGAGCTGTACCCGGCGCCCGCGGCGTCACGCGCGCGCGGGCAGGTGCGCGAAGGGCTGCGCTACGTGCGGCGCGTCCCCGACCTGCGCATCCCGCTCGTGATGATGACCGTCGTCGGGCTCCTAACGTTCAACTTCTCGGTCGTCATCCCGCTGTTCGTCGAGAAGACGCTCGGCGGCAGCGACGGCACGTACACGCTGCTGTACTCGGTGCTGAGCCTGGGCTCCCTCGCCGGCGCGCTGTTCGCGTCACATCGCCACTTCATCGGCATCCGGACGATCGTGGTCGCGGCCCTCGGCTTCGGTGCGACGATGATGGTGTTCTCCGCCGCGCCGAACCTGGCGACGTCGTTCCCGATCGCGCTGGTCGTCGGCTTCGCCAGCGTGATGTTCATGACGTCGTCGTCGGCCGTCGTGCAGCTGCGCGCTGCACCGTCGATGCGCGGTCGTGTGCTCGCGCTGCAGGCGATCGTGTTCATCGGGAGCACACCGATCGGTGGTCCCATCCTCGGCGCGGTGTGCGACCAGTTCGGGGCGCGCGGCGGCCTCGTCGTCGGTGGTGTGGCCGCGCTCGCGGCGGGCGCGTGGGGCGCCCGCGCGATCCGTCACATGCCCGAGGGCAAGGGCGACGTCACGACCGTCGACGCGCTCCAGGCCGAGACGACCGAGATGGAGGTCGCGTAGCCCCACGCGTGCCGCACGGTCACGCGGCGCGGCCGCAGTAGGCGAGCAGGCGCTCGGCGGCTGGTGCGTCGTCGGCGACGTCGACGATCGGCCCGAACGCACGCTCCCGGGCACCGGGCGGTACCGCCTCCGGCAGGGACGCGAGGAGCTCGTCGCACAGGCCGTCGTCCAGCTTCGCGTCCTGACCGGTGGCCTGCGCGACGTCCCAACCGTGCACGTACACGTCGGTCAGGTTGATGCCGAGCGCGACCTGCGCGGGCAGCTCGCCGATCGGGATGCGCAGCGTTCCGGCGGTCCCGCGGCACCGCCAACCCGCGAGCGCCGCGTCGGCCGCCGCCCGGAACGCGCCCGCCGGGTCGTCGCCGAGCACGTCGACGTCTCGCGCGTGCGGCGGCGCCTCGCCCCGTGTCGCCGCGCCGAACATCTCGAGGACCCACGTCACGTGGTTCACGAGCGCGCGCACGTCCCACTCCGTGCACGGCGTCGATGCGCGCCACTGGTCGGGCCCGACGCCGTCGACGAGGCGTTCCGTGTTGGCGAGGGCGTCGTGCAGGTCGTCGACCGAGTACATCGTGGGCTCCTTCCGAAAGGATTGACTTACGTAAGCGAGACACTACACAGAATCGGTCGCGGGCGCTAGGGTGCAGGTGTGGACGCCGCGCTGAAGGCCCTCGCCGATCCCACGCGGCGGCGGATCCTGCGTCTCGTGCGCGACCGCGAGCGGACCGCGGGCGACATCGCGACCCACTTCGACGTGAGCCGGCCCGCGGTGTCGCAGCACCTGCGCGCGCTGGAGGACGCCCGGCTCGTCACCGTGCGCCGGGACGGGACCCGTCGCTGGTACCGCGCCCGTCCCGAGGGGCTGCGGGAGATGCACGCCTGGCTGACGACGATGTGGACCGACTCGCTCGGAGACCTGAAGCACGCGGCGGAGGCCGAGGAGCGCGCGACCCGTCGCCGTGCTGCGAAGAGCGCGCGGAAGACCGCGTGACACTCAGCGAGATCGACATGTCGGTGCGGATCGACGCGTCGCCGTCGACCGTCTTCCGCTACTTCGTCGACCCGGACCGGATGTGCGCGTGGATGGGGATCGACGCGACCGCGGAGGCTCGCCCCGGCGGCGGCTACCGCGTGGACGTCACCGGCCGCGACGTCGCGCTGGGCGAGTACGTCGAGGTCGTGCCGGACGAGCGCGTCGTGTGGACGTGGGGGTTCGAGGGCAGCGACGTCATGCCGCCGGGGTCCACCACCGTCGAGGTCACGCTGCGGCCCGACGGCGACGCGACCGTGGTGCGCCTCCGTCATCGCGGCCTGCCGACGGAGCAGCGGGTCGAGCGGCACACCGCGGGCTGGACGCACTACCTCGCCCGTCTCGAGGTCGCGGCCGCGGGCGGCGAGCCCGGCCGCGATCCCTGGGTCGCCGTGCGCTAGGAACATGAGGCACCGGACGGAGCCTCGGGAGGATGCGGTGGCGACCGACGACGGGGGAGCGCTGCGAGAGCGCGCGGTGATCGTGACGGGTGGCGGGACCGGCATCGGCGCGGCGTGCGCGGCCGAGCTCGCGGCGCACGGCGCGCGCGTCACGATCTGCGGACGGACTGCGTCGACGCTGGAAGCCGCCGCGTCGCGCATCGCCGACCGTGCCCGCCACGGTGGCAGCGTCCGGCACGTCGTCGCCGACGTGACCGTCGAGGACGACGTCGCGCGCGTCGTCGACGAGGCGTGCCGCGCGGACGGCGCGCTGCGCGGCGTCGTTGCGAACGCGGGTGGCGGCGGCGGGATGGGCCCGTACCACCTGCAGGACGTCGGCGAGTTCACGCGCGTCCTCCACCTGAACGTGCTCGGGACGATGCTGTGCCTCAAGCACGCGCTGCCGCGCATGGTCGCGGCCGGCGGTGGGTCCTTCGTCGGCATGTCGTCGATCGCGGGGCATGTCACGCACCCGTACTTCGGCGCGTACCCGGTCGCCAAGGCCGCCATCGAGGAGATGATGCGCAACGCGGCCGACGAGTACGGGCCCGTGAACGTCCGCTGCAACGCGGTCCGGCCCGGCTTCATCGCGACCGAGATCATGGAGGGCATCCCGCGCGACTCGCCCGTCTACGCGAGCTACATCGAGAACACGCCGCTCGGCGGCGTCGGCGAGCCGGAGGACGTCGCCCGTCTCGTGCGGTTCCTCGTCTCGGACGAGGCGCGCTGGATCACCGGGCAGGTGATCAACGTCGACGGCGGCCACAGTCTCCGGCGCGGTCCCGACTTCTCGGCCTTCATCGAGCCCGCCCTCGGCCGCGACGCCATGCTCGCCAAAATCGAGCCGCCGCCCGTCTGAGCGAAGCGACCGCTTGCGGCCGCCTGACACGGGCGTCACACTCGGCCCATGGCTGTGAGCGAGCAGATGATGCAGCACCTCCACCGCGCGGAGGGCGGCGGCACGCGTCGCCAGGCGACGTTCCTGCCCGAACCCGAGCCGCGCACGCGGCACTACACGATCATCTCGGTGGACGACCACCTCATCGAGCCGGCCGACCTGTTCGAGGGGCGCGTCCCGAAGCAGTACGCCGACCGTGCGCCGCGCGTCGTCACGATGGACGACGGTCGCGAGACGTGGGTCTACGAGGACAGCTTCTACCCGCAGGTCGGGTTGAACGCGGTCGCCGGCCGTCCGAAGGACGAGTGGAGCATGGAGCCGGCCCGCTTCGACGAGATGCGCCGCGGATGCTGGGACGTCGAGGCGCGCGTCCACGACATGGACCTCGACGGGATCTACGCGTCGCTGTGCTTCCCGTCGCTCATCGCCGGGTTCGCCGGCACGATCTTCGCGACGAGCAAGGACGAGGACCTCGGGCTCGCGTGCCTGCGCGCGTGGAACGACTGGCACATCGAGGAGTGGGCGGGCCCGCACCCCGACCGGATCATCCCGTTGCAGCTCGCGTGGCTGCGCGATCCCGAGGTCGCGGCGGCGGACGTGTATGCGAACGCCGAGCGCGGCTTCAAGGCGGTCAGCTTCCCGGAGAACCCGGTCGACCTGCGCCTGCCGTCGATGCACGACCCGCACTGGGACCCGTTCCTGCGCGCCTGCGAGGAGACCGAGACGGTGGTCTGCCTGCACAACGGGTCGTCGTCGTGGACCGCCGCGCGCTCGCCGGGCGCGCCGCTCGAGCTGTACACCTCGCTGTTCCCGGTGAACGCGCTCGTGACCGCGGCCGACTGGCTGTGGGCGCGCATCCCGACGCGGTTCCCGCGCATCAAGGTCGCGTTCTCCGAAGGCGGGATCAGCTGGGTCCCGATGCTGATCGACCGCATCGAGTACGTGCTCGAGCACTCGGCCGTCGGGTCGCACGGTTGGGACGACCCCGACCTGTCGCCGACGGACGCGATGCGCCGCAACTTCTGGTTCTGCACCATCGACCTCGGCTCGACGTTCGCGCTGCGCGACCACATCGGGCTCGACCACATCTGCCTCGAGAGCGACTACCCGCACGCCGACTCGACGTGGCCCGAGACGCAGGCGCTCGCCGAGCGCGGCCTCGCCCCGCTCTCCGACGACGAGGTCCGCAAGGTGACGTGGCAGAACGCGTCGACGCTCTTCCGCCACCCCGTCCCGCCGGACCTGCAGCTCCCGTAGCCACAATTGTGGTTCAGCGCGCCTATCACGCGCCGAACCACAATTGTGACCGCTACTCGAAGACGATGACGCTGCGGGCGACCTCGCCCGCGGTCATGGCCCGGAACGCGTCGTTCACCTCGTCGAGCGCGATGCGGCGCGTGACGAGCTTCTCGAGGTCGAGCTGGCCCGCTCGCTGCAACGCGACCATGCGCGGGAAGTCGCGCGCGGGGTCGGCCGCGCCGTAGACCGAGCCCTGGATCCGCTTCGCGTCGACCATCAGCCCGAGGACGGGAAACGTCACGGTGTCGTCGAAGCGACCAGCGCCCACGATCGTGACCGCACCACCGCGGCGCGCCATCGCGTACGCGGCAAGGATCGTCGCGGACGACCCGACCACCTCGACCGCGTGGTCGGCACCGCCGTCGGTCATGGCGTGCACCGCCGCGACCGCATCCGCCGACGACGCGTCGACGACGTCGGTGGCACCGTTGTCGCGCGCCATGTCGAGCTTCGCGGCGACTCGATCGACGGCGACGATCCGCGCCGCACCCGACAGGCGCGCGCCCTGGATGGCGGCGAGCCCCACACCGCCACAACCGACCACCGCGACGGTCTCACCCGGACGCACCTGCGCGGTGTTCACGACCGCGCCGACGCCCGTCACCACACCGCAGCCCACGAGCGCGCCGAGCTCCAGGGGGAAGTCCGGGTCGACGACGATCGCCGCGCTCGCGGGCACGACCGTCTCCTGGGCGAACGTGGCGGTCCCGAGCCCGGCCATCACCGGGTCGCCGTTGGCGGTGCCGTACGGGCCTGCGAAGGCGTGCTGCATGCCCGTCTCGCACAGCGTGGGCTGACCGCGCCGGCACGCCGCACACGCGCGGCACGGCGCGATCCACGAGAGGATCACGTGGTCACCGACCCGGGGCGTCTCGACACCGGGCCCGACCTCCGTGACGACGCCCGCGCCCTCGTGCCCGAGCACCGCCGGCATCGGCTGCGGCATCGTCCCGTCGACGAGCGAGAGATCGGAGTGGCACACGCCGCTCGCGGCGATCCGGACCCGCACCCGACCCGGACCCGGCGGTTCGAGCTCGACGTCCTCGATCGTGAGCGGCTCGTGCACCGCGCGCAGCACCGCACCCTTCATCACGTTCCCCCCGGCTCGCCGTTCCTTGAAGCCGCCGCCACCGCGTGGCCGCCACGCTTCACAAAAGCGTGGCGCGCGCAAGGATACGGGCGTGGCGGACGTCGTGGTCGTGGGAGGCGGGCTCGTCGGCGCGGCCTGCGCGTACGAGCTCGCGGGTGACGGCACGTCGGTCGTCGTGGTCGACGCGCACGACGCCGGACGCGCCACCGACGCCGGCGCGGGGATCCTCTCACCCGAGACGGCACTGTCGGCGTCGAGCGACGACGCGTTCGTCGCGCTGGGCGATCTCGCGGGTGAGCACTACCGCGCGCTCGTCCCCGAGCTCGCGGAGGCCGGCGCGCCCGACCCGTGCTACGCGGTGTGCGGCGCGCTGCGCATCGCGTTCCGTGAGGTGGACGACCCGTTCTACGCGGAGAACCGCGCGCGGTCGTTCGCGCGGCACGCCGACGTGCTCGTCGATGTCGCGCCCGACGACGCGTGCGCGATGTTCCCGCCCCTCGCCGGCGTACGCGCCGCGTACTTCAACCCGCGCGGCGCACGGGTCGACGGCCGCGCGATGGCGGCCGC
>Ga0070739_10007057_pt1 | contig 12099 bp, 11 predicted proteins | sample Coa_R1_7_FD_66445 | JGI IMG/M metagenome (GOLD analysis project Ga0070739, IMG submission 66445) | Surface soil microbial communities from Centralia Pennsylvania, which are recovering from an underground coalmine fire - Coalmine... | ecosystem: Environmental > Terrestrial > Soil > Unclassified ... | reverse complement strand
CGACGTACCCGGCTCGATCCCGGCCTTCATGCACGACGTCAAGTACGCCGCGCTGGTCCCGAAGCACGTCATCCGCGTCTCGGCTGCCAGTTCCCAAAGCGCGTTCAGGTTCGGATACGCCGGGCTACCGTCGTACAGAACGATCGTCGTCCCGGCCAGCAATCCTCCAACCAGGTAATTCCACATCATCCAGCCGGTGGTCGTGAACCAGAAGAAGCGATCACCCGGCTTGAGGTCGTGGTGCAGCGACGCCATCTTGAGGTGCTCGAGCATGATCCCGCCCTGTCCCTGGACGATCGGCTTCGGCAGCCCGGTCGTCCCCGACGAGTACAGGACCCAGAGCGGATGATCGAACGACACAGGCTCGAACGCGAGATCGCCGCTCTCCTCGAGCAGCGAGTCCCAGGAAACGGTGTTCGGCAGGTCCGGCACGGTCTCATTCAGATATGGGATCAGCACGGTGCGGCGTAACGACGGCAGCGCCGCCTGAATCTCTCGCACCTGGTCGATGCGCGAAAAGCTCTTCCCGCCGTACTGATACCCGTCGGCGGCGATCAGAACCGCCGGCTCGATCTGACGGAACCGGTCGACCACGCTCTGCGTCCCGAAATCGGTCGAGCAGCTGGACCAGATCGCGCCGATCGACGCGCAGGCGAGGAGTCCCACCACTGCCTGCGGAATGTTGGGAACAAATGCCGCGACCCGATCGCCCGGCCCCACGCCCATCGCCCGCAGCGACCTCACGACCGCCGCCGTCTGCCGCCGCAGCTCATCCCAGGAGATCGTCGTCAGCGGATGTCGCTCGGACCGAAATAGAATCGCCGGGTAATCTGCCGTCTCATTGCGGAAGACCTGCTCGGCATAATTGATCCGCGCGCCCGGGAACCACACCGCCCCAGGCATCCCGCGCTCCGCCAGAACCGTTTCGTATGGCTGCGTCGCCCGGATATCGAACCGCTCCCAGATTGACTCCCAGAACGCGGGAAGGTCATCGACCGACCACTGCCACAGGGCATCGTAACTATCGAAACGAAGTCCCCGTCTCTCCTCCAGCCGGCGCATGTACGCCGTCATGTTTGAGGCGTCCTTGAACGCGATTGACGGCTCCCATAGAACCGTCCCCTCGGTTATGTCCGTCGCCATCCCCCCCTCCTACCAGGCCGTTAAGCCTCCGTCCACAACTATTACCTGCCCGGTAATATACGCCCCGGCATCCGATGCCAGAAGCAGAATCGGCCCGCGGAGGTCGTCCGGCCCGCCGAAGCGCCGCAGCGGGATGCCGCGCAGGAACGAATCGCCGTGCCGGTCGAGGATCGGCGTCGACATGTCGGTGGGAAACCAGCCCGGCGCCAGTGCGTTCACCGTAATTCCCTGGGCCGCCCAGGACGTCGCCAGGTCGCGGGTCATAGCGATCAGCGCCCCCTTGCTCGCGGCATAGCCGGCGGCCTGGAAATAACCCGGCCGCCCGCCGACCAGCGCCGCGATCGAGGCCAGATTGATGATTCGGCCGCCACCGCTTTCCATGATCAGCGGCGCCGCCGCCTGCGCCATCAGAAACGAGCCGGTTACATTTACCTCCAGCACCCGCTCGAACCGTTCCCGCGGCATTTCCTCCGGCGGCGCCGTCCAACCGGCGCCGCTATTGTTTACCAGAATATCCAGCCGTCCAAACCGCCGCCGCACCTCGTCCACCACCCGGTGAACGTCTTCTTCGCTCGTCACATCGCAGCCCAGCGCTACCGCACTCCCACCTTTGGCCTCAATCGCCTGCGCTGTCTCCTCCAACGCCGGCAACTTCCGCGCGCAGATCACAACCGTCGCCCCAACTCCGGCCAGCGTTTCCGCGATCCAGCGGCCGATCCCGCGGCCGCCACCCGTCACGATCGCGACGCGCCCGTCCAGCCGAAACAGCTCAAGTGAATTCATAATTGCGCCGTCCTCCGGGGCCAATCCCTGGGACCTCAATTGTCGTAGGGGCGATCTGCGCTCGCCCGCCGCGTCTGCCTAACGACAATGTCTCCTCGCACGACAATTGTCGTAGGGGCGTGTTGCGCACACCCGACGGACCCACAATGGCTACGCGAATCGACTCAAAGCCGGTTCGCGTGCGCCCGCGCTTCTCTCGCTTCCACCGCCTCCGCCCGCACGAGAATCGAATCGTTCTCCAGATCCTCCCTCGTATTGGCCCCGAACGGCGGGGCAACCGGCGCGGCTGGAGCCTGTTCGTGGAAGTACTGCCGTCCCCGGAGGAGCGAGGCAATCGCCGCCACAACCGACATCGCGGCCGAAACGTAGAAGGCATACCGCAGACCATCCATAAACGGGGGCGAGATCAGGTGGGGGAAGAATCCATGCCCCAGCAGGTGCGCCCGCTCCCCCGTGGAGAGGTGACCGAGCGTCGCTGCGGGCAGGATATGCGCCATCGGATTGTAGCCAAGGAACGCCGAGAAGAGCGCAGCGGTCGGCGGAATATGCGACACGCGCGCTGCCGCGGCCGCCGGGAGCCCACCAGCTGTCAAGCCGGAGAACAGGGCCGACGGCAGGTGCTGCGACAGTCCGAGGATGACGATCGTGAAGAAGATCGTCATCGAAAACAGCATGCCGGAGTTCTGGAGCGTCGCCCGCATTCCGGACGCCACGCCGCGGTGCTCCGCCGGGACCGAGCTCATGATCGAGCTGGTGTTGGGTGAGGAGAATAGTCCCATCCCGATCCCGTTCAGGAACAGCAGGATCGCGAACGGCACGTAATTGAAGTTCGCCGGCAGAAACGTCAGCCCGACGAACGTGCACGCGGCCAGCACCATCCCCCCGGTGCTGAAGGGTCGCGCGCCGTAGCGGTCCGACAGGTAGCCCGACACCGGCCCGGCAAAGAGGAATCCGAACATCATGGGAAGCATATAGATGCCGGCCCAGAGCGGTGTTTCGGCAAATGAGTAACCATGGATCGGCAGCCAGATTCCCTGAAGCCAGATGATCAGCATGAACTGCAAGCCACCGCGGGCGATCGACGCCAGCCAGCCGGAGATATTCCCAGCGGCAAATGCTCGAATCTTGAACAGCTCCAGCCGGAACATCGGCTCCTCGGTCCGAACCTCGATCACGGCGAATGCCACCAGCAGGATGGCCCCGCCGGCGATTCCGGCAATCACCCACGGATTGCTCCAACCCATCGTGTGCGACCCGTACGGCATCAATCCATAGGTGAGCGCAACCAGCAGAATCGTAAGCCCGCCGGCGAATGTGACGTTCCCCCAGACATCGAGTTTTTGCCGCTGCAGCGCCGCCGTTTCGCGCAGCATGAGGTATGCCCAGACGGTCCCGATAATTCCGAACGGCACGCTGACCAGAAAGACCAGCCGCCAGTTGAAGCTGGCCAGAACACCACCGAGGATCAGCCCGATGACCGAGCCCCCGATGGCCGCGATCTGGTTGATCCCGAGACCGAGTCCCCGCTGCCGCGCCGGGAAAGCATCGGTTAGGATGGCGGCGCTATTGGCGAAGAGAAACGCGCCGCCAACCGCCTGGACGATCCGAAACGCGATCAGCTCGATCCCGCCGGCCGTGCCCGTACTTGGGGTGATGAACAGCAGAATCGACCCGACGGTGAAGATCGCGAACCCGAGCGTATAGAGGCGGACGCGGCCGTACATGTCGGAGATTCGACCGGCCGTGACGAGCAGCGTCGAGGTAACGACCATATAACCCATCAGGATCCAGAGGAGGAAGCTGGTATTGCCGGGCGTCAGCGGATTGATCTTGATACCGTTGAAGATTGTCGGCATGGCGATCAACACGATGCTGGCGTTGATCGTCGCCATGAGGACGCCGAGCGTCGTGTTCGACAGGGCGATCCACTTGTAGGCAACCCGCCCGTCCGGTCGATCCTCGTCCAGCAAATATTCCCGTGCTCGCATGCGTCACCTCGCCCTCTTCCCTACCCCTCAGGATACTGGCAATATGCTACTATTGTCCAGAGCAACTATTGCGCCATGGACACGACGGGTATCGCCAGCTCCGATGCGCTCGACGCCGCACGAGCGCTCATTCGCATCACCCGGATCATCGATAGCGACTTCCGCGCCAGTCCGGAGATGGACGGTCTCACCGTCATGGAGCTGAGCGCGCTCGGCGGTATCGATCGCGGCCTCGACCTGCCATCGGTTCTGGCTCGCCGCCTTCACCTTGATCCCAGCCGTGTTACCCGCCTAACGGATCACCTGGTCGCCGCTGGTCTGATCGAGCGCGAGCCGGTGCCCGGAGATCGCCGCCTCTGCCGGCTTCGTCTGACATCCGAAGGTACGGCGAAGCTCACCGCCGGCCGGGAAAAGCTCCGCGCAATTATGAGTTCTCTCATGAGCGGGCTCACCGACGCCGAGCGAGCCGGGCTGGAGCTAGGACTTCAGGGCATCCGCCGCGAGGCCGGCCCTCACGAATCGTCGTAGCGGAAAGGAGAAACCATGAGCACAGACCTCCAGACACAGCACACGACCATTCCCGTCCAGGGTCCGGTACCCGAGATGAAAGCCTACGTGGCGACACCGGGCGGGCAGCCACGTCCGGCGCTCATCGTCATCCACGAAGCGTTTGGGCTAGATTCGCACATCGAGGACATGACGCGGCGTTTCGCCGGGGAAGGCTACGTTGCCGTCGCTCCCGATCTCTTCTCTGCCGACGAAGTCGGGCGCACCATCTCACCGGACGAGATCAAGGAGATCTTCCGGCTGCGCTCCTCGCTGCCCGCGGACCAGCGGCGCGATCCGGATGCACTGAACCGTGCCATCGACAAGCTCAGCCCCGATAAGGCAGAGCGGCTCCGCGCGGTAGTGCAGTGGCAGCAGAATCGTGACAACAGCCGGTTTGTCACCCTGCTCGAAGAGACCGTTGCCTGGTGCCGGAACCGCTCCGACACGACCGAGAAAGTCGGCGCCGTCGGGTTTTGCATGGGCGGCGGGTTGGTCTCGGCGCTCGCCTTCGCCGGAGCCGATATCCAGGCCGGCGCGCCCTTCTACGGCCAGAACCCGCCTCTCGACCAGGCTGGCCAGGTCCGCTGTCCCCTCCTTTTCATATACGGCCGCAACGATCCGTTCATCATGCCGGGCGTCCCCAAGCTGCTGACCACGCTCGAAGACGCGAAGCTTACCTACGGGCTGCACATTTACGAAGAAGCGGGGCATGCCTTCATGAATGACGCGCGTCCGGAAATGTACAACGGGGCCGCCGCGAAGGACGCCTGGCCTCTGACGCTCGCCTTCTTTGACCGCCATCTTAGCTGACAATCGCGCCGGCACGCGGACGTTGCTATGCTTGGAATTGAACATCGACCTAGGCGCTGGCTGGTATTCACCCTGGCTTCCAGCTCTGGTCTAGCCGTTGTCCTAACTACTCGTTTGACCAGTCCAGAGGTGGAAGAGGAATGAACTACACTGACCGATCCTTGACCTGCGTGCAGTGCGGCTCTGAATTTACGTTCAGCGCCGACGACCAGCAATTTCATGCCTCACGCGGGTACCAGGATCCCAAGCGCTGCCCCACATGTCGCGCCGAACGGCGCTCGCAGCAGGGCGGCGCCGGCGGCTATTCGGGTGGCTACGGCTACTCAGATCGCCCGCGACGCGAGATGTACACCGCCGTGTGCTCTCGCTGCGGTGGAGAAGCGCGCGTGCCGTTTATCCCCCGCGGCGACAAGCCGGTGTACTGTTCCGACTGCTATCAGCCCGCTCCGCGCAGCTGGTAAAGGCGACTACCAAAAAAGAGCCGGGCGCCAGGGCCCGGCTCTTTTTTCTATCCTTATCCCCCGAGCAGCCGCACTTTCTCGGCCTCATACTCGTCATCAGATATCTCGCCGAGATTATGGCGTACGGTGAGTTCGTCCAGTTGCGCCAGCAGATTCGCGTCACCGCCCAACGTCCCGCGGCGTGCGTCCAGATTCACCCGCCGCTCGATCAGTTCGGTCCCCTTCTCATCCAAAAGCCGGTGCTCGGCGCTGCGATCTTCCGCTGGCTCCTCGGATATCATAGGAGCCACTTCGGCCGCGTAGTTCCGCCGGGCGCGGGCGACGAGAAAGGCCAGGATAAGCATGATCACGACGATGGAGATAATCGCCGTGGGAATCGCGGGGTTCATGCCCCATCATACGGACCGGTAATCTGGAGCAATGACTGATTCGGCTGGTTCACGCACCTATCTCGTCGTCATGGGGCATCCCGACGACCCCGAGCTCACGGTCGACGGCGCCGTCGCCCGCTGGATTCGCGCTGGCGCGCGGGCGATCCTGGTCCTCGCCACCGACGGCTCCCGCGGTGACAAGGCAGGAGGGGTGGATCGGGCCATGGCCGCCCGCCGCGCCGACGAGCAGCGTGCCGCGGCCGCGTTCATCGGTTATGAGGAGGTCGTCTTCCTCGGCTTCGCCGACGGCGAGCTAAACGAAGCCGATCTCATGCCGGCGCTCGTTCGCGAAATCCGGCGAGTCCGCCCTGATGTCGCTGTATTCATGGACCCGCTCACGGTCATCTACCGCGACTCCTACGTCAACCACCGCGACCACCGTGTCCTCGGCATGGCCATGCTGGACGCGCTGTATCCGCGTGCCAGCAATGCCGGCTACTACTCCGAGCAGCTCGACGAGGGGTTGCAGCCCTGGAAAGTTCCCGAAACGCTCCTCGCTCAGACCGACCACCCGAACTTCTGGGTCGATGTCAGCGACACTCTCGATCTGCGATTCGAGGCGCTGCGCCTGCACGCCAGCCAGATACGCCTCTGGCCCGAGAACGGCGAGGGTGTGATTCGCCAGCAGCGCGCCGCCGCCCTCATCGCCGGTCTCGAGCACGGAGTTCTCTACGCGGAAGAGTACCGCCGTATCGTCGTCAACCCGCTGGCGTGAGCCAAAGGTAATCCAGTAGGGAGTCTAGCCCGTTGGTAACGGTCGGCCCGCGCTACACAACCCGCTTCGCTTTCGATGCCAGCGTCATCCTGGCTCGCACCTCGATTGCTCCGCTCGCCGGTAGCAACACGTGAGCTCGCTCACCGGATGTCCCTTCGGCGCCGCTGACCGTCCACGCCGGCGATTGCGGAACGCCGTCCATCGCAACATCAATCGATTCGAGGCGATGGCCGGCCGGAATCCGTAAAGCCAGGCCAATACTCACGTCCTGCGGAACCTCCCAGGGGAACGTCACAGTGATCGACTGCGCCTCACCGCGCGTCACGTGCAGATCGAATGGAACGCTCCCGTACCACTTCCGAACCGAGAGATGCGGCCAGTCTGCCGGTAACTGCGGCTCCAGGTCGATGCGCCGCTCCGGTACGCCGATGCGAACGCCGGCGAACGCGTGGAGCGCGTGCAGAAAGCCCGCCATGCTCCAGGCCTGGAACTCGGGACCGCGCACGCCCGAAAGATCGAACAGCTCGCTGATGCCGCCCACGCCGCCCGCTTGGAGGACTGCCGCGACCTGACGCGCCAGATAGCTCCGATACGCACGATCGGCATCGCCATTCTTCAACTCCGCCTGAACAAAGAACTGCGCCAGCCAGTTCCACTCCACACCGCGGTGGTAATTGAACTTGCCTATGCTGCGCATCCGGCGGCCGCGTACGCGCGACCGATCGGCCAGGAACTCCTCGCCGAACACCTGCCGCCAGTCGTCCGGATCCAGCGTGATGATTCCCTGCCGCCCACGCAGCTGGCGCCGACCAACCTCCCGCATCCGCCGCTCGATCGCCGGCCCAAGGTCGAGATCCAACCCGAAACAGAAATACGGATTTGGGGTAATGAGGTCGCGAACTTGGCCGTCCGCATCCAGACTGTCGGCCGGCAATCCACGCACGTTGTATCGTTCCAGGCTCCGCCATGCCGCCGCCTCGGCGGTCTCCATTCGGCTCTCCAGATCGGCGTCAGCGCGTGCCACGATCGGCCGGAAGGCGCGGAGCGCTGCGATCCAGAGCATCTGGATCTCCACCGGGAATCCGTCACGCGGCGTATGCTCCGTATCCATCCAGGTTTCCCAGAGATACCCGGCATCCGCCCGCCCCGATGGGAGCAGTCCCTCGCGCGTTCCATCGACACTACGGGCAAAGAACGCACGCACCAGCGGCAGTTTCTCGTAGAGCAGCACATCGTCTCCGGTAGCACGCCAGTACTGATGTAGGCGCTGCAGAGCCCAGAGCGTGCCGTCGCTCGAGTGGTAGCTGAGCTCCTCTCCCGATCGGATTCGCTGCGGGAGGCGTCCGGTTACCGGGTCCTGGAGCCGCCACGTGTCACGGATAACCTCGCGTGCCAGGTCGTACTCGCCGATATCGAGCAAAAAGCCGAGCGCGATATTTTCGTCCCGCTTCCAGGCATCGTAAAAGTACTGGTTGCCGGCCAGAATTGTCGTCGCCGGCCGGTCGAGCGCTGTCCCACCGGCGTCGGCATTCCGCGCCACCAGAGCATCCATCAGGCGGGTCAGCACATGGGTGTGAGCGAGATCAACCGCTTCTGCCCCCGTGTCCCAGCGCGAACGCTCCAGTAGTTCGCGGGCGCTGTCGACCTTCTGGGCCCGGTAGGCGTCGAGATTATCCCGCAGCGCCTCCATATTGTGAATAGCTTCCTCACGCGTCGAGCCGAAACCGTAGACGATCGTCCCGTACCCGTCCAGGTACAGCCGGATCGGGAGGTACACCGTCGCCTCGGTCTGTGACCAGAGAGGCGCGTGGTCGTGACGGGCCTCCTCCGGGGCCCGATCGCCAATAAACCGGCTCCGCGTCCGATCCACCCGATAGAAGACGCGCTTGCTCGCCCGCCTGCGCTTCCGGGTGCGGATCCCCTCGCCCACGACTTCCACTGCCGCAAACAGCCGATCGTCACCCAGCCCGTCTAGCGCATACGTCTCCGTACGATCGTCGAAGCTGCCGATCGGCAGCCGGGCGGATACGACGGCGCCGCGCTCGGACATCTCGACCTCGTAGCCCTCCGTCCCGCCGGCCGGGTGACGCGCCAAACGCAAATCGAACTCCGGATCGACTGCGAACTGGAATGGGCCACTAAGCGTGCAGGCGAAGGCATGCAAGCCATCAGGAACGAAGAATTCCTCGCTGCACTTCACACCGTCGATCTCGTATTCGCGGCGGGCGTTGGTGAGGCCCATCGAGAATCCAGTCTGCCAGCGACGTCCCAGGTAGCGATTGCGCCGGCCACGGACGTACGTTGCCTGCCCCTCCAGAAACTTACGATCGGACAGGTAGGCTCCGTACCATTTGTGGGGGTGCGCGAGCGGCGGCGTGATACCGTTTGCCACCGGCAAGGTCAGAGCAAAGGCGCGCTTGTTCCCGAGAATGAACGAGCGCCCCTTATACTTCGGCGCCGGCAGGATAATGTCGCGCGCGCCTGAAATGTCCATGTGAATACTCGTAATCGAAGGTGGGACCGGAAGCCCGCGAGAGGGCTCTCGCGCCGTAGTATATCGGGAAAATCGCCATTGTGCACGCCCGATTTCTCGCCCAACGGCCCCCGCCGCTTTGCTAAACTGGACTTCGGAGAAACTCGCGGGAGTAGTGAAGTGAAAGGTCTAGCGGCGCTTGTTGCCGCCGCCGTTTTAATGCTTATGCCGTCGGTGGCACTCGCGCACCGCAGCCACGGCACCAGCCAGGAAACAAATTGGCAGGAGCGGGATGCCGCCGCCTACGTCGTTTCGACGGTCAACTTGCTGCGGATGCCCCACCACGTTTCGTTCTCGTCCGTCGCAAAACAGCGGCTCCATGTCGAGAGCTACGCCGTCATGTCCGATACCTGGCGGACGAACCTCTACTTCATCCGCCTGCGCCGGGGCGACGATTCGGTTGCCGGCGCACTGGCCTACCAGATGGGCTGGCCGGCGCCGCGCAGCGTCACCACTTCGGTTCGGAAACTGGGCGTCGCCCGAGCCCCGGCCGACATCATCGCCTCGTACACGTGGGATCCCAAGCGAACCATCGGAACATTTAGCTCCACTCTCCCCGGCTGATCCGCGGCCGGCGCTCGACCTCCAGCGAGGTAGCCATGGCCTATCTCCGCCCCGTTCGTCCCGAGCCGCCGCGGCGCGTCAGCAGCAGCTCCTGGATTCGCTGGCTACTCGCCCGCGTTCCCTCGCGCGGCGGCGCATTCCCTGCCCTCGGGTTCCGCGACTTCCGGCTGTTCTGGTTTGGGCAGTTGATCTCCCTGACCGGAACCTGGATCCAGACCGTCGCTCAGCAATGGCTGGTCCTGAAGCTAACCGACTCGCCATTTGCGCTCGGTCTGGTTACCACGATCCAGTTCATTCCGCTCCTCGTCCTGGCGCTCTTTACCGGAGCCATTGCCGATCGCGTGCCCAAGCGGAATCTCATCCTCGTCACCCAGGTCGCGGCCGGACTACTCGCACTGATCCTCGGACTCCTTGTGTCCACCGGGCAGGTGCGGTATTGGCACGTGCTCGTCATTGCGGCCTTACTGGGGACTGTCAACGCCTTCTACAATCCCGCCCGCCAGGCCTTCATCCCCGAGCTAGTAGATAGGGAGTCATTGTTGAATGCCGTCGCCCTCAATTCGGCCATTTTCAATGGCGCCCGCGTCGTCGGCCCGGCAGTCGGCGGCATCCTAGTTGCTACGATCGGCCTCTCCCTCAACTTCTATCTCAATGCCGCCAGCTACCTTGCCGTCATCGCCGGCCTACTCCTTATCCGCCCCGTTGCGCGCGCGACTCGCGCCCAGGAACCGCTCGTGCGCAATGTCGCCGAGGGGTTGCGCTACATCTTCGATACCCCGGTCGTATACACGATCCTCATCCTGATCGGCGCTGCCAGCCTTTTCGGATTGAACTTCACCACCCTGATGCCGTTATTCGCCCGCTATGTACTCAACATCGGCTCCAGCGGCTTCGGTTTCTTGATGGCTGCCATGGGCCTGGGGTCGCTAGCCGGCGCGATTACCCTGGCCTTCGTCTCCAGCCGTGACCTGGCGCGCCGCTTCATCTACGGTGGAATCTTCGCCTTCAGCGCTATCGAGATCGTCTTCGCATTCTCGCGCCAGCCGGCGATCTCGGCTGCGCTCTTATTTCTGGTCGGACTTTCGTCAACCCTCTTTACGACGAGCGCCAACACGCGTATTCTGTCTCTCACACCGCAACACTTGCAGGGGCGCGTCATGAGCGTGTATGGACTGATGTTTCTCGGAATGACTCCGTTCGGTAGCTTCCTGTCCGGCGTCGTAGCGCAGCGCTGGGGAGCGCCGGTCGCCGCTGCGGGCGGAGCCGCCATAACCCTGGTCCTTGCGCTGGCGGTTTTCGCCTACCATCAATCGGTCCGCGCCCCTGTTCCACAGGCAAACAGTAGGGAGTAACAGGTGGGGGTTGAGCTAGGTCGAGAGGATACCTATCAATGGATGCTGCGTGCGATCGGCGCGTTCATGGACGACGAGCCGAGCTGCCGGATAAGCCTGGTCGAGATACCTGATGGCTTCGTGGTGCGGCTCCAGCGGCACCTGCACAAGTTGGACCCGCTGGTCTACCACTTCGATCGAACGCGTTTGAAGGATCAGTTACACGCGCTCGCGCAGCAGCGGCCCAAAAACGCCGCTCGCCCTCGCCACCAGGGTGTGTGGGCAAATTTCCCCAACGGCCACCAGGACTTCTTCCGCGCCCTGGGATACGAGCTCGACGAGGCGCGCGCCCGGGACATCCTCATTGACGAGATGGAGGACGGGATCCTCGTCACCTATCGCCCGTCCACGGCAGTCGGCGCCCAGAAACGAGTCGTCGAGCTTCACCGCGGTGAGATCGAGACGATTCTGAACGACGCGTTCGCCCGCCGCGGCCGTCAATAACGCGGGCTATTATGAAGCATCTTCGGGGTCGCCCCGCTGGAGGCAGTTGTGGAAGGCTATACGGCTCGCGATGCGCTCATCGTCATGCGTCTCGATCTCGGCGATTCTTTGATCGAGATCGAACACGAGATCGCCGAGCTGGACGAAACCCTTGAATTCTCCGGGATTGCCGAACAGGCGCTGGAAGACAGCTCACTAACCCAGTACCCGGCAATTCGCCGCTGGCTCGAGACAGTCAGCAATCACGCCGATCTGGAACGGGATCGGGTCGACCTGATCGAGGAGCG
>Ga0070739_10007056_pt1 | contig 12099 bp, 9 predicted proteins | sample Coa_R1_7_FD_66445 | JGI IMG/M metagenome (GOLD analysis project Ga0070739, IMG submission 66445) | Surface soil microbial communities from Centralia Pennsylvania, which are recovering from an underground coalmine fire - Coalmine... | ecosystem: Environmental > Terrestrial > Soil > Unclassified ... | reverse complement strand
TATGACCGCGAAGACGTCGGCGTCCTCCGTCGTCGAGCTGATGAAGAGCTTCAGCGCGCACGGGCCGGTGATCTCGAGCGGCTCGGCGAGCGGCTCGGTCAGGAACGTCAGCCCGTCGCCGAGCGCCTCGAACGCGACGCTGCCTTCGGCGCCGGGCTCGCGCGCGAGTGACTCGCCGTCGCCGCCCAGGTAGAGCTTCGTCCACTGCGTCCGCGCCAGCGGCCACTCGTTCTCGCCGCGCTGCACGAAGCTGCCGTCGACGTTCCGCAGGTTGAGGAAGACCGGCGGCTGCTCGTCCCAGCCCGTGTCTTCGCCCTTGAGGAAGTGGCCGAAGAACCGCTTCTGCAGCGCGACGCCGTAGTCGGTGTAGAACTCGGCCCAGTGCTCGAGGCCGTGCACCTCGAGCCACTTCTCCTTCGAGGCGACGCCGCGGTAGCCCTCGAAGTTGCCGCGCGTGTGGAGCGAGTGCGACCAGTTCGAGGCCGACAGGAGCGGCACCTCGATCTTCTCGATCGCCGCCGAACGGTCGCGATACCACTGGTCGTCGAGCTCGCGGCGGCGCAGCTCGCCGGGCAGGTCGCTGCGGTTCGCGGCGAGCTCCTCGTCGGACAGCTGCTCGCCGCCGACCACCGGGACGCCCGTGTTCGGGTTGACGCGGTCGCTCCCGTTTCCGTACTGCACAGACATCACCTGCACCGGGAACCACTCCGGCATGAACGTGTTCAGGATGCCGCCGTGGCGGTTCGCCTCGCGATAGAAGTCTTGGTAGCCCTCGAACGGGCACATCGCCGCGAGGTGCGGCGGGTGCAGCGCCGCGACCTGCCACTGGTTGACACCGTAGTACGAGATGCCGAGCAGGCCGACCTTGCCGTTCGACCACGGCTGCACGCCCGCCCACTCGATGCAGTTGTAGAAATCCTGCGTCTCGCGCGGCGAGTAGACGTCGAGATAGCCGGGCGAGCGGCCGGCGCCGCGTGAGTCGACGCGGACGCAGACGTAGCCGTCCGGCACCCACTTCTCCGGGTCGACGGTCTCCCAGTTCTGGTACTTGCAGGTCGACCCGCGCATGATCTCCGGGTACTTGTCCTCGAGCACCTTCCACATGCCCGCGTAGCCGGTCTGGAACGGCAGGCCCTTGCCGTACGGGCCGTGAGTCATGATCACCGGATACCGGCCTTCCTCGATCGGCCGGAAGACGTCGGCACGCAGCACGATGCCGTCGTCCATCTCGATCGGGACGTCCCAGTCGATCCTCATGCCGTCGGCGACGACGCTCGACTGCTCCTCGACGACTGTGGTCTGCTGCGTCACTGATCCTCCTCGGGCTCGCGGTGCGACGGAATCTATGAACGGGCGCGCGGAGTGTCAAGTCGCGCTACACGGCGCTGCTGAACCCCGCATGAAAAGGCGCAACGTCGTACACTCTCACTCCACAAGGCCCGCGAGTCGCGGGCGATCGCGAGCGAAGGAGAGAGTGGGATGAGCGGTGAACCCGGCAGCTTCGTCGTCACCGGCGCGGCGGGCGGCGTGGGCGCGGCGGCGGTGCGGCAACTTGCCGAGCGGGGCGCCAACGTGATGGCCGTCGACATCGACGCCGACGGGCTTGAGCGCACGCGCGAGACGACTTCCGGAGCGCCGGGAGCGGTCGTCACGCAGAGAGCCGACGTCGGCGACGAGAACGCCGTCCGCTCCTACGTCGACGATGCGGCCGGTCGCTTCGGCGGCCTGGACGGCGTCTTCAACATCGCCGGCATCGAGGGGAAGTTCGAGCTCATCGGCGGCGGCTCGACCGAGAACTACGACAACGTGATGCGCGTCAACGCGCGCAGCGTCTTCCTGAACATGAAGTACGTCATCCCGAAGCTGATCGAGAACGGCGGCGGCGCGGTCGTGAACGTCGGCTCGCACCTCGCGTGGCACGGGGCGGCGACGCTCGGTGCGTACTGCGCCTCGAAGCACGCCGTCCTCGGGCTGACGCGCGCGGGCGCGCTCGAGCACGCGACGCAGAACGTTCGCGTCAACGCCGTCTGCCCGTCTTCGATCGAGACGGCGATGGCGGAGCGCGTGTCGTTCGCGATCAACCCCGACGACATTCGAGCCGGGAAGCAGGTGCTGATCGACCAGTCGCCGAACGAGCGGCTCGCGACGGCCGACGAGGTCGCGGCCGTCGGCGTCTGGCTGCTCCTGGACGCTCCGCACCACATCAACGGCGTCCTGATTCCGGTCGACGGCGGCCAGGCAGCGCGCGCCCGCTAGCCGGAAACCCGGTGTCAGACACCGTCACGGAGATGTGACGGAACTGGAACAAGAGTGTGAAAAACGTCGCTCGCTGCGCTGGCGGCGACATAGCCTGAGACGGCCTCGATCACCGATGCCGAAGGGGCAAGTTCCACGCTCTTCGGCTTCGTTGCGGGGCCGCGGCGGTCGCGAGCAGGAGCGTGCGCGAACTCCGGCCGACGCTCCTGTCGGCCTGCCGTCAGGCGCGTGAGGTGGAGCGCACCCGGGTCAGACACCGTGACGAAACGCGCGCGCGCTCGGCCAGCTCCGCGCCGAGCTACATCACGAGCGCGCCGCCGTCGACAGCGTAGTTCGCACCCGTGACGTAGGACGCCTCGTCCGAGGCGAGGAACAGCGCCGTATACGCGACGTCCTCGGGCGTGCCGACCCGCTTGATCGGCGTATCGGCGAGGAAGGCGTCGCGGAACGAGTCGTCGTCGAGGTACGGGCCCGTCGACGGGCTCGCGATCAGCCCCGGCGCGATCGAGTTGACGCGGATGCCGTACTTCGCGCCCTCGAACGCGAGGTGGCGCGTGAAGCCCTTGACCGCCGCCTTGACCGTCATGTGCGCGACGCACGGGAGCGCCTCGTAGCACTTCAGCGCCGACATCGACGCGGTGTTGATGATCGAGCCGCTCTTCTGCTCCATCATGTGCGGCCACACCGCCTTCGACGGCAGGAAGACGGTGTCGAGCTCCTGGCGCATGCATTTCCAGAACTGCTCGTGGGTCATCTCGTCGAACCAGGCGAACTCGCCCTTGGCCGCGTTGTTGTAGAGGATGTCGACGCGGCCGAACGTGTCGAGCGCGAACCTCACGAGCGCCTGCGCGTCCTCCTCCTTCGTCAGGTCGCACGGCTCCATGCTCACCATCTCGCCGCCCTGCGCCTGGACCATCTCGACCGTCTCCGGACCGCTCTTCGCGGTCCACTTGCGGTACTTGTCGGAGACGCCTGTCACCTCCTCGGAGCGGTAGTAGCCCTCGCCGACGTCACAACCGACGATCTTCGCGCCCTCGCGCGAGAAGAGGAGAGCCGCCGCCCGCCCCTGCCCCCCGGCGCTGCCGGTGATGATCGCGACCTTCCCGTCGAGTCTTCCCATCGTGCCCTCCTCTCGTTATTTCGCAGCCTGCGCCCCGTCGACCGGGAAGATCATCCCGGAGACGTGCTCCGGCGCATCCAGCAGGAGCCAGACGCCGACCGCTGCAGCCTCCTCCGGCCGCCCGACGCGTCCGTTCGCCGACTGGTCGATCATGATCTGCCAGCCGTGCTGCGGGTTGGCCGGGTCGATGCCCTCAGCCGCCTCCTGACCCATCGCGGTCGACATCGCGCTCGGACAGAGGATGTTGGCGCGGACGTTCTGCAGCCCGTACTCGAGCGCGACCGCCTTCGTCATCCCGACGACCGCGTGCTTCGACGCACAGTAGGCGGAGAACGTCGGCGCAGCGTGCCAGGCGAGGTGCGAGCCGGTGTTGACGATCGCGCCGCCGCCGCGTGCCACCAGATGCGGCAGCGTGTACTTCATCCCGAGCCAGACGCTCTTCGCGTTGACGCGCATCACCTCGTCGTACGTCTCGTTCGAGACGTCCGCGAGCGGCTTGTACTCGGTCGTGCCGATCCCGGCGATCGCGAAGATGCCGTCGAGCCCCCCGAAGCGTTCGACCGCCTGTGCGACGAACGCCTGCACGTCGTCGCTGTCCGCGACGTCGGCGATCGCCGTCTCGACGCCGAGCTCGCGCAAAGGCTCGAGCCCCTCCGGCTTCCAGTCGACGGCGAGCACGTTCGCGCCGCGCTCGACGAGCTGGCGCACGGCGGCAGAGCCCATCCCGCCGCCGGCGCCCGTGACGATGTACGCCCTGGTCGCGCTCACGCGGTCGCGCTCGCGACCGCCGCCGGCGGGCGCATGCCGTCGTAGTCGTCGTAGCCGTAGAGGCGGTCGCGCGCCTCCGTGATCAGCCGATTGACGCGCTTGGTGTCGATCGTCGTCAGCTGCCCGTCGCGCTTCATCACCTTGCCGGCGATGAGGACGGTGTCGACGTTGCCGTTGTGCGCCGAGGTGACGACTGCGCCGACGAGGTCGCTCACCGGCGTCAGGTTCAGATCGGTCGCGCGGAGCAGGATGAGGTCTGCCTGCTTGCCCGGCGTCAGCGACCCGATCCTGTCGTCGAGCCACATCGCGCCCGCGCTCCCGATCGTCGCCGCCTCGAGCGCCTCGCGCGTCGTGAACCGCAGCTCGTCGACAGTCTTCACGTCGCGCTTCTCCGTGTCGTAGACGCGCTGCGCATTCTTCATCCGCTCGTAGAGAAGCGCGGCACGCATCTCGTCGAACATGCTGCCGCTGGAGGCGATCACCGAGTCGACGCCGAGCCCCGGGCGGGCACCCGCGTCGCGCATGCGGCCGGTCGCAGGGTTTCCCATTCCGAACATGACGTCGAGCGTCGGACACGCCACCAACTTGCCGCCCGAGTCGACCACCATGCGGAGCTCCTCGTCGGTGTTGTTGCAGCAGTGGGAGAAGTTGATGTCCGGTCCGAGCAGGCCCGCCTCGTGCATCCGCTTCATCGAGTAGTGCGGCTCGCCGCCCTCCGGAGCGCCGATGTGGATCCCGACCGGGACCCCGAGCTCGCGCGCAACCGCGAGGTCGTCGGCTGTGATCTCCATCGTCGTCACGTCGGGGCCCTGAATCGCGAGGCCGAACGTCAGCAGCCCGCCGTCGCTCGCGAACTCGCGCTCGCGCATTCGCCGCGCCGGCGCCCACGAGTCCTCGTGCTCGGTCTGCCCCTCGTACTCCTGCAGCTTCCGCGCCATCGACGCGCCGTAGAGGAACAGCGAGCGGATGCCGGTCTCGCGCAGCGCGCGCACGTTCTCCTCCGCGTGCTCCGGTGTGTTGACGACGTGGCACCAGTCGAGCACCGTCGTCACGCCGGCGTTGATCGCGTCCGCGGCGCCTGCGATCACGGTCGCGTAGACGTCCTCGGCGGCGTAGTGCGCCGCGATCTTCGGCCACTGGCTCGCGACGAGGTCCCAGAAGACCTGGTCGACCGAGTCGGAGCGCGTGCCTGTCTGCCAGAAGTGGCGGTGCGAGTCGACGAGGCCCGGCATGACGATCATTCCCGTCGCGTCGATCGTCTCGCAGTCGCTCGCGTCGACCGACGGTCCGACCTCGACGATCGTGTCGTCCTCGATCAGCACGTCGCCCTTGCGCAGCTCCCCGATCGCAGGATCGACGCTGATGACGGCGCCGCCGGTGATCAGAAGTCGCTTGGCCATGGTCTCCTCCGTTCTGCCGTGGGTGACTCAGACCCGATCGCGCAGCGCACGGTCGCGTCCGTAGGTTCCGACCGCGGCCAGGATGATCAGGCCGAGGATGATCTGCTGCGTCGCCTCGCTGTAGCTGTGGCCGACGAGATTCGTCGTCAGCACGATCAGGATCAGCGAGCCGAGAACCGTTCGCCAGTAGTCGCCGCGAGCGCCGATCAGCGACGTACCGCCGACGATCACCGCCGCGATCGTCAGGAACAGGTAGGGGTCGCCGATCGCCTGCTCGCCGGTGCCGCTCCAGGCGCCGAGCAGGATGCCGGCGGTCGCCGCGAAGACGGCGCTCGCGGCGAAGGCACCGACCCACACGAGCTCGGTCTTCACCAGCGACAGCTCGGCTGCACGTTCGTTCGCCCCCGTCGCGTAGAGGCGTCGGCCGATCCCGGTGAGGTGCATGACGACGCCGACCACGAGCGTGATCACGATCCAGAGCAGGACGACCTGCGGGATGTGCAGGCCCGCGACCGTGCTCGCCGGCGAGACGAAGTGCGTGAACCAGCCCGGCACGCTTCCGTAGACGGACGCATGCGTGCCGGCAAGCACGGCGCCGACGACGACCGAGCCCGAGCCGAGGGTGATGATCAGCGCCGGCACGCGGAAGTGGTGGGCCAGGAACCCGTTCGCCGCTCCGACCACCACCGCGCCGCCGAGTATCGCCGCGACGATCTCGCCGAACGACCAGTGCTTGCCGCCCAGCAGCGTCGTCAGCAGGTTGCCGGCGGTGATGACGTTCGGGATCGAGAGGTCGATCCCACCGATGAGGATCACGATCGTCTGCCCCACCGCCGCGATGCCCAGGAACGAAGCGAGCACGAGCATCGAGTCGATGCTCGGGCGGGTGGCGAACGCGGGGAGGCCGACGATGCCCCAGACGAAGAGCGCCACGAGCGCGACGAGCTGCAGTAGCGGGAAGCGGCGCTGGAGATCTTGCGCGGCGAGCACCGCGCGGTTGGCGGAAACGCTCGTCATCCCGCCCCTCGCGGACGTTGCGCCGTGCGGCCGAGGAAGGCACCGCCGACGACTGCGACGAGCAGCACCGCGCCGAACGCGACCTGGACGTAGAAGACGTCGATGCCGAGCGCGGAGAGCAGGTTCTGGATCAGGTAGACGCACGTCGCGCCGAGCGCCGGGCCGAGGAAGCCGCCGCGGCCGCCGGTGAGCGCCGTGCCGCCGAGCGCCACCGCTGCGAGGGCGATGAGGACGTAGAACGGCCACACCGTCACGTCCGCGGACTGGATCGTGCCGGTGAGTGCGATGCCGGCCACCGCGGCGAGCACGCCGCCGAGCGTGTACGCGACGATCCGGACGACGGATGCGTTGACCCCGGACGCGAACGCTGCCACGTCGTCGTCCCCGACCGCGAACAGGGCGCCGTAGTACGCGGTCCGGCGGAAGAAGAACCAGAGGAGGAGGACGACGCCGACCGTGAAGATCGTCCCTGGGACGTGCCACAGCGTCGACGCGAGCTGGTTCGTCCAGTTCGGATTCGTGCTGACGGGATCGGGCGCGAGTCGCAGGTCGATCCCGCCGAGGACGAAGTAGACGGCGAGCGTCGCGATCACGGGCGGGTAGCGGAGGACGCCGACGAGTACGCCGTTGACGGCGCCGATGACACCGCCGAGCAGGAGCAGGAGCGGCACCGCGATCGCGGGATTGCCGAGGCCGTGCGAGAGCAGACCCGTGACGAGGATGATGTTCACGAGCCCCATCAACGGCGCGATCGAGAGGTCGATGCCGCCGCCGCCGGAGAGGATCGCGGGAGTGCTGGCCATCGCGGCGAGCGCGAACGGCGCGAGCGTTCCCAGCTCGCTCGGCACCTGGCTCCAGCTCGCAAACGCAGGCAGGACGGCGGTGTTGGCGATGATCAGCGCCACCGTCAGGACGAGCGCGAAGACGTAGGTGTTGTCGCGCAGCCCGTCGAGGATCCGGTCACGCCAAGCGGCGCCGACGAACGGCAGCGTGAGTGACTGGCTAGCCATCGTGGCGTTCTCCGAAGAAGTTCGCGACGAGCCGCCTCCGCGTGGCCTCGCCGCGTGGGATCTCGGCTGCGAGCTCGCCCTCGCGGAAGACGAGCACGCGGTCCATCAGCTCGACGTGCTCGTCGACCTCGGTCGACAGCATCACGACGGCGACTCCCGAGCGCGCCACGTCGACGAGCACACGGTAGATGTCGTGCTTCGCACCGATGTCGACGCCGCGAGTCGGGTCGTTCAGGAGCAACACGGCCGGGTTCGCCGCGAGCCAGCGCGCGGTGATGACCTTCTGCTGGTTGCCGCCCGAGAGGGTCGTGATCAGATTTCGGCCGCGGCCGAAGACGATGTGGAGCATGTCGACGTACTCGCGGAAACGCCTCTCCGTCTTCCTCGACACGATGATGCCGGCACGGCGGTCGCGGTCCTGCGTCGGCAGGCCGAAGTTGTCGAGCACCGACCGGGACTCGAAGACGGACTCGGTGCGCCGGTCGCGCGGGACGTAGGTCACGCCCTGGCGGACGGCGTCGCGCGCCGACGTGATGACAGCCTCGCCGCGCGTCGTGCAGACGACCTCTCCCTCCTCGGGTGCCGCGACGCCGCCGAGGATGCGGAGGAAGCGGTCCTGGCCGTGGCCCTCGAGACCCGCGAGCCCGACGAGCTCGCCGGCGCGGATCTCGACGTCGATCGGCGCGGCGCCGGGACGAACGCGGACGCCGCGTGTGCGCAGCACGATCTGGTCGCGGACCCGCTCACGCGCATCGTGCTCCCGGCGCTCGGTCACCAGGTGCTCGCGCCCCGTCATCAGCTCGACCAGTTCCCGCGCCGTTGCCGCGCCACGGTCGAGCGTGGCGACGGACACGCCTGAGCGCAGCACTGTCACGCGATCACCGATCTCCTCGATCTCGTCCATGCGATGCGAGATGAAGACGACGCTCCGGCCGCCCGCGCGGAGCTCGTTCAGGATAGTGAACAGGTTGTCGCGCGTCGCGACGTCGAGCGCCGACGTCGACTCGTCGAGGACGAGGATCTTCGGCTCCCAGAGCAGCGCCCGTGCGACGCAGCAGGCTTGCCTGAGGCTGAGCGGCAGGTTCTTGACGGGCTCGTTGAGGTCGGGGACCTCTTCGAGCAGGCGGTCGAGCACGGCTCGGGCCCGCTGTCGCTTCTCCGCCTGCGACCGGTGCTTGCGCACGAGCCCGTCCGCCCCGAGCCAGACGTTGTCGAGCAGGCTGCGCTGCCCGACGACGAGCACCTCCTGGAAGACGGTGACGATCCCGGCCCTGATCGACGCGCGGGGCGACCGGATCCGGTTCTGCTCGACACCGTCGAGCTCGAGCACTCCCTCGTCGGGTCGATGGACGCCGGCGAGGATCTTGACGAGGGTGCTTTTCCCCGAGCCGTTCTCGCCGAGGATCGCGTGCACCTCGCCGGCACGGAGCTCGAAGGAGCAGTCACGGAGCGCTTCCGTCGAGCCGAACCGCTTGGCGACGCCGGTGACGCGGAGCGGAACACGGCCCTCCGTGACGGGCGCGCCCGCCGACTCCGCCGCCGCCGTCGCTTCCGCCACCTCCGTCACCACCTTCGTCGTCCCCCGCCGCCGGCTCGGCCCGGCGCCCCCCGCTCCAGGGGAGGCGCCGGGCCCGATCCTACTCCCGGCCGCGCGACCTCACTACTTCTTGAACTTCGTCGGGTCGGCCGGATGGGTGAAGAAGTTGTCCAGGTAGCTGGGGGGCGCCCAGCTGTTCGGAGGCCCCTCAGCCGTGTGCGAGACGCTCTCGTTCCAATTCGCCGGCACCCACTGCGGCAGGTTCTTGGTCGTGATGATCGGCGGCACGATCGGCACGTCCGTGTACTTGATGCCCTGCCCTTCGAGCATCCGCAGCGCGACGTCCCACACCGCCTCGGCCATCCGCTGCGCGGGATCGCCGTTGGCGGTGCCCTGGTAGCCGTCCTTCTCGTGGTGGAGCCAGTACGCCAGCGAGGCCAGGTCGGCGCTCGTGTCGGCGACCGGCGGCACCGGCCGGCCCGACTGCTGGAAGGCGCTGATGACGCCCTGCGCCATCGACGAGTCCTGCCAGACGCCGTCGATCTTGCCCGGGTGCGTCGCGAGGAACTTCAGCACCTCGTTCTTGGCCGTCGACTGCGAGAAGAACCCGACGACCTCCCCGACGATGTGGATGTCGGGGCAGCTCTTGAAGACCTGCTTCGCGGCCGCCAGCGAGAAGGTCGCAATCGAGAGACCAGGCACTCCGTCGACGACGAGCAGGTTGCCCTTGTGGTGCATGATGTTGACGAGCGCCGTGGCCGTCTGCGCGCCGAGCAGGTACGGGTTGGCCTGCACGTTGACGCTGTGCGGATCGGTCGCCGTCCCCGACTCGCTGATGAGCGGGATATTGGCCTTCGCGGCCTCCGCGATGGCCGGGTTGATGGCTGTCGGCGACGTGAGCGCCGAGATGATGATGTCGACCTTTTTCTGGACGTCCGTGCGGATCTGCTGGGCCTGCTGCACTGCTCCGTTTGCGGTGTTCGTCAGCGTCGGGATATAGGACGAGACGAGACCGAGTTTCTTGTATTGGGCCAACCGCGCGTCCATCCCGGCGCGGTTGCCGGTGGCTAAGGCGTTCAGCTCGTTCCAAGCCCAGCCGATCACCCACGGCGGGCCGTGGTTCGGCTTGAAGTTCGCCCAAGGACTCGGATGGACCGGAACCGGATAGCCGTTGAACGCGGCCTTGACCGCCGGCGACGACTTCCCGATCACGCCTTGGGGATCCTGGGGCGCTTTCGTCGGGATCGGCCCGCCACACGTGGCCTTGGCGCCGGCCGTCGTGTTCGTCGACGAGACCCCGCTCACCACCCACACCAATCCCATCAAGACTGCTAGGGATGCGACCGCGGCTCCGCGCAGGAGCCTCGAAGAGCGCACTCTCGACCACCTCCTTCTTTCTCTCGCCTCGCCTGCTTCGCGACAGATTCGTGGTTTTGTCTGGCACGCACACCACTCCTGAAAGCACACCGGGTCGGTCGGCTCGTCCGACGTCTTCGGCCGGCCGATCCTAAAACGGCTCTCGACGCGGCGTCAAGCCACAGTGTTCACGTGTCAGTTTCGGCTGTACGCTGGCGCCCGGAAAGGCGCGGGAACCGAACGGTTCTGGGCCGAAAGCGCCACGCGAGCGCCGCGGGCAGTGTGTAGTCTGATTCGACAAAGGGGCTGCGCCTCCCAGATCTCGGCGCCAGGCTCGGAGACGATCGCACCCGCCTCGTCGAGCGCGAGCCGGTACGCGAGGCGGCGCCGGCGAGAGACCCGTCGGAGCACGCGCGCGCCCGGGGAGGGTCACCCGCCGCGGACGTTCGGCTCCTTCGTCGCGGTGATGATCCCATGCGGCGTCCAGCCATCGCACTCGTGCCGACGGATGTTCGTGAAGCCAGTCTCACGCAGGCTCTGCTCGTGCTGCGCCCACGGGTAGATCATCCCGCCCTCAGCCGGGAGGACAGCAAAGTAGACGCTGTCGAGAGCCGCGATCAGCGGCCCGTCGAGAGCGTCGTTGGACATCGAATTCATGATCACGACCGTCCCGCCCGAACGCAGAGCTTCGTACGAGCGGCGCAGGAGGGCCTCGTTCTCCTCGGGCGTCCAGATCACGAGCTGGTGTGCGAGCAAGACGACGTCGACCTCACGCGGCAGGGGATCCACGAACATGTCGCCCGCGATCAATCGAATGCGCTCGCTGAACCCGGCGTGACGAACGACTTCCTTCGTCAGGTCGATCGTGTCGGCCAGGTCGAGGACGGTGACGGTCACATCGGGCACGGCGGCGCAAAGCGCAAGCGCGTTCACCCCGTCGCCTCCGCCGAGATCGAGGACGTGTTGGCCGCTGAAATCGACGGTGGTGACGAGGTGTCGATTCGCGAGCTCAGACCACGATCGCATGTAGCGATAGAAGATCGATCTCAGCTCGGGATTCCCCTCCAGACGGCTGTAGAGGGTCTTGCCTTGTCCGGGAACCCGTGCGAGGCCGACGTTGCGAGACTCCTTGAGCGACTGGGTGAAATCCACTTGCGGCACGTAGACGATGTGCTGCTCGAAGGCAACCGTGTCGACGAATCGCGCCCAGTCGCCCGATTCCCGCAGCTCGAGGATGATCCGCGCGCATGCGTATCGTCCGTCGACCGACTGGACGAGCCCGAGCGCTGTCGTTCCGAGCATCAGGATGTCGCACGATCGCCGCTCGAGCCCCAGCCGCTCTGCGATCTCGTCGCGCCCGATCCACGGTGTCTCTGCGAGACAGTCGAAGAGCCTCAACTCGCACGCCGCGTTCAGGTATTGGAAGGCGCTGTGACCGAACAGGATCCTCGAGAGACCGTCCATGCCGAGGTGTTCGGGTTCGGCATCGACGCCTACCGGCTCATCGTGTATCTGCGCTTCGATCATCTCCAGAGCCCGCATCGGGTTCAGGTCACCGGAAACAACGTGACGTCCCGAATCGAGTCGCGGTCGAGCAGAACCATCAAGAGGCGGTCGATACCCATTCCCGCGCCT
>Ga0070739_10007055_pt1 | contig 12100 bp, 11 predicted proteins | sample Coa_R1_7_FD_66445 | JGI IMG/M metagenome (GOLD analysis project Ga0070739, IMG submission 66445) | Surface soil microbial communities from Centralia Pennsylvania, which are recovering from an underground coalmine fire - Coalmine... | ecosystem: Environmental > Terrestrial > Soil > Unclassified ... | reverse complement strand
CGTCGCGCGACCTGGCAGCGCTGGTCAGCATCGGCTCGACCGGCTCACCACTTCCGCCGGAAGGGTTCGAGTGGTGCTATGAGAAGGTGAAGCGCGATTTGTGGCTCGTGTCGGCCAGCGGTGGAACCGACGTTTGTACCGCGTTTCTGGCCGGGTGCCCGCTGCTGCCGGTGCGCGCCGGCGAGATTCAGTGCCGGGCGCTGGGAGCGGCGGCGCAGGCGTTTGTTGCGGCGGGGCAGCCGGTGGTCGGGGAGGTCGGCGAGTTGGTCCTGACCGAGCCGATGCCGTCGATGCCGCTGTTTTTCTGGAACGACCCCGACCGGAAGCGCTACCTGGCGAGCTACTTCGAAACGTACGACGGCATCTGGCGCCACGGCGACTGGGTGAAGATTACGCCGAACGGCGGTGCGGTGATCTACGGCCGGTCGGATTCGACGCTGAACCGGATGGGCGTGCGGATGGGGAGCAGCGAGATTTACGCCGCGGTAGAGGAACTGCCGGAGGTGGTCGATTCGCTGATCGTCGGCCTGGAGCGACCAGATGGGGGCTACTTCATGCCACTGTTCGTCGTTTTGGCGGAGGGAGCCGATGTCGAGCAGGTGTCCAGTGCGATCAAGGCGCGACTGCGATCGAAGCTGAGCCCACGACACGTCCCGGACGCGATATTTGCAGTCCCGGCAATACCCCGAACGCTGAACGGCAAGAAGCTGGAGGTGCCGGTCAAGAAGATCCTGATGGGCGTCCCGGCGCAGACGGCGGCGAACCGCGATGGGATGAGCAACCCGGAGTCGCTGGGATACTTCATAGAGTTAGGGCGAGAGTTGTCCACATGAGGGCGGCTAAGTCTCGGAGAAATTCCGCACTAGCCGCCGCGGCTTCCGCATTAACAATTGCAGCCGTCGCTTGTGCTTGGATCCTTGCAATGGGGAACGGCGACGACCTTAACGCGCGCCGGGTTTCGGGGGCGATCGCTGCATCGGATTCCAATTCACTCTTCCGACCGCAATTGCAGTACGCGGAGTACCTCGGAGGGGCTTCCGCCAACGCGCTGGCCGTCAGTCCGCGCGGCAACGTCTATGTCGGAGGGACGCTCTCAGGAGCGTACGGTCCCGCGGTGAGGAGTTTCCTCCTTGATCTGAAACCGGGCGGCAGAACAATCCGCTTTCGGACAGTAATCAGGCGAGACGTCGCCAACGATCTAGTCCTCGGCGACAACGGACGCGCCCATCTGGTCGGAGAGACCTTCGTGGGACCGTACGTCTTTCCATCTCTGGTCGTGGTTGGCGGACGAGGGAAGGTCGTCAAACGCGTCAAGCTGCCTGTTTCCGATGGAACGGCGATGGGCGTCGCGGTAGCTGGGAACGGTGACCTGTATATCGCAGGCTATTCCCCGCGCGGAGCGTTCCTGGCGGCTATGGGGACCGGAGGGACCGTCCGCTTCTTGAAGAACCTCGGTCCCGGGCTCGCGACATCGGCGGCGGTCGGCCGGCACGGTGCCGTTTACGTGACTGGAGACACCGTCAACGAGCAGCTCGACGAAGAGCCTAGTGACGTTTTCGCGGTGAAGCTCAAAGGAAATGGATCGCGGACGGCCTATCTAGCAGTGATCACGGCGCATCCGCACAGCATTTCACTTTGACGTAACTCCCGAGCCGATTCCGGAATTGTCTGCATGATTCTTTAGCGCTTACTGGACGGTCCAACGGTGCAACAGAGGGCGTTTGACGAAGTTCTCGTCGCGGCCGAGAACCATAACGTTGACGTGAGGAGGTTCGCAGCAGTAGATCTCGGCAAACTGGCGCGAGGCGGTGATCTGCGGGCGATTCCGGTGCTGCTTCGCATGCTCGCCGACGGCGGCGACTACGTCGACGAAGCGGCGAGCGATGCGTTGGCCTCTATTGGCGAGCCGGCGGTGGTACCGCTCATTGAGTTGCTGTGGGACCGGGAAGCGAATCCGCGGTCGCGAGGCTGGGCGGCAAGGACGCTTGGGACAATTCAGGCACCGGACGCGTTCGAGCCGATGGCGGCGGTGCTGGCCGATACCGACGAGGACCCGGAGGTTCAGCGGATGGTGGCGTTCTACCTGGGGCGGCTGGGCGATCGGCGGGCAGTTGAGCCGCTGACCGCGGCGATGACCTCGCCGGTGGAGGATCTAGAGGTGCGGAAGAATGCCGCTTATGCGCTCGGCGAGTTGGGGGATCGACGGGCGTTTGAGGCGCTATTGGCGAGTTTGCAGGACGCGCGGATCGGTAATTGGGTGGGTAGTGCGCTCGAGGAACTCCGCGACGAGCGCGCCGTCGCTGCGCTTTTTCCGACGTTCGGGGATGAGGACGAGGAGTGGCGATACCGTGTCGCGCCGATCGTTGGCAAGGCCGGGCCGTCAGCGATCGGGCCGTTACTGGAGGCGCTGAGAAGCGAAGATTGGCGCGTTCGGGCGACGGCGGCGCGGGCGCTGTCATACAGCGAGGCAGATGCGGCGGTTGGTCCGCTGATCGAGGTGCTGGAGAAAGATGAGAACGAGATCGTGCGGGCCGAGGCGGCAACGGCGCTCGGGTTTCTCAACGGGGACCAGATTGTCAGTGCGCTTCTAGGCGGGCTGCGGGACGCGGCGGTGGACGTGCGGCGGGCGAGTGCCTGGGGCCTGCATCATCTGGCGACTCTGCGAAAGGTGGGACGTGATGTTATTCCGACGTTGGAAGACGTGGCTGCGTCGGACCGGACCGAGGTAAATGGGAGGTTGGTAGTGCGGGAGCTGCTGCACAGGGTCATCGACCAGTTGAACAGATGAGCGCTGCCAGCCGCGCAGCCGCGTCGGCTTTTTATCGCCCGGCCTCCAGGGGCCGCAACTGGATTACCTCGCCATTCGAGCGCGGCTCGGTTATAGTGGCGACGCTGACTCATTCGGCACGGGCACGGGCTCAGAGACGAACCGGCGGACTGCCGAAAAGAAGAGCCTCGCCGAGTCGTGCCAGGTAGGGAGGGTTGCCGCGCGGGCGGCGGCTGCGGCGCTGAGGGAGGTGCGAAGGGCTTCGTCGCCTGTGAGTGTGGCCAGCGCGCGAGTCAGGCCGGGTATATCGCCGGGATCGATCAGCAGTGCCTCGACGCGGTCGGTGACGAGATTGGGGAGATTGCCGGCACGCCAGCCGATGATCGGAAGTCTGGCCGACATCGCTTCGGCGTAGGCCATCCCGTAGCTTTCGCGCATGCTGGGCAGGACGAACACATCGGCATCGCGATAGAGGGCGGCGACGCGTTCCGGTGCCACTGAGCCGTGGACGACGACGCGACCGGATAGATCGGGTCGCTGCAGGCGGTCGCGGATGCTGCGGGCGTAGGCCGGGTCGACGTCAGGAGCGCCGGCGAGGTGCAGCGTGCCGTCATTGTCGGGCAAGCGTGCAAAGGCGTCGAGCAGGCTGTGGATCCCCTTGTGCTCGAACCAGTTGGCGACGCAGAGGAAGGCACAGCGCCGTCCGAGGCGCAGGTCCTCGGGCGGCCCGGCGGGCGCGGCGAGATCGCGACCCGGGGGGACGACTCGCATCCGGGCAGGGGAGACGCCCTGCGACTCGAGGTCCGCGGCCAGAGCTTCGCTGGAGACGAGGAGGCCGGCCGCTTTGCGATACGCCGCCCGGTCGAGCAGTGCCTGGAGGGCGGACCGCGGTAAACCGTGATCGACACCGCCCGGAGGCTGGTGGAGCATGGCGACGAGCGGCGCCGGTGGGGGTTTGAGCGATAGCCATGGAGCGACGTAGGCGGCGGCGATGCTGTCGAGAACGAGCGCGCGCGGCGCGGGACGCGGTATACGGTCAAGGATGCGCCGGCCAGCCCAGAGCGGCAGCGGGAATGGTAGATCGGGAAGCCTGACGAATTTGATACGGGCGTCGAATTCCGGCGCGAGCTCCGCCATGCGGCGATGGTAGAGATAGCCGCCGGTCAACCGCGCTGGGTCGCCGACCGTGACGAGGTGGATCGTCAGCACCCTAGGGTCCGGAGAGATCACCTTCATAGGCCCCGTATACCACGGGTGATTCCCACACTCGTGCCACAAGCGATGCTAGTCCCTGGCCGGCGAGCCGGGGCGCAACCCGCTCGAAAAGCGTGCGCGCGACGGTCTCAACGGTTGTATTCCGGTCCGCGAAGTCGGGCAGCTCGTCCAGGTTCCGGTAATTCCAGCCGGCGAGAACGCTGCCGGCGGCATCTTGCAGGACGGTGACGTCAAACAGCGTGCCGTCGTCGCGAAGCTGTTCGCCGCGCGCCACCAGCTCGACTCGGTAGGTGTGGCCGTGAAGGCGAGCGGCGGGGCCGAAGTCGCCACGCAAGTGGTGAGCCGCTTCAAACTGGGCGACGATCCCGACCTCAAACATCGGCTTCGTCGTAGGTCAGGATCACCTGAACGGTCTCCTCGGGGCTGCGGTCGACGAGCGCGAAGGCGTCGGCGGCGCGATGAAACGGAAAACGATGACTAACCAACTGTCTCAGCCGCAATGTCGAGAGCATCTCACGTGCCAGTTCCGTCCGCCGATCGCGATCCCAACGGCGGCTCAGCTCCGGCGCAATTGCACCGACCTGGGAGCTGACGAGGCGAATACGCCCGCGGTGAAACATCCCGCCGAGCGGGAGATGGACCGGCTTCGTGCCGTACCAGGAGCAGACGACGATCGTTCCCTCCGGCGCGACGCAGTCGAGCGCCTGGGCAAGCGCCTTTGGGTTGCCGCTGGCCTCGATCACGATATCGGCGCCGCGCCCGTCGGTCATCCCACCCACCTGTTCCGTCAGATGGTCATCGGCCGCCAGTGCGGCATCGGCGCCGACAGATGCGGAGAGGTCCCGGCGCTTTGCCGCCGGATCGACCGTCACAACGCGGGTCGCTCCGGCGAGCCGTGCAAGTTGGGTCAGGAGCAGCCCCACAACACCCTGGCCGAAGATCACCATGCGTTCGCCCAGTCGGGGATGGGCGTCCAGCATGACGTTGATTGCCGTCTCGACGTTTGCCAGGAAGATACCGGCCTGGGGGTTCAGGCCAGCCGGTAAGAGGATCGGCATCGCGGCCGGCACGACGAATTCGGTCTGGTGAGGGTGGTGGGCGAACACGAGATCGCCAACGTTCAGGCGATTGACGGCCCGACCGATTTCTACTACCCGGCCGACTGCGGCGTAACCGTACTTGATAGGAAAATCGAACGAACCGCGTAGCGTGGGAAGGTCGAGCCCGGTGCCGGCGGGCACCTGTCCGCGGTAGACCAGCATTTCGGTGCCGTGGCTAACGCCGGATGCGATGGTCCGGACGCGGACATCGTTCTCGCCCAGGTCCGGCAGTGACTCGGCTCGCATCTCGACCTCGCGGGCGCTCGGGAACCAGACAGCCTGCGCCGAAACTGCCTCAGCGAGCCGCAACGGGGCGCTTGAGCCGGCCATCAAAGACGACATCCTCTCCCGTGCAGACAAAACTCGACTCGGCAAAGTCTAGCGCCTGATCCATGCGCGAGATCGCCAGATCCCCTACGGCCTCAATCCCGCTACCGATTATTTTCGGCGCGATGCACACCGTCAGCCGATCGACGATGCGATCGCGAAGGGCTGAGGTGATCAGCGCCGCGCCTCCTTCGATCAACACGGATGTGATGCCACGCGCGGCGAGGAGGGACAGGAGACGTGGCAACGAGACATGCCCTGAGGAGTCCTGGCCAACCACGACGACGGAAACGCCGGGGCGCGCGATCGCGTCGATCCGGGAGCGGGCGGCCCGATCGGTGGTCGCAATTAGGGTCGGCGCGGCTCCATCGGTGAGGAGTTGAGCGTCGAGCGGCAGTCGAAGCGTGCTATCGACGACGACGCGTAGGGGGTTCGGTCCCTTAGCCAGCCTGACGGTGAGGCGCGGATCGTCGTGGCAGACGGTGCCGGCTCCTACCATGACGGCCTTGTGGCCGGCGCGGAGCTCGTGGGCGTAACGCAACGTATCGTCGCCGCTTATCCAGCGCGAATGGCCAGTTCGGGTGGCGATACGGCCGTCCAGCGACTGGGCGTAGTGCACGGTGACCTGGACCTGGGGCGCGGCTTCGACGGTCACGACACCTCGGCATTGTCCTCGCGCGCTGCCCAGGACAGGATGTGACCCATGCGTCGTGCCTTGGTCCGGAGGTAAGCATCATTTGCCGGGTTGGGAGGGATTTGCAGCGGAACGCGCCGGCGGACCTTTATCCCGTGCCGTTCTAGCGCCCGGCACTTGTCGGGATTGTTGGTCAGGAGACGAACCTGCCGGACGCCGAGGAAGCGGAGGACCGCGGCGGCGGCCCCGTAGTCTCGACCGTCAACCGGGAGGCCGAGGGCGATATTGGCATCGACGGTGTCGTATCCCTGGTCCTGCAGAGCATAGGCGCGGATCTTGTTTACGAGGCCGATGCCCCGCCCTTCCTGGTGGAGATAGAGCAGGATGCCGCGGCGTGCTCGCGCGATCTGGGCCAGTGCCGCGTCGAGCTGCTCGCCGCAGTCGCAGCGCAGCGAGCCAAGGGCGTCGCCGGTGAAACATTCGGAGTGTAGGCGCACGAGCGGAACGGCATGGCGGTCGTTTCCGCGCAGCAATGCGACGACCTCCGTTTGGGCACCGTCGACGCGAAAGGCCGCGATGCGGAACATCCCATGTGTCGTGGGGAGGTCCGCCTCGGCAACGCGGACGGCGGTCGGCACCGTCTCGGCGACGATTCGATCCGGCATGGTCACAAGTCTCGTTGCCTCCTGTGCGTCTCGTGCCGATTGAGACGTGTTTAGCGGGTACGACAGGCGCAAGTCATGTGCCACGACCTTGATGCTACGATCGCCAGACGATTGAGCTGCTGCTGGCGGGGTTAGTCTGGCAGGCAAAGCTGCATGCCGGCGTGCTTTTCATCGGCGAGCGCACCATCCCGCAAAACGATATCGGCGGTCAGGTTCGCGCCCTGGTCGCTTTCTGGGATGCCTCGAAAGATGCAACTTGGGGCAACCGTGGCGGGTATGTGCGGGCGACGCGGTAGGTGCGAGGGGACCGTTGAAATAGTCGGACTGCGGGCGCGTCGTTGTCACCAGTTGTCGCGTCTTTGACAGGTAGGAGGTGGACGGCTATTCTGAAGCCAATTCGGAGGTTCTCTCCATGCCACCTTTTCCCACGGTGAGAGGACCTTGGAATTGCCTACCTCGATAGATACGTCGTTTTCACGAAAAGAGCACAGACGGGACGTCGATGACCGCTGCTGAGCATCTGCTACAGGTGTGGGGACTGAAAACCGAATTTGCCGGGCGTCACGGCACGGTTGTCGCGGTGAACGGCGTCGACTTTTACATTGATGCCGGAGAGACGGTCGGCCTCGTCGGCGAATCCGGGTGCGGAAAGAGCGTGACCGCGCTCTCGCTCATGCGATTGGTGCCGGACCCGCCGGGCCGGATTGCCGGCGGCTCGGTCCAATTCAAGGGCAGGGAGCTGCTCTCACTCAGCAAGCGGGCGATGCGTGGCCTGCGTGGTAAGGAAATCTCAATGATTTTCCAGGACCCTTTGACCTCGCTGAATCCAATGATGCGCATCGAGCGACAGATGACCGAAGGAATCAGGCTTCACCTCGGTGGATCACGCCGCGAGGCGAGGGACCGTGCGATCGAGATGCTGCGGCTGGTCGGGATACCGCAGGCGGAAAGGCGGATCCGGGACTACCCACACCAGTTCAGTGGTGGTATGCGGCAGCGAGTGGTGATCGCGATCGCGCTCTCCTGCAACCCGTCGCTCGTCCTCGCCGACGAGCCGACGACGGCTCTCGACGTGACGATCCAGGCGCAGATTCTGGAGCTGATTCAGAAGGCGACGAATGAGATCAACGCGGCCGCGCTGCTCATCACGCACGATCTGGGCGTCGTGGCGGGCGCCTGCCAGCGAGTGCTCGTCATGTACGCTGGATCGATCGTCGAGGAAGCTTCGCGCCGCGACATCTTTTACAACCCGCGCCATCCGTATACGATCGGTCTGCTGCAGTCGGTCCCACGTATCGATCGGCCGCGGCCGGAGCGGCTCCTCCAGATCGAGGGCTCGCCGCCCGATCTGGCGCGCGTTCCGCGCGGTTGCCCGTTCCATCCCCGCTGTCGCTTCGCAACCGAACGTTGCGTCGTCGAGACGCCGGAGCTACGAGCGGTCGGGAGCGGGCACACCGTGGCGTGTCACTACGACATAACGCGAGAGGAAGTTGCGTGACCGCCGTTCCGGCCGATCCGTTGATCCAGGTGCGGGAACTCCGCACCTATTTCGCGGCCGGCCGGCGTGGCCTCCTTGGTCCGCAGCGGCAGGTGCGAGCGGTGGATGGCCTGACGTTCGACATCTACCGGGGAGAGACTCTCGGACTGGTGGGCGAGTCGGGTTGCGGTAAGAGCACGACCGGGAGGACGATTCTGCAACTCGTCCGCGCAACGTCGGGCGAAATTATCTACGACGGCCGGGATCTCTGCCGTATCTCGCCACGCGAGATGCGCGGGATGCGACGACGGCTCCAGATCATCTTCCAGGATCCCTCCGCCTCCCTCAGCAGCCGTATGCGGGTGAGCCAGATCGTCGGTGATGCATTGCAAATTCATCACCTCGGGACCCGGCAAACGCGTCGCAAGCGGGTTGGAGAATTGCTCGAAATCGTGGGGCTTCACCCGTCGCACGCGCGGCGCTTCCCGCACGAATTTTCCGGTGGGCAGCGGCAGAGGATCGGGATTGCACGGGCGCTGGCGGTCAATCCCGAGTTCATCGTCTGCGATGAGCCTATCTCGGCGTTGGACGTATCGATTCGGGCCCAGATCATTAATCTGCTCGAGGATCTTCAGCGAGAATTCGGTTTGACGTATCTGTTTATCGCGCACGACCTGTCGGTCGTACGTCACATCTGCACGCGCGTCGCCGTCATGTATCTCGGCAAGTTCATGGAGCTTGCGCCACGGGATGCGCTGTACGCCGATCCGCTTCACCCATACACGCGCGCGCTCATGTCCGCGGTACCTATCCCCGATCCGGATATCGAAGATCGCCGGCGGCGTATCATCCTGTCCGGCGACGTCCCGACACCGCTCGACCCGCCTTCGGGATGCGTCTTCAATACCCGTTGTCCGCTGGCCACGGAGCGCTGCCGCCAGGAGGTGCCGCAGTGGCGCGAGATGGGTCCCGGCCACTGGGTAGCGTGCCACTACGCCGGCACGCCGCGAGAAGAGGATCTCCCGATGGGAGCGGCGTGATGCAGGAAGAGATCGCGCGCTCGCTCATCTACGCCGGCGAGGAAGACCTGGATTTTCCGGCCGAGTCGGGACTCTGGCGGCGAATGGGAAGCAGCTTGTTGCGCGACCGGGCCGCGTTATTCGGTGCCTTCGTCGTTCTGGCATTCGCGCTGGTTGCCGTGTTTGCGCCTCTCATCGCGCCCCACTCACCGGACACACAGTACCTGGACGGGTTGAGCCTGACCGGCTCGCCGGTGCCGCCCAACCACAAATTCCTCCTCGGGACCGACGATCTCGGCCGGGATCTGCTCAGCCGGCTGCTCTACGGTGCGCGCGTGTCGCTCGTCGTCGGCATCCTTGCCAATGGTCTGGCCATGATCATCGGCGTGGCGGTGGGCGCCGTCGCGGCGTACGTGGGCGGATGGACCGCGACCATCCTGATGCGGATCACCGACATCATGATGGCTTTTCCCGTTTTGCTCTTCGCCATCGCGCTGATCGCGATTACCAGTCCAAGCCTGACGAATATCATCATCGTCATCGCGATCCTCTATTGGACGACGACGGCGCGGATCATCTACGGAATGGTGCTGTCGCTGAAGGAACGGGAGTTTGTGGATGCGGCGCGGGCGATTGGAGCATCCGGTCCGCGCATCCTGGGGCTCTACATCCTCCCCCACCTGACCTCGGTGATCATCGTCTACACGACGCTCGGCGTCGCGACGACCGTCCTGGTCGAGGCGTCGCTAAGCTTCGTTGGAATCGGCGTACAGCCGCCGACTCCGAGTTGGGGGAACATGATCAATGAGGCGCAGGGGTATTACCGCTCCGATCCCTGGATGATGCTCTTCCCCGGTATCGCGCTGGTGATCACCGTGCTGGGGTTCAACCTGCTGGGCGATTGGCTGCGCGACACTTTGGATCCGGTTCAAAACAAACTCGGGTAGCGGACCGCCGCTAAAGGAGGGACAGCGAGTAACGTAGCGAGCGGCAATTGACATGAAATCGACTACCACATGAGGAGACGGAATTGAGAGTATTCCCGCATCGATTGTTTGTCGCTGCACTGGTGGTGGTAATGGCTCTCGGCTTCTGGCTACAAGCCGCCGCGAATCCGGCCCGGGCCAGCGGACGCTACCACGGCAACTTAATTGTCGACTACACCAGTGACATCTCGCACCTTGACCCGGCGCTGTGCTACGACGGCGAGTGCTACCCCTGGAATCACGCGATGTTCGACCAGCTTGTGACCTTCCGGGCGCATAGCACCTACGATTACAAGATCGTTCCGGACGCGGCCGTCTCGATGCCGACGATCTCGAACCACGGCAAAACGTACACGTTCCGGCTCGCGCACAATCTGCACTTCTGGAACGGAAAGCTGGCCACGTCTGCCGACTGGAAGTACTCGTTCGAGCGGGTGATCAACCCGAAGACACAGTCCGGCGCTCAGAGTTTCTGGCTGGATATCGTGGGCGCCAAGAAATTCGCTGCCGGGAAGGCGAAGCACGTCTCGGGCATTCAGACCATCGGCAAGTTCGGGCTGCGCATCACGCTCGACGCGCCGGACTCAACGTTCCTCGACGTGTTGGGGATGCCCATGGGATCGGTCGTCGATCCGGCACAGGTCAAGAAGTACGGGAACAAGGGTTTCGACTCGTTGCATCCGATGGGCACCGGTCCCTACATGTTCAAGCAGCGGGTCATCGGACAGAAGCTGGTGATCGTTCCCAATCCCCACTACTTCAAGGGGCCGCAGGGGCACCTGGCCTCTGTCGAGGCCCAGATCGGCGTCAACGAGAACACCGGTTTGCTGCGCATCGAGAAGGGACAGGCCGACCTGGACGGCGACGGAATCCCCTCGGCGGATTTCGAGAGCGTGATCCACGATCCCAAGTGGAAGAAGCAGGTGCAGCGGGTCACGTACATCGCGTTCATCTACATCTCGATGAACACGTTGATGAAGCCGTTTACGAACGTGCTGGTGCGGCGGGCGGTGAACTACGCCATCGACAAGCCGCTCATCCTGCGCATCCTGAACAATCGCGGCATTGTCCAGAACACGGTCGAGCCGTCGACAATGCCCGGCTACGGCGCGTTCAACCTGTACCCGTACAACCCGGCCAAGGCGCGGCAGCTCCTGAAGCAGGCGGGTTACCCGAACGGGTTCAGCACGACGTTCTGGACCGACACGACCGGCGACGACGCGCGCGTGTCACAGGTCATTACCCAGCAGTTGGCCAACGTCGGGATCAAGGCGACGTTGAAGTCGGTCGACGCCAATACGCTGACCGCGGCGACCGGGACGAAGAAGAAGGTGCCGATCACGCTTTCGGCCTGGTACCTTGACTTTCCCGATCCGAACGACTTCGTCGGACCGATCCTCAGTTGCGCGTCCGCGGTACCGGGGACATTTAACGAATCCTGGTACTGCGACCCGAGGGTTGACCGGTACGCGCACAAGCTGCTGATCATGCAGAACCAGAAGAAGCGCCTCAGCCTCTACCCGAGGCTGGATCGGATGATCATGACCGACGCGCCGATCGTGCCGCTGTACACGCCGGTGTGGTACGACATCCACTCCCTGGCGCTGCATCACTACTTCTATAACCCGGTCTGGGTCTATAGCTTCGTGAGCTACAGCAAGAGTTAAGCGATGTGCGCCGGGTCCGGCTCGAGCGGGCCGGACCCGGCGCGATTTTCTGACACATGGTTCGCTACACGATTCGCCGCCTCTTCTGGGCGCTGGTCGCCCTGTTCGGGATCTCGCTGATCACCTTTGCGCTTACCTACTTCATGCCCGGCGACCCGGCGCGCCGCGTTGCCGGAATCGGCGCCTCGGCAGCAACGGTGCGCAGTATCCGGCATCAGCTCGGACTCGATCAGCCGTTCTGGG
>Ga0070739_10007053_pt1 | contig 12102 bp, 11 predicted proteins | sample Coa_R1_7_FD_66445 | JGI IMG/M metagenome (GOLD analysis project Ga0070739, IMG submission 66445) | Surface soil microbial communities from Centralia Pennsylvania, which are recovering from an underground coalmine fire - Coalmine... | ecosystem: Environmental > Terrestrial > Soil > Unclassified ... | reverse complement strand
GCTTCGCGGAGTTTATCCTCGGGCCGCGCAAAGCGCGGACCCGTGGGCTCGCAATGACAGCCACAGCATAGGTTTCGATCAACCGGATTTGGTATAACTAGCCTGCGGCCGATCCCGCGCCTCGACCAGCCGCTAATAGTAACGGCGTGGAAGCCCTCGGCGATGAGCTCCTGGATCAGCGGCGTGCCCGAAGCCTTGCCCTCGATCAGCACGACATCGGCGGCAGCGCGGCGAGCATCATGGCGCCCTGTTCATCCACTTCCAAGACATGGTTCATCATCACGTCCATCGGATCGCCCTTGGTTTCGAGAAAGGCGAGGGCGGCTTACAGCAACGTCCACGTCCTCTCGCGACCGAGCGAGGGCAGAATGATAAGGCCGGGGTGAAGCTCCGCGCTGCCGGCCAGTCGCCGGAAGTCGCGCCCGTTCTGGGTGACGATGACGCGATCCTCGGCAATGCAGGACGCAAGGATTCTATGATCCGGCTCGCCGCGCCGTCCGATGTGGAGCGGATGAACGGCATCGTGCCGGCCCGTGGCGTTCAGCCGCATCGCGAGTTGCGGCGACAGACACTCGTCGATGAACAGCCTCACACGCCGCGAACCCAGGGGCGGCCGCCCGGGCGTCCGACAAAGGGGTGGGTGCGGGCATAGGTGATCGCCGCCTCGATCGCCTCGCGCGACAGGTCGGGATTGTCGTCCAGGATATCTTCGATCGTATCGCCGTGATCGACCCGCCCGAGCACGGAATAGACCGTCATGCGCGTGCCGCGAATGACCGGCGTGCCGCCCTTTATGGCTTCATCGACGGCGATCCAGGCGTCGCGGCTCGCGCAATAGCGCTCGGCGCGCTCCATGACGTCGCCGACCAGCCGGCCGACGTCGATCTCCACGGCCGGCGCCACTTCCACGCGCGCCGTGCGGATCTGATCGGATTTCAGATGGGCCAGCCCGTCGAGCAACCGCTTCTTGTGAGCCGTGCCGAGCTTGAGATCCAGCTTCGCCATCAGCGCCGCATAGGCGACCGCGTGCGTCGGGAGCATGCGCCGGGGGTGCCCGGTTATACCGGAGGCGCGGGACCGGACCTGCAGGACATGTTCCTCTATGGCCTTCTCGACAAGGCGTTTCGGCGCGCCGGAGAGCTCGGCGACTTCCCTGGGAGTCAGTGTTGCGGTGGTTGTCATAAATCGTCCCTTTCGAGGGACAACTTAATTCGGCTGGGCCGTTGTGCAAGACCCGGCCATATTGGCTAACCGTGCCCGGCGGATCGGACGCAGTCGGCGCGGGGCTTGCCGCGCAGACCGTCAGCATCGCGCAGCCTGCGGCCGATCCCGCGCCTCGATCAGCCGCCGGTAGTATTCGAAAATCCCCGAGCCGCGCGCCGGCTGTTTCAGCCAATCCAGCGCCTGCGCGGTCGAATCGACCTGGTCGTCGTGCCTTCCCTGCGGAAAGCTCGTCAGCTCGTGCAGGTATTCGGCGAGCCACGGCGCCCGCTCGGGCAGATGGACAAAGCCGTTCTCGATCACTGCGGTCTGCGCGTGCAGGCGCATGATCTTGTCGGCCTGCGGCCGATAGCGGGTGACGGCGTGGAGGCCCTCGGCGATGAGTTCCTGGATCAGCGGCGTGCCCGAAGCCTTGTCCTCGATCAGCACGACATCGGCGGCGAACCGCTGGCAGTGTTCGCGCACGGCCCGCTTCAGCGCGGGATAGTCCAGGCGCCGCCGCACGACGTCGAGCAGATAGAGATGGGAGCCCTTGACGCCCCAGCTCGTGCATACGCTGAAATCGTTGAGTTCGCTCGCCTTGTTGGCGGTGTCCCAGCTCTGCACGATGCGCTCGAACGGATCCGGCAAGTCGCCGTCCCGGTAGCTCCTGAACCATGCCGCCTTGACGAGGCCGCCGCCCAACGGCGCCGGCCTCTGCTGGTACTGGGCGGCGAAATTGTATTCGCCGATCGTCCGGCGGATCTCGTCGAGGGTCGAAAGCGGCTCGCGTTCGGGATGCAGCGCCTCGCCCCCCTGGCGCCCGCAGACCATCGGCCCCAGCGCCGTCGCGATCCGCCAGCTCTCCTCGGCCTCGGCGATCGCCGGAAAGCGCACGACCTCCCATGCTTCCTGCGCCAGGACGTGGCTCGTCAGATCGTCCTCGTGCAGGCGGTGCATGATCAGCACGATGGCGCCCGTCCTCTTGTCGTTGAGCCGGCTGTAGAGCGTGTGGTCGAACCACTCGTTCGCCGCCTGCCGCTGGGCGCGGGACAGCGCCTCTTCCGGCTTCAGCGGATCGTCGATGACGATCAGATCGGCGCCGCGCCCGGTCAACACGCCGCCGATCGAGGTGGCGAGCCGACAGCCTCGCGCCGTCGTGTCGAATTCCGGCACGGCTTGGCGCTGCGGCGATAGGCGGGTCGGAAAGATCTGCCGATACCATGCGCTGGCGACGACGTGCCGGCAATCGCGCGCCAGCTTGTCGGCCAAGTCCTGCGCATAGGAGACGCACAGGATCTGCGCGTCCGGCCGATGCCCGAGATACCAAGCCGGAAACGCGATCGAGCCCAACAGCGATTTCAGATGACGCGGCGGCAGGTTGATGATCAGCCGGCGGATTTTGCCGGCGCACACCTCTGCGAGCTTCGCCGCGACGATTTCGATGTGCCAGTTCGTCGCCAGGGCGGTCCGCGGGTTCAGCTCGCGAAAACAGCGCGCCGCAAAGGCGGCGAGATCCTGCCGCAACAGCGCCGCATATTCGGCGGAGGAAAGACCGAGAACCACGGCGTCATCGCTCCTGCGGCGCGTTGCGGATGCGCGCGATCAGCCGCTCGACGATCTCGCGGTCCGCCGCCGTCGAGACGGCGGTGGTCTCGACGACAGGGGCGGCGCGGCGCTCGACGTCCTGCAGGATGTCGATCAGGATCTTGGTCGCGCGCAGATCGGCCTTGGCCGACCGGTTGACCAGTTGCACGAGGACGAGATCGCGTTTGGTCATCGTGCGGCGCTGGCCGTTATCGACGACGACGACCGGCTGGTTCAGCGCCGCGGCGAGCAAGCCCGCGAGATTCTTGCTGCCGCGCGGGCGCCCGCGCGGGTTGCCGGAGCGGCCCTTCTGGAAACGCGTATGGAGCGGCGGCCTCTTGTAGCCGATTTCGTAATCGCCCGGTGGCACGTCACGCCTCCGTGCGCCCGGCCGGGGCTGCGAAAGCCCGGCCGCTCGCCGCGTGCCGCGCCGTCGCGCCGGTCCGCGCCTGCCAGGCCCCGAGGATCGCATCGGCGAGCCGCGGATCGGCCGCGAAGACGACGAGCGGGGTCTCCGCGTCGGCCAGCATCGCGCCCGCAGTTTCGGCGGTGCCGCAATGGAGGCGGTGCCGCCCCATCAGCCAGACGTCGCCGGGCCGGGTGCGGCATCGCTTTCTCGGCCGCGTGTCGGCGGGCTCGGCCGCGCCGCCCGCGGCGCCGCGCGCGCCGATCCGCACATCGATCTCGCTCAGCTCGAACCCGGTCGCCGCGAGGCTGAAATCGAGTTCGTCGAGCGCCAGAATCCGCAACTGCTCGGCCAGCAGATCCTCGTCCCACTCGGCCTGTTCGGCCAGCCGGTTGTCGGCGATCATAAAGGCGCGAATCTCGGCCGCGCCGAGATGGTCGAGGCGGATCGTCGGCACCTCGCTCCAGCCGAGTTCCCGGCAGGCCAGCAGCCTTCCGTGCCCGGCGACGACGCGCAGGGTACGATCGACGAGAATCGGAACGTTGAAGCCGAAAGCCGCAATGCTGTCGGCGAGCCGGCGGATCTGCCGCTTGCCGTGCGCACGCGGATTGCCGGGGTTCAAGATCAGCTCGTCGATGCGACGCCAGACGACGGAGAGTGTGGAGCGGTGCTTCATCGCCTGCTTATATCACGAGATTGTTAATTGTCAGTTACGTAATTGTTGTTTCGATACAACACGCCGATTCCCGGAATTTCCCTGTTTTGCGGATTTTCGCCTCTGTTCTGTTGATTTAATTCCCTGTTGGCCCAATGAGGGAAGCCGCTTGCTCCGATGCTGAAATAGCAATGCCTTGGCGGCGACGAAAGGTGCCGCGAACGGCTCGAAATCGCGTTTTTCCCAGTATTTTTCCCGTCGATCAGGGAACGCCGACGATTTCGAGAGGAGGGGAATTGGCAACTCAATGCCGGAAATGGCGGGTGCCGGTGAACACCATGGCGATCCCGGCCTTGTCGGCGGCGGCAATGACCTCGGCGTCGCGGCGCGAGCCGCCCGGTTGCAGGATCGCCGTCGCCCCGGCCGCGATCGCCGCCTCGGCGCCGTCGGCGAACGGGAAGAAGGCGTCCGAGGCGAGGACCGAGCCGATCGTCGGCGCCTCTTCGAGCCCCGCATTGCGCCCCGCCTCGGCCGCCTTGCCGGCGGCCAGCGCGACGCTGTCGACCCGGCTCATCTGGCCGGCGCCGATGCCGACCGTGGCGCCGTCGCGGGCGAAGACGACGGCGTTCGACTTGACGTGCTTGGCCACGATCTCGGCGAACAACAGGTCGGCAATCTCGCGCTCGCTCGGCGCGCGGCGGGTCACGACGCGCAGATCCTCGCGCCGGCTCCTCCGCGTATCGCGCTGCTGCAATAAGAACCCGCCGGCGAGCGAGCGCAGCGTCTCTCCGGGCGCCGAGGGGTCCGGCAGACCGTCGGCGACGATCAGGCGCAGCGCCGGCCTTTTCGCCAGGAGCGCGACCGCGTCCTCGTCGGCCGCCGGGGCGATCACGACTTCGGCAAAGATCCACCCGATCGCCTCGGCGGTCGCTGCGTCGAGCGGCCGATTGACGGCGACGATGCCGCCAAAGGCGCTCGTCGGATCGCAGGCCAGCGCCTTCTCCCAGGCCTCGCGCGGCGTCGCGCCGAGGGCGACGCCGCAGGGATTGGCGTGTTTGACGATGGCGATCGCCGGGTCGGCGAATTCGGCGACCAGCTCGAAGGCGGCGTCGGCGTCGGCGTAATTGTTGTAGGACAATTCCTTGCCCTGCACCTGCCGGGCATTGGCGACCCCGGGGCGCCGTTCGCCGGTGCGATAGAAGGCGGCCTGTTGGTGCGGGTTCTCGCCGTAACGCGGCCGCGCCGCGAGCCGGGCGGAGACCAGCAGCGTCTCGGGGAACGGGATGCCTTCCGCGCGCGCCAGCCACGCCGCGATCGCCGCGTCGTAGGCGGCGGTCAGGGCGAAGGCCTTCCGCGCCAGCGCCCGCCGCGTGGCGAGACCGAGCGCGCCCCCTGTCGCGAGTTCGGCGAGGATTCTCTGGTAATCGGCGGGGTCGGTGACGACCGCCACGTCTTCGTGGTTCTTGGCGGCGGCGCGGATCAGCGCCGGACCGCCGACGTCGATGTTTTCGAGGCACGCCGCGAAGTCGGCGCCGGCGGCGAGGGTTTCGGCGAAGGGATAGAGGTTGCAGACGAGCAGATCGATCGGCGCGATCCCGTGCCGGTCGAGCGCCGCCAGGTGCTCGGGGCGGTCGCGCCGCGCCAACAGGCCGGCATGGATCGCCGGGTGCAGGGTCTTGACGCGGCCGTCGAGCATCTCGGGAAAGCCGGTCACCGCCGCCACTCCGGTGACGGCAAGCCCGGCCGCGGCAAGGGTTTGCGCCGTTCCGCCGGTCGAGATCAGCGCCACCCCTTGCGCCGCCAATGCGGCGGCGAACGAAACGAGCCCGGTCTTGTCGCTGACCGAGAGGAGCGCCCGGCGGATCGGGCGTCCAGCCCCGCGCGGCGGCGCCGCGCGGGGACCCCGAATGGCGGCAACAGTCATTGCCGCAGCATCGTCCAATCACCGGCCGCGGGCAAGCGCCGGCAACAGGGCTGCGACGATCGCCGCGGCGGCGGCGAGCGCGCCGATTCCGGCGCCGTTTTCGGCGGCCCAGCCGCAGAGAATCAGCAGCAGATCGGCGGCGGCGACGCGCCGCACGACCGCGGCATGGGAAAGGCCGCGCTGCACCGCGCGCTGATAGAAATGTTGGCGATGGGCGAGCCAGATCCGCTCGCCGCGGAGGAGCCGCCGGACCAGCGTCACTGTCGCGTCGGCGAGAAAATAGAGCGGCAGGATCAGCGCGATCTGCCAATGGCCGGAACGCGCGAGGTCGAGCAGCACAAAACCGAGCCCATAGCCGAGCGTCACGCTGCCGACATCGCCCAAGAAAATGCGCGCCGGCGACCAGTTCCAGACGAGAAACCCGGCCGCTGCGCCGAGGAGGGCGGCGCCGAGCGCGGCGAGCCCCGGATCGACGCCGGCGCCGATGCCGGCGTAAAGCGCGAGCCCGCCGCCGATCGCCGCCGCTTCGCTGCCGGCGAGCCCGTCGATCCCGTCCATGAAGTTGAACAGATTGACGAACCACAGCCAGAGGAGGCCCACGGCGACGAGCGCCGGCGCCGGCCCGAGCCAATCGGGCGGCATGCCGCCCCCCGCCGGCAACAGGGCGAGGCCGACCGCCACCGCGACGCCCTGGGCGCAGAGGCGGAGGGCCGGCGCCACGCCGCGCACATCGTCGATCCACGACACCGCCGCGACCAGCGCGGCGCCCGGCGCCATCGCGCCGATCCAGGACGGCGCCCGCCCCGCAACCCCGAGCCCGGCCCACACCAGCAGCAACGCGCCGATGACGGCGATGCCGCCGCCGCGCACAGTCGGCACGGCGTGCGAGGAGCGCTCGTTCGGGACGTCGAACAGGGCGCGACGGCGCAGCAGCGGGATCAGCCCCCTTGTGCCGAGGCACGACACCAGGAAAGCGCCCGCCGCCGCGGCGGCGGCCAGCGCCGCCGCCCCCGGCCCGAGATGCGGCGACGCCGGGAGGTCAAAGAGGCTCGGGGAGATTGACACGCACGTTCGTGCCGGGACTGCCCCGCACCCGCGTCGGCGGTAAGGGAATTTTGCTCACTCCTCGCCGGGCCGTCGCGGGGCGCGGCGCAGGGCCCAGCGCACCGTCGATCCGCCGCTCTCGACCGTGCCGCTCAGCATCACCTGCTGCGCCGGAAGCGGCCTGCCGGAGCCGAGATAGACGCTTTCGCCGAGGCTCATTGCGGCGCCGGCGGCGCGCAGATGCCAGCGCATGCCGCTCGGCAAGCGTATCACGGCGACACTCTCCTCTTCGGCGAGCGCCACGGCGAGCGCGGGATGCAGATGAAAGCGCACGGTGAACTTCGCGCCGGGCCGGCCGGTCAGCGTTTCCTCGCCGCGCACGTCCTCGCCGTCGGCGGCGACAAAGAGTTGCCGCGAATAGGTGAGGCCGAAACGGGTGCGATAGCCGTCATGGCTCGCCGCGATCCATTGCTGCCCCTCGTGTTCGGCGCGCTCGCAGGCGACCGTGTGCGGGGCGCGGCCGAGCGTGCCGTCGCCGCGGATCTCGACCGCGTTGGTATCGGCCACGACCAGGACCGAATGCGCCGCGCTCGCCCGCGACAGGCGCGAGCGGGCGCCGCGATAGGCGCCGCAATTGACGACGATCCGTTCGCTCCCGTGGCTCATCTCGAAGGACAGAACCCCGGCATGGGCCTCGGCATCGAAACCGCGCGGCGGCGGTTTGCCGGCATCGACGATGAGCAGCGTATTGCCGGCCTGCAGGCGATGAAAGCCGCTCTCCGCCGCATGGGCCGGCGGCAGCGCCGCGGTTTCCGAGCGCGCCAGGACGAGGTCGATCAGAACCTCGTTCTCCTCGAACGAGCCGTTGAACAGCGCGAGGCGCCGGTCGCCGTGCCGAAACAGGCGCAGGATCGGCGCCATCCGCTCGATCGCCTCCTGCACCGCGCCGGGGACCTCGCCGCCCGCCGCCCGCAGCACGGCGCGCGCGTCGATCAGATCCTGCAGGACCTGGAGCTGCTGGGACGGGCTGCGCGAGCGATGCCCGCCATCCTCGAGAATCTGCGCCGGGATCTCGCGGGCGAGGAGCCGTGCGATCTTGCCGAGTCTGGCCCCAGCCCCACGCGATCTGCGATCGCGCGGGGACCCCGAAGCGGAGCCGGCGAGGGCGGCCATCCCGATGAGGAGGCCTTTGAGAGCCCGGATGCGGGCGGCGCCGTTCTGCTCCCAGGTCGCCGTCCGCCACAAATGGCGCAACTGGGCGACGAGGCTCTCCAGCACCGCGCGGCGCAAGGCCGGATCCGCGCCGCGTCCGGCAATCTCGTCGAAATGCGCGACCCAGGCGGAGATCCGCGTCGCCAGCACGTCCGAGCGCCAGGCAATGCCGCGCAAGCGGCTGTTGTCGGCGATCCAGCTCTGGACGAGGGTGCGGGCCTGGTCGCGCCCGGCGGCGCCGGCGAGGACGAGATCGCCGAGCCAGTCGAAGCCGTGCCAAGCGGCGAGCCAACCCTCTCCGGCGCCGGGCGGAAACCAGCGCGGCGCCGGATTGCGGATCAATTCGCCGGCAAACCCGATCTCGCCGGCGGCGATCGCGGCGCCCCTCTGGGCGTCGCCCGGCCAGCGCGGCCCGATCTTGAGCCGCAGATCCGGCGGCACCGGTCCGCTCAGCGTGTGGCGATAGAGCCGGCCGCCCTTCAGCGCCTGCAAGGCGTCGCGCCGCAACCGGGTCAACAGACCGGGCCTGTCGTCGGCCGGGGCTTGCCGGACCGGGTCGCGTCGCCGCTCGAACGGTTCCGTCACCATGCGCCCGGCGCCGGCGCGCGGCCCGGCCGCAGCGCGGGGCTTTGGCGGTTGCAGCCGGCCGCAGCCATGCCAACCTGTCGTGGCAAGAATTGCATGGCCGCTTCGTAACAAGGAAACGGAACCGCCGCAAGCGGCCCCGCACCCGCTCGCGGCCGGCGCCGCGGCTTCGTCGAATCGCCGGCTCCGTCAAGGGGCGGGAGCGGCGAGAACTGCGGCTTCCGCGCCCTATGGTCTCGCGACAGCGGCAAGAGGGCGCTCGTCAACCCGAATCGAGCTTGACGAGGCGGGCGCAGAAGAAGCCGTCGACCCCGTCATATTCGGCGAGATGACAGGGCAGGGTGCGCAGATCCCCCTCGTCGGTGACCCATTCGGGATTGCCGCCGATCTCGGCGGGATCGATCGGCCGGCGGGCGACCGGAGCGCCCTCGCGCAGCAGGGCGGCGATGCGCTCCGGGCCTTCCTGCGGTTCGAGCGAGCAGGTGCAATAGACGAGGACGCCGCCCGGCCGCAGCATCTCGATCGCGGCGTGCAGCAGGTTCTCCTGGACTGCCGACAGGCGCACGACGTCTTCCGGCATCTTCAGATGCGGCACGTCGGGATGGCGGCGGATGGCTCCGGTCGTCGTGCACGGCGCGTCGAGCAGCACCGCATCGATCGGCTGCGGCGGGCGCCAGGTCGCCGCGTCGGCGGTCACCGCCTCGACCGGCAGACCGAGCCGCTCGAGATTGGCGACGAGCCGTTCGAGCCGGCGGGTCGAGCGGTCGATCGCGGTGACATGGGCGCCTTTTGTCGCCAGTTGGGCCGTCTTGCCGCCGGGCGCGGCGCACAGATCGACGACGTGGCGCCCGGCGACGTCGCCGAACAGCCGCGCCGGCAACGCCGCGGCGGCGTCCTGCACCCACCACGCGCCCTCGGCATAGCCGGGCAATGTCGTCACCGAGCCGCCGGCGGCGCGGCGCAGGGTGCCGGTGGGCAGCAGGATGCCGTCGAGCTTGTCGCGCCACGCCGCGTCGTTCTCGCGCAAGGTCAGATCGAGCGGGGCCTCCTTCAGATGCGCGCCCGCGATCGCCCGCGCCGTCGCCTCGCCGTAGGTTCGGCTCCACGAGCGCCACAGCCAGTCGGGCGTGTTGAGGCGGGGCGCGTCCTGCAGGGCGACGCGCTCGGCGCCCTCGACGGAAAGGCGGCGCAGCACGGCGTTGACCAGACCCTTGTGCGACAACAGCCCGCGGCTGTGGGCGAGATCGACGCTGGTGGCGACCGCGGCATGCGGCGGCGTGCGCAAGAACAGCAATTGCGCGACGCCGAGCCGCAGGATGTCCTGGACGACCGCCGCCCGCGGAGCGAGCGGCGTGTTCAGACAACCGGCAATCAGCGCGTCGATCTGACCCAAGCGGCGCAGCACCGTCGCCACCAGGAGGCGGGCAAAGGCGCGGTCGCGGCCCGACAAGCGGTGCATCGCCGGGTTGTCCTCGATCGCGTCGTCGAGCGGACGCTTGCGGCGCAGGACCGCAGCAATCAGATCGAGCGCGACGTCGCGCGCAGTCGCCGGTTGGGACATCAAGGTTCTGCTTTGGGCCTTGTCGTTCGCACCCGCTTCCGGGCCCTCCCGCAGTGAACGCGAAAACGTCGGGCTCAAACTTTCGTTCCCGCTCTTCACGAGCCCCTCCCGGGCGGGGCGGTTGAGCGCGCCGCCGCCACTCCCATATGTCCGGTATGAACGATCGATCGCGCCAAGCTCCCGACGAGCGGCTCCCGGGCGCGTCCGGGACCCCCAATACCGCCGCCGACAAGGCCCCGCCGCGCGAAATCGGCGGCCCGAAAGGTCCCGAGCCGACCCGCTATGGCGACTGGGAATACAACGGCCGCTGCACCGACTTCTGAATCCTGCGAACTCACCACCCGGAACCCGGTCCGGCCCGGACCTCAGGAATGCGTCTGCGGGGCGCCGACGGCCGAAACCGGCGTCCAGGCAGGGGGGTCGCTGGCCGGAAAGCTGTCGGCCGAAGCGTCGCAGACCGTGTCCTGCGCCGCCGCGGGGCGGCGTGCTCCGGCGGTGTCGATGCCGAGCCGCTGATAGAGCGGGCAGTGACCGGTGAGCCCGCGCTGCAACAGCGCCCCGCCGAACAGAGCGAACGCCGCATTGCGCATCGAAGGGCGCCCGATCCCGTTGGCCAAGAGGGCGGCTCCGGCGATTCCGCAGGCGATGCGCTCGCCGGTGCCGACATTGAGCGGCCACGAGCTTTGCCAGAGGCTCGCAAACATCTCGAACTCCGCGCAGAGATCCCGCGCCGTCAACGCCGCCGTCCCCATCCGGTTCCGACGTTTATTACTGGTCGCCGGATCGGCGCCGCCTCACCCCCACCCCGGCCCTCCCCCATCGAGGGGGAGGGAGCGTACGGTTAAGCCCTCCCCCTTGATGGGGGAGGGTTTGGGAGGGGGTGATCCCGGTAAGAGTCTGCTCAGAAACCGGGCGGGCGGCGTTTGTGCCACGCGGTCTCGCGTTCGTAGGCGCGGGCGATGCGGAACAAGGGGGCCTCGCCATAGGGGCGCCCGACGAGCTGCACGCCGAACGGCAAGCCGTTCGCGGTAAAGCCGGCCGGAAAGGCGAGGCTCGGCAGGCCGAGATAGTTGATCGGCCGGCAGCAGCGGATCAACAGACCGAGCGTCGCGGTCATGGCCGGCGAGCCGCCGACATCGGTCTCGGCGATCGTCGGCGTCGGGATCGGCAGGACCGGCGCCAGCATCGCGTCGACGCGATCGAAGACGGCATGGCCGAAGGCGTCGAGATGCCGCGCCCGCAGCATCAGCGCTTCGAGATAGCGCGTCGCGGGATGGTGGAGGCCGATCTCGAGCCGGGTGCGGACCTGCTCGGAATAGTCCTGCGGGCGGGTGCGCAGCCAGTTGCCGTGGATCGTCGCCGCCTCGACCGCGATGACGATCGAGGACAGCGCCGACATCTCTTCGATCCCGGGCGGATTGACGTCGACGATCTCGGCGCCGAGGGCGCGATAGGTGTCGAGGACGGCGGCGTAGAGAGGCTGCGTCTCTTCGGTCATGCCGTCGAGAAAATACGCGGTCGGCACGCCGAGCTTGACGCCGCGCACGCCCCGTTCGAGCCCGTCGGTGAAACGCGGCACCGGCACGGCGCCGGCGGTCGGATCGTCCGGGTCGGCGCCGGCGATGATTTCGGTCAATAAGGCGCAGTCGCGCACCGTGCGCGCCAGCGGGCCGATCGTGTCGAGCGAAAAGGACAGCGGCATCGCGCCGTAACGGCTGACCCGGCCCGAACTCGTCTTCATGCCGACGACCCCGCACAACGCCGCCGGGATGCGCACCGAACCGCCGGTATCGGAGCCGAGAGCGCCAAAGACCAGACGGGCGGCGACGGCGGCGCCGGAACCGCTCGACGAGCCGCCGGTGATGCGGTCGGGCGACCAGGGATTGCGGCAGGGGCCGAAATGCGCATTGTGCCCGGTCGGGCCGTAG
>Ga0070739_10007052_pt1 | contig 12103 bp, 10 predicted proteins | sample Coa_R1_7_FD_66445 | JGI IMG/M metagenome (GOLD analysis project Ga0070739, IMG submission 66445) | Surface soil microbial communities from Centralia Pennsylvania, which are recovering from an underground coalmine fire - Coalmine... | ecosystem: Environmental > Terrestrial > Soil > Unclassified ... | reverse complement strand
GCGGCTGCGCATGGGAGAGATGTCCAGTTTAAATGGTCAAACTTCACCATTGACACCATAATGCCGTGCTCTGGAGAGCGCTCGCATTGTCCCGATGTATTACGCCTTTGCTACCGCCTTCTCGCCTTTGCGCCGGCGCGGGCGCGCCACCTCTGTCTCTTCCTCGGTGGCGTGCCTGCTCTTCCTGGAGGCCGGTTCCAGGGCCGCTTCCAATACCTGGCGGATATCGGTTACGAACACAAAGTTCATTTTCTCGCGCAGTTCTCTGGGCAGGTCTTCCATCAGGTCCGGCTCGTTCTTCTTTGGCAGGATTACCGTGCGAATGCCGGAACGATAGGCAGCCAGCACCTTCTCTTTCACGCCGCCGATGGGCATGACCTTACCGCGCAGCGTAATCTCGCCGGTCATTGCCACATCGGAGCGCACCTTGCGCCCGCTTGCCAGGGAGACCAGCACCGTGACCATCGTCACGCCCGCTGATGGCCCATCCTTAGGAATGGCTCCTGCCGGAACGTGGATGTGCACATTCTGCCCCTCAAAGACCTTCTGCGGCAGTCCGAGCGCGGCAGCGTTCGAGCGCACGTAGCTCAGCGCCGCCATCGCCGATTCCTTCATTACGTCGCCCAACTGCCCGGTCAGGATCAGGCGCTCTTCGTGTCCCGGCATAGCCGCCGCCTCGATAAAGATGATCTCACCGCCCACCGGCGTCCAGACCAGGCCGGTTGCGATGCCCGGGCGGTCGATACGCTCGGCTGCCTCCTCGAAGAAACGCTGCCGGCCCAGGTACTCCTGCAACTGGTCAGGCGTGACGTGGATGGGCGCCTCGCGGCCTTCGGAGATCTGCTTCGCCACCTTGCGGCAGAGCGAACCGATCTCGCGCTCCAGGTTGCGCACGCCGGCCTCGCGCGTATAATCGCGGGCGATGCGCCGCAGCGTATCGTCGTCGACGCTGATCTCGTCAGGTTTCAGCCCGTTGGCCTCGATCTGCTTGGGCAGCAAGTAGTTGCGCGCGATGTGCAGCTTCTGCTCCTCGGTATAGCCCGACAGTTCAAGGATCTCCATGCGGTCACGCAGGGGGGCCGGGATCGGCTCCAGCGCGTTCGCTGTGGCAATGAACATGACCCTTGACAGATCGAAGGGCAGGTCGAGGTAGTTGTCGCGGAAGTTGTAGTTTTGCTCCGGGTCCAGCACTTCCAGCAGCGCCGAGGAGGGATCTCCGCGCCAGTCGGCGCCGACCTTATCAACCTCATCCAGCATAATTACCGGATCGTTGGTATCGACGCGGCGCAAGGTCTGGATGATGCGCCCCGGCATGGCCCCGATGTAGGTACGCCGGTGTCCACGAATCTCAGCTTCATCGCGGATGCCGCCCAGCGACATGCGGGCAAATTTGCGACCAAGCGCGCGTGCAATCGACTGCCCCAGCGAGGTCTTGCCGACTCCTGGAGGTCCTACAAAGCACAGGATTGGCTCACGATTAATCGCGCGCCTCATCTCCTGCTCCTGGAGCGGCTGCGTGGGGTGAACCCGCTCGGCCTCAACACCCTGCTCAACGCTCGCTTCCTCGCGGCTGCGCGCCGCTTCCTCGGCCTGGCGCTCCTCGCGCAGCCGGCGCACCGCCAGGTATTCCAGAATGCGCTCCTTGATCTTCTCCAGATCGTAGTGATCTTTGTCGAGCACCTGCCGCGCGCGCGGCACGTCGATCTTCTCGCCTGTGCTCTTACTCCAGGGCAGGCTCACCAGCAATTCCAGGTAGGTGCGGATGATGCTGTATTCCGGGGAGACCGTGGGCAGCTTCTCCAGGCGTGACAGCTCACGGTTGGCCTCTTTGAGCGCCTCCTCCGGCATTTTCGCCTCATCGATCTTGCGCCGCAGTTCGTTGACGGTGGCCTGCTCCTCGCTCTCCTCGCCCAGTTCGCGCTGAATCGCTTTGAGCTGTTCACGCAGCAGGTACTCGCGCTGCATCTTGCCCATCTCTTCCTGGGCGCTGGTCTGGATCTTCTTGCCCAGCTCGAGCACTTCCAGTTCGTGGGCCAGGAAGGTGCTCAGTTGTTGCAGCTTGGCGCGCACTGAATCGAGTTCGAGCAAGCGCTGGCGCAGTTCCAGTTCCATCTGCACGAACGTCGCGATCATGTAGACGACCTGGCGCGGCTCCTCCAGGTTCAACGTAGTGGCGGCTACTCCCTCCGGCATATTCTGTACCAGAGCGACGAGGCGCTGGAAGTAGTTAATCACGTTACGCTTGAGCGCTTCCGTCTCGGTATCGCTTTCCTGGATATCGGGCTTGAGGGTTACGCGCGCCATCAGGTAAGGCTTCTCCTGGGTAAATTCGCCGATGACCACGCGCTCCAATCCCTGCACGACGATCTGCACGGTACCATCGGGCATGCGGAGCATGCGGCCCACGCGCGAGACGGTGCCGATCTTGAAGATGTCGTCTGGCCCTGCCTGCTCGATATCGGCGGATTTCTGCGCGACCAGCACCACGAGCCGGTCCCCACGCATCACATCATCGATCAGGCGAACGGAACGCTCCTGACCTGCGCCAAGCGGCTGTACAGAAAACGGGTATACAACAACGTCTTTGAGCGGCAAGACGGGCAAAACGTTGGGGATCGTCAGGCCATCATCTTCATCCTGCCTGCGCTGGCGCGGCGCCGGCTCGTTCTCTCGGGCAGGAGTCGTCACAGTTTCGTTTTCCCGAAGAATTCTCTCATCAGTGCTCTGGGATGTATCCATTTCGGTCTCTTTTTGCTCATTCTGGTGAGTGTTGGATTGGTTCTCTTCCAATGGTTCTTCATGCACTTGCTTCGTATACCTCTTCATAAAGCTTCTCTATGCACCAGCGGGATAGCTGCTCTTGCACTCACCCTCGCTGTTATGGATGCTTACAGGTTGTCTTGAAACTAGACACGCCCGGGTTGTCCCTCCAGTAACTTTGGCAGGTCTACCCAGAGGAAACCATTTTCGTAGCGTGCGGTTACGGCGTCGCGATCAATCGGTGAGGGGATAAAGACCTCTACCCGAAATGGACCATAGCGAATTTGCGCCTCGCGGTAACAGAGATTCTCCTGGCCTTCATGATCGTCTCGTCGCTCGCCGCTGATTACCAGAGCGTCTTCGTAGAGAGTAACATCGATATCCTCTTCTTTCATCCCGGCCAGCTCGATCTTAACCGTCACCATGTGGGCCGATTCGAGAATGTCGGCCAGGGGCCGCCATGTGGTGGATCGGTGGAGCATCGCCTGCTGGCTCTGACGCCAGGCTTCGTGCAGGATCTGGCGATAATGATGCTCCAACTGTTGCTGTGATCCATCGGTATAGCGATAGGTTACATACCGATAGCGCAATCGCATTGTTTGTTACCTCGTGTATGATAGTGTGCGTCCAAAGACAGCGCCGTCACTAAAAAAGGCAAAAGAGGCAAAGCGCATCACAATATCGCAATGCCCTTTGCCTTTTTCGCATGGATTCTGCTCCCTGGCAGGCAGCTAGGTAATCGGCAAGTCTTTCTCGCCGGCGGCAAGAGCTTTTTGACAATCCGGGCAGATATACTCGAACTCAGAATTGCTTTCCGAAAGCACATCGCTCTGGATGATCCGGGCATATTGTAAACGTGTGGCTTTGCCACACCTGGCACAGTTGACGTATGTTTCTGGGATGGCAGTTCGTCGAGTGCCAAGCACATCTTCCTGCATGACCGCGACACCTGTCTTTCTGTATAAACTAATGAATCGGGACCAGGCGTGGGCCGGGGTTTCTGCTTCACCCTGTGACGACGTGAGATCGCAGTTAGAGAACTACAGGACCTCTTATCTGGCCCAACACCTCTGATTATGACACGCGACAGGTGAAATTGCAAGGGTGAAATCTCCTGATTTCGGATGCAACTCTTCGTGATTTATGTGCGTGTAATAAGTAATAGCGGGGTGGCATAGCAGATATTTAAAGCGCATCGGTTTTAGCATGCGATGTTTGACGAGTTCTGATCAGTATGCTACCATGTTTCTGAGCGTTTAAGAGAGAGACTCCTCATCACTGTTTATTTAAATCGCTGGATATCTAGTGCGTGATTGATGGATGAGCCGCAAGGTTGTCCGTAAAGCACGAGGGCATGAGATACTATGATCACGCAAACTATCAAACGCTGGTTAAGCAAATTGTTCGCGTGGTGGCCCTGGGGCCGCTCCCGGGCAAGCGGCTATTCCCACCTCATCGGTAATCTGAACGCAGGCATTGCTTCAGAGGGGGCCTGGCGCGCGACGAGGAGCGGGCCGTTGCCACAGCCGGGCACGACATCGGTGGCTGTAGAGCACGAGCAGAGCGAGATCCCCCCGGAGGCAAACCGTCCGACAGGTGAGGAACGCCCCGATCATCCTCCGCAACAGTCCCCGGCTGTAAGCGAGGAACATACTACTTCCCGTCATGCCGCTGCAAATTCGGCGGGGGCGGCAAAAGAAGCCGCCGCCCATAGAAGGGGGACGCCTGCCCCGACGCCGGAGCAACAATTGAGATTCTTGCAATATCTTGTAAGACGCGGGCTGATCAACGAAGGTTTTGCGGAGGGGCAGGTACCCTACCAGTACAGTAAGCTGCGAGCGCCTGAACACCAGCAGAAATAAAAGGGGCAGCTCATCATTAGAGAGATACCCCCGTTTGTTCCCTCGGTTGGCGAGAAGCTTTACTCTTCCGCCTTATCCCCGGTACCGTGTAGTTTTTTCGCCGCCAGCCGGTTTAAAAATACATTTTGCGATAGCTGGATCATGTTATCCTTACCTGCGCCCTGTGACCAGAGGCGTTGACGGACCAGCAGGTAGGCGCCCGCGCCCGCTAAAATCAAGCCGATGCCAAAGCCCAGAGCGGTCCAGAGCCTGCTATGCTCTGCCAGTTCGCGCCTTGCCTCGTCGCCAAGTTTCGCCAGTTCCCTGACCATTTCTTCTCTGCGCCTGTTGAGTTCTCTGGTTGGTTGTTGGTGACGCTGCGCCAGTTTCTGGGCGGCCTGGCTCTCGCGCTGCGCGTCGGCAAGCTCGCGCAGTCGCGCTACAACCGTGCTGGCGACCGGTCCGATTACCGTAGCTGTAAAGAATGCTACGCGCAGCCAGCGGCTCGCCTCCTGTATAGCTTTCCTGTTATTGTTGTCGCTCATTTCTTTCCTCACGGATCCTGAACTACTTGCCAGATAGGCACACGCGTAACAGTATGTCAGGATACATCTCAATATGTCAAGGAAGACCAGGGGAATTTCTAATTTACGCTGCCGACAAGACTACTGACTACTCGTCGCTGCGCGGTTCACCGGGATAGAGAGTCTGCGGCCTGTACGCCGCAGGGGCGCTGGTCGCAGGCTCTCTATCACATGGTGCGCCGCAGGCGCACAAAACATGCATATCGGTTTGACTTGAGGAGGAGATCAGATGGAGAGGAATCCTGTGCAGAGAAGCAGGAGCCTGGAACATAATGTACCAGGTCGCGCGCTCCAGAGACATTATCACTTGAGAAGCTACGCCGGACAGCGCTGGTTCAGGAATCTTCGGTCGCGAATTCGCTGAGCTGGAGGACCAGGCGGCAGAAGTGCAGCATAGCAGAGGCGGATTCCAGATAAGCTTCGTCGCTGGCCGCGGCCTGTTGTGTCACCGAGGCTCTACGTCGTAAAGCGCGCAGCACTACCAGCACATCTTCTTTCAGGGTGCTATCGAGGTCTCCGCGCTGCATGAGGAGAATAACCTGGTTCACAATGGAATCGACTTCACGGCGCATCAAATCCAGGTCATTCATCCACGAGTCATCTTCGGCTATCCCGCTGCTCTCCTTCGCTGCCTCCCAAAATAATGCATCTGCCAACTGCTCTCGCTGTCTGACATCGCTGCGCATGGGCTTTGGCGCCGGCTGGAGGTGAGCCTGAGGTTCTTCTTGCTTCACTCCTAGCTCACGCAACAGCACCGACAGTTCTTCTTCCCAGCCAGCCATAGAGCACCTCCTTGTGGAAACAACCGCAAACAGTGATCTGGATCAGGCTCTAAGGCCGTCAGGTTTCGTGCGCGCGGGAATATAGAATGCTACCGCTTTACTCTGGTTGCCCGCGAGGCTCGAAGCCCTACCGGAAGTGTAGCACAGTGTGTCATCCTTGTAAATGGCCCGAATGGTTCTGGGGCGCATCATCTTTTTTGTACGCCTCGCCACCTTCGGTGGCTCGCACCGGGTTAGAAAGAGGGCCAGGCGGCGCCGAACGGCGCCGCCTGGCCCTCTTTCCAATATCAAGCCCGGTTGAATGCGGGTTAAAAGGGTGTAATGTAGGGGCAGGGCTTGCCCCTGCCCTTGTCCCGGCCCCAGCTCCTGTCCCGGCCAGGCCCCTGCCCCTGGCCGGCCCTGCTGCGCCGCTGCTGGTGGCCCGGCCCTGATCTTGTCCTGCTCTGCTGGTGGCCCGGTCCTGATCTTGCCCTTGATCTTGCCCCTGCTCTGCCCTTGTCCCGGCCCTGCTGCGCCGCTGCTGGTGGCCCGGTCCTGATCTTGCCCTTGATCTTGTCCTGCTCTGCCCTTGTCCCGGCCCTGCTGGTGGCCCGGCCCTGCTGCGCCGCCAAGAATCACCACGAATGTTGACGCCGAAGAGGGATGCCCCGCAGGATTTTAGATAGGCAGAAGGTGTTCCGGTAGATGGGGCAGCACGGGCAGTACAGCCGTTACGAAAAGTGCGGCGATGAGTAAGAGCACGAAATAAACCTCCAGGCGCAGCGTCTGACGCATCACCAGGTCCAGGCCGGCAGGCGTATCGGTGCGCAGCACTCCGCTGATCGCCACTATCAGCGTCGGCAGCGTCCAGAATGTAATCAGCAGCAAGTGTGGCGTATGGGATGGTATGCCCAGAGCGAGCACAATGACATAGGAAGCCAGCAGCAGCACCAGGAACCATGCCCGGCTCCAGGATAGCCCCAGGATCGCAGCAATGGTGCGCTTGCCCACATGGGCATCACCTTCGGCATCGCGCATATTATTAACGTGGATGACGGCTGCGGCCATGAAGCCTGGCATCAGGCTAAAGACAAAGATACTGGCGGCGAGGTGCCCCGTTTGCATGATGTAGGCGCCCGCCGTCGTCAGGGGGCCGAAGACCAGGAAACCGACCAGTTCTCCCAGCGCCAGTGAGGAGAGCGAGCGTGCTGTAGCGCTGTAGAAATATGCGCAGAGCACGCCAATCAGGCCAAAGAGATAGACGAGCGGGCCACCTGCTATCGCCACCAGCAGGCCGAGCACGGTCCCCACTCCCAGCACGATCAGCCCGATTTTCAGCAGGCTGGTCGGCCTGACAAGGCGCTGCTGGATCAGACCACCGGGGCCGAAGACGTTGGCCGTATCAATGCCGTTGAGATAATCGTAGTAGTCGTTAATCAGGTTGGCCCCTGTCTGGAGCAAGCACACAACAATAATGACGGCAATGAAGCGCAGTGGATGAAAATGACCGAAAGGTGCCTGTAGCGATATGCTCTGCGTCCAGGCCAGTATACTACCCAGCAATACAGGCATCAGCGCCAGAATGAAATAAGATGGACGAATGCCCTCCCACCAGATCTGCCGCCACTCACCCAGGGTGCGATGATTTTCCACCGGCTGTACTACGAGAGGAGCCGGAACGGTTATCGACTGCGTTGTCTGTACAGGACGGACCGAGATTTCGGGTTGCAGAGCGCTGACCGTCTGAAGCGATCCCAGTGGTATCGTTGGCACCTCTTCTGCCTGTACGGACTCCGCCGTCACTACATGGGCGGAGGTTGTCGCCTTAGGCTGAGATTCTATCACTGCTTCATGTGCGTCATCATCTTTTAATTCTTCGTTTCCCATGATTTCCCTCTAGATATAGTCAAAATTGGAAAGTGCGGAGGATGTATACCTGATATTACGCCTTCATTCTTATTACGCTTTGCGGCCACGAATAGATACTGTCAATAGTATAGTTCCAAAAAAACGTGGACATCTCTGGACACCACGCTTCTTGTTTGATTTATACGGCTATTTTTAACCGTAAGGGCTGAACTACATAGGCCGCTATTCCCTCTGCATTAAATGCATCGGGTCTACGTTTGCGAAGCGTATTATAGGCCCCGTTCACATCTGCGCAGATGATGCGCCCTTCTCTGGTCCGGTACAATCGGTTCCTCTTGCCAAGACGCTTGCCGCTAAAGATTGGCTTATCCTTGCACTCAGGATCATATGCAGGAATGAAGTCCAGATCCAGAAAGCTCGCTTGACTGGTATAGCTCTCCTCCTGGATCTCTACCTGAATACCCACCAGGGCCGCTTTATAGGTGAGCATGTCAATGAAGCGCGCATGCGGGATAGATACAAAGTTCTGATTGTTGCGCCGTCCAGTGTTGACTTCCTGCTTCCACAGCGGGTTTTTCCCGATGATGATAGTACCTACTTCCTGCTCAACCAGTAAATCAACAATGCGACGGCTGGCAGCATGCAGATAATGATTCACCCGCCGATTGCGCTTATTGGTGATTCGCTCCATCTGCTGCGTCACGCGATCCCGATCTTTTTTGGGTAGCTGTGCTTTCAGTTCCTTCATGCGTTTATTATACCACTGATTCCACGCTTTTAAGGGGCGACCGTTAACCAATCGGGGAACGAAGCCCGCACGGTTTGAAGCTATCGCCGCTAAATTCGTGACTCCCAGGTCGATCCCAACGCAGAAGGAAGGATCAATATTGGCCTGTACCGGCTCTTTCTCATACACCACCTCCACTACGTAATGTCCGTTGCGGGGCGCAATGCGTATCTCGCAGATGCTTTCGGGGCGCTGTCTGGTCTGCACCTGAGTAGGAAGTTGCGAGAGTTGGATGATTCCTTGCCGCAGAGCTGGTCTACTTAGCGCTTGTGTGGTATAAGTCAGGAGAAAACGCCCCTCGATCTTGTGTTTGTACCTGGGAAGCTTCGGACGCCCCCTGAACTTCGAGGGGTCTTTGCGGTACGCCTCGTACTGCTTAAAGAAGCTTACCCAATTGCCGTGTAGCTTCTTGAGCACCTGCTGCGATACTTTACGCGGAAGCGCCTGATACGCCTCATGCTGCTGCATGCGTTTGTCCATCTTCTTGTAGTTAAGGTATTTCTTCTCGAAGATAAAGGACTGGCGCACGACATAGAGCGCCGCATTATAGAGGTTCTTAGCCTTGAAGGCGGCCTCATCGAGGACGGCATAACGCGGATCATCACGCCCGATCACATGCTGCTCCACCAGTTGCATGGGGCCGCCTTCCTTTCCTGTCGGTGCTCCTGGCTAGACTTCTTTCATCTGATAATGGCATATTACTACAGATATAACCGCAAGTCAATGTATATTGACGTAGAAACTCAGATGTGATAGAATTTCTTAAACATCTGTAAGGGAGGAAGACACATGCCGATAGAGATGGATGGAGAAACATACTACTCCACCGACGAGGCATGTAGCTATCTTGGCGTATCGCGGGACACGCTTAACAGGATGACGAAAGATGGCCGATTGCATAAGTATCGGCGAGGATTTGCTAGAACCACCTATTATCGCAAGACGGAACTAGAAGCACTCAGGTCATTACGCCAGATAGACGGGGATAAAGGCGAATAGATGACGTTGCTCGGCGATGAGATTTAGTGACCAGGATTGGCTATCAGGATTGGCTATCAGGTAGAATGGTGGGGTACCGTAGGGCATTGCGAGCGCGGCTCCACTCTGCTAGAGCCACCCGGAGCGTGCCTGATTCCCCACCATCGCTTGCTCGCGCCTGCGGCACTCGCCTGAGAGTGTTGTTGCGAACCAGGCGCGAAGCGCACCATCCACATCACATCCTACCTCCTATGTGCGGCTTTGCTGTATGAAGCCGCGAGACCATCGTACCAGAGCCACTTAAACGTAGCTCTAGCTGGTAAGCTGGCGGCGATCTATGACACGCCTGACCTTGCCCTCGCTGCGTGGCAGGTGATGCGGTTCTACAATGAGTACGTGTGCGTGTAAGCCGAGGGCCTGGTACATCGCCTCGGTGACAGCGACCTGTAGCCGCGCCATGGCTTCGCTGCCCTGACTATGGAGCGGCTCGGCGGCCTCCACATGTATTTCCAGTTCATCGAGTTGATCGCGCTGGCGGTCAACAAAGATCTGGTAGTTACTTGTCAGGCCAGGATGGGAGAGCAGGACCTCTTCGATCTGCGAAGGGAAGACGTTGACGCCGCGCACGATGAGCATATCATCGCTGCGCCCACGCACCCGCTGCATACGAACGGCCGTGCGTCCACAGGGGCAGGCGCTGTAGTCCAGAGCAACCAGGTCGCGTGTGCGATAGCGCAAAAGTGGGAGCGCTTCACGCGTCAGGCAGGTCAGGACCAGTTCGCCGACTGTCCCCTCAGGCAGCGGCTGGCCTGTCTCGGAGTCGATCACTTCGGGATAGAAATAGTCCTCATTGATATGAAGTCCGTGATGGTAAGAGCACTCGAAGGAGACGCCGGGGCCAATTACTTCGGTGAGGCCGTAAAGATCAAAAGCCTCGATTCCGAAGCGTTCTTCGATCTCCTGGCGCATGCCTTCGGTCCACGGTTCCGCCCCGAAGAAGCCGGCGCGCACCTTCATACGGCTGCGCAGATCGATACCTGCCTCGGCGGCAACTTCGGCGACTACCAGCGTGTAGGAAGGCGTACCGGCGATGATCGTGCTGCCGAGATCTTCCATCAATTGGAGCTGGCGGCGCGTCAGGCCACCGCTCATAGGAATGACGGTTGCTCCGATAAGTTCCGCTCCAATATGCAGGCCCAGGCCGCCGGTAAAAAGCCCGTAGCCATAGAAGTTCTGAAACACGTCGTCGGCGGTCACGCTGCCAGCGGCCAGGGTGCGTGCCATCACTTCGCCCCACATCTCCAGGTCGGCGCGCGTGTAGCCTCCGATCACGGGTTTGCCGGTTGTGCCACTCGAAGCGTGCAGGCGTACCACATCACGCAGGGGCACAGCGAAGAGGCCATAGGGATACGTGGTGCGGAAGTCGTCTTTGACCGTGAAGGGAAGGCGCGTAATGTCGTCGAGCGTCTGAATATCCTGTGGCTGCACGCCGCGCTGCTCCAATGCCTGCCGGTAGAACGGCACGCGCTCGTAAGCGCGGGCCACCTGCTGCCGCAAACGCTGCGTTTGTAACGCGATCAATTGTGCGCGTGGCATCTGCTCAACGCGCGGATTCCAGATGTAGCCTTCTTTTTTTGTCGCTGTCTGGTCCATATTGCAAACCCCTTTTGACCAGACATATACTCCTCAAGGCGCGAGCCGGCCTGGTCGGGAGTGATATGTCGATCCGCTTGAGGATACTGAAAGTTTCTCGCGCTCTTTATTTTTTTATTGCTGGCGCTGCTTCTGGCGCTGCGCCTGCTGCTCGCGGTAGGCCGCCATCACAGCGGCGTGCTCGGGCGAGCGCAGGCACTCCTGCTGGCCGGCGAGGAATTCGTCGGTGAGCGTCGCGACATCCTGCTCGAAGGAGCGGTCTATCTGGCGTTTCGTGTGGCGCAGGGCGGTGAAAGGAATCTCCAGGAGTTCCTGGGCCAGAGCCAGCGCGCGCTGCTCCAGTTCGGCGGGTGGCACTACCTCATGGATAACGCCCATTTCAAGACCCTCCTGAGCCGAAAAGCGCCGCCCCAGGAAGCAGAGATATTTTGCGCGAGCGGTACCAACCATGCGAGTGAGGCGCATCGGTCCCAGGGCGGCGATGATGCCCTCTTTCACGGCGGGAATGCTGAGGATGGCGTCGCTGGAGGCCACGAGCAGATCGCAGGCGATAGCGAGTTGCAGCCCGCCGCCCAGGCAATAGCCCTGGATGGCGGCGATGGTGATGGCGTCGAGGTTGGCGAGCCGCGTCACGCCGCGTTCCCACGTAGCGAACCAATCGATGGAAAGATTACTATGGGCCAGCTCCTTCACATCGAGTCCGCTGCAAAACGCGCGTCCCTCGCCGCTCACGATGACGACGCGGACGCCGCTGCATTGGGCTAAATAGTCGGTGGCGGTGACGAGATCGCGTACCCAGGCCCAGTTGGCTGCATTCAGGGCCTGCGGGCGATTGAGGCGTAAGCGCGCCAGTGGCTCCTGTACCTCACA
>Ga0070739_10007044_pt1 | contig 12114 bp, 10 predicted proteins | sample Coa_R1_7_FD_66445 | JGI IMG/M metagenome (GOLD analysis project Ga0070739, IMG submission 66445) | Surface soil microbial communities from Centralia Pennsylvania, which are recovering from an underground coalmine fire - Coalmine... | ecosystem: Environmental > Terrestrial > Soil > Unclassified ... | reverse complement strand
GGCGTCGAGGGCTCGCGCGCGAGCGAGCTTCTGACGACGCTCGAGGCGTTCGTCGAGCAGGAGCTCGACCGCCGGCGCACCGCGGAGGCGCTGCACATCCACCCCAATACGCTCGACTACCGGCTCAGACGAGCGCGGGAGCTGACCGGGCTCGACCTGCGGCGGCCCGATTCGATCGCGCTGCTCGTCCTCGCGCTCAGGCAGCGGAGGCTGGCCGAGCCGTGAGAACCGCCCGCAGGTTCTCGGCGACCCGCGCGACCTGCCCTTCGGTCATTCCCGGGAAGAAGGGCAGCGCGATCGACCTCGCCGCGATGTCCTCGCAGACCGGAAATTCGCCCGGCCGGTGGCCGTAGGCGTCGCGGTAGTAGCTCATCAGGTGGACGGCCGGGAAGTAGGGCTTGCTGGGGATCCGTCGCTCGGCGAGCGCGCGAACGGTCGCGTCGCGGTCGACTCGCCGCGGGAGCTGCACGACGAACACGAACCAGCCGCGGCGCGCCTGGCCGCGAGCCTCGCACGGGAGCTCTAGACCCTCGATGCCGGCGAGCGCCTCGCGGTAGCAGGCGGCCACCCGCGCCCGCCCGTCCAGCAGCTCGTCGAGCCGCTCTAGCTGGGCTAGCCCGAGGGCGCAGGCCAGATCGGAGAGCCGGTAGTTGAAGCCGAGCCGGTCGTGATCGAGCCAGTCCATGTCCGGCGCGCGCCCCTGGTTGCGCTCCGAATCCAGTCGCTCCTTGAGCGCGTGGCCGGAGCCGGTGACGACGCCGCCCTCGCCTGTCGTCATCTGCTTGTTGGGGTAGAAGCCGAACACCGCCTGGTGGCCGCGCCCGCCAACCGGGCCGCCGTCCTCGTAGTGCGCTCCGAGGGCTTCGCAGGCGTCCTCGACGATCGGCAGATCGAGTCGCTCGAGCGCGGCCATGTCGGCGGGGTAGCCGAAGATGTGCACGGGCAGCAGAGCCGCTGTGCGAGCGCTGACGGCGGCGGCCGCCGCATCGGGATCGAGGTTCAGCGTGACGGGATCGATGTCCGCGAACACCGGGCGCGCGCCCTCGTAGACGGCGACGTTGGCGCTGGCCACGAACGAGAACGGTGAGGTGATCACCTCGTCCCCGCTGCCGACGCCCGCGGCGCGAACCGCGAGGTGAAGGCCCGCAGTGCCGGATGACACGGCGCACGCCCATTCGGCGGTCACTCGGGCGGCGAACGCCGCCTCGAACTCCGGCAGCCGAGGACCGAGGGAGAGGTGACCTGAGCGGAGCACCTCCAGGACCAGCTCCTCCTCCCGAGCTCCGAGGATCGGCTTGGCGAGCGGGATCTCGCTCGGCTCGGCGCGGGTCACGTCGCGCGCGCGGCGTCGGTCTGCTCGCCGCGCCGCTCGAGTGCGTGCATCCCGTACTCGAGCGAGTCGACGAGAGCTTCCCAGGAGGCCTCGATGATGTTCTCCGAGACGCCGATCGATCCCCAGAGCCGCTCTCCGTCGGAGCTGTCGAGCAGCACCCGCGTGATCGCTCCGGTTCCCTTGGTCTCGTCGAGGATCCTGACCTTGAAGTTGACGAGGTCGATGTCGGCCAGGTGCGGGTGGATCTCCACGAGCGCGTCGCGCAGCGCCCGGTCCAGCGCATTGACCGGTCCGTTGCCCTCCGCGGTCCGCACATAGCGCTCGCCGTCGGGGCCCGGGGGCGCCCAGATCTTGATCGTCGCCTCGGTCTCGACACGGCCGTCGGCGCGTTTCTCGACGATCGTCCGCCACGACTCGAGGATGAACAGAGGCTCGTACTCGCCGGTTTCCTGGCGCAGCAGCAGCTCGAAGGACCCGTCGGCGGCCTCGTAGTGGTAGCCGTGGTGCTCGCGCTCCTTGACGCGATCGATCACGCGCGCCGCCGTCGCGTCGTCGAGGGAGATGCCCGCATCTCTTGCCCGCGCGATCACCGTGCCCTTGCCCGACAGCTCCGAGACGAGCACCTCGCGGTCGTTTCCGACCACCGCCGGATCGACGTGCTCGAACGTCGACGGATCGACGGCCACGCCGGCCACGTGCATGCCTCCCTTGTGGGCGAAGGCGTTGCGTCCCACATACGGCTGGTCGGGGTTGGGCGTGAAGTTGAGCAGCTCGTCCACGAAGTGGGCCGCCTCGGTGAGCGACGCGAGCTGCTCCGCGGTGACGCATTCGTGTCCGAGCTTGAGCTGCAGGTTGGGGATGATCGTCACCAGGTTGGCGTTGCCGCACCGCTCCCCGTAGCCGTTCACCGTGCCCTGCACGTGGGTCGCGCCGGCGGCCACGGCCGTCAGAGAGTTCGCGACGCCGCACCCCGCGTCGTCGTGGCAGTGGATCCCGACTGACACGTCCTCGCTCGACAGCTCGGAGACGACGCGGCCCATCGCCGCGGCGACGCGATCGGGAAGCGTGCCGCCGTTGGTGTCGCAGCAGGTGACGGTCTGGGCGCCCGCCGCGGCCGCGGCGCGCAGGCAGCCGATCGCGTACGCCGGGTCGTCGGCGAAACCGTCGAAGAAGTGCTCGGCGTCGTAGATCACCCGCTTGCCGGCCGCGACCAGGAAGGCGACCGACTCGGCGATCATGCGCAGGTTCTCGTCGCGGTCGACCCTGACCACCTTCTCGAGGTGAAGTGCCGAGGTCTTGCCGACCAGCGTGCACACCGGAGCGAAGCAGTCAGCGAGGATCCGCAGCGCGGGATCCCGGTCGGCGCTGAGCTCGCGCCGTCTGGTCATCCCGAATGCCGCGACGGACGCGTGGCTGAAGCTCTCCCGCGAGAGCAGCGCGAACAGCTCGAGCTCCTTCGGGTTGGAGCTCGGGAAGCCGGCCTCGATCAGGTCGATGCCCAGCTCGTCCAGCCGGTGTGCGACCCGGAGCTTCTCCTCGGCCGACAGCGACATGCCCTCGCCCTGCATGCCGTCGCGCAGGGTCGTGTCGTAGAGCTCGATGCGGCTCACGCCCGCACTCCTCGCTACGCCTATGCGGGCCCGGCGGCCGGCGCCGGCTGCTCGGCCGCCTCGCCCCCGGGAGCCGCTCCAGACAAGCCGACCTGAACGACGTCGAGCCATTCGAGGTACCGCGGGTCACGCCCGTGGAGCGCATCGTCGAACACCCTCTGCAGCTCGCGCGTGATCGCGCCCGGCTCGCCCGTGCCGACCAGGTGGTCGTCGATCTCCCGCACTGGGACGAGCTCGGCCGCCGTCCCCGACATGAACACTTCCTCGGCGAGGTACAGCTCGGCCCGGGCGAGGTCGCGCTCGAGGACCTCGAAGCCGAGGTCTCGGGCGATTCGCAGGACCGATTTGCGGTTGATCCCGTCGAGGATCGACGCGGTCTGCGGCGGCGTGAGGATCACGCCGTCGCGCACGACGTAGATGTTCTCGCCGGAACCCTCGCAGACGTAGCCATGCGAATCCAGCAGGATCGCCTCGGCGTATCCGGCCTTCGAGGCCTCGATCTTGGCGAGCACGCTGTTCAGGTACTGCCCGGACGCCTTTGCGTGCGGAATCAGCGAATCGTGCGAGATCCGCCGCCAGCTCGACACCTTCGCCCGGATGCCCTGCCGCTTGCCCTCCTCGCCCAGGTAGGCGCCCCAGGGCCAGGCGGCGATCATCACCTCGACCGGGGCGTCGAGCGGGAACAGTCCCATCTGTCCGTAACCTCGGAACACGAGCGGGCGGATGTAGCACTCGCGCAGCTCGTTGGCGCGCATCAGCTCGTGGGTGGCGCCCCGCAGCTCCTCGAGCGAATACGGAATCGGCATGTAGTACAGCTCGGCCGACTTGAACAGCCGATCGAGGTGATCGCGGTGGCGGAAGATCGCCGGACCATGGTCGGTGTCATAGGCCCGCTCTCCCTCGAACACCCCGGTTCCGTAGTGCAGGCCGTGCGTGAGTACGTGGACCTTGGCGTCCTCCCAGGCAACGAGCTCTCCGTTGTGCCAGATGAGGTCGGCTTGTTCCACAGTCGCTCCTTACAGATGGGAGAGGACGGCCCGGGTGGCCTCACGGGTGTCGGCGCTGCCCCCCAGGTCTTGCGTGCGCAGGCCCTCCGCCAGCGCTTGATCGACGGCCGATTCTACCGCCGCGGCCTGCTCCTCCCACCCGAATCCGTGGCGCAGCATCATCGCCGCCGACAGGAACATCGCGAGCGGATTTGCGGCGCCTGTGCCGGCGATGTCCGGCGCCGACCCGTGTACGGGCTCGAACAGTCCCGGCCCAACGGCCCCGGCCCCTTCGGACCGGCCCCCGTCGGGGTCCGCGCCGGAAGCCCCGTTCATCGCTCCGAGCGACGCGCTCGGCAGCATCCCGATCGAACCGGTCAGCATCGCCGCTTCGTCGCTGAGGATGTCGCCGAACATGTTCTCGGTGACGATCACCTCGAAGTGGCGCGGCGCCGCGATCAGCTTCATCGCCGCGTTGTCGACGAGCAGGTGCTCGAGTTCGATGTTCGGGAACTCCCGGCCATGCACCTCTCGGATGACCTCGCGCCACAGGCGGCTCGTCTCCAGCACGTTGGCCTTGTCGACGCTCGTGACGCGGGAGCGAGCCGACCGGAAGGCGACCCGGGCGATCCGCTCGATCTCCCCGCGCGTGTAGACGCAGGCGTCCGATGCCTCGTCGGCAGTGCGCCTCTTCTCACCGAAGTAGATCCCCCCGGTCAGCTCTCTCACGACGAGCAGGTTCGTGCCTTCGATCAGGTCCCGCTTGAGCGGGCTCGACCCGTACAGCGCCGGCACTGGGCGGACGGGGCGCAGGTTGGCGAACAGACCCATCCCCTTGCGCAGGCCGAGCAGGCCCTGCTCGGGACGCGGCCGGTTCGGGTCGGTCGTGTCCCATTTGGGTCCTCCGACCGCGGCGAGGAGCACCGCGTCGGCGGCGCGGCACGCCGCCAGCGTCTCGTCGGTGAGCGCCTCGCCATGGGCGTCGATCGACGCGCCGCCGAACGGATGCTCCTCGTACTCGAGCTCGGCGCCGACGGCGCCGAGAACCTCGAGAGCAGGGGCGATGATCTCGGGCCCGATGCCGTCGCCGGGCAGCACGACGACCCGGCGGCTCACCTCCGCATCGACCGCTTGGTGATGGCCGGCGAGACCGCGCTCGGCGCCGGCAGGCTCATCGGTGGTCACCTCGGTCGCCCCGGTGCGCGTCATTGCGCTTGGCTCGGCCGCTGCTCATCGGCTGGTCACCTCGGTCGCCTCGGGCAGATCGAGCACCGGCGGGGCGATCGGCGCGATCTCCGGCCGTCGGCTCAGCTGCGAGGGCCACCAGTTCCAGCGCCCGAGCAGCATCACCGCCGAGGGCACCAGCAGGGTCCTCACGAGGAATGTGTCCATCAGGATCCCGGCCGCGAGCCCGAACCCGATCGCCCTCAGCTGGGAGCCGCCCGAACCGCCCCCACCCACGATCGCGAACACCGCGAACGTACCGGCCAGGATGATCCCCGCCGAGGTGACAGTCGAGCCGGTGCGCCCGATCGCGCGGACGACCGCGTCGCGCAGCGGAAGGCTCCGCGCCTCCTCGCGGATGCGCGTCATCACGAGGATGTTGTAGTCCTCGCCGAGCGCGAGCAGGAAGATGAACATCAGGAACGGCAGGATGAAGCTGATCCCGCCGCCGCCGCCGATGTCGATGAACGCGATCGTCGCGATGCCGAGCGCGGCCAGGTACGAGAGAGCGACGCTGACGATCAGGTACAGGGGCGCGATCGCGCTGCGCAGCACCAGGGCGAGCAGGATCCCGATCGCGACGATCGCGATCGGGACCACCACGGCGAGGTCGTGATTGGCGGTGTCGTTGATGTCGTAGACCGCTGCCGCCTCCCCCGCGACGCCGTTGGCCACCGCGCCCGAGCGCGCCGCCGCGCGCGCCAGGACCGCCCTGACTCGCGGCGTGGCGTTCATCGCGCCGGTCGAGTCCTGACTGCCGGCCGCCAGATTCGCCTCGAACTGGATCACACGACCGTCGGCCGAGATCAGTGGCGCGGTCGCGCGGTAGGCGTTGTAGGTGAGCGCCGGCACGCGAATGGAGGGAGGCTTGACGACGGGCAGCCTGTGCGGTGGACCGAGCCGCGCGTGGAGCGCCGCGAATTGCCGCGGGCTCAGAACCGTCCCGTTCGGATTCAGGGGCCCGGCGAGCTCCGTGAACGCGCGCGAGCCGCGCAGCGACGCCTCGGCCGCGCGCAGGCTCTGCGGCTGATCCCACACCGGCTTCGCATACGCGAGGACCAGGTTGGCCGGGTTGTTGCTCGTCTGGGGGAAGTGCTTGGTCAGCGCCGCGTTGCCGGCCGCGGCATCCGACCCCTTCGGGGCACTGGTGGCGCCTCCGAAGCCGCCGGCCTTGTATCCGAGCGCTCCGGCGGCCAGCGCGAGGAACGCGAGCACGCCGCAGATCAGCGTCGTGCCGGGATGCTGGACGAGCCGGCCCGCCACCCGTCCCCACAGGCCCTCGCGCTGCGTGCCGGCGACGATCTTCGAGGGCCAGAAGGCGCGGCGGCCGAGGATCGCGAGCAGCGCCGGGAGCAGCGTCAGGCCGATCATCAGCATCACGCACACCCCCACGGCAAGCGGCACCCCGAGGTCGTGGTAGATCCCGAACGACGCGAGCAGCAGCGTCAGGAGAGCGAGGATCACCGTGCCCGCCGAGCCGGTGATCGACTCACCGACCCTGACGAGGGCGTTCTCGACTGCCCGCTTGGGCTCGGAGCCCGCTCGCAGCTCCTCGCGGACCCGGAAGACGAGGAACAGCCCGTAATCGGTCCCCGCCCCCAGGAGCAGGACGATGATCAGGATGTCGGTGATCGAGGAGATCTTCAGGCCGGCTGAGCCCAGGCCGCCGACGATTCGCTCGGCGATGACCAACGCGAGCCCGCTTGGGAGCAGCGTCACGATCGCCGCAGGCACCGATCGGAACACGAGCAGCAACAAGACGATGATGAACAGGAACGAGAACATCTGGACCTGTTTGCCCGCCTTGTCCGAGCTCGCCTGGTTGGCGACGATGGTGGCGGCCTGCCCGGCGAGATGGAGCTGGAGGCCGGCCGGTGGATCGGCGCGCGCAAACGTGCCCCGCAGCCCCGCGATGATCGGCTTGTCCTTGTCGATGTTGTTGACGTTGAGCGCCGCGCGGACACGGACGACCGCGGCTTGACGGTCGGCTGAGATCCCGGCGAGCTCAGTGGAGAGGACCCGGTGGACGGACCGGGCGAGCTGCGCTTCGCGTCCCAGCGCGGCGAGATCGGCATCGGTCAGGCCGCCCGGGCGTGTGGCGATCACGGTGATCTCGGCCACGCGGCCGTTGGCCCCCGAGCCGAGGATCGGCGTGGCCAGATCCGCCGCCTTCGCACTCGGCGCGTTGGCGGGCAGGAATGCGCTGTTGTTGTCGTTGATCTGGCTGCTCAGAGAAGGCAGAGCAGCGCTCGTGACGACCGCGGCCGCGATCCAGAATGCGACGATCGGCCACCGGAACCGGACCACGAACCGCGCCAGGGCGCGGTACAGGTCATCAACCGAGAGGGACCGGCTCACGGGACGTAGCCTAGGCGAGCGCGTGTTGCCGTCATGTTCAGCCGGACGTAGTCGAGCACGAACGGATGTTCGCATCGGGCGAGGACGGAATCGATGAACTCCTCGTGGCGCTCCGGCGGGAGCCGGTCGAGATGCCGGACGAGGCACACCGTCCGCACGAACGGACGCGGATCGTCGAGCTGTGTGGGCTTCTCCGTGAGCCACGCCTCGACGTCGGTGAACCCGGCCGCCCGCAGCCGACCGGCAGTCTCGTCGGCGCTCGCATAGTTCCATGGGCCGGTCCAGCCGGCGAACCAGGACGCGAACGGCGGTTCCCGGGCGACCTCATCCGCCAGCCTTCTGAAGCGGTCGATGTTGCCGCGGCCCCCGCACTGGGCGAGCAGCCGCCCGCCGGGCTTCAGCGAGCGATGGATCGCCGCGAACAGCGCGTCGTGGTCGGGGACCCAGTGAAAGGTCGCGTTCGAGAAGACGACATCAACCGGTTCGGGGAGGTCCAGCTCGACGAGGTCCTGACAGAGGACCGTGGCGCGGTCACCGAGCGCCGCTCGCGCGTGTGCGACCATCGACGGGGCGACGTCGACGGCGTACACGCTCCCGTTCGGCACGAGCTCTGCCAACAGGGCGGTGACCCGCCCCGAGCCACAACCGGCGTCGAGCACGATCTCATCGCCCCGCAGCGTCAGGCGCCCCAACTGCTCCCGCGCCCATGCGAGCTGCGGCTCTGAGACCCGGTCGTAGCTACCGGCGTCCCAGTCACGCTGGGGAGGGCCAGCGAGCTCTTCCGGCCCGCCCGCCCCCAGACCACCGCTGGCCGTCACAGGGCCGTCGTAACCGGCCCCGGCCGCTCGCGCTCGCGTTCGTAGGCCGCGATCGCCTCCGCCTGGGCCAGGGTCAAGCCGATGTCGTCGAGCCCGCCCAGCAGGCGATGCTTGGTGTCGGCCTCGATCTCGAAGCGCGCCGAGCCGACCCAGCCGTGCTCGCTCGGTGCCCGCCAGCGCACCTCCTGCTCGCGCAGATCGACCTGGGCCTCGCCTGCCTCGGCGATCGCGGCGCAGGCCTCCGCCGGCAGCTCCACCGGGAGCAGGCCGATCTTGGTGCAGTTCGAGCGGAAGATGTCGGCGAAGCTCGGTGCGATGATCGCCTGGAAGCCGTAGTCCTCGAGGGCCCATGGCGCGTGCTCGCGGCTCGAGCCGCAGCCGAAGTTCCGTCCGGCCACGAGGATCGGGTTCCTCGGCAGGTCCCAGCCCGGCTCCTTGGCCCAGTCGAAGAACAGGAACTCCCCGAAGCCCGTGCGCTCGACCCGCTTGAGGAACTGCTTGGGGATGATCTGATCGGTGTCGATGTCGTCCCGGTCAAGGACGCTGACCCGGCCGGTGATCGTCTCGATCGCCCTCATCGCGCGAGCGCCTCCTCCCCTGCTGCCGGCCAGGTGCGGATGTCGACGAAGTGCCCCTCGATCGCCGCGGCCGCGGCCATCTGCGGCGAGACGAGATGCGAGCGCGCCCCTCGTCCCTGCCTGCCCTCGAAGTTGCGGTTGGAGGTCGAAGCCACCCTCTCCCCCGGCGCCGCGATGTCCGGGTTCATGCCGAGGCACATCGAGCAGCCCGCGCCGCGCCAGTCGAACCCGGCGGCGCGGAACACCTGATCGAGTCCCTCGGCCTCGGCCTGCGCCTTGACGTGGGCAGAGCCTGGGACGACCATCGCGTAGACGCCGTCGGCGACGCGACGGCCGCTGACGACGGCTGCGGCGGCACGCAGGTCCCCGATCCGCGAGTTCGTACACGAGCCGATGAACACGCGGTCGACCCTGATCTCCTCGATCGGCGTCCCGGCCTCGAGTCCCATGTAGTCCAGAGCACGCTCGTCCTGCTCGGACGCGGGCTCGGGCACGTCGTCCGAGACGGGCGCAACCATGCCGGGCGTGGTTCCCCAGGTGACCATCGGGCTGATCTCCGTGGCATTGACGACGACCTCGCGGTCGTACGAGCATCCGGGGTCGCTGCGCAGGTCGCGCCAGTCGTCGGGGACCGTCGGAGGCGCTGCCGGGCGTCCGATCACGTACTCGAAGGTCGTCTCGTCGGGAGCGATCATGCCGGCCCGTCCCCCGCCCTCGATCGTCATGTTGCAGACCGTCATCCGGCCCTCCATCGACAGCGATTCGATGGCGGGGCCTGCATATTCGACGACGTGGCCGACGGCGCCGTCGACGCCCATCTGGCCGATCGTCGCGAGGATCAGGTCCTTCGCCGTGACCCCGAATCCGAGTTCCCCCTCGTAGCGGATCAGCAGCGACTTCGGCTTCGCTTGGACGAGGCACTGCGTGGCCAGGACGTGCTCGACCTCGCTCGTGCCGATCCCGAAGGCGAGCGCGCCGAACGCGCCATGCGTGGCCGTGTGGCTGTCGCCGCAGACGATCGTCATGCCGGGCTGCGTGACGCCGAGCTCGGGGCCGATCACGTGCACGATGCCCTGATGGGCCGACCCGAGCGAGTAGACGGGAATCCCGAACTCCGCGCAGTTGCGCTCGAGCGTCTCGACCTGCACGCGTGAGAGCTCGTCCCTGATCCGGGACGCCACGGGCGTGCCATCGGTGGGCACGTTGTGGTCGGCGGTGGCGAGCGTCCGGTCGGGGCGTCTGACCGTGCGTCCATTCATCCGCAGCCCGTCGAAGGCCTGGGGGCTCGTCACCTCGTGGACGAGGTGAAGGTCGATGTAGAGGAGACCCGACGCGACCTCGTGGCGCTCCCAGATCTTGTCGAACATCGATCGCGGCATCGCGGTCAGCTCCTTCGCAGGCCCGCGCTGACGACCGCGAGCAGGACGGCTTCGGCGCTCCCGGGATTCTCGAAGTGGTGGGGCAGGTCGGCGTCGAAGGTCACGCAGTCGCCTGTCGAGAGCTCGTAGCGGCGTCCGTCGCAGGCGAGCACGACCTGCCCGGACTCCACGAGCGCGGTCTCGCGGCTTCCCGGCTCGTGCATGGGCGGATCGCCGGGCCCGCCGGTCGTGGCGCCGCCGGCGAGCGTGTGGCGGGAGAGCTCGGCCCGCTGGCCCGGCAGCGGCGGCGTGAGGATCTCGTAGCGGTGACCGCCTCGGCGAGCTGGTCCCTGCCGGCGCTCGCGGCGGCGCACGACGGACACGGCGCCGTCCTCCTCGAGTCGCAGCAGCTGGGAGAGACGCAGACCGAGCCCTGCCGCGATCCGCTCGGCGACCTGGAGCGTCGGCGAGGTCTCCCCGCGCTCGACCTGCGAGAGCATCGGGGCGCTCACCCCGCAGCGATCGGCGAGGTCCCGGAGCGACAGGCTCATCGCGTCGCGCAGCGCGCGGACCCGTGGGCCGAGCATCTCGGCGACGCCGGCGGCGGCGATCGTCTCTGCGGTCACGTGGCGTACGTTATCACGTACGCACGTATGCCATTACTTCCAGTAGAAGCGAGGCAGGAGATGCCGGGCGAGGCGCTGGACGGCACCGACCTCGTCGGAGACAGCGAGCGGGCCCTCCGGGTTGTCCACTTGGATGACGACCGCGTTCAGACCGTCTTCGACGCGCAACTGCACCCCGGCGACGAACGGGAATGCGAAGTTCTGACTGCTGGGCGACTGAGCGACGACCTGCCATGCGGCCTTGTGTGGCTGCGGGCACGACGAGTGCTCGACGCAGCTGCCCAGCCGCGGGACGTAGGTCAGGCCCTTGGTGCCGAAGCGCTGGAGCTCGCGGAACTGGATCGTGACGATCGGCGCGCCGGGCGCCTGGAGGCTCGGATGCACCTCGACGAGCTGGCAGGTCAGCACGGGGGCGATGTCGGTCGACCAATGTCCCTTCAGGGCTCGCAGATCGAGTCCGAGCGTCTTGCCGACGCCCGCTTTCTTCGCCCACCCGCATGACGGCACCGGGAAGTGGCGGCGGGCGGCGCCAGCGGGCGCGGCGAGCGCCAGACCGAGGCCGAGCGTCGCGATCGCCGTCGCCACGCGCGTGGACAGGGAACCCGTACCGGACATGCACCGGTAGGTTCGGCTTTTCGGCGCCGAAACTTGAGTCCTGCCGAGGCCGCCTACGACGTGCTGAGGGGCGCCTCGGCCGCATCGGACGGCGTCCCCTCCGCGTCGAGCGTCGCCGCGTCGTTTGCCGCGTCGCCTGCCGCGGCGATCTCGCGCCGGCGCAGGGCGTTGGACAGCGCTCGCACGTAGGCGCGCGCCCCAGCCTCGAGGATGTCGGTGGAGACGCCCTGTCCGGACCCGGTCACGCCGTCGACCTCGAGGACGATCGAGGCCTCGCCGAGCGCATCCTGGCCACCCGTGACCGCATCGACGCGGAACTCGCGCAGCCGCACCTCGGCTCCGATCGCCGCGTTGATCGCCCGGAAGATCGCGTCGACGGGTCCATCGCCGGTGAACGAGCCGGCCAGCTCGGCGCCATCGGGGGAGCGGATCCCGACGCGCGCGTGCGGCGGACGGCGAGAGGATGCCTCCACGTCGAACCACTCGAGCGAGTAGCCGAGCGCGGCGTCCTCGCGCAGCTCGTCGGTCAGCATAGCCTCGAGGTCCATCGCCGTGACCTGCTTCTTCTTGTCCGCGATCTCCTTGAAGCGCTTGAAGGCGACGTTCAG
>Ga0070739_10007043_pt1 | contig 12114 bp, 15 predicted proteins | sample Coa_R1_7_FD_66445 | JGI IMG/M metagenome (GOLD analysis project Ga0070739, IMG submission 66445) | Surface soil microbial communities from Centralia Pennsylvania, which are recovering from an underground coalmine fire - Coalmine... | ecosystem: Environmental > Terrestrial > Soil > Unclassified ... | reverse complement strand
GCGCCAGCGCCTCCTTGCTCGCATAGTGGCGATACAGCGCGCCCTGCGACACCCCCGCCGCGGCGGGGGTGTCGCAGGGCGCGCTGTATCGCCACTATGCGAGCAAGGAGGCGCTGGCGCTGGCCTTGTTCGAGGGCGCCTATCGCCGCATCACCGCCGGGCTTGCCGGCTTGCGCGCCAACCGCCGCGGGCTCGCCGCCCGGATATCCGCGATGACCGCCTATTTCTGCGCGCTTTACGACCGCGACCCGGCCCTGTTCCGCTATCTGCTGCTGAACCAGCACGAATTTCTGCCGGCGCTGGGCGGCGGGGTGGCGTCGCCGGCCTGGGTGGTCGAGGCGACCATCGCCGACGCGGTCGCCGCCGGCGAGATCGGGCCGGTCGAGCCCGCCGCAGGCGCGGCCATCGTCATGGGCGCGGTATTGCAGACGGCGACATTCCACCTCTACGGCCGGCTTTCCGGGCCGCTGCAGCCGCGCGCCGCAGCGCTGGCGGCGGCGGCGCTGGCCGCGCTTCGCGCGCTCGCCGATTTGCTATAGTGGCGCATCCGCCTTCGAGGAGATGCGCAAATGGGCCTTGCCATCCGGCCGCTGCACAAGCTGTTTGCCGCCGAAGTCACCGGGATCGACGCGGCGCGGCCGCTCGACGCCGAGACGGTCGCGGCGGTGGCGGCGGCGATCGACCGCTATGCCGTGCTGGTCCTGCCCGGGCAGAAGCTCGACGACGAGCGGCAGATGGCGTTCGCCCGGCAGTTCGGCGAGCTCGAACTGCCGCGCAGCGGGCGGGCGGCGGTGCGCCGCCGGCTGCGCCCGGAAATCGCCGACATCTCCAATCTCGACGAGAACCAGCGCCTGCGCGAGCGCGACGACCCGCGCCGCTTCGACCAGCTCGGCAACCGGCTGTGGCATACCGACGGCTCGTTCCGCCGGGTGCCGGCGGCGCTGTCGATGCTCTATGCCCACAAGGTTCCGGCGCCGGGCCCGGCCGGCAAGGGCGAGACCGAATTCGCCGACATGCGCGCCGCCTACGACGCCCTGCCCGAGGCGACGAAGGAGACGATCGGCGGGCTGGTGGCGATGCACGACATCGCCTGGTCGCGCGCCCAGCTCGGCTTCACCGAGCTACTGTTCGGCGAGAAAGAGGTGCTGCCGCCGGTGCCGCAGCGGCTGGTGCGGCGCCATCCGGGCTCCGGGCGGCCGGTGCTCTACCTCGCGTCGCACGCCTCGGAGATAGTCGGCTGGCCGCTGCCGGACGGGCGGCTGCTGCTGCGCGAGCTGATCGAGCACGCGACGCAGCGCGAGTTCGTCTACCGCCACGAATGGCGCGAGGGCGACCTCGTCATCTGGGACAACCGCGCGACGATGCACCGCGGCCGCGGCTTCGACGAGCGCGAGGTGCGCGACCTGCGCCGGGTGACCACCCGCGACGTCGCCTCGACGCTCGACCAGGTGGCGTGAGGGCTACCCCGAACCGGCCCAAACCTCCAGCGGGCAATGCGCGACGATGTTCCGAAAATCCTTGTCGCCGGTCAGCATCGTCAACTCGCGGCGTATACATATCTGGGCCAGGAGCGCGTCGATCGTGCCGATCTGGATGCCGCGACGACGGCACCGGTTTCTCAGATCGGCAGCTTCAACGTGATCGTGGCGGTCGGGAACCGGATGAGGGGCGGAAGGACTCCCGCCGCCCCTCTCGCTGTATCCTAGACGTTGCCACACGACCTAGGAGCGAACCGAAATGGCAAAGCGACCGCCCGGTTTGGTGCTCGACCAAAAAGGCGATGGATTTGTGCTACGTCGCACTGACGACGCTGGTAAGACCGCCACCGTCACGCTGACTAAAGAAGACATAATTACCTTATCCCAATCCATTCCATCGTTGCGGGATCACATTCTCGCAGGGCAGTCTCTAGGAGCAAGCGGGATTTCTGCTGTCGCGGTGACTGAAGTTGCGCAGATTGTCTTGAACCATGATGTCCATCGGTCTGAAATTCACTTGACGATGATCGACCGATATGGGGCACGCGTTGGTTTTGCCTTGCCGCTGGAAATAGCTCAGTTATTGGCAGATCGTCTTCCGGCTCGCCTCGATTTAATTGAGCGAACCGCGCGGACGAGGACTTATCAGTAGCCATAATATCGCGCCTCGGCTATACTGTGAGCGCGCCCTCTCCCCTGAGGCCGTTGCATGGAGTAGGCAGACGGGCGGGAGCTTGGCGGCAGTGCCCATCGCCTTACACATTATTTCTAATCTTGACTTGCGATACCACGACAATGCCGTACTGGCGCAAAGGTGATCCAAAACCGGGATGGATGCGCCGCCGAGAATGGCGTGAGCGCGTTTCGCACAGACTGTTCGGGCATGGCATAGAGACGATGATCGGTGTCGCAGCGGTCATCGTAGGGGGCCTTTTTGGCGGGATGACCATCGTCTCCATCGCTCGCGATGGGTTCAATTTCGAGCGCATAGCGGGCGGCGTTGCACTCTCGGTGATACCAATCTGGTTTGGCTTATTCTTCTTTCCTGAACGTCGGAATCACTAGACCACGTGGCAGTTTTGATTTGTATGCCGCTGGCGAGTTTTACACGAGTTCGGTTAGCTAGCCTTCTTTTCAGCTTTGGCGCGTATCACGGCTTCGGCCAGTTCGGCACGCGGTTGGAGAGGCGTGTTTAAGAGTCGCAGAAGCGTCGCATCCATGCGTTGCTTGGTCTGGTCATCATCGCTACCGCTAATGGGGGAACGATAGCGTGACGGAGCTGCCGGAGAAAACGATGCAGGAGCTCGGCGACGAGTTTCTCCTGATGGTCGGTAACTGCATCACGGAATGGGCGGCTGTCGAGGAACAGCTATTCGAGATTTGCCTGCTATGCCTCGGTTGCCCGCGCGACCGCGCTGCTATCGTCTACTATCGGACACCTTCAATAGACGCACGACTGAGCCTCGCCGATGAGCTTGTGAAAGCGGTGCTGCCAAAGCGCACCCGCAAGAATGGCGGACGCGATCACCCCGATCTGAGGCACTGGCGGGAGTTGGAAAAGAAGTTTAGGGCGCTACTGCCCACGCGGAATCGAATCGCTCACCATCCGGTTGCGCCGAGAGTGCTATCGTGGGGCGATCTCGGCGCGGCAGGGATAGAGGCGCAAGGACTCGAACCGCCAAAGCTAATGAGCCGAACGTGGTTTGAAGTTTACACCAGTCAGAACGAACAACTGCGCGAGCGGTCAGCAAATCAACGCCCGCTCCGCATCGACGGATTACGGAGCCATTTTATCGCGACAAGCAAGCTCATGGGTGCTCTACATCAATTTCGATATGTCCGGCTGCCGCCGCACATTTCAGCCCCCCACAAACAGGTGCGAGGCCCAATCGTCGCTGATGTCGAGCAAGGGGTCTGCGAACCAAATCGCTCTTCCAGCAGCCTTGGCAGGTAACGTGCCGAACTCCGCTACGTCAACCTGATAATTCTCTCGGGAACGACAAGCGGCAGCGCGGAAAAAATGGTCAAGAATCTCTGCGCGGTCGCGGGGCCCGGGAAAACCCTGCAGCAGCTCCTGCAAGACCAACCCGGTGGTGAACAACGGCTCCCCGGCCTTGATCGCCCCGAAGCAATTAGCGCACTTCCGGCGTCTGGATCGGTGCATTGCGCCGAAATGCCAGCGACCACACGCTGGTGTCGACGAACAGGCTCGATGCCGCGACCGCTCCGCCTGGTAATCGAAGCCGTCATCCCATTCGAGCGCACCGACCAGATCGCGCAGGCCCATCTGCTGCCGTCGCGCAATGAATTCGCGCAGCGCCTCGGTGATCGCCGCCTTCCCGGTCCGCTCGCCGCCGACCTTCAAGGCGCGGTCGAGCAGATCAGGGTCGATCGACACGTTGGTTGCCGTGCGTGACTCTTCAGACATGGGCCTGGACATTCCAGGCTTGGCGGGCAACGGCCCGGGTCGGGGGCCGTTCAGGTCAGAAACTGTTCCTTGAACACGCGCTCTTCGAGATTGGCGTCGTGGTCGAACAGGAGGGTCATCGTCACGTCGCGGTTTTCCTCGATGTCGACGCTGACGATGTCGCGCACCTCGGTGAAATCGGCGACGGCGCTGACCGGGCGCTTGTCGATCTCGAGCGCTTCGATGCGCACCTTGGCGCTATGCGGCAACAGCGCGCCGCGCCAGCGCCGCGGGCGGAACGCGCTGATCGGGGTCAGCGCCAGAATGCCGGCGCCGAGCGGGATGATCGGGCCGTGCGCCGACAGGTTGTAGGCGGTGCTGCCGACCGGGGTCGCCAGCAGGATGCCGTCGGCCATCAACTCGTCGAGGCGGACGACGCCGTCGACCAGCACCCGCAGTTTCGCCCCCTGGCGCGTCTCGCGCAGCAGCGAGACCTCGTTGAAAGCGATCGCGCGGCGGCAGATGCCGGCGACGTCGACCGCGGCCATTTCGAGCGGGCGCAGCTCCACCGGCTGGGCCGCGGCGATGCGCTCGGGCAGGCCGGCGGCAGCATAGTGGTTCATCAGAAAGCCGACGCTGCCCCGGTGCATGCCGAAGATCGGCACGCCCTTGCCGACGAAGCGGTGCAGGGTTTCGAGCATGAAGCCGTCGCCGCCGAGCGGCACGATGACCTCGGCCGTGTCGGGATCGATCGCGCCGTAGCGCTCGCGCAGTTCGGCGAGGGCGCTCTGGGCGGCCTCGCTGTCGGCGGCGACGAAGCCGATCCGGGGCGGGCCGGCGGCGCTCACCCGCCGGTCACGCTCATGTGCCGGGCGAGCGCAGGGCGGTTGTGGCGGCGGTCGATGATGAAATCGTGCCCCTTGGGCTTGCGGGCGATCGCCTCGATGATCGCCCGCTCGACCGCCTCGTCGCCTTCCGAGCGGCGCAGCGGCGTGCGCAAATCGGCCGCGTCCTCCTGCCCCAGGCACATATAGAGCGTCCCGGTGCAGGTCAGCCGCACGCGGTTGCAGCTTTCGCAGAAATTGTGGGTCAGCGGGGTGATGAAGCCGAGGCGGCGGCCGGTCTCGCGCACGGTGACGTAGCGCGCCGGGCCGCCGGTGCGGTAGTCGGTGGGGTCGAGGGTCCAGCGGCGCTGCAGCCGCGCGCGCACCAGCGAAAGCGGCAGATACTGGTCGAGCCGCGTCTCGCCGCCGATATCGCCCATCGGCATCACCTCGATGAACACCAGATCGAAGCCCTGCTCGCCGCACCAGGCGACGAGGCGGTCGAATTCGTCCTCGTTGACCCCGCGCAGGGCGACGGTGTTGATCTTGACCTGGAGGCCGGCGCGTTTCGCGGCGTCGATCCCGGCGAGCACCCGGTCGAGCCGGCCGCGCCGGGTGATCTCGGCGAAGCGGGCGGGGTCGAGCGTATCGAGCGAGACGTTGACGCGCCTGACCCCGCATTCGGCAAGCTCGCCGGCATAGCGGGCGAGCTGGCTGCCGTTGGTGGTCAGGGTCAGCTCGTCGAGCGCGCCCGAGACGAGATGGCGGCCGAGGGCGCGGAACAGCGACATGATGTTGCGGCGGACCAGCGGCTCGCCGCCGGTCAGGCGCAATTTCCTGACCCCGAGGCGGACGAAGGCGCTGCACACGCGGTCGAGCTCCTCCAGGGTGAGGACCTCGTGCTTGGGCAGAAACTCCATCTCTTCCGCCATGCAGTAGACGCAGCGGAAGTCGCAGCGGTCGGTGACCGATACGCGCAGATAGGTGATGTGACGTCCGAACGGGTCGATCATGCCTGGCTCAACCTGCGCCCCGATGCGTGCCGGAGCGTTGCGTTCGGATAGATATAAGGCGCGGCGGCGGCAATGTCGCCCCCGAACTTGACATATCTCACGCCCGCTCGGCGTTCGGCTGCGGCGGGAACCAGTCGCCGAGAGTCTGCTCTTCGCTATAGGTCGTGGCGCGGATGCGGGCGAGGGTCGCGGGGTCGAGCTCGCCGTGGCGCTGGAGGTCGAAAATCGCCTTGCGCACGGCGCGCTGCCGCTCGGCGGCGATGGCGGTGCCGATCCCGGTCCTCAGGCTCGGGCTGTCTTTCAACACGTCCGCGACGCCGTCGCGGGCGTCTTGAACCGATTCGCACCAACTCGCGCGCGGAGCAACCGCCGAGGAATATTCGAGTTTGAGCAGATGGTGGAGGATGCGACGGATCTGGGCGTGCAGCTCGCGCCGCTCTCGTTTGGCCAAATCCTCGATCTCCTCGGCAAGGTTCTCCCAGTCGAGCCGCCGGTTCGAGCCGCCGTGCGCCGCCGAGCGCAGCGCCGCGGCCTGCTCTTCCGACCAGGCGACGAAATCCTCGTCGTAGAGGGTCTTCGCATCGGCCATGGCACAGCCGTCCCGTTCGTCCCGGCGCAAAGATGGCATCTCGCGGGGTCGAGCGGAAGATGGGCGCGAGCTAAGCCTCGGGCGGGAACCAGTCGCCGAGAATCTGCTCTTCGCTATAGGTGGTGGCGCGGATGCGGGCGAGGGTGGCGGGGTCGAGCTCGCCGTGTTCTTCGAGGTCCGCAATCGCGATCTTGATGGAGCGGTCGGTTTCCGCCGAGATCAGACGCGCAACATCGCGTCTCAGGCTCGGGCTGTCTTCGAGAAGGCGCTCGATTTCCAGCCGCGCCTGCCGGATGGTTCGGCGCCAGCCGTTGCGCGGCGCGACGGCCGGCGAGTGGGCAAGCTTTGCATGGTGCTCGATGATCCGCGAAATCTGGCTGCGCAGGGCCGAACGCTGCGAGATGCCCAAGCTTTCGATCTCCTCGGCGAGGTTCTCCCAGTCGAGCCGCCGGTTCGAGCCGCCGTGCGCCGCCGAGCGCAGCGCCGCGGCCTGCTCCTCCGACCAGGCGACGAAATCCTCGTCGTAGAGGGTCTTTGCATCGGCCATGGCACAGCCGTCCCGTTCGTCCCGGCGCAAACATGGCATCTCGCGCCTTGAAGCGGAAGATGGGCCGGCCCATCATCCCGGCCATGAAGGAATTCGCCGTCGCCCCCGATCCCGACGATCCGCGGCTGACCAGCCGGGTTTCCGGCATCGACCATGACGGGCGCCCGGTCGAGACCTCGGTGGTCACCGAGCGGCCGCTGACCCTGTTTCTCAACGGCCGCGAGATCGTCACGATGATGACGATCGGCGACCACCCGGAATACCTCGCCGTCGGCTACCTGTTGAACCAGAACATGCTGGGGCCCGACGACCGCATCGTCGCGGTCGATTACGACGACGAGATCGACACCGTCGTCGTGCGCACCGACCGCGAGACCGATTTCGAGGACAAGCTGAGGAAGAAGACGCTGACCTCCGGCTGCGCGCAAGGCACCGTGTTCGGCGATCTGATGGAGAAGTTCGACGAGGTCCGCCTCGACCCGACGGCGATCCTGAAGACCTCGTGGCTCTATGCCCTGACCAAGAAGATCAACACCGCGCCGAGCCTCTACCTCGCCGCCGGCGCGATCCACGGCTGCGTGCTGTGCGAAGAGGACCGGCCGCTGATCTACATGGAGGATGTCGGCCGCCACAACGCGGTCGACAAGATCGCCGGCTACATGCACATGCACGGCGTCTCGCCGGCCGGCAAGAGCTTCTACACGACCGGGCGGCTGACCTCGGAGATGGTGATCAAGACGGTGCAGATGCAGATTCCGATCCTGATCTCGCGCTCCGGCTTCACCGCCTGGGGGGTCGAGCTGGCGCGCCAGGCCGGGCTGACGCTGATCGGCCGGGCGCGCGGCAAGCGCTTTATCGCGCTGGCCGGGAGCGAGCGCATCGTCTTCGACCTCGACCCGAAAGAGGCGGACGACGAGCCGGCGCGGCTCCGCCGCAAAGCGAGCCTCGCCGAAGAGGAGGCCGGGTGACCATCGCCGGCGTGCTGCTCGCCGGCGGGCAGTCGCGGCGCATGGGGGGCGGCGACAAGGCGCTGCGGCTGCTCGGCGGCGAGACCATCCTCGCCCGCGTCATCGCCCGGCTGCGGCCGCAGGTCGCCCGGCTGGTGCTCAACGCCAACGGCGATCCGGCGCGCTTCGCCGGGTTCGGCCTGCCGGTGGTGGCCGACAGCGTCGAGGGATTCGCCGGCCCGCTCGCCGGCATCCTCGCCGGGCTCGACTGGGCAGCGGCCAACGCGCCGGGCTGCGAGCTGGTGCTGAGCGCGGCGACCGACGCGCCGTTCCTCCCGGCGGACCTGGCGGCGCGGCTTGCCGCCGGGATGGCGGCGGCGGGGGCCGACCTCGCCTGCGCCGCCTCGCGCGGCCAGCCGCACCCGGTGATCGGGCTGTGGCCGGTGCGGCTGCGCGAGGAATTGCGCCACGCCCTCGTCGCCGAGGGCGTGCGCAAGGTCGATGTGTGGACCGCGCGCTACCGCCTGGCGACGGTCGATTTTCCGGCCGGCGAGGTCGACCCGTTCTTCAACGCCAACCGGCCGGAGGATTTGGCGGCGGCGGAGGCGCTGCTACTGAAACAGCTTTAGCGCGTTGAGGCAGGTCTCGATCACCCCCCAGCCCAGCGGGATGCCGACAAAGCCCCAGGCGAGCAGCAGCTTAATGCCGTTTCCGGCCAGCGCAGCGCCCCGTCTTCGCGGAGTTGTGACGATCTGGGCGATGCCCGCGTGCGCCGGATTGCCGCGGGGTGCGGCGCGTGTCAGCATGGCGGCATGGCTCCGCTCATCGACCTGCGCGTTCTTCGGCTGCTCGCCTCCCGCCTGTGCCACGACCTGATCGGTCCGGTGGCGGCGATCAACAACGGCGTCGAGCTGCTCGGCGACGAGGACCCGGACTTCGTCCGCGACGCCGTCGCGCTGGTCGGCGACAGCGCGCGCAAGGCGGCGGCGAGGCTGCAGTTCTACCGCTTCGTCTTCGGCGCCGGGCAGGGCACCCCGTCGGGCCAGAGCCCGCAGGCGCTCGCCGCCGCGCTGTTCGACGGCGGCCCGATCCTGTGCGATTACGGCGCGGCCGCGGCCGAGCTCGGGCTCGAATGGCAGAAGCTCGCCTGCAACCTGCTGCTCGTCGCCGGCGAGGCGCTGCCGCGCGGCGGCCGGCTCGTGCTCGATGCCGGACCGCGGCTCGAGGCGATCGGCGAAGGCACCGGGCTGTCGCCCGAAGTCAGGGCGGCGCTGACGCTGGCGGTGGCGCCGGCCGAGCTCAGCGTGCGCACCGTCGGCGCCTATCTCGCCGGGGCGAACGCCGCCGCGCTGGGCTGCCGTCTCGACGCCGAGAACGCGCCGGGCAGCTTTACGATTCGCGCCGTGCCGCCGACCGGCTGAGCGGGCTCAGGCGCGGTGCAGCTCGGCGCCGGCCTCGACCGGGTCGCGCAAGACGTAGCCGCGGCCCCATACCGTCTCGATATAGTGTTCGCCGCCGGTCGCCTGCGCCAGTTTCTTGCGCAACTTGCATACGAACACGTCGATGATCTTCAACTCCGGTTCGTCCATGCCGCCGTAAAGGTGGTTAAGGAACATCTCCTTGGTCAGCGTGGTGCCCTTGCGCAGGCTCAACAATTCGAGGATGCCGTATTCCTTGGCGGTGAGGTGAAGCGGCTGGTCATCGACCGTGACGACGCGGCTGTCGAGGCTGACCACCAGCTTGCCGGTGCGGATCGTCGATTCGGAATGGCCCTTGGAGCGGCGCACGATCGCCTGGATGCGGGCGAGCAATTCGCGCCGGTCGAACGGCTTGGTCAGGAAATCGTCCGCGCCGAAGCCCAACCCCTTGATCTTGTGGTCGAGCTCGCTCAGTCCGGAGAGGATCAGGATGGGAGTGCGCACGCGCGCCGCGCGCAGCCGCCGCAACACCTCGTAGCCGTCGATGTCGGGCAGCATCAGGTCGAGGATGATGATGTCGTAGTCGTAGAGCTTACCGATCTCGAGACCGTCCTCGCCGAGATCCGTGGTATCGACGATGAAACTTTCCTTGCGCAGCATCAATTCGATGCTGGCCGCCATCGCGGCATCGTCTTCGACCAACAGGACTCGCATGGCAGGCCTCCGAAGCGGGAAACGCGGCAGCGGGGGATCGGCCGCGCGTCGTTAACGAGTATTAGCAGAATCGGTTAAGAAATGCTTATCGCATCGGTCGAGCCTTAACGCGCCGGCTCGCGTGCATTTACCCAATGTTAGCACCGCCGGGGCAGCATGGGCGCGGGATCGTCCGGGAGCTTGCGGATGAGCGTACGCGAGGACGTTTTGCGCCTGCAACGCTGGCGCCTTGAGGAGCGCCAAAGCTATCTCGCCAATCTCCAGTCGCTGGCGGCGCGGCTGCGCGCCGACGCCGCGCGGCTTGCCGCCGAGATCGCCGACAGCAACCGCCGGCTCGGCGAACCGGACGATGCCGGCGCCGTCTCGCCGCTGTTCCACGGCGCGCTGGTGCAGCGCCACGACAAGATCGTGCGCTCGATCGTCGAACTCGACGCCCAGATCGCCGAGGCCCGCGCCGCCGTCGCCGCCGCGGCCCGGGAGGTCGAGCATGCCGCGGCGACGCTGAAGAGCCGCGGCGAGCCGGCGGCCGATCCGGGGGCGCCGCCGGCGCTCTATCGCCGCCGCCGGGTGCGCGGCGCCGGCGCCCGCCAGGGGCTCAGCAAAAGGGCGTAGCGCCGGCCGGGCGGGCCGCTATCATCCCCGGCGCGACACGGTGCGGGGGGCGACGGCGATGAGCAAGGTGCGGCGGCGGGCGTTCGAACCCGACAAGCCCTGTCCGCTCGACGGGATTCGGGTGATCGACCTGTCGCGCCTGGTCGCCGGCAACGCGGTGTCTTCCCAGCTCGCCGATTTCGGCGCCGAGGTGCTGAAGATCGAGGACCCCGGCAAGGGCGACCCGCTGCGCGCGTGGCAAACCAAGGGCGTCAGCGTTCACTGGAAGCTCTATGCGCGCAACAAGAAGTCGGTCGCGCTGAGCCTGCGCGACCCGCGCGGCCGCGCCCTGCTGCTCGACCTGGCGGCGAGCGCCGAGGTGCTGATCGAGAATTTCCGCCCCGGCACGCTGGAAAAGATCGGGCTCGGCCCCGAGGCGCTGCATGCGCGCAACCCGCGCCTCGTCATCGTCCGGGTGTCGGGCTGGGGCCAGGACGGGCCGTACCGCGACCGGCCCGGCTTCGGCACCCTGGTGGAGAGCCTGTCGGGCTATGCCGCGCGCACCGGGTTTGCCGACCGCGAGCCGGTATTGCCGCCGACCGCGCTCGCCGACATGGTCGCCGGGCTTTACGGCGCCGTCGCGGTGCTGGTCGCGCTGCGCCGGGTCGAGGTCGAGGGCGGCAGGGGGCAGGTGATCGACCTGCCGCTGCTCGATCCGCTGTTCTCGTTCATCGCCACCGAGGCGCCGATCTACAAGCTGACCGGCCAGGTGCGGCCGCGCACCGGCAGCCGCTCGGAGACCACCAGCCCGCGCAACGTGTTCCGCACCAAGGACGGGCGCTATATCGGCATCTCCGCCTCGATCCAGGCGATGGCGGAGCGGCTGTTCCGCGCCATCGGCCGCGCCGACATGATCGCCGACCCGCGCTTTCGCACCAACACCGACCGGGTGCGCAACGCCGAAGCCTGCGAGGCGCCGATCGCCGAATTCATCGCCGCGCGCACGCTGGAGGAGAACATGGCGGTGTTCGAGGCGGCCGAGGTCACCGCCTCGCCGGTCTACGACATCGACCAGTTTCTCGCCGACCCGCACGTGCTGGAACGCGAGATCGTGGTCGAGGTGCCCGATGCGCAATGCGGCGGTCTGGTCATGCACAACGTGATCCCGCGCCTCAGCGACACGCCGGGGCGGCTGCGCCGGCCGGCGCCCGAGATCGGCGAGCACACCGCCGAGATTCTCGGGCAGTTCGGCGTCGATGCGGCCACCCTCGCGGAGCTGGCCAAAGACGGGGTGATCGGGCTGGGAAAGGAGCAGGCATGAAGGCGAACCTGCCGGTGTGGCGCTCGCTGCTGTTCGTGCCGGTGACGCAGCGGCGCTTTGTCGAAGGCGCGGCGCGGCGCGGCGCGGACGGCATCATTCTCGACCTCGAGGATTCGGTGGCCGCGTCGGAAAAGGAGCGGGCGCGCAGCCTGGTCGCCGAGGCGGCGCAGCTCGTTTCGCGCGGCGGCGCCGACGTCATCGTCCGCGTCAACCGGCCGCTGCGGATGACGGTGCGCGACCTCGAAGCGGTTGTCGGCGCCGGGGT
>Ga0070739_10007035_pt1 | contig 12131 bp, 8 predicted proteins | sample Coa_R1_7_FD_66445 | JGI IMG/M metagenome (GOLD analysis project Ga0070739, IMG submission 66445) | Surface soil microbial communities from Centralia Pennsylvania, which are recovering from an underground coalmine fire - Coalmine... | ecosystem: Environmental > Terrestrial > Soil > Unclassified ... | reverse complement strand
CAGCGGAGAGAGTGCCGGGCGCTCCCTTGAGGGCATCGTAAGCGGCGAGCGTGATGAAGGGCCGCGAACGCTTGCCGCCTTGGCCCATCCAGTCGTAAGCGATGGCTTCGTGCTGCGCCAGTGGATCTTGGCGAGCGGGGTCGCGTAAGCGCCCCGAGTTCGCCTCTTGGGGCGCTAACGCGACCCCGCTCGCTTCGCTGTCTCGGGGCGCTAACGCGACCCCGCTCGCCAGGCGTGTTCGCGGCGCCAGCCGGCTCAGCTCCGGCTCCTCGCAGATTTGATGCGCCAAACGCAACAGATGCACGAACGACTTGGTCCGCGTCTGGGGCGGCGGCGTCTTCAAATCGATCAACTCCGCGACCCAATCATCATCGACGGAAGTGCTTTTGCAATTGCTCGACAACAGCGGCGCCGCTACGCAGGGAATGCCGGCCAACAGAATCTTGTCGATGGCTTTTTCTAGCACATTCAGGCAAGCGACGCCGACGATGGCATCGACGTGGCCACTGACGATGATCTTGAGAACGATGGGCGTGCCTTCGGAAACGAGCACTTTGTAGCCGAGATCCTCGGCCTTGGTTTTGAAGTCGGCGACGGAGCAAGCGCCGCACTTGCGGCAGTCGAGTCCGAACTCGTCATAGTCGGCGGGGCAGCCCTCGGCGTGCTTGAGACAATGCGGCAACAACAGCAAACGCCGTTTGAAATCGATGGCCTGCACCTGCTCGCGCCAGAACTCGTTGGCGATGCACACCATAGTAAAGCCGAGATACTGCTCGCCCAGCCCCATGCGGCGCAGCAGATCCTCACCCATCTTTTGCAAGTCCGCCTTGGTCAACGGCCGAGCGCGGTCGAGCGTCTGGCCGAAGCGGCCGGCCTCGGCGCGGATGCGATCGCGCAGCTCACGTGTCTCCGGCACGACTTTAAGGTGAGCAGTGCTGGGTCGCTTGTCTTTTTTTTCCGCTTTAGGCTCGGCAGTAAGGGCCACGGTTCATTCCTCGGTGAGTCCAAATCGGGACGGCCAGGACGGCGGTAGGAGAGAACCTTGCGGGCTTGGTACAGCGCCGTCCTGGAAGATTATCGGAGATGACGGCCGAAAAACCAGTAGTCCGCCTGATTAAAACTGCCACAAAACACCGTAGCGCCGTCCTCCTCCGCTAGACGAATCGTGGAACGATCCTATTCATGCCCATGAGATGAGATCCTTCGTTTAGCCGCGAGCCGTAGGCGAGACGCGCTCGCCTACGGCTCGCGGCTAAACGATGCCGATGCGAAACCGAGGTATTGCCATCATGGCGGAGTCGAAACCCGCGCGTTTGATTTTGGCTAGCGCCTCACCGGCACGGCGAGAACTGCTCTCCCGTCTGGGGCATCCTTTCGAGGTTATTCCCGCCGACATCGACGAGCCGCAAAGTGGGTTCGCCGATCCGCGCTCATTCGTTCAGACGGTGTCCTGGCTCAAGGCCGCCGCGGTGGCGCCGCGCATCGACGACGGAATCGTTCTCGCCGCCGATACGATTGCCTGGATCAACGATCACCCCATCCTCAAACCGGCGGATGAAGACGACGCTCGCGGTATCCTCCGTGAAATGGCCGGAGGCGAACATGATTTGTGGACCGGCGTTGTCCTTTGGCGGCGCCCCGACGATTTGCAGCTTCTTTGGCAGGAACAAACGCGCGTCGCCGTCGCTCCTTTGAGCGAGTCCGAACTGGATGTTTATCTCGCCACGCGCTCCTGGCGTGGACACTCCGGCGCGTACGCTATTATGGAGAAAAACGATCCTTATGTGCGCGTGGTGAGCGGCAGCATCACGAATGTTATCGGTCTGCCCTTGGAATCGCTCGCGAAATATCTGCATCTGCTCGGCCTCTGAAGCTCCTCATTTGCCGTCCTTACACCTCAGTTAACCCTGTTTTTTGGCTTGGCATGATCCTTGCACGAAGGTATATCGTGGGGCTGGCGGTGGATGCTGGCCCAGGCACGAGATAAAGGAGATCCGCCTGTGGGAGGATACGAGATATGTCATTCACTTCTTGGATTACTGAGACAGAACTTTTTGGCGACTTGGACTTGAATGAGCGAAAGCACCATCCCCACCCGGAGCCGATTCGTTCACGGCCCTCGCTGGAGTACCTTGAAGAGCGGACACTGCTGGATGCATCGTCTGGACTGATCGCAGGCTCGTCTGGCAATCTCAATCTCAATAGCAACTTCAACTTGGCCAGCAACGGCGCAATTTTGCCGATCCCTCAGAGCACCCCTAACACAACGGCTGTGACCCCAAACGTGTTCCCTAGCGCCGGTGCGGGTACGGCCCTGGCTGCGACTTCGACTTTCCTGGCTCAGGGTCAGATCAGCTCGCAATTTCGTAGTTTCGGGGTTAATAGTCAGGGAGCGGCCTTCCGCGACCTGAACTCGCAGGTAGGCATGTTGACCGGCGCCTTCGGATTCGGTTCAGGTACGCAGCCCAATGCGCCCTGGAAGCCGAACGCTTATAACTTGGGCTTGGCCAATCGGCAGCCCGACTACTCGACCCAAACCGATAATGGTTTCGGCTCCGCGGCACCTTGGTCTCGGCAGTGGTCTAGCCCGGTTGCACAATCGCAGCAGGATAACCAGAATCGCTTCGTTGATGAGGAAGACCAATTACACTTCCTTAACAAGGACGAGCAGGAAACCGAAGAGCCGGAGCAATTGACAGCCCGGCACACCATGAGCGAAGACAAGCAACCGCCGCAACATCGGCCGAATCTGAATGTCGGCGATAAGGGCGATGAGATACAAGCCCTGATCGAGCAGCAGGCTTCGGACAAGAAGTCTCCTGTCGAGACAGCTGTGCAGGCGGATGCGGCCATTCCTGATCCCCTGCTGTTATCAACGCTCGCTCCTGCTCAGATGGCGGCCCTGGTTGCCGGACTTCCAGGTATGCCGGCTGCGGAGGGCGGCGAGGCCGGGGAGGAAGGCGGTGCTGTAGTGGAAGCAGCGCCGGAGTGATTTCGCCCGACGAGCCCGAAGCGTAAGCGACGGCCGTTCCGTCGCTTACGCTTCCGGCTCGTTGTACGACTTGCCATTGTCCCTATCATGTTTTATGGGTGTGAATCACTCGCTTGAGGGGACACGATGGCGGGACAAATAGCGAAATTGGCCCTGGAGGATGGGACGGTCTACACCGGCCGTAGCTTCGGGGCAAGCGGCGAAACCTTCGGTGAGGTCGTGTTCAACACGAGCATGACCGGCTATCAAGAAGTGTTAACCGATCCGTCCTACAAGGGACAGATCGTGGCCATGACCTATCCGCATATCGGCAACTACGGGATCAATTCCGACGACCGAGAATCGCAGAAACCGCAAGTCGAGGGCTTCATTGTCCGAGAGTTGTCCCGTCTTCCCAGCAATTTCCGCTCTCAAGGCCAACTGGACGATTACCTCAAAGAGCACAACGTCCTCGGTCTGGAAGGCATCGACACTCGTGCTCTGGTCCGGCGGCTGCGTGTGCGCGGCTCGATGACCGGAGTGCTATCCACCACGGATCTCGAGAACGCCTCGCTTGTCGATAAGGCACGTCACAGTCCGCACATCGTTGGCCGCGATCTAGTCCGCGAAGTGGTGCCGCCCAAGCCGTTCACCTGGAATGAAGGGTTCACCAATCCGTTCGTCACTTATCTGCCGCCGCGGCCAGCCAGCCATCACGTTGTCGCGCTCGATTTCGGGATGAAGCACAATATCCTGCGCTGCCTGGTGCAGGTCGGCTGCAAGGTGACGGTGCTGCCAGGCACCGCCTCGGCGGAGGACGTGCTGGCACACCGTCCTGACGGCATATTCCTCTCCAATGGTCCCGGCGACCCCGCTCCTCTGACCTACGCCATCGAGACGATTCATCATCTGGCCGGCAAAAAGCCGATGTTCGGGATCTGCCTGGGCCATCAATTAATTGGCCTAGCCCTGGGCGGCCGGACGTTCAAGCTGAAGTTCGGCCATCGCGGCGCCAATCAGCCGGTGCTGAACCAATGCACCAACAGGGTCGAAATCACCACGCAGAACCACGGCTTTGCCGTGAGCATCGACGAGCTGCCGCCGGAATTGGAACCGACGCACATCAACCTCAATGATCGGACGCTGGAAGGAATGAGGCACAAGCGTTGGCCGCTGTTCAGCGTGCAGTACCATCCGGAAGCGTCGGCCGGTCCGCATGATAGCGGCTATCTGTTCGAGGAGTTTCGCAAGCTGATGGGATAGAGCGCACAATTCCCATATAGCCCCTGGCTTGCCGGGGGTGCGCAGCCGAACTCCCGGCAAGCCGAGGGCTATATAGGAAGGATTTATCCTATGCGTTCCATACCGGCCCTGTGTGTCCTTGTCCTGGCAGCCATGCCCCTTCCCGCTGCCGAAAATGGGTATTTTCGCTTCGCACCAATCGGCGAACAATTGAACATTCCTGCACGCTATCAACTAGAAGAACGCACATTCGATTATCGGATGAATCTCAAGCGCGAGTTGCCCAACAGCGGCGTTCGTGTTTTCACCGTGCAGTTTCCTTCGCCGGTCAAGACGGCCACTCCCGAAAACAATACCGTCCACGCCGAGTATTACCGGCCCACCGGCGAGGGACCGTTTCCTGGCGTCATTGTTCTTGACATCACCGCCGGCAATCAAAGCCTGTCGCGCCACCTGTCGCTCTTTTTGGCCCAGAAGAAAATCGCCGCCTTGTTTGTGCAAATGGCCTACTACGGGCCGCGCCGACCGCCCGGAAGCAAGTTGCGCCTACTTATGCCGAACATCGAACATTCCTTGTCGGCCATCCGGCAAACCGTGCTCGATCTGCGCGTGGCAGCGGCGTGGCTGGAATCGCGGCCGGAGATTGACGGCAAACGCCTGGGTATCATGGGCACCAGCTTAGGCAGTTTTCTGGCGGCGCTGACGGCCGAGATGGAGCCGAGGCTTGGCCGCGTCGCCGTCCTGCTCGGCGGCGGCGGCGTCATCGATGCCTATTACGATCATCCCAGGGCTGCCCCTTATCGCCGTGTCTATGAAGCCTTGGGTGGCACCAAGGAAAAGCTGGCTCAGGTTATCGCTCCCGCCGATCCGCTTACCTGCGCTGCCAATCTGAAGCAACACAAACTGCTGATCCTTGCCGGCAAGCGCGACAACATCGTGCCGCCGAAGATGGCCGAAGCGCTGTGGAAGGCGTCGGGTCAGCAAGAAATTGTCTGGTACGATTGCACGCACTACGGGGCGATTGTGTATCTGATGTCGGCTCTGGATCACATCGTCAAGCATTTCAAGGTAGAGTGAGCAGCCTTTGCTTTCTCCTTACCATTCATCGCTTCGAGCGTTTTCAACCGATGGGCGATTCGCTCGCTGAGCAAGCGGTCGTATCCGGCAAGCAGTAACAAGCCCCGACCGCTTCTGAGACACCAACTCGATGGAAGAAGGTAATTCGCCAAGCAACTCCTCAAGCGGTTTGCCTGACCTAACCAACAACAGAGATTTTGGACGGTTGCAGAGATCAGCCAGCAATTGGCGGCGTTGCGCGCGGGAATAGACCCGGACTTCAGCTTGCGGCAGGTAAAAAGTAACGGAATCCCAACGCTGCGGATAGCACAAGATCGATAACTCCCTGTCATCGGCGCGGATGTCCGGGGAAGACAACGGATCGCGGAGAGCGAATTGGCGATTGTAAGCAGGCTGTAAGCAATAGACGCCCAACGCCAGCACAGCAAAGGTCACGGCAACACAAGCACCCCAAGAGAGGCGGCGGGTGCAGAAAAACGTCAGGCAACTTGCGGCCAGCGAGCCCAGAAGTAGAGCCGTGCTGAGTTCAAGCAGCTGTTTGAATCCAGCAAGCGCGAGCAAGGCAATAGACAGCGCCAACACCAGAAGAGTTGCCGCTCCGGCCAAGCGTGAATGCCAGCGCCACAGCAAATGTATCCCCTTGTCTGCTCCCTGCCGGGCGCGCGGCACGAGCTGATTCAAATAACAGCCCAACGCCAAGGCCAACGGCGGCATTGCCGGAAGAATGTAGGCCGGACGTTTGCAACCCGAGGCCGAGAAGAAAACAAGACACAGAAGCGATGACAAGAGGAAGAATCCCAGCGCCGCCGGTCGGCGGCGTGCCGCGCGCCCAGCGCGGCGACCGAGATAGCGGAGGAAACCGGGCAGCAATAGCATCCACGGTAACATGCCGGCGAGCAGTCCGGGTAGATAGAACCATGCGGGTTTTTCGTGGTCAAACGGTGTCAGAAATCGTTCGATGTGGTGCCGCCAGAAGAAGGTGTAAGCGAAGTCTGGCGCCTGAATCATCACAGCGACGTACCACGGCGCGGCGATTGCCACGGCCAGCAGAACAAAGCGCAACCAATCGCGGAAGGATGGCCGAGCGCATCGCGGCTCAAGGAACAAATAGAGGACAAGCGGCGTCGCAATCAGCACCAGCGCCACCGGACCTTTGGTCAACAGCCCCAATCCGCAAGCAACCGCTGACAATATCCACCAACGCTGTTGAAAAGTGCGGCCGCCGCTCAACGCCGTGTGCGCCGCCGCCAGCGCCGCCGTCACCCACAGACACAGCAGGCTGTCCATGTTGAGCATTCGCTGGCGATAGATGAAGCCCGCCGACAGGCACAACACCAGTGCCCCGCACAAACCTGCTCGTTCGCCGACGACACGACGGCCCCACCAATAGGTCAGCAGCACCGTCCCTACGCCCGCCAGTCCTGGAATGAGACGCGCTGCCCAGTCGTGGACGCCGAACATGGAGAAACTGCCCATAACCAGCCAATACAACAGCGGCGGTTTATCGAGGTATGGTTCGCCATGAAGCACCGGCACGAGGAATCTGCCTTCGCTGAGCATCTGCCGGGGAATCTCGGCATAGCGCGGCTCCTGCGGCTCCAACAGCGGCGCACGCAAACGAAGAAAGAAAAGCGTCAGGGCCATCAAAAGGAGGATCACAAAGCCGAAGTCCCAGCGACGGACGCCGGGAGTCCCTCGCTGGCGCTTTGGGCTTGTAGCTTCGATGTTGCCCGCAAACAACACGCGCGACCACCAAAACGGCAGCAGCGTCGCAAGGATACGCGGCACTTCCAAAAGTGAGACTTTGCTCCGGCCGTGTAGACGCGGACGATGACGCACACCGACTTCGGCCACATCCAGACCGTGCTGACGAGCTTTGGTCAGCATCTCGGCGTTGACGAAGAATGTGTTCGTCTCCGGTAGAAGATCGGGCAGCGCTTCGCGCTGGAACACTTTCAAGGCACAATCGCAATCGCGGACGCGCGTGCCCAGCAGAGCGCTCGTCAACAGATTGTAGCCACGCGAGAGAAAACAACGCCGCCAAGAGTCTTGTCGCTGTTGCCGCCATCCGACCACCAGCGGAAAGCGATCCGAAAGCTGTAACAGGCAACCCAGATCGGCAAGGTGAAATTGACAATCGGCGTCGGTGAAAGCGACGCGCTCGAAGCGTGCGGCGCCGAAGCCGGTGCGAAGAGCGGCGCCGTAGCCGCGATTGTTCTCGTGCCGCAACAGACGAACCTGCCGCCGCTCCGACGCTATGTCTGCGACGATTGCGGCGGTTGCGTCCGAGCTGCCGTCATCCACGACCAACACTTCGTAGGCATCGGTCAACTCACCCAGCGCTTCACATGCTTCCTCGATTGCCTGACGGATACCGGCTTCCTCGTTGTAGGCCGGCAACACCAACGACAGGCGCCCGTGTTGTTTGCATGAGGGGGCGACCTTGAAGGGACTGGCGGAAAACGGTGCGCATGGGACCGGGAGCAAAGAGGATTGACCGTCCATGGTTGGCCCTCCTGAGGGTCCGGATGAGTGGACGGTCGAACAAAGTCGCACAAGAAAGGAAAACTGTCAAGATGAGGACAGCGGCAAACACAACAGCCCAAGCAAGGCAAAGTGCCGCCTCGCTTGGGCTGTGCGCGGGAAATGATTCGGTGAATTAAAGGGGCTTCTTGCCGTTGAATCCGCCCATGCCTTTGCCGGCAAATCCACCCATGCCACCCATGCCACCCATATTCATCCCACCCCCCATGCCCATCATGCCGCCGCCCATACCACCTAAGCCACCGCCCATTCCCCGGACGCCGCCACCGAAGCCGCCCATACCCACTGCGCCGCCCTGACCCAGTCCGCCGCCCATACCCAGGCCATTACCGCCCAGGACGCCGTTGATCACGCCGCCGCTCATGCCGACCCCGAAAGGATCGAGAGGTTGGCCGGCTTGAGCCAGCATACCTTGAACCTGGGTAAAATTCACCAGAGGTGTCGCCCCGCTGGAGAGCACCACCGCCATAGCTGAGGCGGTAGCTCCTGCACCCGGTAGGAAGGGATAGGCCAAGGTGCGCTGCGCTTGAATGGGCGCAGGCTTGCACAGCAGAACAACGAGGGCTGATCCTAATGCCACCACATAACCGACCTTCAACCAACGAGTGCAGCTCAACATGTAAATCTCCCATCAGCGATGTTGGAGTTTAACCCCTCGAACTTCCTCGGCGGTCAGGGCAATCCATTCTTTTGCACCAAACTCAATTGTGTACGTAGCAAGCTACGCGAGCTTAACCATTTTGCCTATGACACTAATATGACGAGAAATTTAGGATCTGTCAAGAAGACGGTGCTTTTTTTGCTCGCAAGGGAGGAATTAATCCTCTCGCGGACCTTCGTCCGTGATCTTGAGGATTCGCGCTGGCCCATCATTGCCGACGAGGAAGGAGATTGCTGGGCGAAGAGTGCAAGCGGCTCACAGCGGCTTTTTGCCGTTGAATCCACCGAAACCTTTACCGGCGAAGCCGCCCATGCCTCCCATGCCGCCGATGCCGCCCATGCCCCTCCCGCCGCCGCCCATGCCCATCATGCCGCCCATGCCGCCGCCCATGCCCCTCATGCCGCCACCCATGCCCATCATGCCGCCCATCCCCACTGCTCCACCCATTCCCACCGCGCCGCCCATTCCCATGATTCCTCTCTGGCCGCCACCTGCACCCAGGGCGTTTCCGCCTAAGACGCCGTTGATCACGCCGCCGCTCATACCAACCCCAAAAGGATCGAGAGGTTGTCCAGCTTGCGCCAGCATACTTTGAGCCTGGGTATAAGACACCAGGGGCGTAGCCGCCATGCTGAGCAGCTGCCCCCGTGCGATTATTAAAGGCAGCTGGCCTGGCAGGAACGGGTAGGCCAAGGTGCGCTGCGCCCGAACAGGCGCTGGACGGGAGAGCACCAGGACCGCGCTGCCTAAAGCCAAGACATAGCCAATCTTCAGAAAGCGTTGTATGGAAAACATGACGAACCTCACAAAATGGGCGGGCATCGTCTATCAAGAGCAAACACCGCTATTAGAACTATGGTGAGGAAAAATGACCAAGTCAATAAGAAGCGAGGCACCTGAAGAAAAAGTAATAATAGGACTAATCAAGCGACTTAGGGAGTCGTCAAATACAAATATCGATCTACGGACGACCTTCAGCCTTTCGACACGTCATAGGACGACACCTTCCTGGAAGATTCAACGGGCGACTAACCCTTGTGCTTCGCCAAGGACAACTAGAAATCTTTGTATCCAGGCGATACAAAACATAAGATCACTCGTTTCCCTTCCGGCCGCGGTGATGTACCCGGAGAACCAGCTCATGCACCGAACGATTCTGCTAACGTCGCTGGGTGTTCTTGTTCTGGCGTCGGCGTCGGCTTCAGGCGAGGAACGCAGTCGCTTCGCCGACGTACTCGCCTTGCAAGAAGCGGTTCGTCAATCGATCGAGCGGGCGGAACCTTCGATTGCTTGCATTCTTGTGTCGCGAAGCGATAAGTATCGGGCGCTTGAGGGAGTTCGTCCTCATGCGCCCGGTCAGCTGGGTCGCCTCGACTTCAGCCGGGTTCACCTGAGCAGAGACGATCCGCAATATGAAGCGCTGGCCCGGCTTGACCTCAGCGATCCGGAAAGTGTGCCCGAAGCCTACGGCAGCGGCGTCGTCCTCGATGAGAAGGAAGGACTGATCCTCACTCTGGCTCACGTCGTTCGCAATGCCACGAAAATCTATGTGCGTCTGCCCCCAGACCGCTCCGAACCTGGCTCGACGAGCCGCGGCAGCTGGGCCGACATCCACGCCCTCGATACGCGCAGCGATCTCGCCGTGCTGCGCTTGATCGATCATGTGCCCAACCTGAAGGCAATCAAGCCGGGTGACGGTAGCAAGCTGCGCAAGGGCGATTTCGTGCTGTCCCTTTCCAATCCCTTCGCCGCCGGCTTCCGCGACGGCAGCCCCAGCGCTTCCTGGGGCATCGTCAGCAATCTACGCCGCCGCGCAACCGGGGTTCTGAGTGACATCCCCACCACCGAACGCAATACCAGGCTGCCGCTGTACTGCTTCAATACGCTGATCCAAACCGACACTCGGCTGAACCTCGGCTGCAGCGGCGGCGCCTTGCTCGATTTACAAGGCGAGCTGGTCGGCTTGACTTCGTCGCTTGCGGGCATTGCCGGCGGCGAAACGCCGGGCGGTTTTGCCGTGCCGCTCGATGACGGCATGCGCCGCATTGTCGAGGTGCTGCGGCGCGGTGAGGAAGTCGAGTACGGTTTCCTGGGAGTCTTACTGAAACAACCGAAGAACATTTCGCCAGGATTCGTTCAAATCGACAGCCTGATTACCGGCGGTCCGGCCGCAAAGGGAGGGATTCGCGGCGCTGCCTACCGTGCGAGCGGCTTTCAGCACCCCGGTGGGGAGAGCGGCGATTATCTGCTGTCTATCAACGGCACGCCCATCCACAGTAATGACGATCTGTTTCTCGCCGTCGGTATGAACCTGGCCGGCAACCGTGTTCATGTCGAGGTGTCCGAAAGGCCGGATGGCCCGCGGCGTTCGTGCTGGGTGACGTTGGCCAAGTTTTCGCCGCTCGAGCCGGTCATCGCTTCGAAGCGGCCCCCGGCGCGTGGCGGCCTGCGCGTGGACTGGACCAGCATCGTTTTACCACGTCCCCGTTTCGGCCGCGGCATCCGCATTCCCGAAGGCGTCCTCATCCGCGAAGTGCTGCCCGGCAGTCCCGCCTTCCAAGCCGGACTTCAGCCGGACATGATTATCAAAAAAGTCAATCACAAGAGAGTGACAAACCCCACCGAGTTTTATCGGGAGATGGAGAAGGCCGCCGGTCCCGTTGAGTTGACCTACGGCAACCAGGACGAAGAAAAAGAAGATCGCGTCGTCACTATCAATATCAAGTAGTTTTCAGTTTTCAGTAAAGAAAGGAACTCGCTACTGAAAACTGAAAACCGAAAACTGAAAACCGAAAACCGTGAAATGCGCTACGCCATTTGTAATGAGACGTTCGAGGGGTGGGACCACGAGCGCGTTTGTCGCTTCGTGGCTGAATTGGGGTATCAGGGATTAGAGATCGCTCCGTTTACGCTGGCACGCTCCATTGAGGAAGTATCCGCCCAGCGGCGACGCGAGTTGCGCCGACAAGCTGAGGATCACAGTTTAACACTGTTGGGCTTGCACTGGCTGTTAGCGAAAACGGAGGGATTGCATCTGACGTCGGCAGATGCGGCCGTTCGCCAACGAACCGGGGATTACTTGGTGTCCCTGGCTCGTTGCTGTGCCGATTTTGGCGGCGATGTACTGGTCTTCGGTTCGCCGGCTCAACGCCGTATTCCCGCTGGTGCCAGTCGTTCTCAAGCGGTCGATTATGCCGTCGATACCTTTCGGCGCGCTCAGAACGGCATCGCCGACAGCGGCGTGAAGTTGTGCCTGGAGCCGTTGGCGTCGGCGGAAGCCGATTTCATCAACACATGCGCCGAGGCGGTCGAGATCCTTGATCGTCTGGCTCATCCGAGCTTCCTGCTGCACCTCGATGTTAAAGCGATGTCCGCTGAAGATACGCCGATACCCGAACTGATCCGCCGCTACGCCGCACGCACCGGCCATTTCCACGCCAACGACGCCAACCGACGCGGGCCGGGTTTTGGACAAGTCGATTTCGTCCCGATCCTCCGTGCGCTTAGTGACAGTGGGTACGCGGGGTGGGTATCAGTGGAGGTGTTCGATTACTCTCCCGATCCCGAGACAATTGCGCGGGAGAGCCTGCTCTATCTGCGCGAATGTGAAGCAAGACTTAACGAGCCGGAAGCGTA
>Ga0070739_10007033_pt1 | contig 12136 bp, 5 predicted proteins | sample Coa_R1_7_FD_66445 | JGI IMG/M metagenome (GOLD analysis project Ga0070739, IMG submission 66445) | Surface soil microbial communities from Centralia Pennsylvania, which are recovering from an underground coalmine fire - Coalmine... | ecosystem: Environmental > Terrestrial > Soil > Unclassified ... | reverse complement strand
ACGACGTGGCCTACATGATTTACACGTCCGGTTCCACGGGTCGCCCCAAGGGGGTGCTGATCGAGCATCGCGGCGTTGCGAACCTCATGCACACCATGTTTCGCGAGTTTGGCGTCGCAGCCTCCGACACCGTGCTCTCGGTAGCTTCCATCAGCTTCGACATGGCGGTTGGCGACATCTTCTGTGCGCTGGCGTGTGGAGCGCGCTTAGTGCTGGCCACCGCAGCGCAGGCCACGAATCCCGCTGCCTTGAGCCGGGTTATCGCCGATAGCGGTGCGACCTACATGATGGCGACACCGACCACCTGGGGAGCCCTCATCGCCGCCGGCTGGCGCGGCAACCGTCGTCTCACGGTCGTATGTGCCGGCGAATCGCTCACCCACGGGCTGGCCGAGGCGCTGTTACAACGGTGCGAAACGGTCTGGAATGCCTACGGCCCCACCGAAACCACCGTCGTCAGCAACGTCGCGCGGGTGTTCGAGGGAGAGACCGTCACGGTGGGCAGACCCTTGCCGAACGTGCGCGTATACATCATCGATTCCCGCGGGCGACTCCAACCGATCGGCGTTCCCGGGGAGATCGCCATCGGCGGTGTGGGAGTGGGGCGCGGCTACTTCAATCGCCCTGAAGAGCATGCGCGTCGATTCGGAGACGACCCATTCCATGGCGGTGGGCGGATCTACCGCACAGGCGATCGTGGCAGGTTCTTGCCCGACGGCCGGGTACAACACTTGGGCCGCTATGACGACCAGCTCAAGATCCGCGGCTTTCGCATAGAGCCCGCCGAGATCGAGTCGATCTTGGGTGAGCACCCGGACGTGGGGTCCTGCGCGGTTGTCGCTCGCGAGGTGCGCAACGGCGAGCAGCAGTTGGTCGCATATATCGTCGGCGAGCCGGAGCGCCCAAGCGACGCGGAGGCGCGTGAGTGGCTACGTCGCCGTCTGCCTGAATACATGGTGCCCAGCGCGTTCGTGCACCTCAGTGAGCTGCCCACCACAGCAGGTGGGAAGCTCGACAAAGCGGCGCTGCCCGAACCGCCGCGGTGGGGCACAGCCCGCGTCGGCGCCCAGCATCCGCGCGACGACACCGAAAGGCGCGTCGCCGTGCTGTGGGCCGATCTGCTGGGCAGGCCGGTAACCGACGTCCATTTGGACTTCTTTGATATGGGCGGTCATTCGTTGCTGGCGGCCCGGCTGATCACCGAAGTCCAGGGAGCGTTTGGTGTCGCGCTGCCGCTTACGGCGTTCCTTGAGAACGGCAGGACCGTCGCAGAACTTGCCGAGTTGATCGGTGCCGAAAACCCCAGCGGTTTCGACGAATTAACCTCCGAGCCACCGCTGCATTTCATCTTCTCCGAACTTGTGTCGGCGATGAGTCTGAGACATTTCACGGCACAGTGGGGTCCTGCACAGCCGGTCCATGCGATGATCCCCGAGCAGCCAGGTGGACGCTTCGACAGATCGGTGACCATTGAACAGCACGCCGAACAAGCCCTTTCGGCAATCCGCAAGCGCCAGCCAGACGGTCCGCTTGCGCTGGCAGGTTACTCGCTGGGAGGGCTCATCGCGTATGAAGTGGCCCGTCAAGCTGTCGATGCCGGACAGCAAGTCGTCTGGTTAGCCGTTGTCGATACTGTGGCGCCACCGCTGCGGGAGACGCTGACGTTGCGATGGCAGCATCGCCGGTTACGCCAACAGCCAGCGCGTGAGCGGTGGGCAAAATACGCTGCAGTCGCGATTCAGGTGCTACGCGCTGGCCCGAGTTCGCTGTGGCGAAGCCGCGACGACTTTGACTATGGGGGTGCCGTCGAGCTCGTATCGCGCTATCAGCAGTCCGGCCATAAGGTGCCGATGCACCTGTTTGTCAGCGAGGTCTCTGCAGACTATGCGGAAGCAGACTTACTGGGTTGGGACGAATACCACAACGGGACCTTGACGGTGGATCGTTTTGCTGCTGACCACCTCGCCCTGCTCGATCAGCCCGCGGTGGGGGAGCTGGCGCGCAAGACGCTCGAGTTGCTTCGCCAAGCACGGACAGCACCATTCGACGTGCGGCACTGACCCCGGCGATTCGTTACTCGATCTTGCCGGTCAAACCGAACTCAGCCAGGGTCTCGGCGACCAGCTCACGCAAAGCGGGTTTGTTGTTCTTGGCACCCGGTTGGTAGGCGAGGACGGTGATGACAATCTTGCCGGCGAGGCGCATAGACAGCACGTTCAATTGGCCGCCAATTCGCTCGAGCCACTGTCGCCTTACCTGTTGCCGAGGCCCACGTGCAGCTGCGTACTCGGCTTCAGTGCCATCGAGGCGACATACCACCGAGCCGAGCCCGCCGAGGTTAGAACAAAACACCGGGCGCTCAGGGTCGCTAAGCGCCGCATCGGCCAGCCGTTTCAGCACCGGCTTCGGCATGAAGAGGGTCAGCCACAGGGGCTGCTGCTCGCTCCCCGTCTGCCGCAGATTTGTCAACTCCTGGTTGATGGCGGCGCGGACATCGCGCAGATCGGTCGTCACCCGTGTCGGGTCGACACAGACGCGTGCGAACGACACTGCGACGGCGCGCGTATCCCCTTCGGCGCGTTCGCTTATCGGGAGTTGCAAAGTAACGGCGCCGTCATCGCCACGTCGGCGCCCCATGTGCTCCCCGAGTTTCGCAGCCAACCCGCCGACCAACGTGTTGCTGGTTCCGCCAAGAGCCTCCGCACGGGCATCCCACTCATCCAGGTCAATAGAGATCGTGACACCTGGCACGACGATCACGTCGTTGCCGTCGTCGCTACCGGTGGCCACGGGGCGCGACGCTGGTAATCGGCCATTATCGCGCCGCCGACCGGCCTGCTTGCGGGCCAGTTTTGCCGCCGCGCCGACCGCCCGGGCAACCTGCGGCACATCCCGCACTGTTTGGCGGACATCCTCAACCGCCGCGCGCAGCGGGCTGCGTGAACGCGGCGGTGGATAGCCAAGATCCCGTGTGTTGCCCATGACCGCATCGATCAGGGCAACGACAAGCCCCAGGCCGTCGAGCACGTAGTGTGACACCACGAGGCTGACCGCGGTCGAACCATCTGTAAGCGGAAGGACGCCAAGGTGCCAACCCGGCCCCGATTCCGCATCTACAGGTAGTTGTGAGCGTTCATCGGCCCAGTCGCTGAGTTCCGCCCGGGGGCGCGCGTGTTCGGCGATATCGATTTCGGACGGTCGCCGGTCTAACACCCACCGATGCCTGCCGAACGGCAGCGGCGAACGCTCAATGCGTCGTCCCAACAAACCATGACCGAGATTGTGGTGAAAACGACGCAGCCCATCGAAATCAATAGCGTGCTCATAAACCCACACGACCTGCATGATTTCCTTCTGGCCGGCGGCGCGATGGCTATCGAACAGCATCTGGTCCAGCAACGCGAGCCGCTTGTCCGGCCGCGCATCACCATTGGATGCTTGGCTCTTGAATGATGAGCGTGCAGGACGTATCCGAGCTGGCACAGATCAGGCTCCGACGCCGCACGATGCGGTGAGGGCTTTGGTGGGTTCGAACCGACGCATCGAATCAGAAATTGACTGCTGGTCGAAATCACAGTGTCGAAGAGTCGCGCGAGCGCGTCGCTTCCCGTTAATGGCAAGCAGCATGTGGACCATTATCTACACGCGATGCTGGGGTCACGCGCCACCGATGAGCAGGAGCCCGCGATTGAGTCATGCGCTGCGATGGCGTCGTCTCGCAACCAGCCGATCTCCTTAGTGGAGCGGCCCTGCGAGCGCTGGCCATTGCTTCTGAATTTATAGTCGGCAGCACCGGTATCAGGGTTATGCTGCTGCGCGGCTGCGCCCGGGCCGCCGGTTGCTGCTTTCAATTTCGCAGAACGCGCGCACGGGAAGTGATGAGCTAGGGCACGCAATGAAATTTGTGCTGGCATGCTATGGAACTCGCGGCGATGTCGAGCCCTGCGCCGCCGTCGGCCGTGAGCTCCTGCGCCGCGGACACGACGTGCGCGTGGCAGTCTCCCCCGACCTGGTTGACTTCGCCGAGTCGGCTGGCCTGTCCCCAACCGCCTACGGGCCGGAGTTGCAGTCATTCGTGGACGCGCAGCGCAAACTCCTGACGTGTTTCGTCCACAGCCCCTGGAGGATCCAGAAGCTGCGCAGGTTGGGGCGCGAAGTTAGGGAACTCGGTATGCAGTGGCGGAGGGAGGTGCTTACGACGCTCACCTCGCTGGCTGAAGGTGCCGACCTGCTGTTCACCGGCCTGAATTTCGACGACGCCGCTGTGAACGTCGCGGAGTACTACGATATCCCGCTGGCCACGCTGCATTTCGTCCCGGTGCGGGCCAACGGCCAACTCGTTCCATTCCTGCCATCGCCGTTGATCCGCTCCGCAATGACGGTGAATGAATGGGCGCAATGGCAGATAGCGAAAAAACTCGACGACGCACAGCGCCGTCAACTGGGCCTGCCGACAGCAACAGCCCGACCGCCGCGTCGGATCGCCGAGCGTGGATCGTTGGAGATTCAGGCCTATGACCAGGTTTGCTTTCCGGGGCTGGCAGCCGAATGGGCCAGGTTCAACGGCCAGCGGCCCTTTGTCGGTGCGCTGACGCTGCAGTTGCCCACCGACGCCGACCAGGAGGTCGCCGCCTGGATCGCCGAGGGAACACCACCGATTTTCTTCGGATTCGGCAGCATCGCCGTCGAATCGGCCGCCGACACCCTGACCATGATCAGCGCCGCCTGCGCCCAGCTAGACCAGCGCGCCTTGGTGTGCGCCGCCGGCACCGACTACAGCCACGCCCCCCAGTTCGACCACGTCAAGGTGGTGGACACGATGAATTTCGCCGCCGCCTTCCCGTCGTGTGCCGCGCTGGTGCACCACGGTGGGGCGGGCACCACCGCGGCGGGCCTGCGCGCCGGAGTGCCCCAACTGATCTTGTCCACCGACCTCGACCAATCGCTGTGGGGAACTCGGGTCAAACGGCTGCAGGTCGGCACTGCCCGACGCTTTTCCACCACGACCCAGCAATCTCTGGTGGCCGATCTGCGCACGATTCTGACCCCCGACTACGCCGCCCGAGCCCGCCAGATCGCTTCCCAAATGACCACACCGGCCCAAAGCGTCACCACCGCCGCTGATCTCGTCGAAGATTTCGCCCGCCTGCGGCATGTCGGCTGATCAGCGAGTCCGAGCCGTTGGAGCGGCAAGCGCCAGCACCTCCGCCAAGTCGCCTCGGTACCCGTCGACGAGATCGCTTGTCGCGCCGCAACATCTCGGCGCCGACACCGCTGAAAGACCGCGGTGTGGTCGTAACCCGAGCATGAAACCGCCTGCCGCGCATAACCGAGAAGTACGGTAGAAAAAAATGGACAACGTACTCGATCCACAAGACCAGACCGCGTTTTTCATAGGGCAAGTAGCAGGCACCTGCCTGCTGCAGTGTGTCTGGTTGTACAACCGCGCGATCGATATCGACGGTCTGCGGCAGTTCCATGACCATCTCAAGTGCGGGCGGTTGGCCCGCCGCATCGAACGCTCACCATTGCGGTTCGGCCGTCACCGCTGGACGTCACCCACCGGCGCACCCAATATTGAGATCGTCGCGTCCGCCCGGCCGCGCGAGGAATTCGGCACCTGGCTCAGCGAGCAGGCCGACACGCCAATCGATCCTGAGGATGGCCCAGGTTGGCACCTTGCCGCGCTCCCATTCAGTAACGGCGGTGCTGGGGTGAGTTTGCTGATCTCCCATTGCCTCACCGACGGCGTTGGGTTGTCCGAGGCGCTGGCGGATGCGGCGTGTGGCCGCCACGACCCGATCAGCTGGCCTGCCGCCGGATCGCGCACGCGGTGGCAGGCCGTCCGTGAAGATGCCCGCCAAACCGTGCGCGACGCCCCTGCAATCGGCCGCGCCGTGGTCACGGCGGCACGGGTCGCCAAGCGTCGCCGCGGCAATCCCGAAGCTGCCACTCCTCCTCCTGCGCTGTCCGCCGGCGCCGACAACCCAATCACGCTTCCAATGGCGACAATCTTCGTCGACGCCGACGAGTGGGACACCCGAGCACACGCGCTCGGCGGCACCAGCAACGCGCTGCTTGTCGGACTGGCGGCCCGCCTGGCCCACCGAAGGGGGCGGGCCAGCGCAGACGGCTCAGTTGTTGTCCGAATGCCGGTGAACCAGCGGGCCGAAGGTGATACTCGCGCCAATGCGGTTACCAATGTCGATGTCATTGTCGACCCTTCATCTGCGACGACGGACTTGCGCGAGATCCGTGCCGCAATCAAACAAACGCTGATTCGCCACCGAGAAGCGCCCGATGAAGAGCAGGCAGCGATGGCTATCGTTCCCCTGCTAGCCCTGGTGCCTGAGCGGTTTCTCCTCAGGGTTGGCGGCGGCAATGCCACTGGCGTCGTCTCATCCAACCTTGGTGTGGTTAACCCCGCCGCTAGCCGGCCAGACGGCACAGACGCTGACCGCTTCGCTATGAAGTGGCTCTACCGAGGCGTGACCAAGGCGATGATGGACGGGTCAGGTGGACTGCAGTTCCTGCTTTCAGGACGAGCGAACAGGCATATCTTTGTCTCGGTCACCGCTTATCAACCAGGCCATACCAACTCGAACGACTCCTTGCGAGAAGACATTTCGCGCACCTTGAACGACTTCTCGCTTACCGGCACGTATCTCGAGCGGCCGTGAATTAGCAACCAGGGTCAAGGCGGACGTCTGCAGCCACCCGCATATCTCGGCGATTTTGTGTGGCAGCGAAAGAACTCATTTGTCACAGGTGTCACACCGAAATTTTCACTTGCTCGCATCGAGTGCTAACTACGCCGTAGCGAATTGAAGCGAAGCTCAAGGTCACTGCAGGTCACAGCGCCGATAGTCGTATGCAAGGGGACCGGTTCCACCATGATCGAGCACCTGTGTTGTGCGTTGGCTCACACCCACAAAGATTTTGAAAGGCCCCGCCAGCCTCGTTAGACTCCTGTACAGTTCGGCACTGTTGTACTCGTGTAAATACCAATGGCCTTGGGGAACTAGTGACCGTCAATCCGTTCGACGACGAGAATGGCATCTTTTTCGTCTTGGTCAACGACGAGGAGCAACACAGTCTATGGCCCACCTTCGCCGATGTTCCAGCCGGGTGGCGGGTAGTTTACGGCGAAGCGAACCGCGCTGGATGTATGGAGTACATCGAACAGAACTGGACGGATATACGGCCGAAGAGTCTGCGCGACAGACTGGCGCACGGCCGTGCTTCTGACAGCTAGGCCGTGTGGTTTCAGGGATTCCGATGGAACTTGATGATAGGGCGCTTCCGCTTACGCGCGGACAGCTCGACATATGGCTGGCACAGGAATCCGGTCACTTAGATGCAGACTGGCACATCGTCGCATTCGTCGTAATCGAGGGTGCGATAAAGCCGGATGTACTTAAACAGGCGATCCGGCACGTGGTGGCCGAGGCCGAACCAATCAGGGCCGGCATATTCGAAGCAGATGGCCAAGTCTTCCAACGGGCGATACCCGACCCGGAGGTCGAACTTCCCGTCAGCGATCTCAGAGACTCAGAGAAGCCCGTCCAGGAAGCCTACCGACGAGCAGAATCGATCCGGCGCACGCCGATGCCGCCAACAGGGCCCCTGTTCAAATTTGCGCTATTTCGCACGGGGGCGGACGAATTCTACTGGTTCTTGTGCGTTCACCATCTAGTAACTGACGGCTTCGGAATTGCTCTTTTTGCCAACCGAGTCGCCGCAGTTTACTCCGCCTTTGTTTCCGGCACACCCATGCCTCCTGCTTTTTTTGGCTCCCTGCGGGAAATGGTAGACCGTGACGCCGAATACGAGGCATCGAAAGATTACAACGAGGACTTAGCATATTGGAGTGCGAATCTTCCGCCGGAAAGCACTTCATATTATGGTCGTTCAGAATCAGCGGACGGGCGCGATTCGAGTTCGGTTTCTGACCCAGTTCAATTAGACCCCGCGGTCGTCGACCGGGTCCATGAGTTGTCTACCGCGTTGAATATGCGGCGGTCGTCGGTGATCACCGCGGCCTGTGCTCTGTTGGCGCGAGGATGGTGCGCTGAGGGCTCAGAGGTAGTGCTTAACTTCCCCGTCAGTCGGCGAACAAGCGCGGAATCGGCGACCTTTCCTGGACTGGTTTCCGGCGTTGTACCACTGGTGGTGACCGTTTCCCCTGGCACTACGGTCGCCGATTTTTGTGCGCACGTGGACACACGCATACGCGAAGCCGTGCAGCATCAGAGGTTCCCAGTACACGTCCTTGAACGCAAAGCTCGGCCCGACCGGCCTCGGCTGGCACGCGACAGGATCGGTGTCAACTTCATCCCTTCGATCACTCTTCTGCCCTTCGGGGATGCCGCTGCATCCGGGGTGGTTACTGGGATCGGGCGCGTAGACCACTTTGGATTCTTTTTCTTGAGCGCGGACGGTCGGCTCTCTTTGAGCACCGCGGGTGCTGGGCAGCCGCTGTCGAATTTTGATGTCTCCGATCTAGCCCGACGGTTGCAGCAAGTCCTGTTGGCGATGGCGGCGGATCCGGGGCGGCCATTGTCGTCGGTGGACCCGCTCGGCGAGGACGACACTGCTGAGCTGGCGGCCTGGGGGAATCAGGCGGTCTTGACCCAGCCGGCAACACCGGTGTCCATTACGGAATTGTTCGCCGCCCAAGTCGGGCGCACTCCCGAGGCGGTGGCGGTCACCTCCCAAGGTCGCAGCATGACCTATCGCGAGCTGGATGAGGCATCCAACCGGTTAGCGCACCTGCTGGCCGCAGGGGGCGCGGGCCCGGGTGAGTGTGTGGCGCTGCTGTTCTCGCGTTCAGCCGAGGCGATCGTTGCGATCCTGGCGGTGCTCAAAACCGGGGCGGCCTATCTGCCGATCGACCCGGCACTGCCGTCGGCACGGATCGGCTTCATGCTCGCCGATGCCACGCCTATGGCCGCAATCACCAGCAGCGGGCTGCGCCCGCGGCTGGCTGGCCATGATTTGGCGGTCATCGATGTCGAGGACCCCGCCGTCGACTCCCAGCCCAGCACCGCACTACCCGCGCCAAGTCCAGACAACATCGCCTACATCATCTACACCTCTGGCACCACCGGTGTCCCCAAGGGTGTAGCGATAAGCCACCACAACGTGACTCAGCTCCTCGAATCACTGGATGCGGGGCTGACAGCGCCAGGGCCGGCGAAGGTGTCGACGCAGTGGCATTCGTACGCTTTCGACGCCTCGGTTCGCGAGATCTGGGGTGCCCTTTTCCACGGTGGGCGACTCGTGGTGGTGCCCGAAGCGGCCGCGGCCTCATCGGAAGACCTGAACGCCTTGCTGGTGGGTGAGCACGTCGACGTGCTGACCCAGACTCCGTCTGCGGCGGGAGCGCTCTCCCCGCAGGGGTTGGAGTCGGTGGCGTTGGTGGTGGGCGGCGAGGCCTGCCCAGCCGAACTGGTGGACCGCTGGGCGTCCGGGCGGGTGATGATCAACGCCTACGGGCCCACCGAAACCACGATCGATGTGTCGATCAGCGCACCGCTGTCCCCGCGATCCGGTACGCCACCGATCGGCTCGCCGGTGGCAGGCGCCGCGTTGTTTGTGCTCGATGCGTGGCTGCGCCCGGTACCGGCCGGCGTCGTTGGTGAGTTGTATGTTGCCGGTCGCGGCGTGGCGCACGGGTACGTGCGCCGAGCCGGTTTGACCGCGTCCCGCTTTGTCGCCTGCCCATTCGGCGGCGCGGGAGCACCAGGAACACGTATGTATCGCACCGGGGATCTGGTGCGCTGGCGCGCCGATGGGCAGCTGGACTATCTGGGGCGCGCCGATGAGCAGGTCAAGGTCCGCGGGTATCGCATGGAGCTCGGCGAAATCCAGGCGACGCTGGCCAGCCTAGATGGGGTGGATCAGGCGGTGGTGCTCGTCCGTGAGGACCGCCCTGGCGACAAGCGCCTGGTGGGCTATGTCAGCGGCACCGCCGACCCGACCGAAATCCGTGCTGCGCTTAGCGAGCGGCTGCCCGAGTACATGGTCCCAACGGCGGTTGTGGTGTTGGATGCCCTGCCGCTGACGGTTAACGGCAAGCTCGACAAACGGGCCCTGCCTGCACCGGAATACGCCGCCTCTGATCGGTACCGCGCTCCGGCCAACGCCGTGGAGGAGCTGCTGGCCGGCATCTTCGCCGAGGTACTGGGGCTGGAGCGGGTCGGGGTCGACGACTCTTTCTTCGAGCTCGGCGGAGACAGCATCTTGTCGATGCAGGTGGCCTCGCGGGCGCGCGCTGCCGGCCTGATGTGTCGGCCGCGCGACATCTTCGTGGAGCAGACGGTGGCCGGGCTGGCCCAGGTGGCCGGGCTGGTCGACGCGGCCGGCGGCCCGGTCGATGACGGTGTGGGGTCGGTGGCGGCCACCCCGATCATGCGCTGGCTGAACAGTGTCGAAGGCCCGACGCAGCAGTTCAACCAGACGGTGCTGCTGCAGGCACCCGCTGGAGTGACCGAGGCGGATGTGGCGGTCATGCTGCAGGCATTGGTGGATCGGCACGGGATGCTGCGGGCGCGCGTCGAGGACGACGGCACTGGTGGGTGGTCGTTGCAAGTGGCCGAGGTCGGGTCGGTTGATGCCCGCGGTCGCCTGCAAGCCGTGGCCGCGCTCTCCGATGAGGCGCTGGTAAGCGCCCGGTCACAGCTGAACCCAGACGCCGGGCTGATGTTCAGCGGGTTATGGGTGACCTCCACCAGCCAGCTCGTGCTGATCGTTCACCATCTGGCTGTCGACGGGGTTTCGTGGCGGATCCTCGTAGACGACTTCAACACCGCGTGGACCCAGCGTCACGGCGGGCAGCCGGTGGTGTTGCCGGCGACCGGTACGTCGTTTGCCCGATGGGCGGCGCTGTTGGGTGAGCATGCGCGCCGCCCGGAAGTAGAGGAGCAGGCCGCCAAATGGCGGCAGCTGGCGGCGGCCCCAGCGGCGCTGCCTGCGATGCGCCCAGAAGTCGACACCTACGCCAACGCCGGATTCCTGTCGGCGTCGCTGGACGTGGATACCACCCGGATCCTGTTGGGTGAAGTGCCAGCGGCGTTTCATGCCGGCATTCACGACATCTTGCTTATCGGGTTCGCCTTGGCGGTAGCCGAGTTTGTGGGCAACCCCGACGCCCCGATCGGCATCGACGTCGAGGGCCACGGCCGCCACGAGGAGGTGGCCGCCGGCCTTGATCTTTCGCGCACAGTGGGCTGGTTCACGACCAAATACCCGGTGTCGTTGACGGTAGACAAGTTGGACTGGGCGCGGCTGACGGCCGGAGAGGCGGGTTTGGGGGCGCTGATCAAAGACGCCAAAGAACAGCTGCGCGCCCTCCCGGATCCCCTGACCTACGGCCTGTTGCGCTATTTGAACCCCGCGGTCGAGCTGGACCTCTCGGATCCGCTGATCGGGTTCAACTATCTGGGGCGCCTCGGTGACTCGGCCGGCGATGTCGCCAGCGACCATTGGCGGATCAGCGAACAGACCTGGTCGCTTATCGGTGCCGCAGCGGCGATCCCCATGCCGTTGGCCCACACGGTGGAGCTCAACGCCGGCACGGTCGACACCGACTCCGGCCCTCAGCTGCACGCCACCTGGACATGGGCGGCCTCGGCGTTGGATCAGAACCAAGTTAGTCGGCTGAGCCAATTGTGGTTCGAGGCGTTGGGCGGTATCTGCGCGCACGTGCGCGCTGGTGGTGGCGGATTGACCCCCTCCGACATTGCGCCGGCAAGGCTCAGCCAGCACCAAATCGAAGAGCTCTACCGGCAATACCGGCTCGTTGATGTTTTGCCGTTGACCCCGCTGCAGCAGGGGCTGCTGTTTCACGCCAGCAGCTCCCAGGGCGGCGGAGACGATGTCTATGCGGTGCAGCTGGATATCTCCATCACCGGTCCGCTGGATCAGCACCGGCTGCGCGATGCGCTGCAAACAGTGGTCACCCGGCATCCCAACCTGGCGGCCCGATTCTGTGACCAGTTCGACGAGCCGGTGCAAGTCATCCCTGCCGATCCTGTCGTGCCCTGGCGCTATGCCGAAGTCGACACCGGCGACGACGTCGAGAAGCACATCGAGCAGCTGTGTGCTGCTGAGCGTGCCGCGGTCTACGAGCTGG
>Ga0070739_10007028_pt1 | contig 12139 bp, 12 predicted proteins | sample Coa_R1_7_FD_66445 | JGI IMG/M metagenome (GOLD analysis project Ga0070739, IMG submission 66445) | Surface soil microbial communities from Centralia Pennsylvania, which are recovering from an underground coalmine fire - Coalmine... | ecosystem: Environmental > Terrestrial > Soil > Unclassified ... | reverse complement strand
CTGTGGAACGCTCCCGCGCTCAACTTGCTGCCCGTGATGGCGCTAGGGTCGCCGTTGGTAGTGGTCTCGCGCCTCGCCGCTATGCGGCTCGCGGCGCTTGTCAGTGGAATGACGCTCATAGTGGTTGCGGCGTCTCCGGTGGTCGCGGTGGTGCATTTGAAACGCGGCGTCGAAAATGATGCCGCTTATCCGCGGCTTGCCGCCGAGGCGATCGAGCGGCAATGGCGGGAGACGACCTATGCGCCCTTGCTCGTGCTAGCCGGACGCTTCACCCTCGCCACTGCAGCCGGCTTCTACCTGCCAGGGAAGCCGGTGATTTTTGCTGATTTTTCGAACTACTTGTCGCCGTGGGCGAACGAGCCGCTGATCGAGCGCCACGGCCTCGCAATCATCTGCGCGCAGGAGGACACCTGGTGCCTGGATAAGATGAACCAGTATCTCGCCGCAAATCCGGCCGGGCGGCGCGACGAGGTGACGCTTGCCCGGCACTGGCTTGGTCTCGCCGGACCGGCCAAACGCTTTGTCATCGCAGCGCTGCCGCCGCAATCCTGATACGGCGTGGCACCCCCAAGTTTTCAATAGCGATAATGGTCGGACTTGAACGGCCCCTCGATGGGAATGCCGATATAGGTCGCTTGCTTGTCGGAGAGCTTCGTGAGCTTGACGCCGATCTTGTCGAGATGCAGCCGGGCAACTTTCTCATCGAGGTGCTTGGGAAGCGTGTAGACCTTCTTCTGGTACTTGCCCGGGTTCGTCCACAGCTCAATTTGCGCCAAGGTTTGGTTGGTAAACGACGATGACATGACAAAGCTCGGATGGCCCATGGCATTGCCGAGATTCACCAGCCGGCCTTCCGATAACAGAATGATGCGCTTGCCGTCGGGAAATTCAATTTCATCCACCTGGGGCTTGACGTTGTGCCATTTCAAATTTTTCAGCGTAGCGACCTGAATTTCGCTGTCGAAATGGCCGATGTTGCAGACGATGGCGCGATGCTTCATCCGGCGCATATGCTCGATCGTGATGACGTCGACGTTGCCGGTCGCGGTGACAAAGATGTCCGCCCGTGGCGCCGCATCGTCCATTGTGGTGACTTCGTATCCCTCCATCGCCGCCTGCAAAGCGCAGATTGGATCAATCTCGGAGACCATCACCCGGCAACCGGCATTACGTAATGATGCCGCGGAGCCTTTGCCGACGTCGCCGAAGCCCGCCACCATCGCGACCTTGCCGGCCATCATCACGTCGGTGCCGCGCCGGATGCCGTCAACCAGGGACTCACGGCAGCCGTACAGATTGTCGAACTTCGATTTCGTGACGCTGTCGTTCACATTAATCGCGGGAAACATCAGCCGACCTTCCTTGGCCATCTGATACAGCCGGTGCACGCCGGTCGTGGTTTCCTCCGTGACGCCGCGGATGCCCCTGGCGGTCTTGCTGTACCAGTGCGGCTGCTCGCGCAGACGATTCTTGATGGCGGCGAACAGAACCTCCTCTTCCTCATTGCCCGGGTGATTGAGCACCGCCGGATTGGTTTCCGCCTGCATGCCGAGATGCAGGAGCAAGGTCGCGTCACCGCCGTCGTCAAGAATCATGTTCGGCCCGCCGCCGTCGGACCACTCGAAGATGCGGTGGGTATAGTTCCAATAATCGGCCAGGCTCTCGCCCTTGACCGCGAACACAGGGGTGCCGCCGGCGGCGACCGCGGCGGCGGCATGGTCCTGGGTCGAATAGATGTTGCAGGACGCCCAGCGGACGTCGGCACCGAGACACTTCAGGGTCTCGATCAACACCGCCGTCTGGATGGTCATATGCAAGGATCCGGCGATGCGGGCGCCGCGCAGCGGCTGACTGCCGCCGAATTCTTCGCGCGTTGCCATCAAGCCGGGCATCTCCGTCTCGGCCATGGCAATTTCCTTACGCCCCCAATCGGCGAGGCCAATGTCCTTGACGACATAGTCGGCGGTCGGCCTTGCGGCTTTGATCGAGGTGTCCATGGCGTTCCTTGCGCTGCGCGTGGTTGAGACGGCTTGTGGTGGTGAAGAACCGCCTATAGCAGGCGGCGGCCGCCACAGCAATAAAGATATAAAGATAACTTTATATCCTCTCCTGAACAAAGAGCGCGGCGGCGCATTGTGTAAGCACACATGCCACGACAGCACAGTAGTCTCGCACAGGCGAGCCAAAGCGATCTGTTCAATCCGCCGATCCGCTCGCTTGCCAAGCTTGCGGAGGCGGAAGCGGCGTGCACGCGTTGTTCGCTCTATCGGGACGCGACTCAAGCGGTGCCCGGGGAGGGCCCGAGCCAAGCCACGTTCATGTTGGTCGGCGAGCAGCCCGGCGACAAGGAAGATATTGCCGGCAGGCCATTCGTCGGGCCAGCCGGCCGCATTCTAGACCAGGCCCTGCGGGACGCTGGCATTGCGCGTGAGGAGACGTTTGTCACCAACGCGGTCAAGCACTTCAAGCACGAAATGCGCGGCAAGCGCCGCTTGCACAAGCGGCCCAATAATTACGAGATTGAGCGCTGTAAGATCTGGCTCGATGACGAACGCAAGCTGGTCAAGCCGTCTGCGATCATCGCGCTCGGGGTGACGGCGGCGCGAGGTCTAACCGGAAGGACGTTGACGATCGCGAAACTGCGCGGCAAGCCGTTTGCGCTGGAGGACGGGACGAGATTTTTCGTCACAATCCACCCATCTGCGCTCTTGCGCATCGAGGACGAGAGCGACAAGCGTGCCGCCTATAGAGCCTTTGTGGCCGATCTAAAGGCTGCCGCGGCTGTAGTTGCGGCGACGCCACCCCACAGCGCCGCGCGCTGAGCTCAGCTCGCCTTCAACGGCTCGGCCGACGGCGGCGCCGCCGATCTGACGACACCTGCTTGAGTCAGCGCCGCCGCGATCTGCTGCATACGATTGATCAGGTCGATCGCGGCCGCCGGTGGTAGCACGACGCGGCAAGCCGGATAGCGCCGCCCGGTCAGCGGCGCATTCTGCTTGACCTCATCCAGCCGCGTGACACCGAATTCGAGGCGCAGCGTTTGGCCGTCAAACAGCAAGCCAGAGATCGAGTCGGCGAAGGTTTCTTCGAGGTCGGGGCGATCGACATAGCGGATGGTCGCGGTGCGCCGCTCGCCCGCCGCGGGATTACTCTTCGTGTCGGCTGAGCCGGGAAGTTGGGAAAAGCCGTCATTCGCCATGTGCTGCTCCCTTCAACAGGCGATCTCAATCACTCGCTCTCGCCGAAGCGGGTCTCGACGAGCTCGGCCAGAGCCGCGATCACTTCGGGCGCTTCGTTGCCTGTCGCCTCGACGGTAATTTTCGTTCCGGGAGCAGCGGCCAGCATCATCAAGCCCATGATCGACGTGCCGCCGACGACTTCACCGCAGCGCATGACCCGAACGTCGGCATCGAATTTCTCGACCGTCTGCACGAAGCGCGCCGACGCTCGTGCATGGAGGCCCTTGCGATTACAAATGGTAAGTACGCGAACGACGGCGCCGTCGCGGAGTGGTTGCTTGTTGCCCACGCAGTGCTCGCTGTCGTGAGCCGGTTCGCTCATTTGCCGGTGAGCACGCGACTTGCGATTGTCACGTACTTGCGGCCGGCTTCTTGCGCGGCGGCGACGGCTTCGGCGAGCGGCCATTCGCCGCGAACCTTGGCAAGTTTGACCAGCATTGGCAGATTGATCCCTGCTAGCACTTCGACCTTCGGTCGGCTCATGACCGATATGGCCAGATTCGACGGGGTACCGCCGAACATATCAGTCAGGATGGCGACCCCATCGCCGCTGTCGACCCGCTTGACCGCCTCGATAATATCAAGCCGCCGCGCTTCGACATCGTCGTCGGGACCGATCGTAATCGCCTCTATCTGGCCTTGTGGCCCAACCACATGTTCCAAGGCCGAGCGGAACTCAACGGCAAGCCGGCCATGGGTAACCAGCACAAGACCGATCATGGAACTCTCCGCCGGCGCATTCCGGTTGCACCGCACGAAAGGCTGCCCATCATGACCATCCAACGCCCCGTTGCAAGGGGCATTCCCAATGATTTCCGGTGGTTGTTGCATTGCGGCAGACAAATGTCGAATCGCGCCTAAGACAACGGAAGTGCCGCGCAATTATAGGATCGTTAAGGTTACCAATCTCCAACCCGAGAGCCGCTAGCGCGCTCACTCGTCAGGCGTCCGCTGTTGGAGCGCTGAGGTTGGCGGCGGACCCTGAGGTGAGAAGCGCAAGCACAGCCGGCAAGGCCGGCACACGCGCTGCGACGGCGAGTCGCGGCAGCGAAATGCCCGCTATTTCAGTGATCTGCCCGTCCGGTTGCGGCAGCCGCTCGGCGTCTCCGGCAGCCAAATCAACGACCAGTCCGACCACCGCACAGGGTTCGTAGGCGAGGCGGAATAGGCCGACGCCGCGCACCTCAACAAGGCCCATCAGCGCGGCGGCGGGGCGAACCAGTAAGCGGCCGTTGATCGGCTCAAGATGAACGCGATCGTCGCCCACCAACCGCGCGAAGCGGAAAACGCCCGCTCGTGCGGTCGCGATAAGATCGAGAGCCAGTTGGGACTTGCCGCTTCCGGACAGGCCGCGAATCAGCACCGCCCGCGCGCCGACCAGAACAGCCGAAGCGTGAACGGTCGCGGGCGGAGCCATCACATGGCCGGCAAGCGCACGATGAAGCGAGCGCCCAGAATGAGCGGCGAGCCGTCCGGGCCGATCGCGCCGGTACGGTTCTCGACACCAATGGTGCCGCCGTGTGCCTCGACGATTTGCTTCGAGATTGACAGGCCAAGTCCCGAATTTTGCCCAAAGCCCTGCTGCGGCCGATCGGTATAGAAGCGCTCGAAAATCTTTTCCCGCACCTCCGGACGCACGCCGGGGCCGTCATCATCGACAAAAATCTCGATGCTGTTTCTCAGCCGCCGGCATGTGACGCGGACGGTGCCGCCTGGCGGCGAGAACGAGCGTGCATTCTCAATCAGATTGTCGATGACCTGGCCCAATCTGGAATCATGGCCCGGCACCAGAAAGGCGCGGCCGGCTCCGCCCTCGAAACGCAGCGTGACTTTGACGCGATCATCGCGCTTTACTTCGTTGGCCACCGTGACGACCGTGCCGAGCAGTTTGGCAAAGTCCACCGGCGCGGCCTCCTGACGCTGCAACTCGGCGTCGAGCCGACTGGCATCGGAAATATCGGAAATCAGTCGATCCAGCCGCTTCACGTCATGTTGAATGATGCTCAAGAGCCTGGCGCGGCTGTCATCGGTCTTGGCGACCGGCAACGTCTCCACCGCCGACCGCAGCGAAGTGAGGGGATTTTTTAGTTCGTGCGCGACGTCGGCGGCGAAGCTCTCGATCGCCTCGATTCTCGCATACATCGCGTTGGTCATATCGCGCAGCGTGCCCGATAGATGTCCGATCTCGTCGCGGCGCCGGGTGAAATCGGGAATTTCAACGCGCGTACGAATGCGGCGGCGGACACTCTCGGCAGCATCGGCCAATCGCCGCACCGGCTCGGCAATCGTTCCGGCGAGCAAGATGGACAGAATCACCATCACGGCGGCGGCAACTAGAAAAACTTTGAGAATCGCCAGCCGCTCGGCCTCGACCATGTCGTCGATATCCGCGCCTTGGGTCGACAGCATCAAGGCGCCCCGTACCGCGCGAAAGCGCTGCACCGGCACCGCCACGGACACGATGACATCGCCGCGGTCGTTGATGCGAACCATGCTGGCGTTCTGCCCGTTGAGGGCTTGCGCGACCTCCGAATAGCCTTTGCCATTCTCCGGCCCGAGCTCCCGATAGAGCGGCAGGTCGCCGCGCCCGAGCCAGCGCCGGATGGCGAGGAAGGCACGCTCGAAGATTCCGGGCTGTTCGGCGCTTGGCGGCGGCAAGTCGAACCGCAGCACGTCGCCGCGGCCAAAGAGGTTGCGGCTGTCGACCAGCAGGACGCCGTCCCGATCGTAAATCCGCGCCCGCGTCTTGGTGGGCGAAACCAGTCGGCGCAGGATAGGCGCTACGCGTTCGGGGTTGATCGGAAAATCAATTCCGTACAGTGCGTCCTCGGAGGGACCATAACTTTGGCCCGGTTGCAGGCCCAGCAGCTTGTCGGGATCGATTGTGATGGACGAATCCGTCTCGACGGTCGCGGAAGCCGCGATCGCGCCGGCGATGATCTGGCCCTGAACCAAAAGGCTTTGAATGCGCGCATCAATGAGCCCCGCGCGGAACTGCGAGAGGAAGTTGATGCCGATCGACAGTGCCAGCAGTCCCGCGACGTTGAGGGTTACGATGCGCCGGGTGACACTGGACGAGCTTTGCGCAACGAGAAACTGCCAGGCACGCCGCAGCCAGTCGACGAGACGCCCGATGCCGCGACGGGCGACTTGCGCTTCGACATCATCGGACGATGACGCCTCGAGCACGCCCGCCTGCGAATTGGCTTCGGGACTGCCTGCCGTATTGTTCTCGGCTTCGGCCGAGACGGCAGCGTCATGCGGTGCATGGGTCGGCTCGCCGGCCCTTGCCGTTTCCCTGATGCGATCGAGCACGTCACCTGCCGGGGTTTCGATCATCCCCTGCCTATTTCTCTCCCCCGCCGGGAGAGCCTTATGACGGACCGCGGCCAACTTACCGCGGGATGCCGCTCCCGTCAGTGTTGAAGGCCAATTTATCGGGCCTGGCAAGACCGGCCTGGCTGCCAGTCCCGCATTGCCTCAGGGTCAAACTTCCTTGAACCGATAGCCGACGCCGTACAGCGTCTCGATCATATCGAACTCGGAGTCACTGGCTTTGAACTTCTTGCGGAGCCGTTTGATGTGGCTGTCGATGGTCCGGTCGTCGACATAGACCTGATCGTCGTAGGCTGCATCCATCAGGGCGTTGCGGCTTTTCACCACGCCGGGCCGGCTCGCCAGCGCCTGGAGGATGAGAAACTCGGTGACCGTGAGCGTCACCGGCTCGTTCTTCCAGGTGCAGGTATGCCGCTCCGGGTCCATGCGCAGCAGCCCGCGCTCGAGCACTTTGCTGTCGGCTTCCTTGGGCGCCGTGCCGTCTTTCGGCGAGGCGCGCCGCAGCACCGCTTTGACTCGCTCGACCAGAAGGCGCTGTGAGAACGGCTTCCGAATGAAGTCGTCAGCACCCATCTTGAGTCCGAACAATTCATCGATCTCCTCGTCCTTGGAGGTGAGGAAGATCACCGGAAGATCGGACTTCTGGCGCAGCCGGCGCAGCGTTTCCATACCGTCCATGCGCGGCATCTTGATGTCGAGGATGGCAAGGTCTGGCAATGTCGTCTTAAAGCCGTCGAGCGCGGACGCGCCATCGGTATAGGTCGTAATGCGATAGCCTTCGGCCTCGAGCGCAATGGAAACCGAGGTGAGAATGTTGCGGTCGTCGTCGACGAGAGCGATTGTCGGCATGGCGGCCTTCTATCATGAATCGGCCGCAGCCCAACCAGCCCGGCCCCGTCGCCTTTGAAGCCCCATGTGGGGGCGGAAGTGTGACTAGACAAGGCAAAATCGGGGCAATTGCTGTGACTTGGAACGCGATGGGTAAGAAAATGGAAAGGAACCAGCACCAGGGACGTCCCCATGGCTGAGCCCACCAATCCCGCTCCGTTGCCCGGATTTATGCCGGATCGTCTGCCGGAGAATGCGCCCAGCCCGGATTTTGATCCCAAAATCCTGGCAAAAACCCTGTTGCGCACCACCCGAGCCGGTTCGCTTGCGACCATCGACCGCAATACCGGACACCCGTTTGCATCGCTGGTCAATGTCGCGACCGATTTCGACGGTGCTCCACTCATTCTGATTTCGCGTCTGTCCACGCATACAGCGAATCTTGAGGCGGACGGCCGGGCCTCAGTCTTGCTGGCCACCACCGGCAAAGGTGATCCCCTCGCCCATCCCCGCCTGACGCTGTTGGGCAGCTTCCTGCAAGTGCCTCGCGGTGATCGCGACGAGCCGCGCCTGCGCCGCCGCTTTTTATCCCGCCATCCCAAATCTGAGCTGTATGCGGGATTCGCCGACTTCTCATTTTGGCGGCTGCAGATGATCTCAGCGCATCTCAATGCCGGATTCGCGCGTGCCGCCGATTTGAAGGCGGCCGATGTACTCACCGACATCAGTGCCGCGCAGGATTTGCTGGAGACCGAAGAGAACGCGATTTGGCATATGAATGCTGCCCACAGCGAGGCGGTGCGCCTGTACGCCACGAAGCTGCTCGGCGGCTCGGAGGGTTCATGGCGGCTCACCGGCGTCGATCCCGAAGGCGCCGATCTCGCCTGCGGCGATGCCGCATTGCGCTTGACGTTTCCGCATCCGGTTTTGGATGCCCAGCAGCTGCGCGCACTCTTGGTCGAGTTGGCAGCGAAGGCGCGAAGCACGTAGGAGCGCGGCTGCGCTACGTCACTTGATAGCGGCACGAGTCGCGCGCTTCACGCTGCGCTGCAACACGGAACGCATCCGATTCTCTCCGGTTGGGCTTGAGGCTCGGGCCGTCTTGGCAGATGCTCTGTCGCTCGATATAGGGACGCTCGCCGGCCCGCCGGTCGAGTATTGTTGCGGAGGCTAGGGTGAAGGAAACGGGTCAGAGAAACGCAGCGCAGGGAGCCGACAAATTTGGCTTTAAAGACCTCACCGCCGTTCACTGGAATCTGCCGGACACCATCCTCGTCGAACATGCGGTCGCCAACCAGGAAGGCTCTCTGGTCCAAGGTGGAGCCTTTTGCGCGGAGACCGGCGTGCACACCGGCCGCAGCCCGAAGGACAAGCACACCGTCGTCGACGCGCTGACCGAGCACACGGTGTGGTGGGACGGCAATCGCAAGCTTAGCCAAGCACATTTTCAGACGCTCTTGGACGACTTCATCGCCCATGCGCGCGGCAAGCGGCTCTACGCCCAGGATCTTTATGGCGGCGCCGATCCGAAATACCGGATCAAGACGCGCGTTTATACCGAGCTTGCCTGGCACTCCCTTTTCATTCGTCAATTATTGATTCGTCCGGAAATTTCCGAGCTCCAAGGCTTCGTTCCTGATCTCACAATCGTCGATCTGCCATCGTTTAAGGCCGACCCGCAGCGCCATGGCGTGCGCAGCGAGACCGTCATCGCCATCGACTTTACCAAGAAGATCATTTTGATCGGCAATTCATCCTATGCAGGCGAGATGAAGAAGTCGGTCTTCACCACGCTCAATTTTTATTTGCCGGCACAGGGCGTGATGCCGATGCATTGTTCGGCCAATGTCGGCACGGATGGCGATGTCGCGCTTTTCTTCGGCTTGTCGGGTACCGGCAAGACGACGCTGTCGGCCGATCCGAACCGAACGCTCATCGGCGACGACGAGCACGGCTGGAGTGAGAATGGCGTCTTCAACTTCGAGGGCGGCTGTTACGCCAAGTGCATCAAGCTATCGCAGGAAGCCGAACCCGAAATCTATGCGGCGACCAATCGCTTCGGCACAGTGCTCGAAAACGTGGTGTTCGATCCGCAAACGCGGATTTGCGATTTCAATAGCGATAAAAGGACCGAAAACACCCGTTCGGCCTATCCAGTCGAATTCATGCCGCTCGCCTCAAAGACCGGCCGTGCTGGACAGCCGAAGAACATCATCTTCCTCACGGCGGACGCGTTCGGGGTCATGCCGCCGATCGCCAAGCTCAATCCGGCGCAGGCGATGTATCATTTCCTGTCCGGCTATACGGCGAAAGTTGCCGGCACGGAAAAGGGCCTGGTCGGCGTTCAGCCTGAATTTTCGACCTGCTTCGCGGCGCCGTTCCTGCCACGTCCACCATCCGAATATGGCAACCTGCTGCGTGAATTGATCAACAAACACAAGGTCGACTGCTGGCTCGTCAATTCGGGCTGGACCGGCGGCATCTATGGCGTCGGGCGCCGAATGCCCATCAAGGCGACGCGCGCCCTGGTCACCGGCGCACTCGATGGTTCGCTCAAGGAGGCCAGCTATCGCACCGATCCGTATTTCGGCTTCGCGGTGCCGACCTCCGTACCCGGGGTCGAGCCGCATCTGCTCTATCCGATGAAGACCTGGAAGGATAAGGCGGCGTTCGACGAGACCGCGCGCAAGCTGGTGCGGATGTTTCAGGAGAATTTCGCGAAATACGAAAAGCACGTCGATGCCGACGTGCGCGCCGCGGCGCCGGAAGTACGCCTCGCCGCGGAATAAGCTCCGCTAAGAGCTCACACCTGCTGCATCTCACGTCCGGCGCGGCGTGCCCAATTCTCCCAGGCGCGATTGAGCGTGTAGTCATTGACGCGCGCAACGATCTTGTTGACCTCGCCAGGCGTGAGAAACTTGATATCGCCCATCGCCATGGATTGCATCTGCAGCTTGGCGCCGACCTCGAGATAAACCGCAATGAAAACGGCGTGGCGCACCGTGCGCCCAACCACGGTTGCACCGTGCCCCCGCATCAGCGCGGTCGGCCCCGATCCCAGAAGGCGGGCGAGATCGCGACCCATCTCCATGTCGCTGACCAGGAGCGTTGTATCGCCGAACTTGTCGTGCGAGTCCCAGACCGGTACTTCGTGGCCGATTGATGCGCACATATGCAGGAGCGGCTTTAGCTTCTTGCCGGTGACGCCGAATGGAATGACGCTCGGCGAATGGTTGTGCACGACAGCATGGACGTCGGGCCGCGCCTCATAGACGGCGCCGTGAATGAAGCGTTCGAGATAGGGCGTGCGTCCGCGCTCGTCGATCGCAGTGCCGTCCAGCGCATATTCGACAATGTCGCCAGGCTCGATGCGCTCGGGAGCTCGCGCGCGCGACAGCAGGTAGCGCTGCGGGTCGTCCGGATGCCGCGCGCTGACGTGGCCGAACGAGTCGACGATTCCCTCCTTGGCCAGAATACGATTGGCGGTAACCAGTTCTTCGATAATCACCTCAAGCTTGCTCATGGCCGCGCGTCCTCCGGATCGGGCGGCGATCCTATGGGCAAGACACCCCATTGTGAACCGCGCGGAAGAGACTTGCGCTCCGCCCGATGCCGGCACCGAGGCGGCTGGGCAGGCTTATCAGGCGAGCCACACTGTGGCATAGGTCGCGTGGGCGAAACGCTGGGAGCGCTGTACGATGTCGATCCGGACGATTTCGAGACGGTCCGCCGTCCTGACTATTCTCGGCTCCACATTTGCTGCTGCAACGGCGCGGGCGGAGGAGACAGCGGCCAATTTTCCGGATCATCCGATCCGTGTCATTGTTTCGGTTCCGGCCGGCGGCGGCGTCGATGCCGTGACGAGGCTCGTTACCGAACGGATGCGCGGCCCGTTGGGCCAGCCGCTCGCAGTCGAGAATAAGGCCGGCGCAGGCGGCAGCCTCGCCGCCGACACAGTGTTCCACGCCGAACCTGACGGCTACACGCTGCTGGCGTCACAGCCAGCTCCAATCACGACCAATCCCTTCTTGTACAAGTCGCTCAACTACGATCCGACGCAACTGACCCCGATTGCTATCTTGTCCCACGTTGCCAACGTGCTCTTGGTGCGGCCCGACTTTCCATCGCGGACGGTGCAGGAGCTGATCGCCTATGCGAAGGCCAATCCCGGAAAGCTCAACTACGCCTCGCAGGGAATCGGCACGACGTCCCACCTAACCGCCGCGTTGTTCGAGACGATCACCGAGACCAAGCTCGTTCATGTGCCGTACAAGGGAACCGCGCCCGCGCTCAACGACCTGATCGCGAGCCACGTCGATCTCATGTTCACGGAGATTGCGACCTCGCTGCCGCTGCACGAAGCGGGCACCGCGAGAATCCTCGCGGTGGCGACGAAGGAACGTATCCCGGCCATTGCCGATGTTCCGACACTGGACGAGTCAGGCGTGCACGGCTGCGAATCCGATACCTGGAATGCTCTCACCGGCCCACCCAAAATGCCTGCCGCGATCATCGATAAGCTCAACGCCGCCGTCAACGCGGCCATGAGAGATCCGCAACTCCTCGCCCATTTCGAGCAGCTCAATCTGCGGCCCGGTGGCGGCACGCCGGCCGAAATGAAGGCCTTTGTCAGCGAGGAAACGCGGAAATGGAGCGATGTGATCCGCGCTGCAGGCATCAAAGCGGAGTAACGACAGCCGGGACTCGAGGATCTGGCCATACAGGTGGCGCCTCGC
>Ga0070739_10007027_pt1 | contig 12140 bp, 16 predicted proteins | sample Coa_R1_7_FD_66445 | JGI IMG/M metagenome (GOLD analysis project Ga0070739, IMG submission 66445) | Surface soil microbial communities from Centralia Pennsylvania, which are recovering from an underground coalmine fire - Coalmine... | ecosystem: Environmental > Terrestrial > Soil > Unclassified ... | reverse complement strand
CGCCCGCCGGATCAGATAGCGGATCAACGGCGCCGCCGCCCCATCGACGCAATATAGACCCCGGGAATCTGTCGCTCCCGAGGCCGTTCGACTCCAGCACCAGGCCGCTACCGGACCAGGCCGACGAGTCTCTCAGCGAGGCGTGGACTCCTGATCGATCCGCCGCTACGCGGCGTCGAGCACGCGCTCGAGCGCCGCGCGATCCGTCGGCTCGCCGTGCGCGGGGAGCACCAGCTCGACCGGCAGATCGAGCAGCGGACGGAGTCGCTCGACGACATCCTCGCGCGTCACGTGCTTGCGGCCGCCGAGCTGGATGTCGAGCCCGTCGCCGAAGCTCGACAGCGAGTCGCCGCTGACGAGCGCGGCGACCGCCGGCAGCCAGAGGACGAGGTCGTTCTCCTCGCGGCCGGCGTACGCCTCGATGCCGAACGGCCACGCGCCCGGCCCGTGGAACTCCCCCTCGCCCTCCCCTGCCCGCAGCCAGGCGAGGTCGTCGCTCTCCATCCCGCGCACCTGCTCCGGATCGACGCCGAACTTCTCCACCCAGTCCTGCCAGGTGTCCGCGGGCGGCGCGTGCACGGGAAGGCCGAGGCCGCGCGCGTCCCGCTCGTGGTACGGCGCGGTCAGGACGACCGCGGTCGCGCGCTCGCGCAGCTCGCCGGGGACGTCGAGGGGGTCGAACAGCACGAAGTCGTCCCCGAGCTCGACGCCGTAGGAGGAAACCTCCTGCGGCCACCAGCTCGCCTCGTCCCAGTCGGGATGCTGGGCCTGCCAGTGCCAGACTCCCGGGCGAAGCTCGCGAGCAGCGCTCACGCCGCTCGACGCGCGAGGTCGGCCTGCGGCGCCCGCTCGCGCCGCGAGCGGCGCTCGGACACCAGGACCGCGACGACGGCGACCGGGATCAGCACCGCCAGCGTCCAGCCGAGCGCCGTCGTGCCGAGCCCGACGTACTTCAGCCCGGAGGCGAGGATGACGACCGTGATCACCGGCCGGATCAGGCGGTCTGGCGCGCGCGAGGAGAGCATCGAGCCGACGAGCACCGCCGGCACCGAGCCGATCACGAGCGAGGTCGTGACGCCGACGTCCACGTGCCCGAAGATGAGCGACCCGGCCGCGGCCGCGAGGGTGAGCGGCACGGCCTGCGCGAGATCCGTTCCGACCAGCTGCTTGGCCCGGATCGTGGGGTAGAGGAAGAGCAGCAGCACGATCATCAGGGAGCCGGCGCCGACGGACGTCATCCCGACGACGAGTCCGCCGAGCGCGCCGATCGCAAGAGTCGGCAGCGGCTTCGCCACCAGCTCGTGTACCTGGGCGAGTCGGGCCTGTCCGCTGCGGCTGTCGAGGTACGTGCGGAGAAGCATCGCGCCGGCGCCCGCGAGCAGCGCAGCCCCGAGCAGGCGCTCGACGTTCGTCTGTGCGGCGGTCGACCCGCCGAGCAGATGGAGGATGTACGTGCCGAGGAAGGCGGCGGGAACCGAGCCGAGCACCATCCAACGCAGCAGCCCGCGGTGCACGGTGCCGCGGCGGAAGTGGACGGCGGCGCCCACCGGACGCATGAACAGCGCGGCGACGAGGTCGCTCGAGATCGCGGACGACGGCTGCACCCCGAAGAGCAGGATCAGCATCGGCGTCATCAGCGCGCCGCCGCCGGCGCCGGTCATCCCGACCAGAAGGCCGATGACGGCGCTACCGAGGACGATCGTGAAGCTGATGTGCATCGGACGAGGCTAGCATATTCCTCACTATGACGACTAACAAACTGTTCTTAGTGCGAAAGGTGTCGTCAGTGAGGTTTCCATGCCTCGTACTGCTTGGTGAGGGTGAGTACTGCGTTCGGGAGGTTCCCGGAAGCCACGTCCGCGACCGTGACCTCCTCGAGCACCTCGCGGAGGCTGACGCGGACCGCGATCCACACCTCCCGCAGCGACTCGGCCGGACCGCCGTAGGAGACGGCCTCCGGCCGCTCGCCCCGCACGCCGACGAGCGGACCCTCGACCGCGCGGATCACGTCCGCGAGCGAGAGCTGGTCGGCGGGCCGCGCGAGCTGGTAGCCGCCGTCCGGCCCGCGCCGGCTGCGCACGACGCCGGCGCTCCGCAGCTGCACGAGGATGTTCTTGAGGAACGAGACGGGGATCTCCTGCGCCTGAGCGAGCTCCTCGACCGGGCGCGGCCTGTCGCCGGCGCTCGACGCGAGCTCCAGCACCGCGCGCAGCGCGTAGTCCGTCTTCGCGGAGACCTGCATGCGTCAACGATAGGCGTGCCAAGCTGCAGGGGATGAGCAAGCCGCCGATCGCGCCGTATCCGCCCGACCTTCCCGAGGACGCAGAGCCGCTCGAGGAGCTCGAGGATGCCGTCGATGCGGTCGCATCCGACCTCGACCTTGCGAACCGGCAGGCGCGCGGCCTGTCGCTCCGGCGTGTCGAGGTGCTGCGCTGCCGGCTAACCGGCGGCGAGCTCGCGGAGGCCGAGCTCACCGACGTCGCGTTCGAGGATTGCCGGCTCGACCTCGTCGGCCTGCGCATGGCGAAGCTCGAGCGCGTCGTCTTCCGGAACTGCCGCATGGCCGACTGCGATCTCTACGCGGCGACGCTGACCGACGTCCTCTTCGAGGGCTGCGAGCTGCGCGAGGCGACGCTGAGCGAGGCGAAGCTGGCCCGTGTCGAGCTCGTGCACTGCGATCTCGCCGGCCTGCGCGGAGCGGAGGCTTTGCGGGGTGCGCGCATGCCGTGGAACGACGTGCTCGAGAACGCGCCGCTCTTCGCGACCACGCTCGGGGTCGAGATCGCGGACTAGCCGCTCGCGTCGCCCGTCGAGAAGAACGAGGCGAACGAGCCGGCCACGGCGGTCACGACGAAGATCGCCCAGAACTCGAGGACGACGTCCACGATCTGGCCCGCGTTCGTCAGCGGGTTGCTGAACGCCGACGAGACGGTGAGGATCTGCACGGTCGCGAAGAAGACCGCGTCGCCGAAGTTGTGGATGTCGCCCTGCTTCAGGCCTCGCTCGAACCACCACATCAGCCCGGCGCCGATCAGGTCGACGACGGCGGAGAGGCAGAAGGCGATCGCCATGCGCGCGAGCAGCCTCCGGTGGCGCTCGCTCCAGGTCGTGAGCCGCTTCAGCTCCTCGCTGACCATCGCGCCAGAGGCTAGGCGCCGCGTCGGCCGTCGCTTCCGCCGTCCTGGTCGAAGAACCCGCGAACGTGCGCCCCCCTTCCGGGGGAGATGTTCCGCCGCCGTCCCGTCGATGACGGAGGGTGAGGCTAGGAAGAGCTTCGAACGTAGCGGCGAAGGAGCAAACAATGTCTGCGGTACCTGACGGGGAGAATCCGGCAGGGGGGCTCACGAGGCTCGGCACGGTCCTCGTGCAGCGCGGCCTGCTCACGGAAGAGCAGCTCGCGGCGGCGCTCGAGGAACAGGCGCGGACCGGGCAGCAGCTCGGCGAGATCCTCGTGGCCCTGGGGTTCGTGCCGGGGCCGGTGATCGCGCAGGCCCTCGCGACGCAGGCCGGCGGCATGCTCAAGACGGAATACGGATTCGCGACGGGCTTCGCGCCGGAGGGAAGCGCTCCGGTCCGCGCCCCGGTCGCACCGCCCGCCACCCACGCGCAGGCCCCCCCGCAGCAGCAGCCGCAGCTCACGAGTGCGCCGCTGCTGCGCACCGTGCCGGCCGAGCCGCAGCCCGCCGCCGTGGCGCCCGCCGCGCAGGCTCCCGCTCCTGCGGCTCCCGCGGTTGCCGCGGCTCCCGCTGCTCCTCTCGCTGCGGTAGCTCCGGCTCCGCCTCCGGTTCCGAACGAAGAGGAGTCTCTGCGCAAGCAGCTGGCCGCGCTCGACGGCGTGCACAAGGCCGCCCGCGACGCCCTGGCCGCTGCGACGGCGGAGCGGGACGCGGCGCAGGAGCAGGTCGCCGAGCTCGGCGCGAACATGCAGCGGCTGGAGCAGGAGGCTGCCGAGGCCCGTGCGCAGGCGGAGGCGGCCGGGAACCAGGCGGCCGGCGAAGCCGAGGAGCGCGTCGCGGCCTTGCAGCAGAAGCTGGACGAGGCGACCGAGCAGGTGGCGCAGCTGCGGAGCGTCCGCGACGAGCTCGCCAAGGCGACGTCCGCGCGGGACGAGGCGGTCGCGAAGCTCGAGGAGCACGCGAGCCGCACCGGCGAGCTCGAGGCCGAGCGGGACGCCGTCCGCGAGGAGCTGGCCGCCCTGACCGCGACCGTGCAGCGCCTCGAGCAGGAGGCGGCCGAACCGCGCGCGGAAGGCGATACGCTCGCGGCCGAGATGGCCGGGCGCGCAGAGCTGAACGAGCGGCTTTCCTCCCTGCAGGCGCGGCTGGACGAGGCCTTCGGTCAGCTGACCGAGCTGCGCTCCGTTCGCGAGGAGCTCGCGGCGGCGACGGCTGCGCGCGACGCCGCGCTCGCGAAGCTCGGCGAGCTCGAGGCGGAGATCGCAGAGCTGCGGGCGGCCGAGGAGGCGAAGCCGGAAGAGCCCGCCGCGCCCGAGCCTGCGGTCGAGGAGGCCGAGCCGGCCGAGCCGGCGGAGCGGCGCTTCCTCGCGCTCGTCCCCACGCCCGGCGGCTACCAGCTGCTCGAGCTCGACGGGAACGCCCCGGCCGTCGGATCGCGCGTCGAGCTCCCCGAGGAGCTCGGCGGTAACGTCCGCGAGGTGCTGAGCGTGGGCGGCTCGCCGCTGCCCGCGAGCGCTCTCCGCTGCGTCCACCTCATCTGAGTGCGACGATTCGGGGGTGACCCCGATCGAGGAGCGGTTCCCGCGCCCGTCCGTGATGGGCGTCCTGAACGTGACGCCGGACTCGTTCTCCGACGGCGGCGTCCATCTCGACCCCGACGTCGCAGCCGCGGCGGCGCGGCGGATGGCGGAGGAGGGCGCGGCGATCGTGGACGTCGGCGGCGAGTCGACGCGGCCCGGCTCGGCCGGTGTCTCGGCCGCGGAGGAGCTGCGCCGCGTCCTGCCCGTGCTCGAGCGGCTCGACGGCGAGGTCCCGCTCTCGATCGACACGTCCAAGGCGCCGGTCGCCTCGGCGGCGCTCGAGCGCGGCGCGATGCTCGTCAACGACGTGACCGCGCTGCGCGGCGATCCGGAGCTCGCGGGCGTGGTAGCCGACGCCGGCGCCTACCTTTGCCTGATGCACATGCAGGGAGAGCCGCGCACGATGCAGGAGGCGCCCCGCTACCGCGACGTCGCGGCGGAGGTCGCCGCGTTCCTCGCCGAGCGGCTCGCGTTCGCGGTCGCCCACGGCGTCCCCGAGGAGCGGATCTGCCTCGACCCGGGAATCGGCTTCGGGAAGACGGTGGAGCACAACCTCGCGTTGATCCGGCGCCTCGACGTCCTGCTCCGGCTCGGCCGCCCGGTGGTGGTCGGCTTCTCGCGCAAGAGCTCGCTCCGCACGCTGACCGGCTCGGACGACCTTCTGGCCGCGAGCGTGGCGGCTGCCGTGACCGCGTTCGAGCGCGGCGCGACGATCCTCCGCGTCCACGACGTGAAGCCGACCGTGGACGCGCTCACGGTCGCGGCGGCGGTCACATGATCACCGTCGAGGTCCGCGACCTGCGCGTGTTCGGCCATCACGGCGTCTACGCCGAGGAGCGCGACCGGGGCCAGGACTTCCTCTACGACGTGGAGCTGGACGTGGGTGAGCGCGGCACCACCGACCGGCTCCACGACGCGGTCGACTACACGCACGTCGCGCGGACGGTGCAGGAGGTGTCCGACGGGTACCAGTTCGCGCTGCTCGAGGCGCTCGCGACCGCGGTCGCCGACGAGCTGGAGCGGCGCTTCGCGCCGGAGCGCGTGAGCGTCCGCGTGCGCAAGCCGGACGTACGGCCTGCCGACCTCGAGGGCACGGTCGGCGTGACGGTCACGCGACCGTGACTCGCGCCTACGTCGGGCTCGGCGCCAATCTCGGCGACCGGGAGGCGACCCTCCGCTCCGCCGTCGGCGCGCTCGGGGCCGAGGACGGCATCGAGGTCGTGGCCGTCTCCTCGCTGCGCGACACGGAGCCGGTCGGCGTCGTCGGGCAGCCGCGCTACCTCAACGGCGCGGTCGCGCTCGACACGACGCTCGCCGCACGCGAGCTGCTCGAGCGGCTGCTCGCGATCGAGCAGCGCTTCGGCCGCGTCCGCGTTCCCGGCGAGCACGGCCCGCGCACGCTCGACCTCGATCTTCTCCTCTACGGCGAGGAGCGGATCGACGAGCCCGGCCTGAGCGTCCCGCACCCGCGCCTGCACGAGCGCCGCTTCGTCCTCGAGCCGCTCGCAGAGCTGGATCCGAGCCTCGTCGTCCCCGGCCGCGGCAGCGTGGCAGAACTCGGTGCAGGGGTACACTGACCGCGATGTCGCACCTCGACGACCTGGACGAGTACGAGGCCGAGCTCGAGCTCGCGCTGAAGAAGGAGTACCAGGCGGTCTTCGGGCTGTTCCGGTACTGCCTGCTCACCCAGGACGCGACGTATCTCTGCAACAAGCTCGAGGTCACGCAGTCGGCGGTCGCGCACGGAGTCCCGTTCTTCCAGCTCGAGCTCGAGGACGTGTGGGTCTGGGACAAGAACCGGCCGACGCGGATCATCCCGCGCGCGAAGGTCTTCACCTCCGGCGACGTCACGATCGAGGAGCTCCGCGGCGAGGGCGACGAGCCCACGCTGACCGCGGAGGCGCTCGCCGAGCGCATCGGCGAGCCGTTCCGGCTCGAAGACGAATAACGTCTCCGCCGCGATGCTGCTCGCGGTCGACGCCGGCAACACCCAGACCGTCTACGGCCTCTACGACGGGGCCGACCTCGCCGAGCACTTCCGGATCGGCACCAACCCGGCGCACACGGCCGACGAGCTGGCCGTCCTGCTCCGCGCGCTCGTCGATCTCGGCTCGCTGGACGGGATCGTGCTCTGCTCCTCCGTGCCGCAGCTCGTCGGCGAGTACGAGTCCTTCGCCGAGCGGTGGGCGGGGGTGGAGCTGCTCGTGCTCGGGCCGGGGATCTCGACGGGAGTGCCGGTCCGCTACGACGATCCGCGCGAGGTGGGCCCCGACCGGATCGCGAACGCGGTCGCGGCGCGCGAGCGGCACGGCACGCCGTGCGTCGTGGTGGACTTCGGCACCTCGACGAACTTCGATGTCGTCTCGGCCGGGGGCGAGTTCGCCGGCGGCGTGCTCGCGCCGGGGATCGAGATCTCGATGGACGCGCTCTTCCAGCGCGCCGCGCGTCTGCCGAAGGTGCCCTTCGTGGCACCGGAGCGGGTCATCTCGCAGACGACCGTCCAGGCGCTGCAGTCGGGCCTCGTCTACGGCTTCGCGGGGCAGGTCGACTCGATCGTCGACCGGATCCGCGAGGAGCTCGGCGCGCCCGACGCCGCGGTCGTCGCCACCGGCGGCCTCGCGGAGCTGATCGAGCCCCATTCGCGCACGATCTCGAAGGTCGACCCGTTCCTCACGCTCGAAGGCCTCCGGCTCGTCTGGGAGCGGAATCACTAGCGATCGGATGGTTGCTTTGTGTCGCGCGGTTTGCTACAAGCGGCTGTCGGCGTCGGCTCTGGAGGGTTCGTGAGGCAGATGGGCTCATGGGGATCGCTCGGATCGGGCGGGAGATGAGCGGACCCCAGGGACCGGTCGAGCCGATGCGGCGGGCCGAGCGTCCGATCGACCCGCATGTGCGGGTCGGGCACGTGCATCTCCGCACGGCAGACATCGACCGGGTGCGCGAGTTCTACGTCGGGATCCTCGGTTTCGACCTCGTGCACGAAGCCCGCGACCGGCCGGGCTGGGGAACGACCGGGGACATGCTCTTCGTGTCCGCGGGCGGTTACCACCATCACCTCGCGTTCAACACCTGGAAGTCGGCGGGCGGCCCACCGCAGCCGGACGGTGTCGCGGGGCTGCACCACGTCGCGCTCAACTTCTCGTCACGCGAGCAGCTCGCGGAGGCCGTCGGGCGGCTCGTCGACGCGGGCGTCCCGTTGCGACAGCTGACCGACCACGGCACGCACCTGGCGGTCTACCTGAGCGATCCGGACGGGAACGATCTCGAACTCGCGTGGGATCGGCCGTTCGACGAGTGGCGTCGCTACGGCTCGGACGACGCGCCGCCGAACTTCGGGCGGCTCGACCTCGACGAGCTGCTCGCGTATCGCAGGTGACGCGCCTCTAGCCGCCGCCGTAGACCGAGATCGGAAGCCGGTCGAGCAGCACCTCGTCCTCGGCCGCGGGCAGCTCCGCCTCGAGCCGCTCGACGATCTCCGCCGCGCCGGGTGCGGCCGCGTAGAGGCGCGTGACGACCTCCTCCGTCGTCGGGAGCTGGACGAGCTCCTGCTTGAACGGCTTGGGGAAGCGGCCGTGACCGAGATACCAGCCGTAGAACTTCTTCAGGAAACCGACCGCGCGCTGCTCGCCGAGCTCGCGCACCGCCTCGCGGACGAAGACGATCAGCTCCGCGGCCACCTCCTCGCGTGTCGGCCGGAAGTCGCCGCCTTCGAGGATCTCGCGGAGCGCCCACGGGTTCCCCTGGGCGCCGCGCGCGACCATCACGGCCGCGCAACCCGTCGTCTCGAGCACCTCGAGCGCCTTCTCGCGCGAGGTGATATCGCCGGACGCGATCACGGGCACGTCGACGGCCTCAACGAGCTCCGCGGTCAGCGCATGGTCTGCCTCGCCGGTGTACATCTGCTGCGCCGAGCGCGGATGGAGCGTCAGCGCCTGCGCGCCCGCCGCGACGAGCCGCGGCGCGAGCTCGAGAAAGGCGCGCGAGCCGTTCTCGACGCCGCGCCGCATCTTCACCGTCACCGGCACGGAGACCGCCGACGCGACCGCGTCGACCACGCGCGACGCGAGCTCGTGGTCGACCATCAGGTGCGCGCCTGCTCCGGTCTTCGTCACCTTGCGGACGGGGCAGCCGAAGTTCATGTCGACGACGTCCGCTCCGGCGGCCTCGACCAGCCGCGCCGCGTCCGCCATCGCGCGCGGCTCGGCGCCGAAGATCTGGATCGCGAGCGGATGCTCGTCCGAGGCGACCCGGAGATAGCCGAACGTCTTCTCGTTGCGATGCTCGATCCCCGCGGCGGAGACCATCTCCGAGCAGACGAGCCCGGCGCCGAAGCGCCGGCCCTGCCGCCGGAAGGCCTGCACGCTCACTCCCGCCATCGGCGCCAGGACGAGGCGCGTCGGCACCTCGACCGAACCGAGGAGCCACGCTTCGCGCAGGTTTGCAGGCATCGCCGGATGGTAGCCCTCGCCTGTTGACGAGCGTTGACAGCGGGGGTACCATCCGCGACCGCCGGGCGGGGGTCGCACCGGCAGTTTTTGTTGGGGCCAGGAGGAACCTTGAAGGAAACCGTCCTCACTCCAGAGGGGTACAAGAAGCTCCAGGAGGAGATCGAAGTCCTCTCCACGGAGCGGCGTCGCGAGGTCGCGGAGCGGATCCGCATCGCGCGCGAGTTCGGCGACATCGCCGAGAACGCCGAGTACGACTCGGCGAAGAACGACCAGGCGCACCTCGAGGCGCGCATCGCCATGCTCGAGGAGCGGCTCAAGAACGCCCGCGTCGTCACGAAGAAGGAGATCAACGCCGCCTCGAAGTCGGGCGAGGTCTCGGTCGGGACGAAGGTCAAGCTCAAGGACATGTCCTCGAACAAGTCGTTCGAGTACCACATCGTCGGCTCGGCCGAGGCGAATCCCGCGGAGATGAAGCTCTCCAACGAGTCGCCCGTCGGGAAGGCGATCATGGGCCACAAGAAGGGCGACGTCGTCGAGGTCGCCGCTCCCCGCGGCGCCATGAAGTACAAGATCATGGAGATCAAGGCGGCCTAGTCGTACGCTTTCGCTCGAGTGTTCGAGCGGTTCACGGAGAGCGCGCGGCAGGTCGTGGTTTTCGGCCAGGACGAAGCGCGCAACCTCCGGCACAACTACATCGGCACCGAGCACCTCCTGCTCGGCCTGCTCCGCGAGGAAGCGGGTCCCGCGGCGCCCGTGCTCGCTTCGCTCGGGGTCACGCTCGAGGAGACGCGGGCACAGGTCGCGCGGATCGTCGGCGAGGGGAACGAGGTCGTGACGGGCCAGATCCCGTTCACGCCGCGCGCGAAGAAGACGCTCGAGCTCGCCCTGCGCGAGTCGCTCGCGCTCGGGCACGACTACATCGGCACCGAGCACCTGCTGCTCGCGCTCGTCCGCCAGGACGACGGTGTCGCCGCGCAGATCTTGAGGGGTCTCGACGTGGACGCCGCGAGGGTCCGTGAGAGCTTCGTCTCCCCTGGTGAGACACGGGCGGTCGAGCTCGAGGCGATGCCGCCGACGCACCGATCTCGGCCCCGCGGCCTCGGCCTCGCCGTCGCCTTCGTGCTGGGACTCCTCACCGGCCGGTCGCGCAGGGCGCACTAGACTCGCGCGGCATGTCCCTCCCGAAGCGCTTTCCCGACCGCGACGAGATCGCCGCGGTCCGTGCCGAGGCCGAGCAGCTCGAGCCGGGCGGGACGGCCGGGACGAAGCGGCGCCTCGCCGGCCGGATCATGGCCCGGCGGGACATGGGGAAGCTCGTCTTCTGCGACCTCGTCGACCGCTCGGGGCGGATCCAGCTGATCTGCCCGGGCGAGAAGGCCGACGACCTCCACCTCGGCGACGTGGCCGGCGTCTCCGGCTCGCCCGCGCGCTCGCGCCGCGGCGAGCCGTCGCTCTCCGTCGACGAGCTCGAGCTCCTCGCGCGCATCCGCGCGCCGCTGCCCGACACCTTCCACGGCGTCGCCGACACCGAGCTGCGCTACCGCAAGCGCTACCTCGACCTGCTGATGAACGAGGACTCGCGCCGCGAGGCCATCCTGCGCGCGCGGATGGTCGGCGCGATCCGCGCCTACCTCGACGGCGAGGGCTTCATCGAGGTCGAGACGCCGATCCTGCAGCCACGCTACGGCGGCGGCTTCGCCGAGCCGTTCGTCACGCACTCCAACGAGGTCGACGCCGACCTCTACCTCCGCATCGCGGACGAGCTCTACCTCAAGCGCCTGATCGTCGGCGGGCTGGAGAAGGTCTACGAGCTGTCGAAGGACTTCCGCAACGAGAGCATCTCGTACAAGCACTCGCCCGAGTTCACGCAGGTCGAGTGGTACGAGGCGTACGCGGACTACAGAGACACGGCCGCGCGGATGCAGGAGCTCGTCGTGCGCGCCGCCGAGGCGACGATCGGCGGGACGAGGACGACGTTCCGCGGCCACGAGATCGACGTCGCGCAGTTCCAGGAGATTCGCTTCGTCGAGGCGCTCGACGCGCACGGCGTCTGGACGCGCGACGAGGCCGAGCTGCGCGCGAGGCTGACCGAAGCCGGCGTCGACGTCTCGCGGGACCGGACGTGGTCGCAGCTCGCCGACCACGCGTACTCCCACTTCGTCGAGCCGGAGCTGATCCAGCCGACGATCGTCTACGACTGGCCGATCGAGCTCTCGCCGTTCGCGCGCACGACCGACGGCGACGACACGCTCGTCGAGCGCTTCGAGGCGGTCGTCTGCGGGATGGAGTTCGCCAATGCGTTCAGCGAGCTGAACGACTCCGAGGAGCAGGCGCAGCGCTTCGCGATGCAGGAGTCCGAGCGCGAGGCGGGCGACGCCGAGGCCGAGCCGGGCGACCCGGACTACGTCGAGGCGATGTCCTACGGGATGGCGCCGAACGGTGGCATCGGGATCGGCATCGACCGGTTGGCGATGGTGCTGCTCGGCCGCGACACGATCCGGGACGTGATCCTCTTCCCGGCGCTGCGCAGCAGGGACTGACTCCCGAGCCCGCCTCGGTGCAGCCCGGGGGGCGCGCTACGATTGGCGGACCTTCGACCGGGTCAGAACGGTTGCAGGGAGCCACACCGAGAGGAGAGTCGAGGGACTTGTTCGAACGCTTCACCGAACGGGCTCGCCAGGTCGTCGTTCTCGCACAGGACGAGGCCCGGGCGCTCAAGCACAACTACATCGGCACCGAGCACATCCTGCTCGGCCTGCTCCGCGAGGAAGAGGGTCTCGCGGCGCGGGTGCTCGAGTCCCTCGACATCACCGTCGAGGAGGTGCGGGCGCAGGTCGCGCGGATCGTCGGGCAGGGCGACGAGGTCACGACCGGCCAGATCCCGTTCACGCCGCGCGCGAAGAAGGTGCTGGAGCTCGCGCTGCGCGAGGCGCTCT
>Ga0070739_10007025_pt1 | contig 12147 bp, 9 predicted proteins | sample Coa_R1_7_FD_66445 | JGI IMG/M metagenome (GOLD analysis project Ga0070739, IMG submission 66445) | Surface soil microbial communities from Centralia Pennsylvania, which are recovering from an underground coalmine fire - Coalmine... | ecosystem: Environmental > Terrestrial > Soil > Unclassified ... | reverse complement strand
CGCGGTAGCCTTCGTCCGCCAGGACCATCTCCAGCATCTCGGCGATGGCGGCATCGTCCTCGACCACCAGGATGACCGGGTCGCGGACTCGCAGCCCGCCGGCTAGCGGTGGCGATTGGACGGCGCTGTTGCCCGACATGGCGCCTCCTTGTGCTGTCCGCGCTCGGCCGGCCGCGCCGTCCCCTGGCCGGGTTCGCGCGAGCAGCTTCCGGACCACCATCGGCCCGTGAGCGGAGAACAGGAATGGGCGGCGCTGCAGCCTCAGAGTGGTCCGCCGGGTCGCCGCGCCCACCGGCCCGCCCGATCGGCGGCCCCCTTGGTTCCATCTTAGCTTGCAAGGGCCAGGCCGGCCGGCGGAGCGAATGGTAAAGACCCGGTTAAGAATGGCTCAGAGCTGCTGCTTGAGCTGCTCGGCAGTGCGGCGGGTCATGCCGGGCACGGCGGCGATCTCGTCGAGCGTCGCCGCCTTGATGCCCTTCACCGAGCCGAAGGCGCGCAGCAGCTCGCGCTTGCGCTTCGGGCCGACACCGGGCACGTCGTCGAGGGCGGAATGGAGGCTCTTCTTGCCCCGCACGGCGCGGTGGTAGGTGATCGCGAAGCGGTGCGCCTCGTCGCGGATGCGCTGGACGAGGAACAGGCTCTCCGAGCCGCGCGGCAGGAGGACCGGGTCCGCTCGGCCGGGCAAGAAGATCTCCTCGCGCTCCTTGGCCAGCCCCACGACGGGGATCGCCACCAGCTCCAGCTCCTCCATCACCGCCAGCGCGGCGCCGAGCTGGCCCTTGCCGCCGTCGACGATCACGAGGTCGGGCACGCGGTCCCAAGCGCCGCCGCGCGGTGCGCCTTCGCCCTCGCCGCGGGCGGCCTGCCCCGCGCGCAGCCGCTGGAAGCGGCGGGTGAGGACCTCGGCCATCGAAGCGAAGTCGTTGGCACCCTGGACGGTCTTGATCTTGAAGCGCTTATAGTCGGAGCGCTTCGGCTTGCCGCCCTCGAACACGACCATACTGCCCACCGACGACGTGCCCTGGATGTTCGAGATGTCGTAGCACTCGATGCGCTCCGGCACGGTGTCCAGCTCGAGGTAGTCCTGCAGCTCCTCGAGCGCGCCGCTGGTACGGCGGGCGTCGGCCTGCCACTCGATCTTCTGGCGCTCGAGCGCCTCGCGCGCGTTGGCCGTGGCCAGCTCGACCAGGCGGCGGCCCTCGCCGCGCTCCGGCACGGATAGCTCGACGCGGTGCTCGGCCTGCTCGCGCAGCCAACCCTCCACCGCGCGGGCGTCGTCGGGCAGCGCCGGGACCAGGATGCGCGGGGGGATCTGCTCGGTGGCGCCGTAGTGCTCGAGGACGAACGAGCGCACGATCACCGCGTCGGTCTCGTCGGCCGCGGCGACGAGCGGGAAGTAATCCCGCCCGCGCAGCTTGCCCTCGCGGATGTAGAAGACCTGGGCGAAGACGTTGTCGTTCTCGCGGGCCAGCCCGATCACGTCCTGGTCGATCCGCTTCTTGATCACGACGCGCTGCTGGTCGATCACGCGCGATGCGGCGCGGATGCGGTCGCGGAGGCCGGCCGCGCGCTCGAACTGCAGCGCCTCGGCGGCCTCCTCCATCTGCTGGCGCAGCCCCTCGAGCGCGGCGTCCTGCTTGCCCTCGAGGAAGGCGATGGCGTCGGCGATCAGGCTGCGATACTCGGCCTGGCTCGCGGCGCCAGTGCAGGGCGCGACGCAGCGCTTGATGTAGTAGTACAGGCAGGCGCGGCGGTCCTTGCCGGTGATCTCCTTGCGGCAGCGGACGTAGGGGAACAGCAGGTTGAGGGTGTCGAGCGTCGAGCGGACCGCCGACGAGTCGGTGAACGGGCCGAAGTAGCGCGCGCCGTCGTTCCGCGCGGAGCGGGCGATGCTCACCCGCGGAAAGGGATCCTGCACGCTGATCCGGATGTAGGGGTAGCGCTTGTCGTCCCGCATCCGCACGTTGTAGCGGGGCCGCTCGCGGCGGATGAGGTCGGCCTCCCAGCGCAGCGCGTGCGCCTCCGACTCGGCGAGGATGTAATCGACGTCGACCGCCTCGGCGACGATGAGCTGCACCTTGCGCTCCTGCTTGTCCGGGCTCTGGAAGTAGGAGCGGACGCGGTGGTCGAGGTACTTCGCCTTGCCGATGTAGATGATGTTGCCGCCGGCGTCCTTGAATAGGTACACGCCGGCGTGGTGCGGCAGGTTGCACAGGCGCTCGGCCAGCAGGGGCGGAATGTCCTTGACCATCGTCGGCGCTGCCTCGTTCGGCGGATGCAGGGTGCAGCGAGGATTCTACCACTCGCCGCGCCGCGATCCCCGCTCAGGGCTCGTCGACGCCAGCGCCGGCGTGGGCCGGGTCGATGCGCAGGGCGTGCAGCATTGGCAAGCGGCCGCCCAGCGAGCTGAACAGCCCAACGACGCGCACCTCGTCGCCGACGGCGGGCAGCGGCAGGTCGCGGAAGGCGGTGTTGACCCAGAACGGCCGCTCGCGCAGGCTGAACAGCCGGTTCTCGGCGTGGATCGCCTCGACCGTGCCGCTCTGGAGCGAATATTGCCCGATGCGGGTCCAGAGCAGGCGGTGCGCGACGGACATTGCGTGGGACAGCGGCTGCCAGGCTGGCAGGCGCCAGCCCAGGCGGCGATCGAGAACGAGTACACTGTGATCGAGGGTCGCCGCGGCGTCGTAGACGACGAAGCCCCGCTCCAGCAGGCCGGCGATGAGGTCCGGACCGGCGTCCGGACCGCAGAGCACCTCCGTGCGTCCCCGCACCGGGAGGCGCTCGACGAGGCCGAGGACCTCCGCGGCGCCGCTGCTGCCCGGGACCACGAGCAGCTCGCGCGCGGTCGGGACGAGGCGCGTCGCGACCGCGCGCTCGGCGTCGGGCTCCGTGCCGAGGTCCTGGGGACGGGCCCGCAGGAAGGCGCGCGGGGACCAGGGTGCCATCCGATCGCTCCGCGATGGGCGACTCACGCCGGCGCGGCGGCTCCGCCTCCGTAACCGGAGTGTACCAGGCCGGCGCTGCCGTGCGGGGCGACGTCGAGCGCGGGCCACCAGGCCGGCCAGCTTGTGGGGGACAGCTATGGCGGCGATCACGCTCCGCGACCTGGCGGCGGCCACGCCGGGCGCGCGCGTGGCGCGTGGCGACCCGGATCTCCAGGTCTCGCACCTCACCCACGACTCTCGTGCCTGCGAGCCCGGCAGCCTGTTCGTAGCGCTGCCCGGCCGCAACCACGACGGGCTCGCCTTCGTGGCCGAGGCCGTGCGGCGCGGGGCGGTCGCCGTGGCCAGCGAGCGGGAGCCAACCGACGGCGGCCCGGCCTGGATCGTCGTGCCGGCCGCGCGCCCGGCGCTCGCCGACCTGGCGGCGGCGCTGCACGGCCATCCGTCGGAGCACCTGCGCCTGATCGGCGTCACCGGCACCGATGGCAAGACGACCACCACGCGGCTGATCGCCGCCCTGCTCGAGGCCGGCGGACGGCGTTGCGGCTGGTCGACCACGACCGATCGCCGCATCGGCGGCACGATCCTCCCGAATGCCGAGGAGCGGACGACGCCCGAGGCCGACCGCGTCCAGGCCGTGCTCGCCGCCGCCCGCGCCGCCGGGGACGGCTACATGGCGTTCGAGGCCAGCTCGCACGCGCTGGCGCAGGAGCGGCTGCGCGCCTGCGCGTTCGACGTCGGCGTGTTCACCAACCTCAGCCCCGAGCACCTCGAGTTCCACGGCTCGATGGAGGCGTACCTTGCGGCCAAGGCGCGGCTATTCGAGATGCTCGGCGCGCCCACCCGCAAGGCCGGTCCGCGCTACGCGGTGCTGAACGCTGACGACCCGGCCAGCGAGGCGATCGCGCAGCGCTGTGCGGTGCCGGTCGTCACCTACTCGCTACGGGGCCCGGCCGACACCTGGGCGAGCCAGGTCGAACAATCGCGGGACGGACTGTGGCTCACGGTCGAGACGGCCGCGGGCGCCTGGCCGCTCCAGACGCGCTTCCTCGGGCGCCACAACGCGAGCAACTGGCTGGCCGCCGTGACCGTGGCGCTAAGGGAGGGAGTGGCCGTTGAGGCGATCCAGGCCGCGGCGCCCCACCTCGCCCCGCCGCCGGGGCGGCTGGAGCCGGTCGACCTCGGCCAGCCGTTCGGCGTGTACGTCGACTTCGCCCACACGCCCCAGGCGCTGCGGGCGGCGCTGGCCGCGGCGCGCAGCGCCGCTCGTGGCCGGGTGCTGCTCGTCTTCGGCCACGCCGGCGGGCGCACGGCGACCAATCGCCCGGAGCTCGGGGCGATCGCGGCGCGCGGTGCGGACTACTTTCTGATCACGACCGACGACGCCTACCCGGAGGACCCGGCGGCGATCGCCGCGGCGATCGCCGCCGGCGCGCGGGAGGCCGGCGCCCGGCCCGGCGAGCAGTACGCCATCTGCCTCGACCGGCGTGAGGCGATCGCCCGCCTGGTGCGGGAGGCCGCGCCCGGCGACGTGGTGCTGGTGGCCGGCATGGGCCACGAGACGTCGATGCGGGTGCACGAGGTGGCCGATCCCTGGAGCGACGTGGCCGAGGCCCGCCGCGCCCTGGCGGACCGCGGCTACGCCGGATAGGCTGGCGGGAGTCGGGCTCGCGCCGCGAGCCCGACTCCCCCTGGCCCAGGCCGGTGGATCAGATCTGCGGCGCCTGCATGTTCAGGCCCTCCTGGGCCACGATGTCCACCAGTGCCGTGCGGCCCTCTTCCTTGACGATTTTCAGCGCGCGCTGGATGGCCGGCCCGATCTCGGCCGGATCGGCGATCGGGCCCTCGCCGTGCAGGCCGTAGCAGCGGGCCAGGCCGGGCAGGTCGACGATCGGGTCCTCGATCCGCTGGCCGACCCAGGCGTTCTCGCGCGGCCGGCTGCGCATGTCGGCCACCGTGCGCTGGTGCTCCTCGTCGTTGAAGAAGCTGCGGTTGTCGTAGATCACCATCAGCAGCGGGAGTTGGTAGTGGGCCGCGGTCCACAGCGCGGACGAGGCCATCAGGAAGTCGCCGTCGCCGAGGATCGCCACCGGTAGCTTGCCGGTGCCCTTGAGCCCGAGGGCGGCGCCAACCGCCGCGCCCGGGCCGTAGCCCACGCCGCCGCCGCCGCTCTCGCCGAGGTACTGATCGCCGCGGCGAACGGTCCAGACGCCCGGCGCCCACTTCATCACAGCGCCGCTGGCGAGGACCCAGTCCTCGTCCTTGAGCACGGCCCACAGCTCGGCCGCGACCCGACCGCGGGACATCGGCGTGTCGTTCCAGTGCGCCTGATGGTACTCGCGCCAGCGGGCGTGCATCCGCGCCTGCCGCTCGGCGAGCGCCTGGCGGCGGGCGGCGATCGCCTGCTGGCGGGCGCCGTTGCCCTGGAGCAGCGCCGCGCAGCGCTCCTGGAGCACGGGCAGGGCGACGCGGCTGTCGGCGAGCATCGGAACGTCGACGGCCGGCAGCCGCTGGAAGTCGGTGGCCCAGCCGCGCGTGAGCAGCTCGTCGAGGGAGATGTTGATGACCTTCGCCTGCGTGGCCGGCTCGACTTTGCGGCTGGCGCGGCCGCCGGCGCGCTTGCTCAGGGCACCGTGCAAGTCCACCATGTCCACGGCCAGGACGACGTCCGCCTCGGCCAGGATCTCCGCGTCGGCGCCGGTGAGGTTCTGCGGGTGGTCGGTCGGGAAGTTGAGGCGCGTCATCTTGTCGATCACGGCCGCGCCCACGGTCTCGGCCAGGCTCACCAGTGCCGCGACGTTCTCCTGATAGCGGCCGGCCCGGTCGGCGATGATCGCCGGCCGCTCGGCGCCGGCCAGCAGCCGCGCCGCCTGGTCCAGCGCGGCCGGATTCGGCGCGATCGGCGCGGCGGGCGCGTAGCGCGACACGTCCGGAATCGTGGGCGCCTGGTCGAGCTTCATCTCCTGCAGGCCGCCGTCGAAGCAGACGTAGACGGGGCCGCACGGCTCGGTCATCGCCAGGCGGTAGGCGCGCAGCAACGAGTCGGGGATCGACCCGACCGTGGCCGGCTGGTCGTCCCACTTGGTGTAGTCGCGCACCTGGTTGCCCTGGACGAGGGCGGTGTGGATCCAGTCGATCCACGGGCGGCGCAGCTCGACGTCCATCGGGCCGGTGCCGCCCATCACCAGGACCGGCACGCGGTCGCACCAGGCGTCGAAGATGCCCATCGACCCGTGCTGCAGCCCGACGATGTTGTGCAGGATCGCGCCCATCAGCTTGCCCGTGGCCTTGTAGTAGCCATGGGCGATGGCGACCGCCACCTCCTCGTGCAGGCAGAGGATCATCTGCGGCTTCTGGTTGCCGCCGTAGTTCACCAGCGAGTCGTGCAGGCCGCGGTAGCTGGCGCCGGGGTTGAGCGCCACGTACTCCAGGCCCAGCGCGCGGAGGACGTCCACGGCCACGTCGGAGCCGTACTGCGGGTCGCGCTCGTAGGGCGGCACGTTGGCCGGCACGTCGAACTGCGAGGTCGGACGCTGGGTGATGGCCATGCGGCACCTCCTGCTGGGATGGCGGGGCGAGGCGTCGAATCGCCGTCGCCCGACTCGGGGGCAGCTCCCACGGGCCGACGCCGCGACGGCGGAACGCTCCCACTGTAGCGGGTTTGCAGCCGCCCGGCCAGCGCGGTGGGACTTGACTGTCCCGGTCCCACGAATCGATTCGTGGATTGGAGCCTGTCCGACGACGAGTTGTATTAGCCCTGCTGATCGCTGTGCGGCGTCTCAGCGGTCAGGGCCCGCCCGAGCAAGCCGGCGGCGGCGTCGGCTACCGACTCTCCCTCGTACAGCACGCGGTACACCGCCTCACAGATCGGCAGCTCGACCCCGGCCTGCCGGGCGATGGTCACGACGCCGCGCGCAGCCGGCACGCCCTCGACGACCATCGGCGTCGAACCCAGGACGTCTGCCAGCGGGCGGCCCCGGCCTAGCTCCTCGCCCGCCCAGCGGTTCCGACTGTGGCGGCTGGTACAGGTTGCGATCAGGTCGCCGACGCCGGCCAGGCCGCTCACCGTCGCCGGCTGGCCGCCGCGGGCCTCGACTAGCCGCCCCAGCTCGGCCAGGCTGCGTGTCAGCAGGGCCGCCTTTCCGTTGTCGCCGGCGCCGAGGCCGTCGCCGATGCCGGCCGCAAGCGCGATGACGTTCTTCGCCGCGCCGCACAGCTCGACGCCGACCACGTCGGCGCTCGTGTACAACCGGAAGGCGGGGGTGGCGACCATCTCCTGGAGTGCGCGGGCAGCAGTGGCGTCCGCGCAAGCGACGACGGCCGCGGTGGGCAGGCCCCGCGCGACCTCCTCGGCGTGGTTCGGGCCGGATAGCACACCCACCTGGCCGCCGAATGACGGCCCAAGAGCCGCCTGTACCGCCTCGCTCGGCCGCGCCCAGGTCTCGGGGACGAGGCCCTTGGTGCCGATCAGCAGGAGGGCGTCGGCGGCGACGACGGGCGCCACCCGCCGCGCCAGGTCTTCCAGCGCGCGCGACGGAGGCACGAGCAGCACCAGTTCGGCGCCGCCTAAGGCGTCGGCGAGGTCTGCCGTGGGCTCGACTGCGGCAGGAAGGCGGATGCCGGGGAGGTAGGCCGGGTTCTGGCGCGTGGTGCGCAGCTCGTGCGCCAGCGTGGGGCGCCGCGCCCACAGTCGAACCGAGTGCCCGCGGCCGGCGAGGATGCAGGCGAGCGCCGTGCCCCACCCGCCCGCGTTCAGCACCGCGACGCGCGCCATGACCTCTCCGCCACCACGCGCCGTCGGGCGACGCGTGGGTCGCTCGCTATAATCGGGCACCGCCCGCTCGGCCGGGGTGATCGCGGCGCCATTTGGGCCGCGGCCGATCCCGCAGCACTCGGCCGAAACCTGGCGGACGGGACGGGAGGCGCGCATGCTGATCCGCTGGGCGGCCGCGCTGCTGCTGGCCTACCTTCTGGGAGCGTTCCCCACCGGTGCCCTCGTCGCCCGGCTGTATGGCGTCGACCTCACTCAGTATGGCAGTCGGCGGACGGGCGCGACCAACGCCCTGCGCGTGCTCGGCAAGCCTGCCGCCGTGCTGGTGCTGGGTGGGGACGTGCTGAAGGGGATGCTGGCGGTCTGGCTGGCAGGGCGGCTTGTGGCGCAGCCGAGCGCGCGACCGCTGGCGGCGTTGGCCGCCATCGTCGGCCACACCTACTCGATCTTCCTCGGCGGGCGCGGCGGCCGCGGCGTGGCGACTGGCCTGGGCGGCCTGGCGATGCTGTCGCCAGCGGCGCTGCTCGTGGGGGCGGTCGGGGCGATCGGCACCATCGCCGCCACGCGCTATGTCTCGCTCGGCTCGCTGGTGGGCGCCGCGCTCGGCGGCGCCGCGCTGACTTGCCAGGTGCTCCGTGGCCGGGCGCCGGCGTCGGTCCTGCTCTACGCCGTGGGGGGCGCGGGCTTCATCTACTACACGCACCGCGACAACATCGGGCGGCTGCTCGCCGGGACCGAGCGGCGCCTCGGCCAGCGGGAGCACGGGGCCGAAGCGGGGACTGCCGCGCCACAGAGCTGACCGGGCCGCTGCCCTACTCGCTGCGCGAGCGGCGGCGGGGCAGCGCCTTGATCGGCTCGACGGCCGTATCGAGCTGCCCGAGCAGCGTGGCCATCTCGATCGCGGCCACGGCCGCATCGTAGCCTTTGTTGCCGGCCTTGGTGCCGGCCCGCTCGATCGCCTCGTCGATGCTGTTCGTCGTCAGCACCCCGAAGATGCAGGGCACGCCGCTCTGCAGCGCCACGCTTGCCACGCCCTTGGCGCATTCCGCACACACGTAGTCGAAGTGGGGCGTGGCGCCCCGGATGACCGCGCCGAGGCAGATCACCGCCGCGTAGCGGCCACTGGTGGCGAGGCGCTGCGCAGTGATCGGGATCTCGAGGGCGCCCGGCACCCAGGCAACGTCGATCGCCTCGTCCGCGGCGCCGTGGCGCCGCAGGCCGTCCCGCGCGCCGGCCAGCAGCGACTCGGTGATGAAGCCATTGAAGCGCGCGACCACGATGGCGAAGCGTAGTCCGCTGGCAACCAGCGGCCCCTCGTAGACGGTGCCCATGGACGGCTCCCTTCGGCGATTAGCGGTCCGTGAAGGTTAGATCGCTGGGTGCGGGCGACCGCCAACAGCCAGCAACCCGGCCGCGACGAGGTACTAGAGTCCCAGCAGGTGGCCCATTTTCTCCTGTTTGGTCTGCAGGTAGCGCAGGTTCTCCGGGTGCAGTACCGGTTTGATCGGCACGCGCTCGACGATCTCCAGTCCAAAGCCGTCGAGGCCGACGCGCTTGGCCGGATTGTTCGTCATCAGGCGGATCTTCTCCAGCCCGAGATCGACCAGGATCTGCGCGCCGATGCCGTAATCGCGGGGGTCGGGCGGGAAGCCGAGGTGCAGGTTCGCCTCTACCGTGTCCAGGCCCGTGTCCTGCAGCGCGTAGGCCTTGATCTTGTTCACCAGGCCGATGCCGCGTCCTTCCTGCCGCATGTACAGGATGACGCCTCGCCCCTCCTCGGCGATCTTGCGCATCGCGGCATGGAGCTGGTCGCCGCAGTCGCAGCGCCGCGAGCCGAATACGTCGCCGGTCAGACACTGGGAGTGCACGCGCACCAGCGGCGGCGGGCCGACGCGCACGTCGCCCATCACCAGGGCCACGTGGTGCTGGCCATCCACCGCGGACTCATAGGCGTGGAGGGTGAACTCGCCGTACTCGGTTGGTATCGGCGCCTCCGCCAGGCGGGTGATCAGCTTCTCGGTCCGTCGCCGGTACTCGATGAGCTGGGCGACGGTGATCATCTTGATCTTCCACTTTTCGGAGAACTCGATCAGGTGCGGCAGCCGCGCCATCGTCCCGTCGGGGTTCATGATCTCGCAGATCACGGCCGAGGGATACAGGCCCGCTAGTTTGGCCAGGTCGACCGACGCCTCGGTCTGACCGGTGCGACGCAGGACGCCGCCCTCGGCGTAGCGCAGCGGCAGGATGTGCCCGGGGCGCGAGAGGTCCTCCGGCCGCGAATTGGGGTCGATCAGCACCTGGATCGTCTTGGCCCGATCGTGCGCGGAAATGCCGGTCGTGACGCCGTGCTTGGCCGTGGCGTCGACGGTGACCGTGAACGCCGTGCCGAAGCCGGACGTATTCTCGCGCACCATCATCGGTAGCTTTAGCTCGTCGAGGCGGCTGCCCAGCATCGGCACGCAGATGAGGCCACACCCTTCCCGCGCCATGAACGTCACGGCTTCCGGCGTCACGAACTGCGACGCCATGCACAGATCGCCCTCGTTCTCGCGCTCTTCGTCGTCGACGATGATGACGAACTTGCCGTCCTTGTAGTCCTGGATTGCTTCCTGAACGGTGGCGAAGGGCGATTCGTTCGTGGCCTTGGCGGTGGGCATGCTGTCACCTCTCTTCTGCGGCCCTGCAGCGGGCGCGGCGCCGGCTACTCGCGGCGCAACAGGCTTTCCACGTACTTAGCGATGACGTCGACCTCCAGGTTTACTCGCTCGCCAGGCCGCTTGCGGGCCAGGGTCACGGCGCTCTGGGTATAGGCGACGAGTGCGACGGAGAACGTATCGGCCACGCGCTCGGTGATCGTCAAGCTGATCCCGTCGACGGCGACGAAGCCCTTGACCACTAGATAGGGCAGCAGCTCCGCCGGCGCCGCGAAGGTCATCCACAGTGAGTCGCCCTCCGGCCGCGCGGCCTTGACCGTCCCGACCCCGTCCACGTGCCCCTGGACGTAGTGTCCGCCCATCCGCGCGCCGACGGCCAGCGCACGCTCGAGATTGACGCCATCCCCGGCCCGGAGGTCGCCGAGGTTGGTGCGGCGGAGAGTCTCGGGCGCCAGGCCGACGGTGAAGCGACCCGGGTCGTGTGCCGTGACAGTCAGACAGGCGCCGTTTACGGACACGCTATCGCCAAGGCGCAGGTCGCCGGGCACGGTCTGGGCGGCGATGGTCAGGTGAACGCTGCCCTCGCGCTCCTCCAGCGACTCGACGGTGCCGATCTCTTCCACGATGCCGGTGAACACGCCGCCTCCTAGCCGCTCGAGTGGTCCGGTGGAGCGCTGCCGGCCGCGGCGAGCCAGAGATCGCGACGCGGCTCGAACGGGGCGACGTAGCCGGTGACCAGGAGGTCGTCGTCCAGACGCTCGACGCGCACGTCGTGCAGCGACACGGCCTGGCTCATCTCGGCGTAGCCCTTACCCGCCAGGGGAGTGAGGGCCGCCGCGCCGCCGACGAGCTTCGGCGCGATGAAGGCGTAGACCTGGTCGACCAGGCCGGCCTCGAACAGGGTGCCCATCAGCGTTCCGCCGGCCTCCACGAGCACGCTCGTGATCCCGCGCTCCGCGAGCACGCGCAGCGCCACGCCGGGGTGGACGCGGCCGTCCTGGCCCGGCACCACGACGATCTCGGCGCCCCGCTCTTCCAGCGCCCGGCAGCGCTCGAGCGGCGCATCCGGCGTGACCATCACGAGGGTTGCGCCCGGGAAGGCACCGGCGACGACGCGGGCCGTTGGCGGCGTGCGGGCCAGGCTGTCGAGCACGACGCGGAGCGGCTGGCGGGCCGGCAGGCCCTCCAGCTCGCGCCGGTCGGCCGGCCGCAGCGACTCGGGGCGCACCGTGAGCTGCGGATCGTCGGCCAGGATCGTGCCCACGCCGACCATCACCGCGCCGCTCTGCGCCCGCAGCCGCGCCACGCGGGCGCGGGCGGCCTCGCCGGTCACCCAGAACGACGAGCCGGTGTGGGTGGCGATCTTCCCGTCGAGCGTCATCGCCCACTTGACGGCCACGAACGGCAGGTCCTGGCCGAGATGCTTGAAATACGGCGCGTTGAGCCGCCAGGCGTCCCGCTCGTGCTCGCCGACGACGGTCTCCACGCCGGCGCTCTCGAGGTGGCGCTGGCCGCCGCCCGCTACCCACGGGCTCGGGTCGATCAGCGCCAGGTGGACCGAGCGCACGCCCGCGCTGACGATCGCGTCGGTGCAGGGCGGCGTCCGGCCATGGTGGCAGCAGGGCTCGAGCGTCACGTAGAGCGTGGCGCCGCGCGCGGCTTCGCCGGCCTGGCGCAGGGCCATGATCTCGGCGTGGGCTTGGCCGGGCGGCTGGGTCCACCCTTCGCCGACGATGCGCCCGTCCTTGACCAGCACGGCGCCGACGGCCGGATTGGG
>Ga0070739_10007024_pt1 | contig 12147 bp, 9 predicted proteins | sample Coa_R1_7_FD_66445 | JGI IMG/M metagenome (GOLD analysis project Ga0070739, IMG submission 66445) | Surface soil microbial communities from Centralia Pennsylvania, which are recovering from an underground coalmine fire - Coalmine... | ecosystem: Environmental > Terrestrial > Soil > Unclassified ... | reverse complement strand
CCGAGCCGGTAGCCGACGAGCAGCTGCCCGGCCGCGCCCGCGAGGGTCAGCGTGTGGAAGATCCCGAGCATCAGGACGTTCGCGGCGCTCACCGATACCGCCGCGGCGGCCGGGCGCAGGAGCGCGGGCGCCAGGGTGGAGGTCAGCGCGAGCAGGTAGACCACCATCGCGGCCTGCCAGCTCAGGTCGGTGTCGCCGAGGTGCAGGACCCGGGTCGGCCCATCGACGCTCTCGCCGACCCTGACGGTCGCCGTGGCTGTCGTGCGCACGGCCAGTTCGAGCACCGCGGCCAGGCTCAGCAGGGTCGCGGCGAGAGCCGGGATCCGCGCGGCCGTGGCGAACCGCCGGCCGCTGCGCGTCCACCGCTCGCCCCGCTCTCCCGCTGCGGTCACCTGTTCGCCTCCCATGATCGCCTGCCGCCAAGCGCCGAGGCCGCCACGCCCGGCACCGCCATTGTCGCCGCTGGTTGGGCGCACCGACGTCCCCGGTCGCGGTGACACTTGCATCCCCCGCGCGAGGGATGTCCGGAGGTTTAGCTCCCTCGGGTCAGCTACGGTGAGGATTGCTCCGTGGCGTGACGACCCCTGGTGCGGCCCGCCCCTAGCCTGCGTGGCATGGAAGCAGCCATCGAAGTGAACGGCCTGCGCAAGCGGTTCGGGCCGACGCAGGCGCTGGACGGATTGTCCTTCGCCGTGCAGCCAGGACAGGTGACCGGGTTCGTCGGCCCGAACGGCGCCGGCAAGTCGACCACGATGCGGGTGATCCTCGGTCTCGATGCGCCCGACGCGGGTACCGCGCTGGTCGGCGGGCAGCCGTATCGCAGCCTGCGCCACCCGCTCAGCCATTTGGGTTCGCTACTGGACGCCGCCGCCTTGCAGCCGAGCCGTTCGGCCCGCAACCACCTGCTCTGGCTGGCGCATTCGCAGGGCCTTGCGGCGCGCCGGGTGGACGAGGTGGTGGAGCAGGCCGGCCTCGGTTCGGCGATCCGCCGCAAGGCCGGCGGCTTCTCGCTCGGCATGCGGCAGCGGCTGGGCATCGCCGCGGCGCTGCTCGGCGATCCCCCGGCGCTCATGCTCGACGAGCCGTTCAACGGCATGGATCCCGAGGGCATCGTGTGGATGCGCGGGTTCCTGCGCTCACTGGCCGCGCAGGGCCGGGCGATCTTGGTCTCCAGCCATCTGATGAGCGAGCTGCAGGACGCCGCGGACCACCTGGTGGTGGTCGGCCGCGGCAAGGTCATCGCCGACACCAGCGTCGCCGAACTGATCGCCGCGGCGTCCGGCGACCGTGTAGCAGTGCGCACCGCCGCGCGCACGCACGCGATGACGGTGCTCGCGAACGCGGGGGCGACGGTGGCCGCCACGGGCTTGGAGACGTTGACCATCTCTGGATTGACAGCGGAGCGCGTCGTCACGCTGCTCAACGCGAGCGCCGTGCCGTTCTCCGAGGTCTCGGCGCATCGCGCGTCGCTGGAGGAGGCGTACATGGAGCTGACCCGCGAGGCGGTCGAGTTCCGCGCCGCGCCGGCCGAAGACGCCAACGGCAGCGAGGGGGCGGCGCGATGACGACGACGAGCTCTGTCACGCCGTATCGCACCGAGGTGCACTCAGCGCGCGATGGATTCGCGCAGTCGCTGCGAGCGGAGTGGACCAAGTTCCGCACCGTGCGCGGCTGGATCATCGGCCTGTTCGTCGCGGTGCTGGTGATGGTGGGGCTCGGTCTGCTGACCGCGACCGCCGGGTCGATCCAGTGCGGCGGCGGCCCCGGCAATTCGGGCCAGCGCAGCGGCGCGGCCTGCCGGTTGAACCCGCCGCTCGGACCGGATGGCGAGGCGGTGTTCGACACCTTCTACTTCGTGCATCAGCCGCTGGCCGGAAACGGAACCATCACCGCGCGAGTCACCTCGTTCACCGGCCTGTATTCGCCTCAAGGCGCGATTGGATCCGGGTCGGACACGGCCGGGATGGTCTCGGGCACGCAACCCTGGTCCAAGGCGGGGATCATCATCAAGCAGAGCGACGCGGCGGGTTCGGCGTATGCGGCGATGATGGTCACCGGCGGCAACGGCGTGCGGATGCAGTACAACTTCACGCACGACGTCGCCGGTACGCCGGGGGCCGTCAGCTCGTCGTCTCCGCGTTGGCTGCGCTTGGTCCGCAGCGGCGACACCATCACCGGCTACGACTCGCTCGACGGCACGCACTGGACCGCCGTCAGCAGCGCGACCTTGGCCGGCCTACCGTCCACGGTCCAGGTCGGCCTGTTCGCGACCTCGCCCGGCTACACGGTGACCACGCAGAACTTCGGGGGCGGGTCCTCGGTGGGAGGCCCTACCCAGGCCACCGGTTCCTTCGACAACGTCGCCGTGCAAGGCGCGGCGCAGGGCGCGACGTGGCAGGGTGACGTGGTCGGAACCGCCAAGGCGCGCGCCGCGGACCTGCTGCAGGCCGCGAACTACCAGCAGTCCGGTGACGGCTTCACGGTGACCGGCACCGGGGACATCGCGCCGTGGGGCGCGGGCGGCCTTGGCGACGGACGGCCGGTGGAGCAGAGCCTGGTCGGCGCCTTCGCCGGGCTGATCGCCATCGCGATCGTCGCCGCCATGTTCATCACGGCCGAGTACCGCAGGGGCCTCATCCGGCTCACCTTGGCGGCCACTCCCCGGCGCGGACGCGTCCTGGCGGCGAAGGCGGTCGTCATCGGCACCATGACGTTCCTGGTCGGGCTGGTCGCGTCCGTCATTGCGATGCCGCTGAGCGACCACATCGCGTACAACCACGGCCGGTACATCCTTCCGGTCTCGTCGCTGACGGAATTCCGGGTCATCGTGGGCACCGCGGCGTTGTTCGCCGGCGTCGCGATCTTCGCGCTCGGCGTGGGGGCGCTGCTGCGGCGCAGCGCCACGACGGTGACCGTCGTGATCGTGATGATCGTGCTGCCCTACATCCTCGCGGTCGCCTCCGTGCTGCCCGCCGACGCCGCGCAGTGGCTGATGCGCCTGACCCCCGCGGCCGCGTTCTCGGTGCAGCAGAGCTTGGTGGCGTATCCGCAGGTGACGGCCAGTTACACGCCGTCGAACGGGTACTTCCCGCTCGCGCCATGGGCCGGTTTCGCGGTGCTCTGCGGCTACGCGATCCTCGCCCTCGGCCTGGCCCACCTGCGGCTGAGCCGGAGGGACGCGTGAGCCGGGTGGTGGACCAGGATTCCCGGGAAGCGGGGGCATCGGGGATCGGGCGGGCGCCTCGCCGGGCGCCCGCCCGGCGGGAGCCGCGCGGCCGCCGGGCGAACCTGGCCGAGTCGCTGCATGCCGAGTGGACCAAGCTGCGCACGCTGCCGGGCACGTTCTGGCTGCTGCTGGCCATCGCCGTGCTGACGATCGCGGTGAGCGCCGCGGCGGAGGCCGCCGTGCCCTGCTCGGCCGCCGACTGCGGTCAGGACCCTGCCAAGGTCGGCCTCACCGGGATCGAGTTCGGGCAGGCGGTGGTCGCCATCCTCGCGGTGCTGGCGGTCAGCGGCGAGTACAGCACCGGCATGATCCGGGTCACGTTCGCCGCCATGCCGCGCCGCATGACCGTGCTGGCGGCGAAAGCCACGCTAATCAGCGGCCTGACTCTGTTCGCCGGGGCCGTGGCCGTGCTCGGTTCGGTGCTGGTCGGCCGGCTGGTCATGCCCGGCAAGGGGTTCACGGCGGCGCATGGCTATCCGCGGCTGCTCGCGTTGACGGACTCGTCGGTCTTGCGAGCAACGGGCGGCTCAGTGCTCTACCTCGGGCTCATCGCGCTGCTCAGCCTCGGTATCGCGACCCTGATACGTGACTCGGCCACGTCGATCGGGGTCGTGTTGGCCCTGCTCTATCTCTCGCCGATCATCGCGGGGGTGGTCAGCGATCCGCATTGGCACAACCGCATCGAGCGCTACTCGCCGATGAACGCGGGCCTATCCATCCAGGCGACCAGGGACCTGGCCGGCATGCCGATAGGCCCGTGGGAGGGGCTGGGGGTGCTCGCCGCGTGGGCCGCCGGGGCACTGCTCGCCGGCGGCTTGGCGCTGCGGCTTCGTGACGCCTGAGGCGTGATCCGGCATCCGACGCGCGGCCGTCACACGCGGGTGAGCGACTGCGGTTCGTGCCTCCAGGCGAGGAAGTCGTGCAGGTCAGTGGCCGCCATCGCGGACATCCGCGCGTTTCGGGCCGCAGCGGCTTGGCCGGCCGGGTGCCACATGCGGATGCTGTCGAGCACGAGGGCGTGGACACGCGCGGTGCGGTCGCGGCGCAGGGCGGTGTACTGCTCGAAGCGCTCGGGGAAGTCCTCGGGCGCGGCCTGGTCGAGCAGATCGGCGAGCAGCACCGCGTCCTCGACCGCCTGGCACGCCCCCTGCGCCGCGTAGTGCAGCGCGGCGTGGGCGGCGTCGCCGAGCAGCACGACCGGGCCGTCGGTCCAGCGCGATGCGGCGCAGTGCCGTCTCGGGCCATTACCTCAGTGCATCAGCGAGGCGCCCGGCCGCGTACGCGACCGCCTCACGGCCGAGCGTGAACGCGCCGAACATGCCGAAGAAGCCGTGCGCCATGCCCTCGTAGCGGCGCAGTTCGACCTCGGCTCCTTCCTCGCGGAGCCGCTGCGCGTACTGCTCGCCCTGGTCGCGCAGGGGGTCGTACTCGGCGGTGATCACGGTCGCGTCCGGCAGTCCGGCCAGGCTGGGCGCGCGTAACGGCGAGGCCAGCGGGTCGAGCCCGTCCCGCTCGTCGGTTAGATAGTGCTTCCAGTACCACTCGACCGACCACCGGTTGAACAGCAGCGGGTCCTCGTACGCGCGCAGCGCCTCCGGGTCCCAGCCGTAATCGGTGTTCGGATACACCAGGAGCTGGTGGCGCAGCTTCGGCCCGCCGCGCTCGCGGGCCAGCAGGGTGACGGCGGCGGCGAGGTTGCCTCCCGCGCTGTCGCCGCCGACGGCGAGGCGGTCGGCGTCCACGCCGAGCCGAGCGGCGTTGCGCGCCACCCAGTCGAGTCCGGCGTAGCTGTCCTCGACGGCGGCCGGGAACGGGTGTTCCGGGGCCAGCCGGTACTGCACGGAGGCGGTCACGCAGCCGGCCGCGTTGGTCAGCGCCCGGCAGATCGCATCGCAGGTCTCGAGGTTGCCCAGCGTCCACCCGCCGCCGAAGTAGTAGACCAGGGCCGGCCGGTCGCGCCCGTCATCGGGCTCGTACACGCGGATGCGCAGTCCGCCGCCGGGCCCGGCGGCGACGTGCTCGGTGACCGCGTGCACCGGCTCGCCGCTGCCGACGGCAGCTTGGATATCGGCCAGGTCAGCGGCCCTGGCCTGCGCCAGCGACAGCGTATAGAGCGGCGCCGCGCCCTCACGCTCCCGGCGCGCGCGCATCGCCTCGACTTCCGGATGTAGCGGCATCGGGTCCCCTCCCTAAAGTCGGCGTCGGCCGCGCCGAGGGCTACAGGTCCATCGCGCGGACGATGATCTTTGCGGCGATCTCGGTGGTCACGTGCCTGCCGACGGTGCCGAGGATCGCCGCCGCGCCGCGCAGCCGCGACTTGATCTCCGGATCCGACTCCCCGTCGGCGGCGCGTTCGAGCCCCAGGATCAGCTCGGCGACGAATTCGTCCGCCTGCACGGTGCCCTCGGTGTCCAGCGCCTCGTTCTCAGTCATGAGCCGACGTTATCTTGTGCCCTCCCCGGCGTCGCGACCAGTCCGGCATACCGGTGCCTAAGTACGCCGATCGTTGGCTCGCCGGCCGACTGTGGTGAGCCGGGTCACAGCGCGCCGAGGCCGTTGGGGGTGCCGAGCCCGGTCGGACCGTCGTACCCCTTGACCGCGGTGCAAAGGTAGTCGCCGCCGCAGTCCCAGTCGGCGTTCGAGCCCGAGACGACATCGTTGAGGGCCGCCGCATGGCCGTAAATGTACTGCGCGGTGGTGAGCTGGGCGGAGTTGCCGGCCAGGGCGATCATCGCGGCGACGATCGGCGATGAGGCGCTGGTGCCGCCGAAGACGCCCCAGGAGCCCTGCACGTAGACGGCGAGTCCGGTCTTCGGGTCGGCGACCGCGGAGACGTCCGAGGCGGTGCGCCAGGTGCAGTGCGCGTCATGCTGCCAAGCCGGCTTGGCCACATACGCGGAGCAGCCTGATCCGGCGCCGGACCAGGCGGTCTCGGTCCAGCCGCGGCTGGTCGAGGAGGCCTTTGTCAGGCTGGTGCCGCCGACCGCGATCACGTTGGGCAGCGAGGTGGGCCAGGCCGCTTCCTGGAAGCCGTTGTCGCCGCTGGAGACGGTCACCGCCACCCCGCTGTGCTGGAACGCGGAGCTGAGTGCCTGTGTCTCGGTGGACTCGTCCGCGCCCCAGCTGTTGGAGACCGCGACGGCTCCCGAGCCGATCGCCGTGCGCTCCGCGGCTGCCAGCGCGGCCGCGCTCGCGTCGTCCGCCTCGACCAGCAGGATCCGGCACTCGGGGCAGGTCGCGGAGACCATGTCGAGGTCGAGGGACACCTCGTCGCTCCAGTCGTCGCCAGGGTCGTAGGCGGGCAGCGGGGAGGCCTTGCCCTGCCCGTTGACCTTCTTGAAGCAGCCGTCGGCCGCGGTGCACGCGGCCAGGCCGTAGGTCTTTCGGTAGACGGCGAGGTCCGCTTCCGCGGTCGGGTCGTCGTGCGCGTCGACGACAGCCACCGTGCGGCCCGAGCCGCCGGTCGCAGGGAGCTTATATGCCGAGAGCAGATCGGCACGCGCGTATCCGTCCGGCAGCCCCTTCGGCGTGCTGTTCGTCGCGGTCCGGTTGACCAGTGCCAGGCAGCGGGCGAACCCAGGCTTGGCGGAGGGACAGACCGCACTGATCCCGTTCGGCTTGCCGGTTCCCGGGCTGCTGTTGGAAGGGAGCGCGATGCCGTGTGGAGCGCTGACCAGGGCGGCGTGGTGCACGGTCTCGTCCAGCGTGCTGCCGTTGGCGTCCGCGGCGTGAATCCGAACTGCGAGATAGCCGGCCGGAAGGGACGCAGGGATCGACCATGTGCCGTGGATGTGGTGTCCGCCGTTGGTGAGCGTGACCTTCAGCGGCTGCCACGTCGTGCCGTCGTCGTAGGACACCTCGACGGTCGCGGTTGTCGTGGCTGGATCGGCGGCGTAGGCCTGATGCTGCAGGTCGGCGTCGAACACCCCTTGGCCGGAAACGGATTCGTGGCCGTCCGCGAGGAACCAGGCGCTCGCATAAAGGATCGGCAGTGGCGCGCACGGCGAGCAGCCATAGGAGGAAGGCACAGTCGACTTCGTGACCTGCGACGAGTCGAACCCCCACTCGATCCGTGAGTGAGTGGACAGCGCCGACTGGGATTCGTCGTGCGTCGTGTCGATGGAGTAGACGTAGCGGTGCGCTGCGGCGGGAAGTGCCTGGTCGAAGATCACGCCCATCGTCGTGTTGCGGTAGATCGTCTTGCCGTCCTCGGTGATCGTGGTCGGGCCGTCGCTCCACTGTCCGACATCGCCCGAGGCATCGGTGTCCATGGCGTCGATGCCGTGCAGGGTGTTGCTTTCCCGGCAGAGGAAGCAGGGGCCGTCGTAGGTCGCGGGCGCCGGGACGATCAGGCCACCGCGCCACGTGAGCGGGACCTGCTCGCCGGGCTTCGCGTGCGCGATGCGTTCTAGCTCGCCGTCGAGGAAGGCATTGGGCGTGGGCAGCATGAAGCCGTCGTAGACCAGGGTTGAGGATGCCGAGACGTAGCGCACGTCGGTGGACGGTGCGTGTCCGGGGGTCCAGGGCAGGTCGGGCAGCGCGGGATCGTTCGGACCGTCGCTGCTGAGCAGGAAGCCGTCGGACAGCATCAGGTCCTGGGCCGGGGTGTCGGTGACGTAGGTGTCGTCGAAGGTGGCCAGGGAGGAGGCCGCGATGGTGTAGGTCTGATTCGCCGGGATCTGTGCGGTCTTCGGGATCGCCGCGACGTAGCTGTACGGCGAGCCGGCCGAGGCGGGCGAGTTCTGCCGCGCCAGGACGGAGAACTGCATGACGCCGTGCTGCGCCTTCGCGGCCGCGCCGACGTAGAACTTCGTGCCGGCCAGCGCGCCGAGGTCCAGCGCGTCGAGGTTTCCGGCCACGCCGCGGATCCAGCCGACCGTGCCGACCTCGAAGACGCTCGGCCGCGGCGTGACGAACGAGACCGGCTGGGCGCCGCGCCCGTCGAGGCTCACCGTCGCTCCGGCGGCGGTGACGGTCACGTCGGTCGCGGTCAGCAGGTCGGTTTCGGTGGAGTCGCCCTTGGCGTCGGTGTCGAAGACGGCGACCGCGACGCCGTAGTGCCCGGCCGGCACCTGAATCCGGGCGTCGCCGCCGGTCATGACGCCGTCCCAGGTCGCGCGAGCCGGGTCGTCGACGTTGACGAGCATGACTTCTGCGGCGGCGGCCGGGACACCCTCGTGGTCGAGCGCCTTGATATCGAGGAGCGACATCGCGTAGTGCGGCCGGACGGCCCCCGCAGCACGCACACCGGCCTCACCGACGCGGAAATCGGCGAGCGAGGATATGTGGCCGAAGGCGTTGACCGGCACGACGGTGACCTGCCCGCCGACGATCGATGTCACCGCAGCGCCCTGATGTCCCGGCGCCGGAATGAAGTGCACTCGGCTGGCGCTTCCCGATCCGGTCACCTGCACGTGATCACCGGTCGGCAGGCTGTACAGCCGCGACGAACCGGCCGCCGCACGTGGGGTCGAGCTCGCGCTTGCCGGCTTGGCCCCGCCTGGCAGCAGCCCTATGACGAGTGGCGCGGCGGCCATGGCCGCGACGATTCCTTTGCCCCGCACCTGAAGTCTCCGCCCGCATTCTCGTAAAGTTACTTAACTTGCCTGGCAGACTGTAAGGGTTCGACGCCCGGACGTCAACGGCTGCCGCAGCCGGTAAAGGGCGCTGTCCGATACCCACGGCACCCGCCGGGACCGCAGGCGCTGAGCGGGACGTTGAACGGCTGGAGCGGTCCTGCCGTGTGATGGTCGTGACCTCTTCAACCCCCACGCGACTCGCCGCCCGGCGCACGCGCCGCCCGGTCGCCGCGGTTCTCATCGCCGCCGCCACCGTGCTCGTGCTGCTCACCGCGGCGTGCGCATCGTCGAGCACTCCCACCGCGCCGGCAGTCTCGGCAGCGGCGGCGGGCGCGCCGGTGTCGAGCGGAGGCGCGACCGCGGTCTGCGCTCACGACACCGTGGTCGCCACGTACCAGACGGCTTACGACGGCGCGCAGCCGCTGTGCCGCGGCTTCGCCGGAGACGCCGACCACGCCGGGGAAGGCCTGGCCGGAACCGAGACCACGGACCGCGTCGACACGGTGGTGCAGTGGATGCTGCTGCACGCCCGCGCGATCTACAGCTTCCAGCCGACCGCCGCCTGGCTCGCCGCCAACCCGCACCCGCGCGACGTCAACGGCTACTTCCACCGGCAGTCGAACCCGGCGCCCGGGGACACCGCGATGCGGGCTTACAAGGACTTCCTCACCCCCGCGCCCGGACACGCCGGCAACGAGCAGGACTACGCGCTGGTGTCGGTGATCGTCTCGCCGACCGCGAAGGATGAGCCGACACACGGGACCGCCGGCGGCGGGGTCTGGCTGGTCGGCTGCCTTGTCTACCACAGCGACAACCACGAGTACCTCGAGACCTGCCCGTCGTGGGTGTGGACCGTGCCGGTGGTCCCCGCGGTCAAACGGCGCCTGTAGCCACTTCTTTCATCATCGCGGTCGTGGGATCTCCTCCTGAAATTCAGCTGCCGTATACCGCGGCGGCTGGGACTGGTCACCATCGGGCACCGCCATGCGCCTAGGGTCGGCGCTCGTGGCCGAGATCTCCCGACGCTCCGCCCTGACGCTGCTCGGCGCGGGCGCGCTGGCCGCCGGTGCGACGACTGCTGTGCACGCCGCGACGTCACATCCGGCGTCACCGCGCGTGGCCGAAGGGCCAGACAATCCGGTCCGCGCGGAGAACCGGCGGGCGGGCAGCGCCGACTGGCGGATCGGGTCCGGCGGCACGGTCGGCGCGGACGACCTGGGCCGCCAGGTCAAGGGTTACGCCTCGGCCACCAGCGTCAGTCTCGGCGAGTCGATCAGCTTTCACGTATCGACCGATCCGGCGCGTTCCTTCGTCGTCGACATCTACCGGCTCGGCGACTACGGCGGGCTCGGCGCGCGCCGGATGGGCGGAAGTCCCCCGCTGCCGGGCCGCACTCAACCGGAGCCGGTCACCGACCGGGCGACCGGGATGATCAGCTGCGCGTGGGACGCGGACTGGACGATCACCGTGCCACGTACGTGGACTGCGGGAAGCTACCTGGCCGCCTTCACCGCTGAAAGCGGGCACCGCAGTTACGCGCCGTTCGTGGTGCGCGATGACGCGCGGCGCGCGGATTTCCTCGTGGTGCTGCCCTTCTCGACATATCAGGCGTACAACCAGTGGCCGCTCGACGGGAAAGTCGGCAAAAGCCTGTACTACGGCTACGGGCACGACGGGAATCCGGGCGCGGCCGGGAGCGAGGCGGGTTCCTCGCGCACCGACGTCAACGGCGCGCCCATCGCGTACGGTACGCGGGCTCGCCAGGTCAGCTTCGCCCGGCCGTACGAGAACGTCGGACTGCCGCAGCGCGCCGATCTCGACTACGAGTTCCTGCAGTGGGCCGAACGCAGCGGATACGACCTGAGCTACGCGACCAGCGTGGATCTGCACGACGGCCGCATCGATCCGTCGCAGTACTCTGCTCTGGTCTTCTCAGGGCACGATGAGTACTGGTCGCGCACGATGCGCGACAGGGTTTCCGCTGCCATCGGGTCCGGCACGCATGTCGCGTTCATCGCGGCGAACAACGTGTACTGGCACGTGCGCTTCGAGTCGGACGACCAAGGGCGCAGCAGCCACGTCATGTCCTGCTGGAAAAGCGATCCGGATCCGCAGGCCGACAGCAGCGGCCCGACCTGCCTGTGGCGCACCGTAAATCCGCACGGAGCGCAGGCGGAGCAGAGCCTCATCGGCGTTCAGTACAACGGGATCCCCAAGGCCGAGATGCCGCTGGTGGTCAGCGGCGCGGACCACTGGTTCTGGAGCGGGACCGGGGTCAAGGACGGCGAAAGCATCCCGGGCATCGTCGGCGGCGAGGCGGACGGGTTCGATGCGTCAGCGCCCAAGCCACCGGCGGCGCGGCACACGATGCTCTCGGCGTCGCACTTCATGGCGCTCGGCGGCAGCGATTGGCCGCGCATCCAGCACACCAGCCTCTACGAGACCGAGCGCGGCGCGATCGTGTTCGCCGCCGGCACGTTCAACTGGTCGCTCGGCCTCAACCGGCCCGGTTACGTCGACGCGCGCATCCAGCGCGCCACGGCGAATCTGTTCAATCGGTTGCGGCAGCGTCCGGCTTAGACCCGGCGTCAAGCCGTGTCCCGTTCAACTGGACAACCGCTCACCCGCCGCCCGCCGTCTCGCTTTCCCCAATAAAACTCCGCGATGACATCTCCGCGACGCGGCTTTCCTTCAGCGGCAAGTTTCGTTTACTGCTTTGCTTGTCCACAGACGCCCTTGTGCGCTGGGTGTCTCGCGATAGCTTTGCCGACGGCGACCGAGGGTCACGCGGGATACGCGGGCACAGGTTTTCAAACCCCGACCACCACCCTGCCGCCGCTTTAGGCCGCATACGCTTCCGCGCGGGTTGAGTAGCCGTGTCCGGTCGGGGCGCTCCACACCACTTCCCCCTCGCCCTCGCGCGCGACTTTCCAGCTTCCCGCGGTCTTGAGCCGGTGGTGTCTACGGCACAGCGAGTGCAGGTTCTGCGGCGTGGTGGCGCCACCGTGTTCGGGCCGATGGTGGTCGAACGGGATGATGTGGTCCAGATCGCAGCGCGCCGCGGGCATCGCGCAGCCGGGGAACATGCAGTGCCGGTCCCGCAGCCGCACCAGGCGCTCCACGCTCGCGGTGGGCCGGTAGGTGCGCGCGTCCGCGTGCAGCAGCGTCCCGTCGGGAGCGGTCAGCAGCCTGCGCCAGGTTGCGTCATTCCCGAATGCGATCGCTCGCGCTTGTCCGGCGGTGATCGGCCCGATGCCGCGCAGCTCCGCCGGTTCCTCGCTGCTGCCCAGCAGCGTGTCGATACCCACCGTGATCTGGATGAGCGCCGGAACCTCAGCCGTG
>Ga0070739_10007021_pt1 | contig 12150 bp, 9 predicted proteins | sample Coa_R1_7_FD_66445 | JGI IMG/M metagenome (GOLD analysis project Ga0070739, IMG submission 66445) | Surface soil microbial communities from Centralia Pennsylvania, which are recovering from an underground coalmine fire - Coalmine... | ecosystem: Environmental > Terrestrial > Soil > Unclassified ... | reverse complement strand
CGCCGGACGGCCGCCGCCTCGCCTCCGGCGGGGTGGCGGATGCCCTGGTCAAAGTCTGGGATGTGCAAGCCGGTCACGAAACCCTCAGCCTCCGCGGGCACTCCGATGCGATCACCGGGGTGGTCTTCAGCCCGGATGGCCGCTACCTCTACTCGGCGGGCACGGACCACACGGTCCGGGTCTGGGATGCAACCCCGTTGGAGGAGCGTGACCGGCCCGAGCTGCACTCGCTACACGGGCACACCGGGCCGATCAGCCGCGTGGCCTTCAGCCCTGATAACCGGCACTTGGTTTCGGGCGGCAGGGACGGGACCGTCAAGGTCTGGGACGCCCGGACGGGCCAGGAAATCTGCACCCTGACGAGTCACGCGGGTCCGATCCAGGGTCTGGCCTTCCGCCCCTACGGCCGGCAACTGGCCTTGACGAGTGAGCCTCCGGAGGCGAACGGGGAGGTGAAGCTTTGGGACATCCAGACCTGGCGGGAAATCTCCAACCCGGGCCTGAAGGGCGTCGAGGGCGATTTCGCCGGTTGCGTGGCATTTCGTCCGGACGGCCGGCGCCTGGCAGCGGACGACGACGACGGGTACGTAATCTGGGACATGGCGACCGGCATCCCGGTTCGCACCCTCCGAACGGCGAACCACTTCTTCCATACAAGTGTCGCGTACGGCCCCGATGGCCAGCTGGCATCCTCCACGGTCGAGGGGACTGTACTGATCTGGGACCTGTCGGCCCGCGCGGAGGTTGCCCCCTTCGCGGCCCTCCTGGCCTCACCGCCGGGCCTGGGCCGCCTGTTCGAGGTCTGGCGCACGACGACCAGTCTGCCGACTCATGTCCTCGCGGCCCACGAGGGCAGGGTCATGTGCGTGGCCTTCAGCCCCGACGGGGCCTGTCTGGCCTCGGCCAGTGTAGACGGGACCATCAAACTTTGGGATACCAGGACCTACCAGCTGATCAAAACGCTGCAAGGCCACCGTGGCGGCGTCCACAGCCTGGCGTTTCGGCCGGACGGCAAACGGTTTGCCTCGGCCGGCAGTGATGCGACCATCCGCATCTGGGACACGGCGACACGCCGCCCGCTGTTCACCCTCTACGGACATACCGACGCCATCTATGCGTTGGCCTTCAGCCCCGACGGCCGCTGGATCGCCTCGGGCGGCTGGGACGGGACCGTGAAGATCTGGGATGCGGAGCCAGCGGCGAAGTAGAAGAACAAACTGAGGCAAAGACCCCTGAAACAAGACAAACTGTCAAAGGAGACCACCGATGAGCAAACAACAACGCCATGCCTTCACCCTGCTTGAACTGCTGGTGGTGATCGCCATCATCGCTGTCTTGATCGGCTTGCTTTTGCCCGCCGTGCAACAAGTACGGGCGGCAGCCCAGCGCATGCAGTGCGCCAACAACCTGCGCCAGATCGGCCTGGCCATGTACAACTATGAATCGGCGCAGCAGCGTCTGCCGCCTGCCCTAAACAATTGGTGGCCTAATACTTACGTCCCGTTGCCGCCCCATGCGCTCGACTGCTGGCGCTTCCTGTTGCTGCCGTACCTGGAGCAAAACAACCTGTTCCTCGAGGTGTGGGCTCTGGAGCGGCCCGGCTCGCTCCCGCCGCCCGTGAATAACCTCGGGCTAAGGGACCCGGCCCTCATTTATGCGTTCATCTATGACAGCAGCATGCGCTACTTCGGGCCTTTTAGCACCGTGGTCCCGGTCTTCTCCTGCCCCTCGGATGGGCGGACACTGCAAACGGTCCAAAGCGAAGGGTGGTCGGTTTCCCTGTCTTCCTACCTGGGCGTCAACGGCATTGACCTGTGGGCCTGGTCCACGACCCCCACCGGACCTCAGGACTTGCGCGGCATTATGGTGCCCACCAACAAGTATCGAGGCGACTGGGGTGATCGCGACATCCCCGCTTCCATGCAAGGCACGCGGCTGCTGGCGGAAGTCACCGACGGCGCCAGCAACACGCTACTGATAGGCGAAAAGCCACCGGGCCGCAGCATGGACTACGGCTGGGCCTTCGGCTGCTTTGGCCAGGATGGCGGGGGAACCCTGGACTCGACGCTGGGGGTCAATGAGGTGAACCTGCACATCACCGGGGTGCCGGAGATTGATGACTGTCCCACCGGGCCGTATTTCTTCTCCCCCGGACGGATCGATGATCCATGCGATCAGTTTCACTACTACAGTCTTCATCCGGGCGGAGCCAACTTCCTCTTCGCCGATGGCTCGGTCCATTTCCTCAGCTACGGCATCAAGAACGACGTGATGCGAGGCATGGCCAGCATGAGCGGCGGCGAGGTCTTTGACCTGCCCTGAACGCGAGAACAAGACAATCGCCTGCTGAGCAACGGCTCGGCGCAAGGCGACAAGCTATCAACAAAAATCGGCCGGTGCGTTTCGCCGCCAAGCTGAACCCGCACCGGCCCCGCCTCGCCCCGGCGCTCGGTCTGCGCGCCGGGACAATGGCATCTTCATTGTAACGCAGACCGCCTCCCAAGAGGAGATCCCCATGTTCGCACTACTTCGACCCCGCACGAATCCTGACCCGTTCCGAGCGCCTCCCAGGCCAAGGCAGCACAAGCAGCGCTGCCGCTTGTACCTGGAACCCCTTGAGGATCGATGCTTGTTATCCGGCGATGTCATCCTTGCCTGGAATGCCACGCTGCTCAGCAGCATCGAGACCAACCGTTTGCCGGTGCTTCCGTCGACCCGCAGTCTGGCCATGCTGCAGGTGGCCATGTACGACGCCGTCGAAGGCATCCCGAACGCCCGGTATGCCTTCTACCAGGTGCCGGGACTCGATCCCCATGCAGCCCCCAAGAATGCCTCGCCCGAGGCCGCGGCCAGCGCCGCAGCTGACACGGTGTTGGACAGTCTCTACCCCGCCCAGCAGGCCACGTTCGACGCACAGTATCAGAACGAACTGGCCCAGATTGCCGACGGGACGCGAAAAGACAACGGCATCGCCTGGGGGCAAACGGTCGCCCATGCCATCCTGACCTGGCGGAGCACGGATGGCTCCAGCGCGACGGTGTCCTATACCCCCGGAACCGGCCCGGGCCAGTGGCAGCCGACCCCGCCCGCGTTTCTGCCGGCGCTAAGCCCGCAGTGGGCCACGGTGACGCCCTGGGCGATGACCAGCGACTCGCAGTTCCGCCCGCCGCCCCCGCCCGCCCTGACCAGCACCGCCTACGCCACCGCCTTCAACGAGGTCAAGAGCCTGGGCAGCATCGATAGCACTACCCGCACCGCCGACCAGACGCAGATCGCCCTGTTCTGGAAGGATGCGGCCGGCACGATCTACTCCCCCGGCCACTGGAACGAGATCGCCGAAGGGGTGGCCAGGGACCAGAACCTCGACCTCCAGGACAACGCCCGCCTGTTTGCCCTTCTAAACATCGCCACGGCCGACTGCGCGATCGTCGCCTGGGATGCAAAATACACCTACAACTTCTGGCGGCCGGTCACGGCCATCCAGTTCGCGGGGGACAACTCGATCAATCCCGCGACGGTGTCGGATCCGACCTGGACGCCGCTGATCGCGACCCCGAACTTTCCCTCGTACATGTCGGCGCATAGCACCGTCAGCAGCGCGGCCGCCACGATTCTGACTTCCCTGTTCGGCCCGAATTACGCCTTTCGCGCTGGCTCAGACGGACTACCAGGCGTCACGCGGTCGTTTTCCAGCTTCGAGGCAGCAGCGGAGGAAGCGGGCCAGAGCCGTATTTACGGGGGGATCCACTTCCAGTTCGACAACCAGGCCGGGCTGGCCTCGGGCGCTGCCCTCGGTCGGTTCGTCGTCCAGAACTTCCTGCTTCCTGTTGATGCGGGCGATGACCAGGGAGAGGACCAGCAGGGCGATTCAGCCGTCTCGATGGACGTGTTGTCAGGGCGGCAGGAAGCCAGCGCAGGTGCCCCTGCGCTAGCGGCTCCCCGGGAGGGGGCCTCAATCGCTAGCCCGCCATCGACCAGCGGCAGTATCGATCCATCGGCGCTTTCCGTTGCTCTATTGCTATCGCAACTCCCCGCGCTGCCGACAGCGGCTACCACACCGACGATGGTGTTCACGCAGACTCCGCTGTTGGCTCCGTCGCTGGCCAGCAATCTGCCGCCGCCCGTCTCGGCTGGCTCGCTGCATCCTAGTGCAACCGCGGGGGCGGCGTCCGACCAAGTCCTCGCCAACCTCGATGCCGGGCTGCCTTTTGCTCTGCTCGTGGATGAGCTGGCCTTGGCCAGCAAAAGTTCCGATGACTTGACCGTTGGAACCCCGCAGGGATAACAGTGCGGAAAAGAGGAGAGGGAATTGGAAAAAAGGCCGGTGCGACGTCGCTGCCACGCGAAAGCCGCACCGGCCCCGCCTCGCCCCGGCGCTCGGTCTGCGTGCCGAGAGAGATGGCGTTTTCATTCAATCGCAGGCCGGCTTGACCTGACGGCCGCGAGCCAGCGGGAATAACCCTTTTTTCAGCGATGGAGGAACGAACGATGAATCCCTGGTGGTCGGTCTCGTATGTCGCCCTGTGGTTGACGGTCCTCTTCCTGGGCTTTCTCCTCTTGGGCGCGTTGCGCGCCCTGGGCTTGATGCGTTGGCGGCTGGAGCAACTGGAGGCGACCACGCCCAGTCGCATGGGCCGCGGCGGCCTCAAGCCCGGGAAGAAGGCCCCGGACTTCACCCTGCCCTGTGTCGCCGGGGGTGAGGTGTCGTTGCACGACTTCGCCGGCCGGCGCGTATTCCTGGTTTTCACCATGCACGGCTGCAAGCCGTGCCATCGCATTGTGCCGGAGCTGAACAAGCTGCAACGCGGCGGCAAGGTGCAAGTGCTGGTGATTAACAACGGCGAGCCGGAGGCGACGCAAAGGTGGGCCAGCGAGGCCCACTTGTGCTTCCCGGTGCTGGTACAGCAGCAGTTCAGCGTATCCAAGCGCTACGAGATGTACGCCACGCCGTCTGCCTTCCTGATCGATGAACGCGGCGTCATTGTCTCCAAGGGCATCATCAACAACGCTCAGCACATCGACTTTGTGCTGAGTGGTGCCGGCAACGCGGCGAGGAACGGGCAAGCCGAAACGGAACCGGCAGAAGTAGGCGCGGCGTAATACCCTCGTTCCCATGCAGAGCGTGGGAACAAGGAGGTAGTCGAAATGGAACCGGCAGAAGCAGGCAGAGTGTGAGAGGTTTTCCCTTTTTCTCTTTTGCAAAGGAGATCGGTCATGTTCGAGAAGATCAGTCGAATGGCGGAGGCAGCGGCGACCAACGTCAGCGTGTCGCGACGCGGGTTCCTGGGCCGGCTGGGGCAGTCCGCCTTGGGGGTCGCCGCGGTCTTGGCCGGCATGAACGCAGTGACGGCCCAATCGGGCGGCGTCGTCTGCTGCAAGTACCACTGCCCGTCCTACAGTTATAACCCTTACAAGAAGGGGGGACCCAGCAAAGTGGTCTTTACCACCTGCCTACCCGCCGGCTCGACCTGCAACTCCTACGGATGTACGGTCAATCAGCATAACGCGTCCAGCTGCGACAAATGTTGATCGTGCGGAACCGCTCTTTCGGGTGGTGCCGGGTGCCGGCGGTCGTCCAACCGCCGGATGCCCGGTACCCATGTGATGAAAACGGCGACAGCAGAAGCAGGCATGGCGTGAGTGGTTTTCCCTTTTACTCTCTCGCAAAGGAGATCGATCATGTTCGAGAAGATCGGTCGATTGGCCGAGGCGGCGGCGAACAACGTCAGCGTGTCGCGACGAGGTTTCCTGGCCAGATTGGGGCAGTCCGCCCTGGGGGTCGTGGGCGTCATGGCCGGCTTGACCGCAACGGCGGCGTCGGCCAAAGGCGGCAGCTACGTCTGCTGCATGTGGAAGTGCAAAATCCCCACAAACTCTACGGTCAAGTCCTGCTACCCTGCAGGTACAAACTGCTATGCCCTCGCTAACCCGTGCCCTTACAGCACTGGGCAAGTGATCCAAAAGACAGTCAACTCCTGTAGCGGCTGCAAGTAAGGAGGCGGCCGTGCGTTTACCGATGGGCAGTGTCTGGTTAAAAAGGAGGCGCCCGTGAACACGTTCTGGCTCATGACACATCTGGTTCTGTGGAGCACGGCCCTTGGGCTAGGCTTTCTGCTCATCGGGGCGCTGCGGGCCTTGCGCGTCGGCGGCTGGCGGCTGGAGCAGATGGAAATCGCCCTCTCCGGCCGCCTCGGTTTGCCGCCCGGCTCCAAGGCCCCGGCTTTTGCCCTAGCCAGCATCCAAGGCGCCCGCGTCGCTCTCAAGAGCTTCGCCGGACGCCGCGTGTTGCTGGTTTTCACCAAAAGCGACAGCCATCCCTGGCAGCAACTCCTGCCGGAGTTGAACCGCCTCCAACGACGCGGCGATCTCCAAGTGTTGTTGATCGAGACCGGCGGGCCAGAACTGGCCAAGCAACTGGCCGGCGAAGGCCAAGCCGCCGTCCCGGTCCTCGTGCAAGCCCTGCGCAACCTGGCCAAACGCTACCGCGTCCCGGCCATGCCCTTCGGTTTCCTGATCGACGAGCAGGGCGTTATCCGCGCCAAGGGAATCGTCTCCAACCCCCAGCACCTCGATTTCCTCTTGGGCGAAGCGCGCAAAGAGCCAGCCGCTACCGTCCCTCAAGGGCAATCGCCGCTCGACCAATTCGTGCCCCGTTCCGATGACATCTTCGTCGTCACCTATCCGCGCTCGGGCACGACCTGGATGCAGATGATTCTGTATCAACTGACCACCGAGGGGAAGATGGACTTCCCCCACATCACCGCCGTCTGCCCCTGGTTCGAGCGCTCCCTCAAGGACGGCAAGGCCTACGACGCCCTGCCCGCCCCGCGCGTCTTCAAGAGCCACCTGAGCTACCGGAAGATCCCCAAGGGGCCGTGCAAGTACATCTACGTGGCCCGCGACGGCAAGGACGTGGCCGTCTCCTACTACCACTTCCAAAAGACCCACATGGGCTACAAGGGAACCTGGGACGAATTCTTCCAGCGCTTCCTCAAGGGCCAGGATAGCTACGGCTCCTGGTTCGGGCACGTGCGCGGTTGGTGGGAGCATCGCCACGATGCCAACGTGTTGTTCTTGTACTACGAAGAGTTGACCACCGACCTGCCCGGCTGTCTGCGGAGAATCAGCGACTTCTGCGGTCTGGAAATTAACCCGGAGCGCTGGGGCGACATCCTGGAGCGATGCTCTTTCGCCTTCATGAAACAACACGAGAGCCAGTTCGACCCTCTGACGGCGATGCTGTATGAGCAGGGCTTCCAGCCCAACAGCCATCTCCGCAAAGGCCGGAGCGGAGAAGGGAGCGAACAGCTCAGTCTCCGACAATCGCGGCGTTTCGACAAGATCTTTAGCAAGCGGCTGGGCGGCACGGGCCTCGCCTTCGCCCCTGCCGCGCCGTCCACGAAAGGAACTCTACCATGTTGCGCTTTGACAGCGCCGTCCGCAGCCGACGGCAAGCCCTGACGCTTCTCGAGTTGCTAGTGGTAATCGCCATCCTGGGCGTACTCATCGGCCTGCTGTTGCCGGCCGTGCAAAAAGTGCGGGACGCGGCCGCGCGTCTGTCCTGCACCAACAACCTCAAGGAGGCCGGCCTGGCCCTGCATCAGTTCGCCGACGCGCGCGGTGCTTTCCCGCCAGGCGCGGTGTTTGGTCCGTTTCTGGAGGCCAATATCAACACCGACGCCGTGCATGGCTGTTGGCCGTTTGTGCTGCCCTACCTGGAGCAGTCGGCCCTCTTCAACGCCTACCGCTGGGACGTTGATTTCTTCGACCTGGCCAACCAACCGACCGTGGCTGCACCGTTAAAAATCCTGCAATGCCCCTCCGCACAACCCAACCGCTTTGTGCAGATCGATCACCCGGATGGGGCGTTCAGCAACGGCGGCCAAGGCTCCTGCATCGACTACGGTCCCGTGCAAGGTGTTGGTCCAGGCCTGGCGCTATGGGGATGGATCGATGCGGTGAGCAATTATGAGGGGGCCTTCCCGATGAACCGGATGATTCGCGTCTTGGAAATAACCGACGGCGCCTCGAATACGTTGCTGGTGGCTGAGGACGCAGGCCGGCCGCAACTGTGGCGGGCGGGCCATTCCATACCCAATGAGTTCTCCTTCGGCGGCCCGTGGGCGTCCAGTGCCAATGCGGTGTTCCTCCGCGGCGCCAGCGCCGATGGCGCGCAGTTGCCCGGTCCCTGCGCCATCAACTGCACGAACGATCGGCAGCCGTACAGCTTCCACACCGGCGGGGCCAACTTCCTCTTCGCCGACGGCTCGGTGCATTTTCTGAAGGCGGCCATTGATATCCGCGTGCTGGCGGCCCTGGCGACGCGCGCCGGCGGAGAAGTCCTCAGTAGCGGCATTGATTGAGCCTCCCGCGGCGGCCCTTTCGAATCCCCGTGGATTGGACCTGGCCCCGGCGCTCGGTCTGCGCGCCGGAGGACGGCGACTTGCCGCAGAACGCATCCATAAAGGAGGGAGATACTATGTGGTTGACAACACTGTTTTCTTCGCGGGCACACATATTTGGCGGTTGTTGGAATGGGCGAAAACTCCGCAGGCCCGGTAGGATCAAATGCTCGTTCATTCCGCGCCCTCCGCAGGCAATCGCTGGACCGCTGGCCTTCACGACGGATGGAAAGACGCTGGCCATCAAACGATAAACAGGTCAAACTGCGATATTACCCATGCCGACCGGGGCATTGACGAAGAACGCGCCGGATGCTAAAATTACGTATTATTAAGGATTGGCGATGGGGTTCGCCATTAACCGCGGTCATCCAATTTAGCTGGTGATCGCTGATGACTCCTACCTTGAAACCTCTCCTTTGGGTAGGGGTGGGATGTTAAATCACCAGGCCCCACCGGGAGAACAACATTACCGGTGAGGCCTTTTCCTTGCGCACTCCACCGAGTGTCTCGCAGGAACGTCATCACGAGAACCCGAGACTCGGACGCGGATGGCTCTTCGGCGCTGCCATATTCCCGTTCGATGTTCCGTATTACTTTGAGATCGAGATGCTACCCACCCCGCTTAGAACGATGATGGACTCATCCGACAGGGATTCCGTGCGCGATCTGAACGGAAATCACGGAGCGAAAAATTCTATGAAACTCTCATCCTTCCCGGCCATCCTGCTGGCGCTGGTTTCCCTCTCCCTCCCTGCTTGCGACATGGACAAGGAGAAGCCCCACGAGGAGCACCACAAGATCGTGGTCACCAGCCCGATGGCAAAGGACGTCATCGTCACCCAGCAATATGTCTGCCAGATTCACTCGCAGCGCCACATAAATGTCCGTGCCTTGGTGGATGGGTATCTCGACAAGATCTTGGTCAAGGAGGGTCAGCGGGTGAACAAGGGCGATTCGATGTTCCAGATCTTGCCAGTTCTTTACAAGGCAAAGTTCGAGGCCGCCAAGGCCGAGTACAATCGCGCGGAACTGGAGTACGAATACACGAAGAAGCTGGGTGAGAAGAATGCGGTCTCTCAGAACGAAGTGGCCCTGTACTGGGCCAAGGCCCTGGCGAAGAAGGCGGAAATGCAAAAAGCCGAGGCCGAATACAATTTTACCGACATCAAAGCACCTTTCGACGGCATCGTCGATATCCTGCACGATCGGGAAGGCAGCCTGATCAAGGAGAGGGACATCCTCACTACCTTGTCCGATAACAGCGTGATGTGGGTTTATTTCAACGTGCCCGAGGCCAACTACCTGGAATACATGGCCCACGTGAGTGAGGATAAGAAGATTCCGCTAATCGAACTTAAGCTGGCGAACCAAAGCAAGTTCCAGTATGCCGCTACGAACCTCACCATCGAGGCCCAATTCAACAATCAGACCGGGACCATTCCCTTCCGCGCGGATTTTGAGAACCCGCACGGCCTGCTGCGGCACGGTCAGACCGGCACCGTGATTATCTATCAGACGTTGAAAGACGCCGTCGTCATCCCTCAGCGGGCGGTTTTCGAGACGCTCGATAAGCAGTATGTTTACGTTCTCGACAAAGAGAACGTGGTGCATCGGCGCCTGATTAGCATCCCGAAATTAGAGCTGGCGGAGGAGGACATCTTCGTCATCAAGAGCGGACTTGATGTGAACGACAAGTTCGTTCTAGAGGGGATCCGGCAGGTCCACGATGGCGAGAAGGTGGAAGAATTCGAGTTCCGTAAGCCGGAAGATGCCCTGGCGCACCAAAAATACCACGCAGAATAGCAACCACTTACCTCGTTGCCACGCTCCGCGTGGGAACGCCTGTTAGCGACGCTTTGCGTCGCGGCCCGCTTGCTGAGAGAAGACGGGACGCAGAGCGTCCCGGCGTGCGTTCCCACGCGGAGCATGGGAACGAGAGGAGTCCCATACGGAAGCCCAATAGGATTATCTCAGAGCTATGTTCACGAAAATCCTCTATAGGCCGGCCTTGGCGATCGTCATCTCCATCATCCTCTTGTTCATGGGAGTGCTGGGGATCAAGACCCTTCCTATCGCCCAGTTCCCCGACGTCGCGCCGCCGACCGTGATGGTCGCCATTTCTTATCCGGGCGCCAGCGCCAATGTCCTGGTCGATTCCGTTCTGGTTCCGTTGGAACAATCCATCAATGGCGTGCAGAACATGCGTTACATGACCTCCTCCGCCACCAGTGCGGGCGAGGCAGCGATCGTGATCTACTTCGAGCCGGGCACGGACCCCAACATCAATGTTGTGAACGTGCAAAATCGGGTCAACCCCGTGCTGTTCCAACTCCCGCCCCTGGTGGTGCGGGAGGGGATCATCGTCAGCCAGGTCGTGCCGAGCATGCTGATGTACGTGAACATTTACAGTACGGATCCCAACGCCGACCAGAAAGAACTTTTTAACTTTGCCAGCGTCTACGTCATGCCCCGGCTCAAACGGATCCGTGGTATGGGTCTGCCCCGGAACCTCGGCAACCGCATCTTCGCCATGCGGGTCTGGGTGAATCCCGACCGCATGCGTGCCTACAACGTAGGCATCGAAGATGTCATGAAAGCCCTGTCCGAACAGAGCATGATTGGTTCGCCCGGACGACTCGGCCAAGCCACGGGGAAAACGTCGCAATCCAAAGAGTACGTCCTGACCTACATCGGGCGCTACAACAAGCCGGAGCAGTATGCCAACATCATTCTCCGGGCCAACCCTAAGGGCGAGATCCTGCGGCTGAAGGATGTTGCCGAGGTCGAATTGGGCCCCCAGTTCTTCGATATTTACTCCGATATCAACAAGTATCCCGCGGCATCCATCGTTCTCAAGCAGGCTCCCGGCTCCAACGCCGCCGAGGTCATCGACCGTATCAAGGAGGAACTCAAAGCAATCGAGAAGGAATCCTTCCCTCCCGGGATGCACTACGAACTGGCTTACGACGTTTCCAGCTTTCTGGAGGCCTCCATCGAGAAGGTGCTGCACACCCTTCTGGAGGCGTTTATTTTGGTGTCGCTCGTGGTCTACATGTTCCTGGGAGACTTACGCTCCACGCTGATCCCGACTCTCGCGGTTCCGGTGTCCCTGGTCGGGACCTTCTTTGTCTTGCAGTTGATGGGTCTCTCGATCAACCTGATCACGCTGTTCGCGATGGTTCTCGCCATTGGTGTCGTGGTGGATGACGCCATCGTGGTGGTCGAGGCGGTACACGCCAAGATGGCCGAGAAACACTTATCGCCCTACCGGGCGACAATGGAAGTGCTGCACGAGATCAGCGGCGCGATCATCGCCATCACCCTGGTGATGACGGCCGTCTTCATTCCGGTGACCTTCATGACCGGGCCGGTTGGCACCTTCTATCGCCAGTTCGGCATCACCATGGCCACGTCCATCGTTCTCTCCGGCGTGGTGGCCCTGACGCTGACGCCGGTTCTCTGTGCGATGATTCTCAAGCCCCATACGAGCCACGTGAAAAGGCGTGGGCCGCTGGGTTTGCTGCTGCATTTTTTTGACCGTGGCGTCGAGAAGGTCACGGGCGGTTATGCGGCGGTCCTGCGCCGGATCGTAACGCTGCGCGCGCCGACTTTGCTCGTCATCCTGGGCTTTGGCGCCGGCATTTTCCATGTGAACACGCAGCTTCCGTCCGGCTTTATTCCGGGCGAGGATCAGGGCATTATCTATGGGATCATCCAGACGCCTCCTGGCTCGACGCTGGAGTAC
>Ga0070739_10007020_pt1 | contig 12150 bp, 13 predicted proteins | sample Coa_R1_7_FD_66445 | JGI IMG/M metagenome (GOLD analysis project Ga0070739, IMG submission 66445) | Surface soil microbial communities from Centralia Pennsylvania, which are recovering from an underground coalmine fire - Coalmine... | ecosystem: Environmental > Terrestrial > Soil > Unclassified ... | reverse complement strand
GGCCTTGTTCGCGATTTGACCGGCCTGGTGCCGCGCGGCGTCATCTTCGATCGCGACGGCACGATAGTCGCGGACGTTCCCTATAACGGCGACCCAGATGCGGTGGTGCCGGTAGAAGGCGTTCGCGAAGCGCTGGATCGCTTGCGGGCGGCACGCCTGCCTATCGCGGTCGTGTCGAATCAGAGCGGAATCGGGCGCGGCATCATTACCGTCGAGCAGCTCGAGGCGGTGAACCGGCGGATCGACGCGCTGCTCGGGCCCTTCGACGCGTGGCTGTATTGCCCGCACGTTCCGGAAGCAGCCTGCGAGTGCCGCAAACCCAAACCGAAACTCATTTTGGACGCGGCTCGCGCGATAGGCGCGGAGCCTTCATGCTGCGTCGTCATCGGCGACAAAGCGAGCGACGCCGAAGCTGCGGCGAACGCGGGCGCGCACAGCATCCTCGTAGATGCGTCGCACTCCGTCCTCGACGCGATTAACGCTGTGCTGCGCTGCCTTCCCAGTAGTTGACGTCGGGATCGGCGGCGAGCGCTCCCGCGGCGCGTTTCACGCGCGGAATGTGCACCATGCCGCGGATCTTTTGCCACGTGGAAGTCACTTTTACGACGTAGTGCTGCGTTTCGGCGTACGGCGGGATGCCGCCGAACTCTTCCACTGCCTTCGGACCTGCGTTGTACGCGGCGAACGCGAGGGCGTAGCGATCCGGTTTGTGGCGGAAACGCGCGAGCAATCCGTTAAGATAACGCGCCGCGCCTTGCAGATTTTGATACGGGTCGCGCGGGTCGACGTGCATGCGTGCCGCGGTGCCCGGCATCAATTGCCCTAAACCGATCGCGCCCGCCCACGAACGCGCGCGCGTGCGCCACGCGGATTCCACCGTAACGAGCGCTACGAGAATGTTCGCGTCGATCTTCCAGCGGTTCGCGTTGATGAGCAAATGCTTTGCCAGCGAGCGGCTTTGCCAAGCGGGCATCTGCGGATTGATCTTGCGCAGAACGTGCGCATACGCGCCGACCGCAGCCGGATTCGACGCCGTTTGCAACGAGGCCGCGGCGCACGCGGGCAACGCGCTGTTCGCGAAAATAGCCAGAAACAGTCCCACAAGAAGCGGGGCGATTAAACGGCGCATCGGGCAGCAGCATACGCGTTCGCCTGAAGGAGCCCTTGTGGAAAACCTCGGAACCCAGCCGCCATGAGCCGTTATTCCGGCATGAGCCCTCGTGCCAAGCGCGCGTGGGGCATCGGCCTTATCCTATTCTTTATACTTCTGTGCGGGATGATCGGTTTTTCGGAATGGTGGGCCTACCACGTCAACGTGCCGTACTACGAACGCGCGCGCGGCGAGGGAGGCGCGCATTAAGCTTTCCGGCACCGGCAAGTTGCTGCGCATTTTCGTCGGCGAGAGCGATCGCCACGGTGCGCAACCGCTCTATACCGCGATCGTCGAAGCCGCGCGCAAGAGCGGGCTTTCCGGAGCGACGGTATTCAAAGGCATCGAAGGTTTCGGCGGCCATTCGGTCGTGCACGCGGCGCGCGTGTTCGATCTCTCTACGGATTTGCCGATCCTGATCGAAATCGTGGATACGGAGGAGCGCATTCGCGAGTTCATTCCGCAGATCGACTCCCTCGTCAAAGAGGGGCTCGTGACGCTCGAAACGGTGGAGATCATCCAGTACAAAAGCGGCTCGCCGAACGGCCGCGCGTGATCGGCTGGCAGTCGCTGCTCGCCGTGCTGCTCGGAGGCGGCGTCGGATCGGCAGCGCGGTATTTGGTCACCTTCGCGATCACGCAGCGGCTCGGGCCCGGGTTTCCATGGGCGACGCTCACGATCAACGTCACCGGAAGTTTGATAATCGGTGCGGTCGCCGAGGTGACGCAAACGCGAGCGTTCGACGGATCGCAGCTCGTTCGGCTGTTTTTGATGACCGGCGTACTCGGCGGATACACGACGTTTTCAACGTTTTCGCTCGAGGCGCTGACGTTGCTCCGGGAAGGGAACCAGGCTGCGGCGGTCGCGTATGGATTGGGCAGCGTCGTTTTGGGTGTTGCTGCAGCGCTCGCGGGCGCGGCGGTCGTGCGTGCCTTTTCGACGGCATAACATAAAAGGAAAACGACGCCTGCGCACTAATCGCGCCATTCAATTCCGGAGGAACAAATGTCGCGACGTGTTGCCATTGCCGCTTTCTTCGTTGCCGCGCTTTTAGGTGCCGCCCCCGCGGTCGCGCAGGTTCAAACTGCCCAGCCGACCGCGAGTCCGCCTGCGCAAAAGCCCGCAACATTGAAGAGCGTGCCGCCGCCCAAACCCGGCAAGCCGACTCCAACGCCGAGTGCCACGCCGACGCCCGGACCCCCGTGGTCGAATTTGAAATGGCGCGAAATCGGCCCCGCGCTGCCGGGCGGGCGCGTTGCGGCGGTTGCCGGCTCCGACAGCAATCCAAACCTGTATTACATCGGATCGGCGGGCGGAGGCGTCTGGAAATCGAGCGACGGCGCCGAGACGTGGCAGCCGGTGTTCGAGCACGAAAAGGTCGCGGCCATCGGCGCGGTTGCCATCGATCCGAACAACAACGACGTCGTGTGGGTCGGCACCGGTGAGAGCAATCCGCGAAACGACGTCAGCTACGGCGACGGCGTCTATAAGACCGCGGACGGCGGAAAATCCTTCCAAAACGTCGGCTTGCAAGGCACGCGCCACATTTCGCGCATCGTCGTCGATCCGCGTAATTCGAATCACGTCGTCGTCGGTGCGCTCGGCGACGTTTTCGGACCGAGCCGCGACCGCGGTGTTTACGTCACGTGGGACGGCGGCAAGTCGTGGTCCCAAACGCTCTTCGTCAGCGATCAGAGCGGCGCGTCCGACATCGCGATGGATCCGCACGATTCGAACGTCGTGTATGCCGGCATCTGGCATTTCAAGCGCGAACCGTGGACCTTTACCAGCGGCGGTCCGGACGACGGTCTCTACAAATCGACGGACGGCGGGCGCACGTGGACCAAACTCAGCGGGCATGGTTTGCCCTCGGGAATTACCGGGCGCATCGGTTTAGCCGTCGCGCCGAGCGATGGTAAACGCGTGTACGCGCTCATCGAATCGAACCAAGGCATTCTGTGGCGTTCGGACGACGGCGGCGCGAATTGGACGATGGTGTCCAACGACACGCTGGTCGATCAGCGTCCGTTCTATTTCACGCACATCGCGGTCGATCCCAAGGATCCGAACAAAGTGTACGCCGTCTCGGAGATGCTCGCCGTCTCCACCGACGGGGGCAAAAAATTCAGAGCCATTGCAGAGGCGGCGGTCCACGTCGATTACCACGCGATCTGGATCGCGGGAAACGATCCGGACCGCATCATCGTCGGCGAGGACGGCGGCATCGCGCGCACCGTGGACGGCGGCGACCACTGGTTTTTCGGCCGGAACATCCCGATCGGACAGGTCTATCACATCGCGTCATCCACGGAAAATCCGTACTGGGTTTGCGGCGGCTGGCAGGACAACAGCGGCTGGTGCGGGCCGAACAACTCGCTCGATCCGTCGGGTTTGCTGAACAAGTACTGGGTGCAGGCTACCGGCGGAGACGGCGAGTGGGTCGTTCCCGATCCCATCGATCCGAATTGGCTGTGGGCGGATTCCGAAAACGGCGTCGTCACGGTTTACAACAAGAAGACGCGCGACGGCATCTTCGCGATGCCGTACATCGAGCGCTCGCTCGGAAACTACAACCTTTCCGTTGCGAAGTACCGCTTCAACTGGGACTCGCCGATAGCGTTCGCGCCTTGGAACGGGCACATCGCGTGGGTCGGCGCAAACGTGATTTTTCAGACGACCGATCGCGGCATTCATTGGACGGTGATCAGCCCCGATCTGACGCTGAATTTGAAATCCCATCAGCAGCCTTCAGGCGGTCCGCTCGTGCACGACGTCTCGGGTGCGGAGTATTCGGACACGATTTTGTACATCGAGGGTTCGACGCTGCGCAAGGGCGAGATTTGGGTGGGCACGGACGACGGCTTGGTGCAGCTCACGCTTGACGGCGGAAAACATTGGAAAAACGTGACGCCGCCCGGCGTGCCGCCGTACGGCCGCGTCGAATGCGTGGCGCCGTCGACGATTTCCGACGGTACCGCCTATGCGAACATCGACCGCCATCGTTCCGGTGATTTCAAGCCGTATCTGTTCGTGACGCACGACTTCGGCAAGCACTGGGCTTCGATCGTCAACAACCTTCCGCAGAACCAGTACGTGCGCACGGTTCGGCAAGACATTCACGACCCGCGCGTGCTGTTTGCGGGCACCGAAGCGGGCGTGTGGATTTCGTTCGACGGCGGCGGCAACTGGCACGATTTCCGGAACGGCATGCCGACGGTGTCGGTTCGAGAAATCCGCTTCCAGCCGCAGTGGGACGACCTGCTCATGGCCACGCACGGCCGCTCGCTCTATGTCATGGACGACGTGCGTGCCCTTCGCATGCTGCCCGGCGGCGGCGGACGCGCGTTCGTTCTGGCTCCGCGCACCTCGTACGAATATAATTTGCACTCGGACGACGAAGGCACGTACACCGATTACAGCGGGCAGAATCCGCCGTACGGCGCGATCGTCACGTACTACCTGACGCAAGAAATCAAGCCGGCTCCCGAAATTCAAGTTCTCGATGCGCGCCGGCACGTGATTCGCACGGTCAAGGGCACGCACAAAATCAACGGCAAAGAGCAGCCGTGGGCGAGTAACAAAATCGGCATCAACCGGTACGTCTGGGACTTTCAGGTCGACGGCCCGGTGAAATGGTACGGCGCCGCAAAAGAATCGTATCAAGGCCCCAACGAGGGTCCGCAGGTTCCGCCCGGCCGGTACTACATACGCATGGCAGTGGCGGGGCGCACGTATTTGCTGCCGTTCACGGTAAAGGCCGATCCCGATACGCACTTCACGCAGGCGCAGCTCGAAGAGTCGTACGCGTTCGCAATGAAATACCTGCGGCAGTTCTCCGTGATCGACACGATGCTGAACGCGCTGGACTCCGTCAAAAAACAGCTCGACGCTGCAAAGACGCATGCGAAGACGAAGAACGATGCCGCGCTGCAGAAGCAAATCGATGCGGCGCTCGCGTCTCGCGAGGCTATCTTCCACGTGCTCACCGCCGACTTCCACAACGACGAAGATTCCATTCAACGGCCCGGCGCGCTGCGTGAAGAGTACCAAGGCTTGGGGTTCTTCGGAGCCGGCATCGTGACGCCCGCGGTGCGTAATTACGGTTCGCGCGTAGAAGCCGCATATCGCGCCGCTGCGGAGCAATACAATGCGTACGTGCGTTCGCTGAGCGGAGTCGACGCCGCGCTCAAAGCTGCGGGCGTCGCCCCGCCTTCCGCATCCGAGGTTCGGCCGTGATGCTCGCGGTTTTCGTTCTTGCGGCGGCGCTGGAAACGCCGTACGCGCACCTGAAATGGCGCTCGGTCGGGCCCGCGGTCGCGGGTGGTCGCGTCCCGGCAGTCGCGGGTACCGAAAGCGATCCAAACCTGTATTACATCGGGGCGGCAGGCGGCGGCGTTTGGAAAACGGTGAACGGCGGCGCGACCTGGACCGCGGTGTTCGAAAAGCAGCCGGTGTCCGCGATCGGCGCGGTTACGATAGATCCGGGCAATGAGAACGTGGTTTGGGTCGGAACCGGCGAAGCGAACCCGCGCAACGACGTGAGCTACGGCGACGGCGTGTATAAATCCGTCGACGGCGGCAAAACGTGGAGCAATTTGGGCTTGCGCGACGTCTGGAGCATCTCGCGCATTCTCGTGGATCCGAAAAACACGAACCACGTCATCGTGGGAGCTTTCGGCGATCCGTTCAAAGACAGCACGGCGCGCGGCGTCTACGTCACCGACGACGGCGGCAAATCGTGGAGCAAAACCTTGTACGTCGGCCCGCAGACGGGCGCCGCTGAACTCGCGATGGATCCGAACGATTCGGCGATTATTTACGCGAGCATGTGGCAGTTCAGGCGCCTGCCGTGGACGTTTCATTCGGGCGGCCCGGACGACGGCATTTGGCGTTCGAGCGACGGCGGCAAAACGTGGACGCGTCTGAGGGGGCACGGGCTTCCGGAGGGAATCATGGGACGCAGCGCGGTCGCGATCGCTCCGAGCGATTCCAAACGCGTCTACGCGCTGATCGAAGCCAAAGGCGGCATCGTGTGGCGCAGCGACGACGCCGGCGCGAACTGGAAGATGGTTTCGGCCGACACGATTGCGGATCAGCGTCCGTTCTACTTCACGCACATCAGCGTCGATCCGAAGGACAAAAATAAAGTCTACGGCATCTCCAACGATTTGGCGCTGAGCACCGACGGCGGCGTGAAATGGAAAGCGATCGCGCAGCCCGTCCACGTCGACTATCACGCGATGTGGATCGCGCGCAACGATTCGAACCGCATGATCGTCGGCGAAGACGGCGGATACGCCATTACGCTGGACGGTGGAAAGAACTGGGCGTTCTCGCGCAACGTGCCGATCGGTGAAGTGTATCACGTCGGCGTTTCGGTGCACGAGAATCCGTATTGGGTTTGCGCGCCGCTGCAGGACAACAACGGCTTTTGCGGTCCGGAAAACTCGAAGAACCCCGAGGGCATCCTCAACGCGCACTGGCAGAACGTCATCGGCGGCGACGGCATGTGGGCCGTACCCGATCCCACCAATCCGAGGCACGTCATGGCTACGCTGCAGACGCTGCGCCTAGCCGATTACGACAAAGTGACGCAGACCTCGCGATTCGTCGTCCCGTATTTCGATTTTTCGCGGAACGGATTCGATCTCTACAACAGCAAGTATCGCTTCAATTGGGATTCACCGGTCGCGTTCGCGCCTTGGAACGGCCATATCCTGTGGGCTGGAGGGAACGTCGTCTTCCAATCGATGGATCGCGGCGTGCACTGGACCGTCATCAGCCCGGACCTCACGCTCGATCTCAAGTCGCACCAGCAGCCTTCCGGCGGACCGATTGCGCTCGACGTTTCCAGCGCGGAAAACTCCGATACGCTGCTCGACATCGAGGGATCGCCGGTACGGCGCGGCGTTATCTGGACCGGCGCCGACGACGGGGTGATCTCCGTCACGCGCGACGGCGGACGGCATTGGAGCAAGTACACCGTCCCGGGCGTTCCGCCGTACGGGCGCGTTGAAACCGTTTCGCCCTCGCCGTTCGATGCTGCGACGGCATACATCGCGATCGACCGCCACCGCAGCGGCGATTACGCGCCGTACCTGTTCGTCACGCACGATTACGGCCGCACGTGGAAGAAGCTCGTGGACGGGCTTCCCGCCGAACAGTACGTGCGAACCGTTCGCGCAGACGACCGCAATCGCGAATTGCTCTTCGCCGGAACCGAGAACGGGATGTGGATATCGTTCGACGGCGGCGCGCAATGGCGCGATTTCAAGATCAACCTGCCCACGGTTTCGGTTCGCGACATTCGCGAGCAGCCGGAATTCAACGATCTCGCCATCGCGACCCACGGCCGCGATCTCTGGATTCTCGACGAGCTTTCCCCCATTCAGCAGCTGGCGCAAGCGCAAACGGCCGGCGCGATGCTCTTCAAGCCGCGCGTCGCGTACGAGTACACGTATCATGCGGACGACGAAGGCGCGTACACCGATTTCACGGGAGAGAATCCGCCTAACGGCGCGATCGTCGATTTTTACCAGCGCGTGCCCCAAGCGCTCGCGCCGGACATGGAAATTCTGGACGCCAGCGGCAACGTGATTCGTCACATCAAGGCCGAAAAGAGGCCCGCCACGCCCGAACCCTATAACGAATACGCCGGCCCAACCGCGGGCGGAGGCGTGCCGAACGAAGGCGGCATCAATCGCGTCGTGTGGAATTTTCACGAAGACGGACCGCCGCTGTGCAACTCTTGCGCAAAGGAGTTTCAGGGGTCGAAAACCGGGCCGATGGTGGTTCCCGGACGCTACGGGGCGCGGATTCGCTTGAACGGGCGCACGTTCACGCAGTGGTTCGAGGTCAAGCCCGACCCGCAAAACACGTACACGCATGCCGAGCTCGTCGCCGCATACGACTTCGCGAAGAAATACGACGTCGTCAGCGGCAAGATCAACGTCGTGCTGGACGACCTGAGCGATCAGGGCAAGTCGCTTGCGTCCGCGAAACAGGCGTTGCTCAAGAGCGGAAATTCCGTGCTGGCGGCGCGCGTCGACGCGGCGATGAGCGCGCGCGACGCGCTCTTCCACACGTTTACCGCCAATTACCAAAACGGCGAAGACTCGATTCAATGGCCCGGGGAGCTGCGCGAAGATCTGCCGCGCGCCGGATTCGGCGGAGCCACGCCGCCTACGCCGGCGCTGCTGCAATACGCCGCGCGCTTCGACGTCGAGTATCGTGCCGCCATGACGAAATACAACGCGTACGTGCGCGACGTGCTGCAGCCGCTTTCCGCCGGCTTGAAAGCCGCGGGCGCGGGCACGATCAAAGGCGCGAACGAGGTTCCGTTATAGCCCGGAGAACAAACGCTTGAGAAACGCTTCGTGCTTAAAAGAACCGCCGTTTCCGAAGCGCACGGCAACGAGGCTCTCTGAAGGCACGACGTACATCGCCTGCCCTCCGGACCCGCTCGCGTAGAAAAGGTCCGCGGGAAGACGCGGCGGCGCGAGCCACCAGCACAACCCGTAGCGCGGGTTCGCGGCCGTGCCTTTGAAGCATTCCGCGAACTTCGCTGCGTTGCGCGCGACGTAGTCTCCGTATGCGCACCAGTCGCGGGCAGTGAGAAAGGCGCCGGTCGGGAGCGGTTGCGTTCCGTCTTTCAGCTTTCGCCATGACGTGACCGTAACGCCGGCCGGCTGCAGAATTCGTTCGCGCAAAAATTCGTGCGGCGTGAGTCCCAGCGCCGCGAGCCGCAGCGAGAAGACCGCGCCGAAAATTTGCAGCGGAATTCCGCCGTAGGTGAACGTGCTGCCGGGCGCAGCGCGCTCTTCCGAAGCGAGCGCCTTTTCGTACGTCGGAACCGCCGAACCCAGGCCGCCGAACGGAACGCCCGCGGTCAGCGTGAGCAGTTCCCGGATGGTCGCGCCGCGCCAAACCGGCTCGTCCAGCAAAAGCAAGCGTTCTTGCGCGGCCGCGATTGCGGCAGTGCCCCAAAAGCTCTTCGTGCCGCTGTACAACGCGTGCGCGTCGCCGGCGCCGAAGCCTCCGTCGTAACGTTCGAAAAGCGTTTGCGCGCCGCGGCGGACGAGAAGCGCCTGCGGCTTGTGACGCTGATGATACTCCGCTGCCGCCTCGATGTTCATGGGTATACTATCGCCGATGCGCTGGGTGCTGTGGTGGTTCGCCATTTTAGCGGCTTACGTCATCGAATTTGTAACGCAAACGGCAAGCGAGGTCGTTGCCGGAATCATCGTCGCGTTCCTCTGTACGCTGATCGTTGCGGCCGCGCTGCAGCACGGCCGTCCCGATGCGCGCGCTTATTGGGCATGGCTTGCGCACCTGCGCCGCGTCCCTGCCGCGATGCTGAGAGATGCGCTCGTGGTAAGCGCGCGAATCGTGTGGGCGTTGCGCAGCGGCGAGCAGCTCGTCGGGATGATGACGCGCATACCGTACGATCCCGGCAATCGCGCGGATCCCTTCGAGGCGGGGCGCGAAGCCCTGGTGATTTTCGGGACGTGCGCGGCGCCGAACACTATCGTCGCCGATGTTGACACGCGCGGAAGTTTGGTCGTGCATCAGCTGGTTGCGCGTGAAAAGCGGGTGCAATCCGCGCGATGGCCGCTGTGAGCCCCGGCACCTTCAACGGGATGCTCTTCGGCGCGGAGCTGCTGTTCCTGCCGCTGGCCGCGGCGTTGTGGATCGTTTTGCGCGGCGATTCCGTGCGGCGGCTAATCGGCTTGCAACTCGCGGGCATGCTCGTGGCTACGCAGCTCGTGCTGCTCTCGATTGTGTTCGCGACCGAGGAGTTCGCCGACGTCGGCGTCACGCTGGCGCTGCTTTCCATCGGCGCAACGCTGGCGTACGCGCACTTTCTGGAGCGTTGGCTGTAATGGCACGACAGATTGCAACGCTCGTACTCTTGTTCGCCGCGATGCTGTTCGCGCTGCTTTCAGCCCTTGGGATTCTTCGCAGCAAGAACAATCTTGCGGCGCTGCACTGCCTGGGCGTCACGAGCGTCACGTTGCCGCTCCTCACGATGGTAGCCGTGCTCGTCGACGTGGGCGCCGGGGTGTCCGCGGTGAAGACCGTCAGCTTCGTAGTAATCTTGCTGCTTGGCGGACCGATCAGCGCGCACGCCATTGCGGTAGCCGAACACCGCCGGACGCCGCACGGATGAGCCTTCTGCAGATCGTGCTGTATCTGTTGGTCGCGGTGTTCGGGGCCGCGGTCGTTTTCAGCAAACGTCCGGTGAACCAGCTCTTCGTCTACACGACGTTCGGGATGCTCCTGGCGCTCTTGTTCTTCGTTTTGCATGCGCCGGACGTCGCGCTCTCGGAAATCGCCGTCGGCACGCTGGCGGTTCCCATTATGGTTCTCGTTACGCTGATGAAAACGAGCCGCAAAACGTGAGCCCGCGCATCCGCACCGTCGTATATCTGTTCAGTGCCGTGCTGACATTCGGCGTTCTGATGTACGCATCCGGCGGTTTGCCGCCGTTCGGCGCGTTCTCGGGGCCGTACACCGATTTCGTATTGCAAATCGGCACGCTGGAACGCAGCGTGTACAACATTCCTACGGCGGTGAATTTCGACTTTCGCGGATTCGATACGCTCGGCGAGGAATTCATCTTCTTTACCTCGGTCGCGGGCGTACTGTTCTTGTTCAGCGCCGTGAAAGCGGAGACGCAGCAGCACGCCGAACCGATGGAAAGCGAGCGCGCGCGAGGTCAGAGCGGCGCGATACGCTGGTTTCCCATCGGGTTGACCGCGTTCATTGCTGCGCTGGGGATGGATTTGGCGGCGCACGGACAGCTCACGCCCGGCGGAGGTTTCCAAGGCGGCGCCGTCTTCGGCGGCGGTTTGGCGTGCATCTATCTCGCGCTCGGATTGCCCGCGTTCGTGCACGCCGTCAAGAAAGAGACGATGGATTTCCTGGAGGCGCTCGGCGCCTTTTCGTTCGGCGCCCTCGGCATGGCGGCGCTATTCATCGCCGGAGCGTTTCTGCAAAACATCATGCCGCTCGGGCAGACGGGCGCCACCGTTTCGGGAGGCACGATCTACTTCTTGAGCTGCGCCGTATTCGTGGAAATCGCGTGCGGCTTCGCGGTGCTCATGCTCGTCTTCCTGAAACAGACGCAGCAAACGGAGGAGGATGAGGGATGAGCGGCTGGACGCTCTATTTCCCGTATGCCGTCGCCTTTTGGCTTTTCGTGATCGGCTGCTTCGGCATCACGCAAAGCCGGAATCTGATCCACACGGTGCTGTGCCTGACCGTCGTGCAGTCGTCGACGTACATGCTGCTGCTCTCGGTTGATTTTCACGCCAAAGCGGGCGCGCCGATTTTCGGCTCGACCAACCCGCCCGGCAGCGCATCGGTCGATCCGATCCTGCACGCGCTCACGCTGACCGACATCGTCGTCGGCGCGACAGTGACGGCGCTGATGCTCGCGCTGACGATTCAAATCCATCGCCGGCGCGGCACGATCGATCCGCAGCGCTTGCGGCCGATGAGCGAATGAACGCGGCCACCGCGAGCATCCTGGCTCCGCTGTGTTTGGCGGTGCCCCTGATGGGAGCGGCGCTGCTGGCGCCGTTCGGCAAACACTTGCCGCGCGGGCTGAGTTCGACGGTTGCGGCCTGTGTATCGGTCGCCGTTTTCGGCATGGCCGTTGCCCTGGCGCTGTACACGTATCACACCGGTATGGTCGTGCATTGGATGGGCGGATGGCTTCCGAAGCACGCGCTCGCCATCGGCATCAGTTTCTCGATAGATCCGATGGGCGCGGGGCTTGCGGCATTCATCGCGCTGCTCGTTTTTGCCGCCGTGCTTTACACTTGGATCGCCTTCGATTTCGTGGGGACGCTGTTTCACTCGCTGCTGCTGGCTTTTTTGGGCGCGATGTGCGGCTACGCGCTTACCGGCGACATTTTCAACATGTTCGTGTGGTTCGAACTGATGACGGCTGCAGCGATAGCGCTGACCGCTCACAAGATCGAGGAGGCGGAATC
>Ga0070739_10007018_pt1 | contig 12151 bp, 10 predicted proteins | sample Coa_R1_7_FD_66445 | JGI IMG/M metagenome (GOLD analysis project Ga0070739, IMG submission 66445) | Surface soil microbial communities from Centralia Pennsylvania, which are recovering from an underground coalmine fire - Coalmine... | ecosystem: Environmental > Terrestrial > Soil > Unclassified ... | reverse complement strand
TCGGCGATCATCTCCTGGTGGATAAGCTCGCCTATGCGCCACCCGGGCCGCTGACCAAGTACCTGCTGCCCTACGAGGAACCCAAACGCGGCGACATCATCGTGTTCCGGTATCCGATCGATATTTCGCAGAATTATGTAAAGCGGGTGATGGGCGTCCCCGGCGACCGCATCCATCTGGTCAACAAGACGGTTTACCTGAACGGCAAGCCGCTGACCGAGCCTTACGTGCAGCACATCTTTCCGGACATCCGCCCCTATCGCGACAATTTTCCAACGGAGCCCACGCCCGACGAACCGGTTTACGACCGGGCCCGCGAAATGCTGGCGCACAACGTGGTGAACGGCGAAGTGGTGGTTCCGCCCGGATCTTTTTTCGCCATGGGCGATAATCGCGATAATTCTCTCGACAGCCGCTACTGGGGCTTCGTCCCGCGGGAGAACATCATTGGCAAACCTTTGATCATTTTCTGGTCCTACGACGCGCCCACCGAGGACCTGGTCGACTTTACCGCCAATCATTTCGTGGATCTGGCCACGAACTTCTTCCGCAAGACCCGCTGGGACCGGACGCTGAAGCTGGTTCGCGGTTACCCGGTTCAGTAATGACGTTTAAGCCCTACGGGCTGATTCTGGCGGGCGGCCGCGGCACCCGCTTCTGGCCTCGCAGCCGGAAAAATTCCGCAAAGCAGGTCCTGCGCTTTTTCGGCGAGCGCTCCCTGATCCAGCAGACCATCGACCGGCTCCGGCCCGTGATCCCGCCAGAACGGATCTGGGTCCTGACCAATGACGCGTTACGGCCGCAAATCGTGGAGCAGCTCCCGGAAGTTCCCCCGGAGCAAATCCTGGCCGAGCCCGCGCAGCGCAATACCGCTCCGGCGATCGGCCTCGCGGCTCATATCCTTCAATCCATCGATTCCGATGCCGTGATGGGCGTATTCCCCTCCGACCACGTCATCGGCGACCCGCAGGAATTCGTCACTCTGTTGGAGCCCGCCTTTCGCGCCGCCTGCGAGGGCCAGATCGTCGTGCTCGGCATCCCGCCTCGCTGGCCGGAAACCGGGTACGGCTATATCGAGTTCGCGCAGCCGGGCCGGCTGGGTGTGGCCGAGCCGGTTCTTCGCTTCCGCGAAAAACCCGAGAAGCCCCAGGCCGAAGAATTCGCCGCCTCGGGGCGGCACTATTGGAACGCCGGCATGTTCTTTTGGCGGAGCTCTGTCTTGCTCGATGCGCTCCGCCGGTATCTGCCGGAGACCGCGGCGCGGATCGATTCGCTGCCGGCGTTCCACTCGCCTGGGTTCGCCGCCCAGATGCGCGCCGTCTTTCCGAACTGCGAAAACATTTCGATCGATTACGCCGTGCTGCAAAAGGCGAACAACGTCGCGGGAATTGTCGCGCCCGAAATCGGCTGGAACGACGTGGGAAGCTGGAACGCCGTCTACGAACTCTACAAACGCGACATCCACGGCAATGCCCTCCGCGGCGATTCCCTGATCGAGCAATCCACCGGCGTGTACGTGGATGCGGAGAGCAAGCTGGTGGCTCTGCTGGGTGTGAAGGACCTGATCGTGGTGGACACTCCCGACGCGCTACTGATCGCGGACCGCAGCCGTGCCCAGCAGGTCGGGGAACTGGTGAAGCGCCTGGAGAAATCGGGCCGCGAAGATCTGTTGTAACCGGCCCGCCCGCGGCGAGGCTTACGTCCCTTCGTCCAACAAATCGCTGACCTGCCCCCATACCTCCTGAGCCACCTCGTTGGGAGCCCGTGCGCCGTCGATCAGCCTGACCCTTCCTGGTTCGTCCTCCGCCAGCTTCCGGTAGCCCTCGCGTACCTGCTTGTGGAACCCGAGCGACTGCTCGTCCAGCCGCGTTTCGATCTCTCCAGAGCGGTCGTTGCGCCGGCGGGCGCGGTCCAGCCCCATCCCGGTGTCGATATCGATGACCAGCGTGCGGTCCGGCACCAGGCCCCGGCAGGCGATGCGGTCCAGTTCGTACACCACATCGGCGCCCAACCCGCGCGCGATCCCCTGATAGACCAGTGTCGAATCCGTGAAGCGGTCGCATAAAACGATCTCGCCGCGGGCCAGCGCGGGAAGGATCCACTGGTCCACGTTCTGGGCGCGCGCCGCGAACATCAGCAGCATCTCCGCCATGGGGCACAGCTCCTGGTTTTTTGGGTCCAGCAGGATGCGGCGGATCTGTAACCCGATCGGCGTTCCCCCCGGCTCTGCGGTTTCGAGAACGGTGTAACCCAAGCCGCGAAGGCGCCCGGCGAGCAGATGCAGTTGGGTGGATTTTCCGCTGCCCTCGGGGCCTTCGAAGGTGAGAAAGAGTCCGCGGCGCGCCAACTTACGTCTTTGAAGTACGCGAGAACAGTCCGAATAGCCCGCCGAGAGACGGAGCCTTCTTCATTTCCTGCTGCCGCCCGCCCAGCCGGTCCGCAAGCTGAACGATGCCTTTGCCGAACGAGGTGCTCGAAAGAATCGGCTTGCCTTCCATGAGAGCCTTCTGGACCGCCTCGTAATCGCTGGGCAGGCTTTCGAATACCTCGGTGTGCAGCGCCGTGCCGATCACCTCCCGGCTCAGTCCGACATCGCGCAAATACCGGTTCACCACCAGCCGGATTTTCCAACGGCCGATCCGGTTGGTGTCCAGGTAGGAAAGCGCGCGCTGCGCGGCCTGGAGCGCCGGCAGCTCATTGGTGGTAATCAGCAGAATCTCGTTGGCCAGCCGGGCCTGGTTCAGGTTCCAGGGGCCATAGACGCTGGCCGCATCCAGGATGACCACGTCATAGTTGTGCCGGGCGTAATCCAGAATCGGGGAGGGATCCTGAAGCTCCTGCGCGCCCTCGGCCATCAGATCCGGCGCCAGCAGAACGTCCACGCCGCCGATATTGGTCACCATGGCGTTCCACAGGTCGGCATCCAGTTCGTAGGCCCGTTGAAGAACGTCCAGGAAGCTGTACGTGGACTTGGCCTTGAGCAAAAAGGACATGGTCCCGGTCAGGGGGTCCAGATCCGCCAGCAGGATTCGCTTGGCGCCCATCCGCTTCCACTGGAACGCAAGATTGAAAGCCACGGTGGTCGCTCCGCAGCCGCCCTTGGCAGGCATCACGGCAATCACCTTGGCGGGCTCGCCGATGGTAGTTTCGGGAGGCGGTTGGAACCGGGCGACCTTCGCCAGCGCTGCTTCCACCTGATCAGCAGTGAAGGGCTGAAGCAGAAAATCGATGGCTCCCGCGCGCAGGCAGCGCAAAATAAGATCAGGGTCGTTGCCGGATAGCAACGCGAGCACTTGTGTCGTCCCTAACCTGCTCATTTCACTGAGCAAATGCATCGCCTGATCGACATCGGAAGCGACATCCAGAAAGATCAGTTGGGCGGTGGCCGCGGCCAGCGTTGTGCTGATGTCGCGGGGTGAGGGATAAGTCCTTAACTTTGTGGCGGAAAAGCCCGGCAGGCTGGCGGCCAGCAGCGGCTCCAGTTCCTCCACCATCGGCGCATTCGGGCTGATGATGACAGCCCGCCTCGACACTGACGGAGCGGGATCACGTTGCTGCATGCGGGCACGATGACCAGTTTGGAAAACGTTCCAAAGACGTTAATCGGCTAGAAGCGATCATAGCATGAGAAGCTCTCCGCCCTGATCCTACTAACAGAGTGATACTCCGGAACGATATGCCGTACAAGAGCAGTTCTACCCTAACCGGCGTAAAGCCGGGTCCAATATAGGCGGTAAGAATAGCAGGGGAATGAGGGTGCGAAAACAACCAAAATGACGGAACTGAACATCAAAGACGCGGATCCGCAAAACGGGGCTTCCTTTGGGGCCAGCGCGGTTTCGGCAAAGCCCGCCAAGACGGTTGCGGTCTGCGACACCCAGCCTGTTACGGCCGAGGGGCTGCGCAATCTGTTGACAATGGCTCCGGATCTCGAATTCTACATGGCGGTAGACTCGCTCGGCAAAGCCATGGACATTTTGCACCAGAGGAAACCCGATGTTCTGGTTCTCGATAAGGCGTTCGGAATCCAGGCGATTCTCGAATGGATGGCGCAAGCCAAACTGGGCGAATTGAATACCGGCGTCGTGATCTGGGGTGTCGCCGTGACCGAGGCCGAGGCTTTGCGGTTCCTGCAAGCTGGCGCTCGCGGCATTCTTCGCAAGACTGCGCTCGTACCCGTGGTGCTGGCCTGCCTGAAAACCGTTGCCGAGGGCCGGAGCTGGATGGAGGATTCCGTCTTCCGCGATTCGGAGCGTTCAAACCGTTACCCGCGTGGGGAGCTGACCTCCCGCGAGCAGCAGGTTTTGGAGCTGGTCGAACAGGGCTTCAAGAATAAAGAAATCGCGCAGGAGCTGGGGATCCGGCCCGGTACCGTGAAAATCCATCTGAAGCATATCTTCGAGAAGACCGGAGTGCGCGGGCGGTATGGACTTGCACTGACTGGCCTAAAGGAACGCGGTCTGGTATCCGCGCAGACCTGAGCCATCAGCGGCGGTGTCCGGGCGGCTGACGCTGCTACGCATTCGGGCGCCCGGTAGCCTCCCGCCCCACCCTACGCCCGCCGCGGGCCGGTTCAGTTGGGCAGGCGGAACGCCAGCAGTTCGCCCGTGGAGCCGTTACCGCTCGTGGCGAGCACAATATACTGCTTGCCGTTCAGCATATAGGTCATCGGCGTGCCGCTCTGCGGCGCGGGCATAAAGACCGACCCGACCTCTTTGCCGGTGGCTTTGTCGTAAGCCCGCAGCATCGCGCCTTTCTGCCCCGACGGCGTGGTGAATGTGCCGAATTCACCCGAAATCACCAGCGTTTTCGTCACCAGGACGCCGAAGTTCCCCGGCCTGCCGGTGCGCGGGATGTTCAGCCCTTTGAGGGCGGGATGGTTCCGAATATTATCCGGGGTCTCGCCGTGCGCGACCTGCCAAATAATCTCGCCCTTGTTCAAATCGATCGCGCTGATCTGCCCGTAAGGCGGCTTCATCAGCGGCAGACCCTGAACGGTCAGCCCGCCCCCGCCACCTTCCACGGCCGCCGGAGCGGGAGCCGCATCCGCGCCCGCGGTCGCGCCCGCACCTCCAGTCCGGCGGGGGCCCTCCCGAGCCGTGCCCTGCACGAAATTCATGTCCGACAAGCCCGCCGGAGGAGGCACCAGCCCGAGCGTGCTCAGCGATTTCTGCGAGGGGATGTAGGCGATGTGCGTCTCCGGATCGAACGCGCCTCCCTGCCAGTTCGTGCCGCCGCCCGCGCTTGCCAGCGTCAGCGTCGCCAGGGGCCCGTCGAGCTTGCTCACCACCGGTGGAGTGAAGATCGGTCCGAGCTTGTACTTCGAAGTGATCCGGATGGCTTCGGCGCGCAACTCCGGGGTGAAATCGATCAGGTCCTTCACCTGGAGTCCCTGCGTATCGTAAGCCGGGGGCTTTGTGGGGAAGGGTTGCGTGGGCGAGTACCACTCGCCGGGCACGTCGCCTTTCTCTACAGGCCGCTCTTCGATCGGCCACACCGGCTGGCCGTTGGTGCGGTCGAACACATACAGGAACGCCTGCTTGGTGGGCTGCGCGACCGCCTTCACGGTGCGCCCGTTCACGGTGATGTCGGCCAGAATCGGGGCATCTGGAATATCCATATCCCAGATGCCGTGGTGCACGAGCTGGTAATGCCACTTGCGCTGGCCGGTTTTCAGGTCCACGGCGACCAGCGTTTCGCCGAACAGCCCGTTGCCAGGCCGGTGCCCGCCGTAGTAATCGCCCGTAGGCAGCTCCACGGGAAGATACGCCAGCCCCAACTCTTCGTCCACGGAAATCTGTCCCCAGACGCCCGCGTTGCCGGTGTAAGACCACGAATCGTTCAGCCAGGTGTCGATACCGAACTCGCCGGGTTTGGGGATGGTGTGGAAGATCCAAAGCCGCTTGCCCGTGCGCGCGTCGAAGCCGCGGACGTAGCCCTTGATGTTGGTCTTGCTCCGCGGCGCGCCGCCGGAGCGATGCGCGGCCCCCACGATCACGGTGTTCCCGGCGACCACCGGGGTCGAGTGCAGCCCGACCTCTCCCGTCACCGGATCGATCACCTGATCGTCGTCCTCTTTCAAATCCACCACGCCGTTCTTGCCGAAGCCCGGCACCGGCACGCCTGTCTTGGCGTTCAGCGCAATCAGGCGATAGCCGGGGGTGACGTACAGGATCCTCTCTTCATTCCCGTCCGTCCAGTACGCAAGCCCGCGGCCGGAGAGCTGCCGCGGCGCAGACCGCCCGCGCGCTCCTTCGTTCTCGCTGTGAACCCATAACAGTTCTCCCGTTCCGGCATCCAGCGCGAACACGGCACGGCGGGTGCCGCCGGTGGAATAAAGCACGCCCTTGACCATCAGCGGCGTGCTTTCGAATTGGGTCTCCGGCCGCGGCCCAAGGTTGTCTGTCTTAAAACGCCATGCGACCTGGAGCCTGGAAAAATTGCCGGCGTTGATCTGATCGAGCGGAGAATAGTGGGTGTTGCCGAGGTCGGCTCCGTACGTCGGCCATTCGCCGTTCTTGGCCCCCGACTGGGCCGCCAGCGGCAGCACGGAGCACAAGCAGAGACCCACCAGACGCATAGACGCCCTCCTCAGCACAAAACGGGATTATACGCCAAAAGCGGCCCCACCCTCCGGTTCCCGGCGCGCTCGCTGAGCGAACCGGACCAGCGTACATCGCGCAGCGTCCGCTGGATCTCGCATTACATAGGCAGCTTCATCACGAAGCGCGCGCCGGAGGGCTGGTCTTCCGCCCAGATATCGCCGCCGTGCGAAAGCACGGTCTTGCGCGATAAAGCAAGCCCCAGCCCCATCCCATTCTTCTTCCCTGCCGTAACAAAAGGCTGGAACAGTTGGGGAGCGATCATGGCGGGGATGCCGGGACCGGTGTCCTCCACGCTGACGATCGCCTCGAGACCGCGGCTCTCGGCGCGCACCGTGACGGAGCCGCCCTCCGGCATGGCTTCGATGGCGTTGGCGATCAGGTTCTGGAACACGCGCTCCATGGGGGACCGGTCCAGAGGCAGCTCGACGTCCTCGGGAATCTCGAAGCGAACCTCGACGTGCTGGGTCTCGGCCTTGCCCGCGAGCGGTTCGTAAGCCGCGATCACCACGTCGCGCAAACGGCAGATCTCGCGGGCATGCGCCCGGCCCTGGGTCACATCGGCGAGTTCCTGCAAAAGATCCTGCACCTGGCGCGAGGAGCGGTAAATGTTGGCCGCCAGCCGGCGAATTTGCTCGGGCGAGAGTTCCGCATCCACCAGCATTTCGGCGCCGCCGTAGATGGCCGCCAGAGGATTGCGCAGATCGTGAATGATGGACGTGGAAAGGCGGCCGATGGTGGAGATTCGCTCCTGGCGGATCAGTTCTTCGCGGCCCTCCCGGATCGAGGCGCACATATCGTTGAAGGTGCCCGCCAGCCGCGCGATTTCTCCGCCGCCCTCCACCGCCACCGTGACATCGTAGTTGCCCTTGCCGATCTCAGCGGCGGCGCGGTCCAGCGCCGCCACGGGCTTCAGCAAGCGCCGCGCCAGGAGATAGGTCAGCGCAAAGCCGGCGATCATGGCCGCCACCCACAGGACCACGAGGCGCCGGCGCATCTCGGAGATACGATTATCGGCCGCCTCGAACGAGCGCAGAATGCGCAGCTCGCCCACGGGCCGGCCTTGGACGTCGGAGAGCGTGGAACTGAACTGGTAATACTTCGCCCCGGCGACTTGGATCTGGCGCTCCGGGCCTCCCGCGATCCTGCCCGATTCGATTTCACGCTGAGCCTGCGGATCCAGCGTGGATGCGGCGGCCGCGCCATGCGTGAGAAAAACGAAATCGCTGCCGCCCGTCGAGTTTTTCAGTTCGCGGACCAGTTCGGCGTCGACCGCGACGCCCGCCACCATCACGTTGAGCAGGCCGCCAGCCACGTAGACGGGAGTTACGGCGATCTGATAGAGACGTCTCCCGGAGAGCAGAAATCCCGAAGCCTGATTGGGGAAATGGCGCGCGGCGCCACGAATGGCTTCCGTGAGCGCGGCCTCGGTTTCGGCGCCGACCGTGGAGATTACCGCGCCATCCGGGTCGGCCACGACGAACAGGGTGCCCGGGCGCGAAACGCCCTCCCAGGCTTCCGCGGCGGTATCGAGGATGGTGGCGCGGTCGCGGGTGCCAAACGCGGCGCGCACCTGCGGCATCCGGCTCATCACCAGGCTCACGGCGCTCAAACGGTCTGCCCGGGCGCGCCATAGAGAATCATAGGCCTGAAAACTGGCGCGTACTTCCTGTTCCAGGCTGGCGGTGGCGACGTTGGCGAACTGGTTTTGCATGAACCAGCCGAGCCCGGCGAACAAAGCGGTGATCGCGATGGAGGTGGAGAAGAGGATTCTCCACAGCAGCGACACCCGCCGGAGCTTCATTTGCGCACCGCCGGATAGACGCCGCCATCGTCTGGCGGCGGCGGATACTGGCGCCCGAATTTATTCAGATGCGGAATCGCCAGATATCCGCTCTCCGAAATGACGATCGGCGGGGAGGTGACGTCTTCCGGCCCAACGTTCACCCTGCGCGTCAGCGAGTCCAGGGTGGCGTTGGTAGCCCGCTCATGGAACACGCGGAGGCGGTATTCGCCCGCGGCTACGTTTCGTAGCTCGAAGGATCCGTCTTTCCGGGTGGTGTCGAAGTACGGCGTATCCAGCACCGCGATCACGGCGCTCATGGCCGCGTGGATGTTACAGAACACCCGGACGATGCCGGGGCGCGTGAACGTCACGCTCTTGGAAGTGCCGGGCGGGTATAGCCCGAGGTCGAACAACTGCCCGTCGTAGTTCGAAAAAACGTTGTGGAAGACCGGATCGGAGTTGGGAAAATCGACGGTGGCGCCGACCGGAATCGCCAGCACGTGCGGCGTGAAGGTCTTGTCCTTCTGAAGCATCCGCACGTGCGGCTGCGCGGGAGTACGCCAGGCAGCGGCCTTGCCCGGGTTGCCGTTGACGGGCTCCAGCCAGATCACGACTCCCGAAAAATCCATCCTTTTGCGGACGGCGGCGTCCTTGGAATCGCGCAGCTCGACCTTTCCGCTTATGTTAGCGGCCGCCAGGGGCGCGATCAACCCCCAACTGAAGGCCACAAAGGCGCTGCTAGAAAAGATACGCGAGGCCCAGGTCATAATGGGGGAACCATCGGGTTCCCGAACCCAAGAACGTCGTTCGTACGCCGGAGACTTCGAAGCTGCCAAGCACGTTGGAGCCAAACCGGTACATCGCGTTGCCGGCGTATGCCTGGTTCTTGGCGATTGCGCCGGAAGCGTTCAGGTCCGAGTTGCGGTCGTCCTCCTGGCCTCCATAGACGTGGAAGGCAAGCCGCTGCGAAGCCCGATAGGTCACCTGCGCCCAGCCGCCCGTGGCATGCACCGGGCGCGCATGGTTTTCGTAAACGACGCTCACTCCCTGCCTCAATCCTCCCACGACGCCGGCGTTCTCGCCCTGAAAGAACGTGCCAGTAAAATCCACGCGGCTGGCCGGGCGGATCAGCCAATCGATGGTGAAGATTCGCGACGGCACGGATTGTCCGGCCACATGAGTCTCGCTGGCGTGGAACCCGGGCGCGATCTCGATCCGCCGGGATTCGCCCTGCTCAGTCCAAAACTCGAACCGGCCTTCCAGCCCAGGGCGATCCTTCGACAAGCTGCTGGCGTATTCCGAAGTCAACCCGGTGCCGCCTTCCGACGTTTCGTACACCCCGATCTGCGCGCGCACGCCGCTGTGCGAACCCAGTTTGAACCGCTGCTCGGCGCGGATCTGCGGCTGCCACAGCCAGAGATTGCCGGCTGCGGTGAGGGGCGACACACCGACCTGCGCGAGCGAATCCGGCTCGCGCGGCGCGATGATCGGTTTGTCCAGCGCGAAGGTGAGGGTTGTGTTGGCCCAGGCAGCGTCCACCGAAGCCACGCGCAACCGCAGCAATTGATTCAACGTGGCCCCCGAACCGCCAAAGAAGTCGATGTAGGCCGACCCGGTGATTTTTCCGCCTCCGGCAATCTGCGGCCCGTCGAACCGGACGCCCACAACTGTCTGGCGGAGGGTCGCGCCGGCCGAGGCCAGCAGGGGCGCGCCGGGCGATGCCGCCAGGGTAGGATTATCGGCGCCGCCTCCGCCTTTGCCGGTATAGAAAGTGTTGAACAACAGCATGCCCGTGAGCGTGAGCGGGAGCTTATGCTCCGTCGAGATTTTCTCCTGATCGAGCTGGGAGATCTGCTGGTGCGCGACCTGTACCTGCTCCTCGATGCTGCCTTGGTCCGGGGGGGGGGCCGGCGCGCCCGGAGCCGTGGCGGGTGAAATCGCGCCGACCTGCTGGCGCAGCGCCCGGATCTCCTCCATGAGCTGCTGGTTTTGAGCCTCCAGCCGGTCCAGGCGTTGAAGGATGAGCTGCATGTCGGGAGCCTGCGCGTGCAAGGTGCAACTCGCGGCCGCGGCCAGCACGCCCGCTAACGACGAACTGCTTCTACATCGCATGAATCAGTTCCTCCAGTTTTCTGCGCACCGCTCCCGGGGAGAACGGCTTTCGGAAAAACGCATTCGCTCCGGAATCGAGAGCGGCTTGCGGAGCCGACGGGTCCGCCACGGCGCTGACCGCGAGAATCGGAATCGTGCGGAAGCGCGGTTCGCCGCGCACGCGCCCGATCAACTCGAAGCCGTTCATGCCAGGAAGCTGAAGATCGGTGATCATGGCGGATATTGTCTCGCGTTCCAGCAGGGCGAGCGCCTCTTCTGCGCTCTGCGCCACGCGCAGGGTGACGCCTGGCAGAATCTGGAGCGCGATCTCCAGCGTCGCGATGCAATCCTCCGCATCATCCACCAGAAGTATGGTCATGCGACGCCGTCAGGGCAGGAAGCGATAGCCGACGCCGTGCATGGTCAGGAAGTGGCGCGGAGTCTCCGGGTCCGGCTCGAGCTTCTGCCGCAACCGGACAACGTGGGCGTCCACGGTGCGGGTGTTGGGGAACGACTCATAGCCCCAGACCGAGTTGAGGATCACATCGCGGGAGAGCGCCCGTCCTGGATTCTGTAAAAAGAAAGCCAGCAGGTTGAACTCGGCCCGGGTCAACCGGACCTCTTCGGCCGCGCGGCGGACCACGCGCTGGTCCAAATCGACTTCCACATCGGCGAAGGAGAGCGCGGGGGCGGGGTCTTGCGCGGTGCGCCGCAGCAGGGCTCGAATCCGGGCGAGCAATTCGCGCGTGCCGAAGGGCTTCACCACGTAGTCGTCGGCGCCGATTTCGAGCAGCAGAACCTTATCGATTTCATCGCCCAGCGCGCTGAGCACAATCACCGGCGTCTTCGCACCCGAGGCCCGCAGGCGCTTGCAAACGTCTACCCCGCTCATGCCGGGCATGCGCAGATCCACCAGGATCAGATTGGGCTTGGCAGAGAAGGCCTGTTCGAGGCCGCCGACGCCGTCGGCGACCAGGATCGGCCGGAAACCCTCCGCCTCCAGCATGACACCGATCGTGTCACGCAGGCTTTCGTCGTCGTCAATCACCAGGATGGTTTGCGTGGACACAACGTCTTTCCAGCTTTTCCAGTTTAGACCCCGCACGGGCCCAAGCGGGAACGGAGCTTTCCGAAAATGCTTTACTAGTAGGACATCCCATGATCCTGGCCAACGACTTCCGGCGGCAGTGGCAGGACATCCGCGAGGCTGCATTGCAGGCTTTCAACCGGGTTGGCGAAAGCGGCTGGTACATCCTGGGCCAAGAGGTGCGCGAGTTCGAAGCCGCGCTCGCCGCGCTGTGGGGCTGCAAGCATGCCGTCGGCGTGGCGAGCGGCCTGGACGCGATCGAGATCTCCCTCAAGGTTCTGGGCTGCCTCCCGGGCGATCATGTCCTGACCACTCCGCTATCCGCATTCGCCACCACGCTGGCGATCCTGAAACTCGGCGCGGTGCCGGTTTTTGTGGACACCAATGAGTTCGGCTTGATTGATCTGGACCGTTGCCGCGACCTGCTCTGGCGGCGTCCCGATATCCGCTTCTTCGTGCCCGTGCATCTCTACGGCCACGCGCTGGATGTGCCTGGGCTGAAGCGCCTGCGCGAGGAATTTCCGCTGCACATCGTCGAGGACTGTGCGCAGTCGATTGGCGCGACTTTCCAGGGCGAGCCGGCGG
>Ga0070739_10007017_pt1 | contig 12152 bp, 8 predicted proteins | sample Coa_R1_7_FD_66445 | JGI IMG/M metagenome (GOLD analysis project Ga0070739, IMG submission 66445) | Surface soil microbial communities from Centralia Pennsylvania, which are recovering from an underground coalmine fire - Coalmine... | ecosystem: Environmental > Terrestrial > Soil > Unclassified ... | reverse complement strand
CTCCGTCTCCGGCCCCGGCACCGTAATCGCCCCCTTCTGGAAGTGCGCAACGAACTCCTCCTCGCTGGCGGCTGAACTATACGTCAAAGGAAGCGGCCCCGGCAGAAGCAGTTCCGGCAGGACCAGCACATCCGGGCAGGCGGGCGCGTGTTCATTGATGAGCATGCTGATCAGCGTGCGCAGGCGGGCAATCGTATCCAGGGACGATAACGAGTGGGTGGCGGGCAGTTCGTGCAGATTCATCTGCGTGACGGCCACACAGGAAAGCTGGCCGGGGGGTAATTCGCTCAGTTCATAGAGACTGTGATAGCGCAGCGGCTCCCACAGATATGTGTTGTGGACCAGCGAGATGTATTCGGCGGGGCGGCGGTCGGCCAGGCAATTGCCCACAACCTCGTCCTTTGTGCCGCCCCAGCCTTTGTCGCGGCACTGTTCCAGATCAACCTCGCCATAGACGATGCCCTCGCCACTATCCAGATAGGACTGGATGGAGCCATCCGGGTTGAGGATGCAACTGCCGCCACTGAATTGCGTCCCCCGTTCAAGCCCGTAGCGGTTGGCGGCTATCAGGTAGACCCTGTTCTCAAAGGCGCGGGCCATCCAGCGACTGCTGGGCGACTTCTCATCGAGCCAGTTCGTGGGAAAGAGCAGCACATCCGCGCCGTGCAGGGCGGGGATGCGCGCCGCCTCGAAGTATTCGATGTCCATACAGATCAGCCCGGCCAGTCGACCCAGGGGCGTCTCCCATACTGGCATCCCCAGGTCGCCATCACGCGCCCAGCGTGGCTCCGCGATGTAGGAATGAATCTTGCGATAGCGACCGCGAATGCCTTCCGGGCCGACAAGGGCCAGACTGTTATAGTACACGTTGGTCGCGGGATCGACTTCCGGCAGGCAGACGACAATGTAGCAATCATAGCGAGCGGCCAGTTCCTGAAAACGCCCGGTCGTCGGCCCTGGAATGGGTTCGACAAACGGAGCAATTTCGGCGCGGGACTCCCAGCAGTAGCCGGTGGTGGCCATCTCCGGCATCACAATGAGGCGTGCGCCATGCCGCGCAGCCTCCTCTGTCAGGCGGAGAAGATCGGTCACATTCTTCTCTTTCTCACCCAGCGCCGGCTCGTACTGAATAGCTGCGACTGTATACTTGCCCGTTACGGCTGTGGATGCGCACATGAAGAGGCTCCCCAGGATTTCTAGGGGCGCATATCTCTATGCACCCGGATGCTCTACCAGAAATTCGTTTGTTCTCTTTCACAAACGAACGGATACAAATACACCTATCCGGGGTCTTTTGAAACATACCACTACAGCAGAGAAACGTCAATAGCCAGACTGAAAATATTCATAACCTCTTCCATAGTCATTTTACCCACACATTCCATGTTTCACCGCCAGGATACGGCCACGCATCTGGGGTTGCCAGGGGCAAAGCTTGCCTCCATCCTGGCATACTCAACCAACAGTTAATTGTATAGTTTTTAACATCCCTTTTCCATTACTTTTGTCTCATTAAATTTCTATAAAAAATTTTCACTACACAGCTTTTCTTACTTAACTCTACCGATGATTCATGGAAAAAACACTTGACTTTTTCCAGCAAACTATGCCATACTTGGATGGCTGATCAGGAAAAAGAAAGACTTCGCACGCTTCTCTTTTCCCTGTGCAAAATCAACCTCTCGGGGGAGAAAACGCGGCAAGATGCAATCATGGGTGAAGGTCGATGTGGCAGGAACGTATCAATGCTTAGCCTGGTACATCAAGCCAACGAATACAGTGAGGTTGGCCTTGTATAACGGAACGCTGCCCTTTACTATGCCGGTGCGCACTATTTTTCTCACTACACGGGAAGAAAGGGGCTACAGCGAATGACAGAGCAGCATGCTGAGGAGAAAGACATGGCAGAGACGGTTCTATCCAGAGTGGATAATACTCCCACGCGGCTGGAGCAACGAACTCAGGAAGCGTTTCATGTATTGCTGGATATGGCGGAAATCCTGGTGCAGGTTTCCAGCAAAACAGGGGGAAGTGAGCAGCAGGAAGAGGCCAGCGCGACCCGTGAAGTTGCCCTGCGCTTGCTCGAACTGCTGCGCAAGATGCTGGACTGTTCGCGCGCCAGCGTGGCGACAATCGATCCAGATACAGAAGAACTTTCTCTTCTGGCGGCGACAGGTTCTTTTTCCGGGCAGGAACAGCAATGGCGGGAAGGCGAGCAGGCCCTGCTGAACACCTATCTGGCCGACCCTTACCTGCTGACCCGGCTAAAGGCTAACGAAATACTGATGCTCGACGCAACATTGCTCCCCTCGACCGGAGAGCATCCTTTTCTGGAGGCCGTGCCTAGAATAGTTGCCACCCCCATGTTTCACGCCGATCAACTGCTTGGCGTGCTTTCCATCGATTATGGCAGCAGCGGCCATGTGTGCGACCGCGACGAGCAGGCTTTGCTGCGCGCTGTGGCCCGTCTCTTACTGCTGGTGATGGAACGCGACCGCTTGCTGCGCGAGCGTGAACTGGCCCGCGCCAACGAACTGGCCCTGCTCGAAGCCAATCGCCGCATGGATGAATTTCTCAGCATGGCCAGCCACGAACTGCGCTCCCCGCTGACCAGCATCAAAGCCAATATTCAACTGGCCGAACGGCGCATTCGGCTCTACCTGCAGGAGGAAACCTACAACGAGGGGTTCGCCACCAAACTGCAGGTGGCCCAGGAGTTGCTCACTCGCGCCGATAGCCAGGTCGGTATGCTCAACCGCATCGTCAATGACCTGCTCGATATTTCGCGTATCCGTTCCAACCGCCTCGAATTGCAGCTTACCCCGGCTCCCTGCGACCTTATCCCGCTTGTGCGCACCATCGTGCGCGAGCAGCGCGAAGTCTACCCGGAGCGCACTATACAGTTCAGCATGCCGCCGGAGGAACACATCTATGTCGTCATCGATGCTAACCGTATCGGTCAGGTTATCATCAACTACCTGACCAATGCCATCAAATACGCGCCCGCCGACCGCCCGATTGAGGTTTCTGCCTGTCAGGAGCGCGAGCATGCCCTGGTTTCTGTGCGCGACGAAGGCCCTGGCCTCTCTCAGAGCGACCGCGAGCGTGTCTGGGAGCGGTTCTACCGTGTCAGGGAGATCAAAACCCTCAACGGCTCCAGTGTCAGTCTCGGCCTCGGTCTTCATATTTGCAAAACTATTGTCCAGCTCCATCATGGTGAGGTTGGCGTCCACAGTATTCCCGGCAAAGGTTCCACCTTCTGGTTTACCCTGCCGCTACTGCGCCTGGAATAACAATACAATGAAACCTCCGTACTTTGTGAGACGTGTAGGCTGGTAGGAGAGAAATGGGGACTACCGTCAGCAGCGGCGTGCAGAGGAGGATAGCATGGTATTCGCGCGCTTTCTGCCCCATGAAGGGCGGTTTTTCGACTACTTCGAGCAGGATGTTGAGAACGCTGCACAGGTGGCGCAGGCCCTGTGCGACCTGCTCGACAGCTATAGCGATGTCGAACGCAAAGCGAAGCACGTGCAGGAACTGGAACACCGCGGCGACGACATCACGCATCAAATTTTCAGGGCCCTCTACAGCACCTTCGTTACCCCGCTTGACCGCGAAGACATTGCCGACCTTGCCGCTCGCCTCGACGATTTCGTCGACGCCATCGAGGACGCAACGCGCCGTATCCGCCTTTATCACATCGATGCCCCGACCGACTACGCCCGCCGCATGGCTCATATCATCTACAGACAGGCTCAACTGATTGCCAGTACGGTGCCAATGCTCGAAAAGCGGCGCGACTGGGATAAGCTGCTGCAATGTTCCATCGACATTAACCAGCTGGAAGGCGAAGCCGACGATATACTCGATCAGGCCCTGGCCTCGCAGTTCAATGGCGTGAACACTATTCCCGATCTCATCAAAGCCATTCACTGGGGTGAAATCTATCAGCAGTTAGAAGAAGCTGCCGACCGCGCCGAGGACATTGCCGACACGCTGGAAAGGATCGTCGTCAAGAATGCCTGAGCCAGCCCGCTTCGTCCCTCAAACGGCCCTCTCCACCCTGCGAAAAGGAGCGTGAGCATGTCCCCTGCCTTTATCGTCCTCATCATTATTGTCGTCGTCGGCCTTATTTTCGATTTCATCAATGGTTTCCACGACACGGCCAATGCCATCGCTACCTCTGTAGCGACGCGGGCGCTGCCGCCGGGTATCGCCGTGCTGATGTCAGGCATCCTCAACGTCATCGGCGCTTTGACAGGTACGGCAGTGGCCACCACTGTTGGCAAAGGCATTGTGCCGCCTGAGGTTGCCACGCAGTTGCTGGTCATTTCCGCGCTGCTGGGCGCTATTGCCTGGGATTTAATCACCTGGCGCGCCGGTATCCCTTCGAGTTCCAGCCATGCCCTCATTTTCGCCATCGTGGGGGCCGGTCTCGCCGCCGGGGGCTGGCAGTCTATCGAGTTCGGCGGCCTGACCAAAACCTTTGAGGGTCTCGTCTTCTCGCCGCTTCTTGGCTTTCTGGTCGCCTTTCTCTTCATGGTGCTGCTTCTCTGGCTCATCGCCCGCGTGCGCCCCATGCTGGTCACGCGCATCTTCCTGCGTTTACAGATATTCTCTGCCGCCTGGATGTCTTTCAGTCACGGCAGCAACGACGCGCAGAAGACGATGGGCATCCTCACGATGGCGCTGGCCAGCTACTACGGCTGGACGGGTAGCAAGTGGGTTGTGCCGCTCTGGGTGGTGCTGGCCTGCGCCACCGCTATGGGCCTCGGCACCTCCATCGGCGGCTGGCGCATCATCCGCACCGTGGGCCTCAGAGTCGTTGAACTGCGCCCGATCAACGGCTTCGCCGCCGAGACGGCCTCCGCCGCCATCATCGAGATTGCCAGTCGCCTCGGCATCCCCGTCTCCACCACCCACGTCATCTCCTCCGCCATCATGGGTGTCGGCGCCACCAAACGCCTCTCAGCCGTGCGCTGGGGCGTCGCCGGCAACATCGTCCTTGCCTGGGTCGCCACCATCCCCGCCTGCATCGCCTTCGGCTGGATTCTCTACTTCCTGCTGCATTTTGTGACAGGGGTGAGGTAAATACCATCACCCATAAAATGGGTAATCTTGCTGAGTATTTTTCAGCAATCTTCGGCTAAACTAAGCAGAGAAGGCAGCTTTCATAAAGACAGCAGGAGGTTCTATGGACAGATTTTTGCGCCTTGCGCTCGTCGTCGTTGGTCTTGTCTCGCTCATTCTGGCGCTCGGATTCTCGTTGCAACTGAACTGGGCGACACGGTTCTGGCCCTGGCCCGATACCCCGCTTTCGTACATCTTTCTTGGCTCGATCTTTGCCGCAGCGGGAACCGGCGTTCTCTGGATCGGGCTTTCCGGCGAATTTGCCGCCGCCACAGGCGGCGCGATCAACTTTACCATCGCCTATATCGGCATCGCCCTCTCCCTGTTTCTCTTCTACCAGCAAAAAGGTGATCCCTACCTGCTCACCTGCACTGTTGCCTGTGTGGCGGGGGCTGTAATCTCTGCGGGCATCTTCCTCTGGTTCCGTCGCTATGGCCTGCGTGACAACCAGCCGTTGCCTGTGCCGGTACGCATCTCGTTTGGTCTCTTCATCGTCATGCTCGTCTTCTTTGGCGTCGCGCTTATCCTGCAAGTTCCGAATGTGTTTCCCTGGAAGCTCTCCGGGCAGTCCTCTGTTCTCTTTGGCTGGATTTTCGTTGGCTCGGCCTGCACCTTTGTCCCTGCGCTCATTCGTCCAATGTGGCACTTTGCCTGTGGGCAGCTCATCGGCTTCCTGGCCTATGACCTTGTCCTCATCGTCCCCTTTCTCCTGCACCTGTCGAATGTTATTCCTGAGCAGCGCATCAGTCTCACCGTCTACATTCTGGTGCTGGTCTATAGCGGCGCGCTGGCAATCTACTACCTCTTTCTCAACGCGCAGACACGCCTGTGGAGAATCTCCTCCGGTCAGAGGAAGGGCTTCGAGCTGAATTAGTGCAGGAGGACCGTACACGAGAAGAATAAATCCTGCCGTCTCAGTGTTCTTATTACTGAGGGGATTGCTATTTCATCGCAAAATCGCTTTACTTTGCGTTTTGCCTGTGGTATCATTGAATCAATCTGTATCTGTTTCATAATCATGGCTTGAACGCGAGACATGTCCCGTTTGCTGGTGGGTGACAGAGAGGCGCATCAAAGGCTGAAAGTGCGCTGCCCGACCGCGATGGCGATACCCCTCGCCAGCCTGCACAGAGTCAGTAATGTGTACGGCTCGACCCCGTTACCGGTCGTGTGAGCGCGTCCATGTGGATAGTATCCATGCATGGGAACGCGGAATGTGGGTGGAACCACGGAAAAGCTTATCACGCCTTTTCGTCCCAGTCGGGGATGAAAAGGTTTTTTTATTGTTGTGAAGGAGGATTATTGTATGTCAGTGGAAATGGAACTACAGGAATCGGTCAATTATACGCCGATCCAGCGCATGCGCCACTCTGCCGCGCACGTCATGGCGGAGGCTGTGCAGGAGATGTTCCCGGAGGCGAAATTTGCTATCGGCCCAGCCATCGAGGATGGTTTCTATTATGATTTTGAGCTGCCGCGCCCGCTGACACCGGAGGACTTGCCGGAGATCGAGCAGCGCATGGCGCGCATCGTGGCGGGCAAGCATCCCTTTGTGCGCAGTCGCTGGCCGCGCGAGAAGGCGCTGGAATACTTCGGCAAGAAGGGGCAGAATTATAAGGTCGAGATTATCGAGAACCTGCCGGATGAAGAGGTTGGTATCTACCAGCAGAACAACTTCCTTGACCTCTGTCGCGGCCCGCACGTGGAGAACACCGGCCAGATCGGCCCCTTCAAGCTCATGCGTGTGGCCGGAGCGTACTGGCGCGGCGATGAACACCGCCCGATGTTGCAGCGCATCTATGGCACGGCCTGGTTCACGCAGGAAGAGCTTGACCAGTACCTCTGGCGGCTGGAGGAGGCGCAGAAACGCGACCACCGCAAGCTGGGCCGCGACCTCAAGCTCTTTGTCCTGAGCGATGAACTGCCTGCCGGCGTGCCGATGTTCCTGCCGCGCGGCGAGATACTGCGCCACGAGATGGAGAGCTATGTGCGCGAGACGCAGGAAAAGTATGGCTACCAGCACGTCTGGACGGGCCATCTGGGCAAGGTGCATCTTTACAAAACCTCGAAGCACTGGTACACCTATCGCGAGAATATGTTCCCGGTCATGCAAGATGAGGAGGCGGTCGAGGACGAGGGCATCGTTCTCAAACCCATGAACTGCCCGCACCACATCACGCTCTACAAGTCGCAGATGCACAGCTATCGCGAACTGCCCGTGCGCTACGCCGAGTTCGCCACGCTCTACCGCTATGAAAAAGCCGGTACGCTGACGGGCCTCGCTCGCGTGCGCAGTCTGACGCAGGATGATGCGCATGTCTTCCTGCGCCCCGACCAGATTCAGGAAGAGTTCGACCGTGCCGTCAATCTGACGCTCGAAGTGCTTGATACCTACGGTCTGACCGATTACTGGATTCGCCTCTCGCTGCGCGACGTGAATAAGAAGGAAGAATATGTGGGCAGCGACGAGGTATGGGAGATGGCGGAAAGCTCGCTGCGCAACGCGCTCAACAATCGCGGCATCCAGTATCAGGAAGCCATCGGCGAGGCGGCCTTCTACGGCCCCAAGATGGACTTCATGGTGCGCGACGCCCTCGGTCGTGAGTGGCAATGCTCGACCGTGCAGCTTGACTTCGTGCAGCCGGAGAACTTCGGCCTTGAGTACATCGGCGAAGACGGCATGGCCCACCGCCCGGTCATGATTCACCGCGCCGTCACCGGCTCGACCGAACGCTTCATGGCCATGCTGATCGAGCATTACGCGGGCGCCTTCCCGGTCTGGCTTGCCCCCGTGCAGGCGATGATTATTCCCATCGCCGACCGCCACCTTGAATACGCCAACCAGGTGCTGGAGGCGCTCAAAGCGGCGGGGGCGCGCGCCGAAGTCGATGCGCGCGGCGAACGCATGAACGCCAAGGTGCGCGACGCGCAGATGCAAAAGATTCCGTACATGCTGGTCGTCGGCGATAAGGAGGCTGCCGCCAACGCCGTTGCCGTGCGGCTGCGCAGCAACGAAAATCTTGGCCCCGTGCCTCTACCTGCCTTCATCGAGCGCATTACCGATCGCATCAGAACTCGTAGCAAAGAACTGTAAGCCACAATGGTCGAAATCTCGTAGGGGGCCGATTGATCGCGCCCACCGCCGATTTATCGGCCCCCGTTGCTTAATCGTACCAACTGCGTACACGGCGATAACGCGAGATATGTCCCGTTTGCCAGGAGGGAGACAGAGAGGCGCACCACCGGCTGAAAGTGCGCCATCCGCCCGCGACGGCGATACCCCTCGCCAGCCTGCACAGAGCCAGTAATGTGTACGGCCCGGCCCCGTTACAGGCCGCACGAGCGCGTTCTTGCAAGAACGCGGAATGTGGGTGGAACCACGAAAAGTCGTTGTGCCTTTTCGTCCCATTGGGGGATGAAAAGGCTTTTTTGTTATCATGCCCTGTCATGCTGAGCGAAAGCGAAGCGTCTGGTAGTCTATCGTGACACCCTGTCGCTCAGATGCTTCGCTTTCGCCCGGCATGTCATGCCGGGAGCGAGTTTCATTCATTACAGGAGAGGAGCTACAACCATGCCGGAAGAAAGCAAACAGTACCAGAATGGGTCGGGTGAACATGGGGGTGAACGCGACCATCGCGTGCTGGGGCGCGAACTGGGCATTTTCATGTATTCGTCGGCAGTGGGAGCGGGTCTGCCGCTCTGGCTGCCGCGTGGGGCCGTGCTGCGCGAGACGCTGGAAGCCTTCCTGCGCCAGCAGCAGCTTGAACGCGGCTACCAGCAGGTCATCACGCCGGGAATCGGCAAGCTCGGGCTGTATAAGACCAGCGGCCACTGGTACAAGTATCGCGACAGCATTTACCCGCCCATGATCGTGCGCGAGCAGCAAGATGCGCCCAACGGCGAGCCATCCGGCTGGCACTCCTCGCTTGATAGCTGCTGCGGCCACGCCCTCAGCGTCGGCGAGGACGAGGACGTGCCGGATGACGCCTACATCTTGAGGCCCATGAACTGCCCGCACCACATCGAAATCTACAGGCACGAACTGCGTTCATATCGCGCCCTGCCTCTGCGTCTGGCCGAATATGGCAGAGACTATCGCTATGAGCAGAGCGGCGAGATCAACGGCTTGCTGCGCACGCGCAACTTCACGGTGGACGATGAACACATCTTCGCCACGCCCGCGCAACTGGTGGACGAATTTGTGCAGGTGATCGAGATGACGCTCTACGTCTTCAAGACGCTGGGTCTCAACGACTTCTCCGCCCGTTTCGGCCTGCGCGACCCGAACAGTTCAAAGTATGTTGGCAGCGACGAGGTGTGGGAGCGCGCGCAGAACGTGATCGTGCAGGCGCTTGAGTGGCTTGACCTGCCCTATGTGGTGGCAGAGGGCGAGGCCGGGTTCTACGCGCCCAAGCTCGACTTCCTCGTGCGCGACTCCCTGGGTCGGCAGTGGCAGCTTGGCACGGCGCAGGTCGATTTCAATCTGCCCGAACGCTTCGACCTCTCCTACATTGGTGAGGATGGGCAGCCGCATCGCCCGGCCATCATCCACCACGCCAACGTCGGCTCGCTGGAGCGCGTTGTCGCCATCCTGCTCGAACACTATGCCGGTGCGCTTCCCGCCTGGCTCGCGCCCGTGCAGGCCGTCGTCATCCCGATTGCCGACCGTCACCTGCCCTACGCGCAAGAGGTCACGTCCCGCCTGCGCGCAGCCGGGCTGCGCGTCGAACTCGACGGCAGCGACGAACGCATGAACGCCCGGATTCGCAGGGCGCAGCTACAGAAAATCCCCTGGATGCTCGTGCTGGGCGACAGAGAGGCGGAACAACAATCTGTCTCCGTGCGCCTGCGCAGCGGCGAAGACCTGGGCGCCATGCCCCTGCCTGCCTTCATCGAGCGCGTCTCGCAGGTGGTGGGCAGCCGGAGCGGGGAATTGTAGGAGCAATTCCCCGCTCGCAGGCGGCCCTGGCTTGCCGCTGGCGGGCTGCTACTCAAGATAACTATATGCGGGCAGCGTCAGGAAGGGGACAAAATCGTCGGCGGTGATGACGCTGTCGAGAATCTCGCGGGCCGGGCCGAATTTGCTGGCGGCGAACCGCTGCTCGCCCAGCTTTGCCTTCAACTTCGCCAGTTCGTCATCGGCCAGGGCGCGGAACAGCTCGATGGTGACTTTGCGTCCGTCGTTGAGAATGCCGCGCGGGTGGTGAATCCATTGCCAGATCTGCGAGCGGGCGATTTCGACGGTGGCCGCGTCCTCCATCAGGTTGTTAATCGGCACGCAGCCGGTGCCGCGCAGCCACGATTCCAGATATTGCAGGCTCACGCTGATATTATTGCGCAGCCCGGCCTCGGTAATCGTACCGCCGGGAACGGCCAGCAGGTCGGCAGCCGTCACATGCACATCCTCGCGCTTGCGATAGATCTGGTTCGGCGTCTTCATCACCTTATCGAACTCCTCCATTGCGATGGGAACCAGCCCGGGGTGGGCCACCCAGGTGCCGTCGTGGCCGTCGGTGGCCTCGCGCCGCTTATCCGCGCGCACGCGCTCAAGCGCCTCCTCGTTGGCGGCTGGATCGTTCTTGATGGGAATCTGCGCCGCCATGCCGCCCATCGCATGAACATTGCGCCGGTGGCAGGTCTTGATGAGCAGCAGCGAGTAGGAACGCATGAAGTGGGTGGTCATCGTTACCTGTGCGCGGTCGGGCAGCACGAAATCGGGAATTTCGTGGAACTTCTTAATCGCGCTGAAGATGTAGTCCCAGCGTCCGCAGTTCAGCCCCGCCGAATGCTCGCGCAGTTCATAAAGAATCTCGTCCATCTCGAACGCCGCCAGGATGGTCTCGATCAGCACCGTCGCCTTGATCGTTCCCTGTGGGATGCCCAGTTCGTTCTGTGCCATGACAAAGATATCGTTCCACAGCCGCGCTTCCAGGTGGTTTTCCAGTTTCGGCAGGTAGAAGTAGGGGCCGGTTCCCTTCGCCAGCAGAGGGCGAACGTTGTGGTAAAAGTAGAGCGCGAAGTCGAAGATGCCGCCGGAGACTGGCTTGCCATCGATCAGCACATGTTTCTCGTTCAGATGCCAGCCGCGCGGGCGTGCCAGCAGAGTGGCCGTCTTCTCATTCAAGCGATAGCGTTTCCCCTCCGGGCTGGTGAAATCGATGGTACCCGCGATAGCGTCGCGCAGGTTGATCTGCCCCTGAATCGTGCCTTCCCACGTGGGCGAGTGCGCGTCCTCGAAATCGGCCATGTAGACTTTCGCCCCCGAATTCAGCGCGTTAATTACCATCTTGCGGTCAACCGGGCCGGTGATCTCGACGCGACGATCCTGCAAATCGTCCGGCAGGGGAGCCACCGTCCAGTCGCTGTTGCGGATATGCTCGGTCTCCGGCAGAAAATCGGGCAATTTGCCCGCGTCAAGCTCCTGCTGGCGCTGCACGCGCTTTGCCAGCAGTTCCTCGCGCCGCCCCTCAAATTCGCGGGCCAGCTTCGCTACAAAGTTCATCGCATCCGGGGTCAATATCTCCGCAAATTCCGTCGTAACAGGGCCGGTAATCTCAATACCATCTGCATACCGGGTGGTCATTGCTCCTATCCTCCGTTCTTTCATACCGCCAGAACATAACGAACCGCTCCCTCTATTATGTCATATTTGCCTGGCTGTCTAATAATAGTGGTGGGTGGAGACGCGGATTGCTTACTCAGCAAGCAATCCGCGTCTCCACCCACTACTATTCCTGTTATTAGAACTGTTCCTCTTCTGTTGAGCCGACCAGCGCAGTGGTGGAGGACATATGCTGAGAGATGACCTGAGACACCTCGTCAAAGTAGCCGGTGCCAACCTCACGCTGATGCTTTGTCGCTGTGTAACCGAGCGGTTCCAGCGCGAATTCGGCCTCTTGCAATTGAGAGTAGGCGGTCATGCCGTGCTGACGATAACCGTGAGCCAGCTTGAACATGCTGTAGTTGAGCGCGTGGAAGCCGGCCAGGGTGATGAACTGGAATTTGTAGCCCATCTTGCCCAG
>Ga0070739_10007015_pt1 | contig 12153 bp, 11 predicted proteins | sample Coa_R1_7_FD_66445 | JGI IMG/M metagenome (GOLD analysis project Ga0070739, IMG submission 66445) | Surface soil microbial communities from Centralia Pennsylvania, which are recovering from an underground coalmine fire - Coalmine... | ecosystem: Environmental > Terrestrial > Soil > Unclassified ... | reverse complement strand
GGAAATAACGTCGTCGTGGTGGAGAACACTCCGGACATTCATAACGTTGTTTGCTGCACACTCTGTTCCTGCTATCCCTGGAAGCTGCTCGGTCTGCCGCCCACCTGGTACAAGAGCCCGCCCTACCGCTCGCGGGTAGTGATCGATCCCCGTGGCGTCCTGGCCGAGTTTGGCCTTCAGATTCCGGAGTCGGTGGAGGTCAGGGTTTGGGATAGCACCTCGGAGTGCCGCTACATGGTCCTTCCGGAGCGACCGGCCGGGACGGGGGGAATGGATGAGACCGAGCTGGCGGCGCTGGTCAGCCGGGACTCGATGGTCGGCGTGGCGCAGGCGTCGCCGCCCGGACTGGCGGCAGCGCGGTGACAGTCCCGCTGCAGGATCCGACGGCGAGCCTGCCCGACGAGGTTGCCCCGCCGCGCAAGAACGGCGAGCTCGTCTTCGAGGCGCCGTGGGAGAGCCGTGCCTTCGGCATGGCGGTCGCGCTCCATCGCGAGGGGCGCTATTCGTGGGGAGAGTTCAGCACCCATCTAGCTGCCGAAGTGGCGGAACACGGAGACCGGCAGTCCGGCAATGCGGTATTTCCCACCGCCCCGGGCGCGGAGACCATGTACTACGCCCAGTGGCTGGAGGCGCTGGAAACACTGCTTGTCGAGAAGGGCCTGATATCCGACGAAGAGTTGGACGCCAGAACTGCCGAGTTTGCCGCCGGCCTCTGGGACGAGCACTGATGCAGGAGCCGCACTTCTGGCATTCTTCCTTCGAAGGTGCAAGACGTGTTGGCGCGGTTCCTCAGGGATAAAGCCGCCGGACAAATACAGCGACCGCGGCGTAGGCATCCGCCGCCAGTTGCTGTGGTGGCGCACCGGGGTCGATCTCAAACGCAGCGCGTGCATAGGCGGTAGGGCCAGCATCGGCGGGCGAACCGAAGCTCGCGGATACCTCACGAAATGTACTGCGTAGAGATGGGAGGTCGTTTCCGAATCTGGCGATCACTCGGTCGGCCGCCTGCTCCGGTCCTCCTGCATCGTTGTGAATGAGCACATACGCAAAGTCGTACATGTCCTTTGAGAGGCGTCGATTACGGAGTGCATGGGCTTTCGCGATCAGGTAACCAGCGAGTCCGGCGAAGCGCACCTGCGCCGATGCGGGCCGTCCATCGATCGAGGCGGCTAGATCGCGAAGGACCCAATCGCGCGCGGCATATCCCGTTCCTCGGAGATTGACCGCTCCCAATCTCTTCGCCCCGCTGAAAGTCACAAGAGACTCACCCGGCTGATTGTCGAGATCGCAGAGAAATTCGACCTTGACAATAGTACCCCGCTCCCGATCGAGCCATCGCCATGCGTATTCCGGATGCGGTTCGAATCCAGCCGCGACCAGTGCCCTCTCCAGCTCGGCGGCATGTTCCCCGTTGAGCTCGACTTCGAGGTTGATCTGAATATCCACGTCGGCTGTGCCCTGGTGCTGTATGCCGGATGCCGCACACAGGAGTGCCGGTACAAGTCCGCCGAGGACGACGAGGGGGATATCCGTCGAGCCAAATTTCTCAGTTATGCCGATGAGTGCTGCCTCTGCCAGCGCTCGCGCGTCTAGAGTTCTGTCAGGCTCACCAACCAAGCCTAGTAACCTCGCGCAGGTGGCCCGCTGCCTCCTCGTACCGCCCTCCAAGCGCCAGCAGGTCTGCATACACCCGGGGTAGATCAGCAATCGGTAGCTCGGGTTGAGAGATTGCCGGCCGTGAGAGCCTCAGAGTCGTTGTCGTCGCCGACCAAAAATCAAACCGGGCGCCCTGTTCCACGGGTACGAGCCCGGCGGAACGTTGCAACAGGCGGAGCCGGTCTGGAAACCCCGAATCTACGTACACATGGACGGTGGGCAATGTCGTGAGGAACGGTGCCTCGAGCTGTGCCGCTGCCGGCCCGGTGAGTGCCCACGTCCCCTGCGGCCCCAGAAGCGGCGCGATCTCCTCCGTGAAGAACCTCAGCGGGTCCCGCTCTGGACGGGTGAGCGTCCATCGATGGCGCTGCTGATTCCCCGCGGCCGGCGCCCAGGCCCGAAGCAACCCCTCTCGATCCTCAAGTGTCCGTTTAATCTGGATCTGCTCCTCGACCAGTCCCTTTCGCGTGAATCCCTCCGCGTCAAAAGCTTGAAGGATTCTGGAGATTCGACCAAGCGACACTCCGGTTATCCCGTGCAATGAGCGGACGCTTGCATCTGCAGTCGTCAAGAGCGCTTCTCCCACAGCAGTCGCCGCCGGTGTCCAGGTGAATGACGCGGGAGCTTGCATGGTATCCATCGAACGTTCCCTGTAGACCGCGAGACCGCTGGGGAGGACGACGCGCGCAGCACCCGCTTCATCCACCCAACCCAGGCCCTGCCGAGCAATGCGTTCGAGTGAGCCAGGCGAAAGACTCCGCGCAACCACCACAAGCGGCTCTGCCCCGTTGTGGCGGTCGTAACCTTCCAGCACGCGCGAAACGTCCTCTGGCCACCCCTCTGCCGCCCAGACGATATTCGTAACATGCACCAATCCGCCCACTCTGATTCGCGCCTCGTACACATCCGTCTCGCCTCTCGGCGGCCGGATATCAACTTCGTCGGCAATATCCGAGAGGGCATTCCACAGCGCATACCGGATCCTGTCGTTCACTGTTTTCCTGGTGTTCACTGTTACAGTAAATCACCACAAATAGTGAACATCAGGTGCCCGAAATGTGCCATGCGTGGGTCCTGGATCGTGGCGAGGAGTGACCGGCTGGATGGTTCGTAACGCGTTTGTCCCGAATCTGTACTTGTCACGCTGACGCGAGCAGGAAGTCGCGCATCTCCTCATAGACTGCCTCCGGCCGATCAAGAAAGCAGTAGTGATGAGATTCCGTCATCTCGACCACCCGACCAAGTGGAACCTCCCGCCGGAAGCGCTCCACATTCTCTCGCGTATACGGCAGGAATATCTCGTCGGTCCACCGCTGCACGGCAGCACGGTCTTCGGGGTCCAGTTCCCCCCAGGCCTGAGAGAAGTCGGCAGGGTAGGCGTAAAAGCTCAGCGCCGGAACGACGATGCGGCCGAAATCGGGTGCGGACGCTACCGTCCCCGTCATGAGCGCCTTCTCGACCGTACCACTCATCCGGCTGCGAATCCTACCATCCTCACCGACAACACATAGTTCCCGTAATTCCCGCGCAACGGCATCCGTCCAAGCCGGATAGAAGCGCCGCACGGCGGCCTCGGCACTCTCCCACGACTCCCACTCTTGGTCGCCCTCCTCGGGAAGCGGGACCGGCAGGCTGGCCATCATGTCCGGCATACCGGACCGATCGTAGGCCGCGTCGAGGTAGACCAGGCGGTCCACCCGCTCCGGGTAGAGGGTAACGAAGCGCGTCAGCTCATCGCCGGCCAGCGAGTGCCCCACGAACGAGGCCCGCTCGATTCCCAAAGCGTCGAGGAAGGCGCGCACGTCCTCGGTCAGCGTCCCGGTATCGTAGCCGGTCTCGGTCGTGTCAGAGCGGCCGTGCCCGCGGCGGGTCAGGCCGAGTACGCGAAATCGGTCGGTAAAGCGCGGGGCCAGGTCGTCGTAGATATACGCCGTGTTGCCCAGCCCGGTGAGGAATAGCAGCACCGGTCCCTGGCCGCCCCAATCAAGGTAGTGCAGGTTGACACCGTTGACGGTGATTTCATGGTCGATGCCCGATTGGTGATCCTCAGCCCGCTGTTCAGCCATCGCGGCCCTCCTTGCCGTTCCATCGTAGCGTGTCCCCGGGCGGATTCGGCCGAGTACCCGAGACGGACGGATACGGGTGTTTTATTGCGGTGCGACAATGGTGCAGTCCAGCACACGGAGGATCATTGCGGTTAAGATGCGAATCGGCGTCGTCTTCCCTCAAACCGAAATCGGACCGGGTCCCGCCGGCGTACGCGACTATGCCCTGGCCGTCGAAGAAATGGGGTATTCGCACCTGCTCGCCTACGATCACGTGGTCGGCGCCGATCTGACACACCGCCCCGACTGGCGCGGCCCCTACTCACTTGAGTCGCTATTCCACGAGCCGTTCGTCCTCTTCGGCTACCTGGCTGCCATCACGCAACACCTACAGTTCGTCACCGGGGTCATCATCCTGCCTCAGCGTCAGACCGTATTGGTCGCCAAGCAGGCCACCGAAGTGGACGTACTCTCGCGCGGTCGTTTCCGTCTCGGAATCGGTATCGGCTGGAATGATCTCGAATATCAGGCGCTGGGCGAAAACTTCCACGATCGAGGTGCCCGGAGCGAGGAGCAGATTGAGCTGCTGCGCCGGCTATTCACCGAGGAGTCGGTCACGTTCCGGGGCCGCTGGCACCGGCTGGAGGCGGTCGGGCTGGAGCCACTTCCCGTCCAGCGACCGATTCCGATCTGGATCGGCGGCGGGGCAGACATCACACTCCGCCGCATCGCCCGGCTGGGTGACGGTTGGTTCCCGCAGCGTCCTCCCGATGAGGAAGCGAGCGAGATGGTGCGGTGCCTGAGGGAATACACCCGCGAAGCCGGCCGCGACCCCGAAAGCGTGGGGATCGAAGCGAGACTGAGCATCGAGCGCGTCTCCCGCGACGGATGGATGTCGTATGTCGAGGGCTGGGGGCGGCTCGGCGCCGGCTACCTCGCCGTGAATACCATGGGCCTCGGCCTGACCGGCGCGAAGGAGCACCTCGAGGCGCTACGTGAGGTCAGGGACGTCATCCGCCCGCGCCCGGGCATTGGCGCCAGCGGCGGGCGTTTCACGTCTACGGAAAACCGTTAGGGAAGAAGCCGGTCGATGCCGACGACACGAGCTGGACCTCGTCGGTCGACGTGAGCGTGTGAATGCGCGTGTTCAGCGTTCCGGACACGCGGACCTGAGCACCGCGACCGATGCGAGTCAGCGGGCGGCGGGGGTGACCCGGGACCGAGACGCGCGTTCCCCGATCCAGGTCGACGCGGATAAGCGCGTGGCCGACGCGGATCAGTAGGGTCCGCCGGACCAGGTTGGTACGAATAACCGTGCCAGAGCGGACGAAGGTCCGCAAGCTGAGATCCCGGATCCGCCCGCTGCCGTAGACCAGCGCGCGCTGCGGGTCGGGACGGCCGGTCGCGAAAATGCGGTCGCCGACGCGCATGTCTTGCAGGCCGGCTCGGTCGACACCGGCCCGGCCAATGCGAAAGTTACTCATTGGACTGACCAGAAGCGTGGCGATATCCCCACCTACCAACTGGACCCGGATGCTCGGTGTATGGGACCGGGCATCGATCCCGACCAGGCGGCCGCGCAGGTTGAAGTGGGTTATGTAATCGCTGCGCGGGCAGGCTGGATTGGACAGCGGTAGTGGCGCCTGCGGATTTTGATAGAAGTCGAATGCCGAGAGGAGGGAGGAGGCCGTCCGGTCGCGCCAGGTCAGCGGCGGCAGCCGGAAGTCCTGCTCGATGAAGCGCAGGATGCTGTCGAAGTCCATGGTCTGGTGATCGACGAAGTGCGGCCGCGCATACGGGGAGAGTAGGATCGTCGGCACGCGTGGTCCGAGGCTGATCGGATCCTGGGCCGGTGGCGGGACGTGATCGTAGAAGCCGCCGAAGTCATCCCAGGTCAGGACGACGAGCGAGCTCTTCCAGAGCCGGCTGCGCATCAGCGCGTTGATCTGGTGGACATCCCATTGCTCGCCCACGCACATGCTGTACGGCGGGTGCTCGCTGGTTTCCATACTGCTGACCAGCCAGCTCACCGCGGGCAGGTGCCCTGACCGGATGTCGGAGACGAAGTGATTCGGCGTGACGACGTTGGTCTTCCAGAGGTTGGAGTAGCGGATGTGCCGGATGGCGTCGAAGGCGCTCCAGATATAGCCGGAGCGGTACTGGGCAGGCGCGTAGTACTTCCAGGACACCCCGTAGCGCTGGAAGGTATCGGCCATGGTCGGGATGTTGAAGCAGGGCTTGACGAGCGACCGCTTCCCGGTGGTCGGATCGATGACGTGAACGTGCGCGTAGGGGCCGGAATCACAGCCCCAGGCACGATGGGTCTGACCGCCCGGATTGTCGACGGTTCCGGCCGAACTGGCAGCGATGGTGATCAGATGATTCGGGAAGCTTGGGCCGTTGATGGTCGAGAAGAAGTGATCGGCGAGGACGTAGCGCTGCGCGTAGGCCCAATATTTGGGAATATCGCTCCTGTAGTACTCGGAGAGAGCGATGTCGCGCCCTTCCTGAATCGCCCCCGGTATGCGATCGAAGCCGTTCATCCGGCCGCCGGCCACGGCGAGATGGGCAGCAGCAGCAGCATGGCCGATGTCCAGCAAAGTATGATCGGGCGCGTGCATCAGGGGAACGACCTTCCCGCTCGAGGTTCGCCCCACGGTTGTTCCATCGGCGCCGGGAAAGAGGCCAAAGATGTTGTCGAAGCTGCGGTTTTCCTTGATCAGGATGATGATGTGCTTGATCGGGAAGCGCGCGGGATGAGGCGCTCCGCTATTTGCCACCGCCACGCGATGCAATCCCGCCGAGGCCATGGCCAGGGAGGTCAGGACGATGGCGCAGACCATCAGGATGAGGGGAGCAGAGCGGGAGTTCATGGACAATCCGGCACAGGATTGTACGCTAGGTCGCGAAGAGGCACGCACGGAGAGTAACACGTTTGCGCTCCGTCGCGTCGCAAGTACGGTCCCGGCCCAGAACGCAGAACGGCCCGCGACACGTGCCGCGGGCCGCCGTCTCGACTAACGCACGGCGCTCACAGGTCGTCGGACTGGAGCGCATACTCCAGCTCACCCTCGGCGTATGGTCCGGATGACCCTGAACCCGTGCCGAGGATCACGTCGGTCGCATGCGGGCCGCCGGCCATACAGCTGATCGTCCCCTGGTACGTGGACCTTACCCCGCTGTACGACGAGAAGTCGATGGTTCCCGAAAGCGTGATTCGGAAGCCGCCGGAGTTCGGCAGATCGACAGTGTTGTCGGTGTTTTGCACCCCGGTCACCGTCCCTCGGAGTCCCGCCACCGGATCGTACACCGAAACCGAGGCTGAGCTCGTTTGGGAGGGGTTGCCTTCCGGGTAGGCCGGGTCGGACGTCGGGTTGAATTGCGCCCAGTCCAGGAGGGTGGCCTTCCCGGAGATGACGCCTAAATCCGCCGCACCGTAAACGCCGCCCTCGTAGGCAGCGTAGCCGGCCGGGGAGACGACGTCGAGGATTGCGGACGCCTGCCCTGACGGCAGGTCGTTATCGCATTCGAGGTACACCTCGTACGGAGTACCGAATGTCGCGCCGGTATCCGGACCGTAGAACTCGGCGTCGGCGTAGCTGTAGCCGGGGCAGGGAACGGCGGCATTGTAGCAATCGAGAGCGGACGAGGTGCTCGGTATGCACGAGAATCCGCCGCCCGTGCAGTAATCGTTGTACGCCTCGATATCGTAGGCCGGGGCCGGGAGCCCCGAAAGCGAGTACGGCCGGACACCGGAGGTCGTGAGCGGTTTCACCTTTCCTCCCGCCCCGGCGGCCGAGGCAGACCCGAGGCCGCCGAGTAGGGCAACGCCGGTCACGAGAATTCCCGTGACGAGAAAGCGCGCAGTTCGCATGGCAACTCATCCTCCAGCATGTCGTCGATTGCTCTTTAAGTCTGTCGATTGCTCTTTCAGTCTGAGGAACAGAACCCAGATGCTCGGTGTGTGGGACCGGGTCGGACCGAGGCGGCGAGGCTGGCCGGCTACCACAAGCACGCGATCGACTCTGTTACGACGAGCGCGTCGTAGAGTATCACCGTGGCGATGGTGTCGCCCACTCCGAGGGATGCGGCGGCGGTAGCGATTGCCTGTGAAATGAACTCCTGGCCGCTTTGCTCGCCGTAGTAGTTCTCGATTGGCAGCGGTGGAATCTGCTGCGTGCTGGTCGGGCTGGACGGCGGCGGCGGTGTCGCGCACATCGGGTTCGGGTCGGATGCGCACGTGCCGATCATCGTAAGGGGCACCTGTGACGTCCCCTGTACTGCCCCCTGTACCATCTGGTAGTCGCTCGGGTCCAGCGAGAACTGGAACGATGTGTCCAGGTTGAGTGCCTCTGAGGACGGCACAGGGAGCGTGCCGGTAATCGTAATTGGCCTGTATACGATGAGAGGTGGCTCGTTTAGGAGCGGCATTACGATCTGGGTCGACGTGACGGACACGTCATTCATATCGTAGTAGGGTGAGATCGGGACGGTGATGACGTGGGAGACGGTCGCACCATGTCCGTCGGAAGCGGTCAGCGTGAAGCTGTCGGAGGTCGCCGGTGGCGGTCCAGTCCAGATCGGGATGTTGTAGGCATTGTCGAAATCGTAGTCCGCGACGTTGTTCTGGGCGGCTGCGGTGGGTGTGTAAGTAAAGGAGATTCCGTCGGGATTTTTGGTCACGGTCCCGTTTGCAGGCTGACTGGTGACCGTGAGGGTGAGCGGGAAGTGGAGTGGACTGAGAAAGGTCGGCACGATCAGGACGTTGGGGAGGGTGGTCCCGTTGCTGTCGGACGATTTCGTGATCCCCTCGAGGCTGACGTCGTAGATGGGGGGGGCATTGTGGACCGTGATCGGTTCGCTCGCGGTCCCGGTTTCACCGTCGAGCAGCGTGACATGGGCGGTGAAGGTGTAGGCGCCGTCGGCGACGTTAGGAAAGCTGGCGACGGTCGTCGCGGTGGTCGTCGCGGAGGTCTTGCTGCGGTTGGTCGCGGTCGATCCGGTGGTCGGGAGGGTCGGGGTGCAGGGGACGCTTAGGACGCTGCCCGGTGGCGTCGTGGGTGTGAGCGAGCACGTCTCTGATGCGATCTGCTTGACGTTGCGGTTGACGGTAAAGCCAATCGTCGCGCTATTCGCCGTGAAGGTCCATTCGGTTGCCGGGCTGGTGATCGTCACCACCGGGGCGCTCGATGGAATCGTCGCCGCCGCGGCCGCCGCTGCCGGCATGCCAAATGCCACCACGGCCGCGAGCGCCACGGTCGCAAGCAGCAGCGCTGTTCGAGGGCGCCATTGTGCTGTGCTCATGTTACGTTCTCTCCTTACTCTTGTATGTCTTGTCGATGAGAGGGCCCCGCGCCGGCACGAACCAGCCGCGCCACGAGCACCTCGTTGTGCAGCGCCAGCTCGGGCATGACCCCGAGCTGCTGCATAAGTCCCAAGACGTCGAGCTGCAGCCGCTCGGCGACGATGCGGCCATCCCGGCAGGTACAGAACAGGGTGCCGGCCACCGCCATCCGCCGCCCGGTCGCCGAGAGCCCCCACAGCGGTCCGGTCTGGGTCCCGGTCGCCAGGAAGGTGGTCACCACCGTGTCCCCCTCGGCGCACTGCTCGGTGATGGTCCAGCGGGCGTCGGGCACCGCCTCCCGATAGGTGGCCAGCAGCGCCTGCAGCTCATCCACGCTGTCCACGTCCGGCAGGACCCCCTGAACCCGTGGATCCAGCACCTCGTCGAGGACGGCGAGGTGCCCTCCGTTCACCCCCTCCTCGATCGCCCGCCGGACCAGAAGCTTGCAGGCGCCGGCCTCCGTGGCCGGTCCCATCTCTCGCCCCGCGGATCGTAGCGGCTCCATCCGGTCCCCCTTCTCTCCGTGCTGATGCCACCGTACGGGAGGATCGGCCCGGTGTCCATGCAATAAACCGGCAAAAGACCTGCAAAAGACAGGAGCGATTGGCTAAAGGGTGTACTGCAGTTTGGTGCGGGATGATAGCGGGTGATCAGGGTAGGGCGGGACCGCGCCGCGGCGCAGTGCCCCGCCGCCCTCGTCTCCCCCAATGCCCCGGGGAGGCGAGACACCGCTCCACTTCGTTTCGCGGCCCCGCCCTACCCCTTCACGATCCCGCCTTACGATCCCTACCTGTATTACCTTAGTAAGGACTTTTAGAAATAGTATTACCGCAAGAAACCGGAAAGGAGGCAGACATGAAGGAGTTGGTGGCAAGTGTTACCAGCAAGGGCCAGGTGACAATCCCGCTTGAGGTAAGACGGATTCTGGGTGTGGCAGTTCGTGATAAGGTGGCCTTTGTGGTCGAGGGTGACCAGGTGCGTCTGACCCGCAGGGGGAGCATCGTCGAACATACGGCCGGGACGCTCCGCGGCGAGGAAGCGCCGCTGACCGCGGAAGAACTGCGCCGGGTGGGCGAAGACGCGTTAGCGGAGGAGACAGTGGAGCGTTCGCGCTAAATGGCGCAAGCGTTCCTCGATACCAACATCCTGCTCCACCATCTCCTTCAGGACGAACCTTCTCAATCACCCAGGGCAACAGCGTACCTCGCTCGTGTCGAGCGAGGTGAAATCGAGGTCCACACGGCGGATACCGTCATCTTCGAAACGGTCTTTACGCTGGAACGGACCTACAAGCGACCAAAAGTCCAGATCCGGGATGCCCTCCTACCGCTGTTAGAGCTCCCGGGTATCTCACTTCCCGGGAAACGACGTCTTCGGAGGGTGTTCGAACTGTATGTCGAACGCAATATTCCGTTCGCCGACGCGTATCATGCGGTCTTGATGGAGCACCTTGACGTTCGCGAGATCGCGACCTTCGATACCGACTTCGACCGCGTGCCGGGCATACGGCGCGCCGATCTATGATCGTATCATATGTCGATTGTTGACATTGTGGGAGCGTAGAATACGGGAAAAAGGAGGGAGAGGCTGGATCCGGCGATGGTGTCTGAGCAATCCGACTCGTTTGGCACGCTGCTCCGGCGCTACCGGACGGGCGCCGGACTAACCCAGGAGGGGCTGGCGGGCCGCTCCGGTCTGGGTGTCCGCACGATCGCCTACCTCGAAGCCGACCGGGGTGGCACGCCCCGCGCCGAGACCGTCCGCCTCCTGGCCGGCGCCCTGGACCTCTCCCCCCAGGAGCGGACCCACTTCCTTGCCTGGGCACGGGTGGAGGAGGAGGCGCTCCCGGCGATCCGATCGGCGCCGGCCGAACCGGTGCTGCACCCGCTCATTGGCCGCGACGCGGTGCTGGAGCGGCTCGACGCCGTCCTCCGGGGGGAGGGTCCTCCGGTCTTTCTGCTGGCCAGCGAGCCCGGGATCGGCAAGACGCGCCTGCTCCGCGAGACGGCGAGGCGGGCGGTCGGCGCCGGCTGGACGGTGCTGACCGGCGGGTCCCGCCGGCAGGGAGGGGAGGCGCCGTATGCCCCGTTGCTGGATGCCCTCCAGCAGCACCTGGCCGGCTCTGATCCTCGCTCCTTGCGCCGGTCGTTGACCGGCTGTGCCTGGCTGGTGCGCCTGCTGCCCGAACTGGCCCCGGTCCTGGAACCGCTGCCTCCCGGCCACATCCCACCCGAGCACGAGCGCCGCCTGATGGTCGATGCCATCGCCCGGTTGCTGCGCAATGTCGCCGGTCCCGCCGGCACCCTCCTGCTCCTCGACGATCTGCAGTGGGCCGGTCCGGATGCCCTCGATCTCCTCGAGGCGCTGGTCCGGCATCCGGTCGCCCCGGTCCGGATCGTCGGCGCCTACCGCGACACCGACGTCGAGCCGGCCGATCGCTTGCCGCTCCTGGTGGGCGACCTGGCCCGGTCCGGGCTCGTCGCCCACCAACCGCTCACTCGGCTCGATGCCGGGGAGGCAGCAGCCCTCCTGGACGCTCTCCTGGGCGGGATGCCGCCGGACGACCCGGAGACCGTCCGGCGCGTGTTGGAGCGGGCCGACGGAACCCCCTTCTTCCTGGTGAGCTATGCCCAGTCCCTGACGTCGGGAGGAGCTGAGACCGTGCCCTGGGATCTGGCCGCGTCGATCCGGCAGCGGATCGCGCTGGCCGGGGAGGCGGCCGAGGTGTTGGGGATCGGGGCATTGGTGGGACGCCGGGTCCCACGCTCTCTGTTGCTGGCCGTGGCGCGGGAGCCGGAGGAGATGCTGGCCGGGCTGGAGGTCGCCTGCCGGGCGCGGCTCCTGCTGGAGGAGGGACCGGATGCCTATGTCTTTGCCCATGACGTCATCCGGGAGGTGATCGAGGAGGACCTGGGTGCGGGACGGCGCGCCTTCCTGCATGCCCGGATCGCGGAGGCCCTGGAGCGCGCTCCGGCCCCGGCGTCATCGGATGTGCTGGCTTTCCATTGGACGCGAGCCGCGGCACCGGACAAGGCAGCGGCGTACCTGGAGGCAGCCGGGGATCAAGCATACGCCCAGTATGCATATACCGCGGCAGAGCGCTCCTAC
>Ga0070739_10007013_pt1 | contig 12155 bp, 7 predicted proteins | sample Coa_R1_7_FD_66445 | JGI IMG/M metagenome (GOLD analysis project Ga0070739, IMG submission 66445) | Surface soil microbial communities from Centralia Pennsylvania, which are recovering from an underground coalmine fire - Coalmine... | ecosystem: Environmental > Terrestrial > Soil > Unclassified ... | reverse complement strand
GGGGATTGGAACGGAAGGGACCTCCATGGCGCGTTTCGCCTTTCTATTTCCCGGTCAAGGCGCTCAGAGCGTGGGCATGGCCCGCGATTTGTGCGCCGCCTTGCCGCAAGCACGTCAACTGTTCACCGAAGCGAGCGCGCAGCTCGGCTATGACTTACTTGATGTGTGCATCAATGGGCCGGCGGAACGCCTCAATTCCACGGTGGTCAGCCAGCCGGCCCTGTTCGTATCCAGTCTCGCCGCTCTGGAATCCCTCAAGCAAAGCAATCCGCAAGTCCTCGAGGAATGCGTGGCGGCGGCCGGCCTGAGTCTCGGTGAATTCACGGCCCTGACGTTTGCCGGCGCCTTGACCTTCGCGGAAGGACTGCGGCTGGTGCAGCGCCGCGGCGAGGCCATGCAGGCGGCGGCGGATCTTGTGCCCAGTGGCATGGTCAGCGTGCTTATGTTGGAACAAGCGAAAGTTGAAGAACTGTGCGCCGCTGCTCGGGAGAACGAGGTTTTGCAGATTGCCAATTTTCTCTGTCCCGGAAATTATGCCGTCTCCGGCCATCGCACCGCCTGCAACCGCCTGGAACCGCTGGTCGCGGAAGCCGGCGGGCGAGCCGTGCGCCTGGCCGTGGCCGGAGCGTTCCATACGCCGCTGATGAAGCCGGCCAGCGAGACGATGGACCAAGTGTTCGCTACCGTACCGTTGACCGCGCCGCGTCTGCCGGTGTGGTCGAACGTGACCGCCCAGCCCCACGGCCAGCCCGAAGAGATCCGCGCCTTGCTGCGGCGGCAGATCACCGAGCCGGTGCGCTGGGAAGAGACGATGCGCCAATTGTTGGCGAAGGGATGTGATCGCTTCTATGAGATTGGACCGGGGCGCGTGTTGGCGGGGTTGCTGAAGCGGATACAGCGGAAGGTGGATTGCCACAACGTCAGCGCCTAAGACGAGTTGGGCTTTCCATTTTCCCAATTTATCTGTACTTATTCAATTTACGTCCGCTGCACCGTGCGCGGCGGCAGCGTGACACGCGGCGCGGAAAAGGTGCCTTTCGAAAGGATGAAAGATGAAGGATGAAGGATGAAATCAAAACAAATCGGGATTCATCCTTTCTCCTTCATCCTTCATCCTTCAAGAGACGCCTTGCCCGGTGCGCGTGCGCTGTGGTAGATAACCCGAAGGCGACGGTCTTTTTGTGAGAGATCCCCTCGCCTCCGAGATTTGTGAACGATTGCTTTGGGAGGTCCCAAACCGTGGCTTCCGTTGAAGAACGTGTCATTGATATTGTCTGCGAGAACCTGGGCGTCAACAAAGAGCAGGTTACGCGGCAAACCTCGTTCCAAGAGGACGTCGGCGCCGATTCGCTCGACATCGTGGAACTGGTTATGGAACTGGAAGAAGAGTTCGAGATCACCATCCCCGACGATCAGGCCGAGAAGATCAAGACCGTCGGGGAGGCCATCGACTACATTGAGCGGGAGCAAGCCAAGAAATGACCCGGCGCGTCGTCATCACGGGCATGGGGACGGTCAACTCACTCTGTAGCGACGTGGCCGGCTTCTGGTCCGCACTGCTGGCCGGCAAGAGCGGCGTCGGCAGCATCGAGCAATTTGACACCTCCGCGTTCAAGGTCCACTTCGGCGGCGAAGTCAAAAACTTCAATCCCGAACCGCTGGTGGACAAGAAGAAGGCGCATCGGCTGGACCGTTTTGCTCAGTTTGCCCTGGTGGCCTCGCACGCCGCCGTCAAGGACAGCGGCATCGATTTCTCGAAAGAAGATCCCTATCGCTGCGGCGTCATTATCGGCAGCGGCATCGGTGGATTGAATGAATTCGAGGAGCAGCACGGCCGCTACAAGGACCACGGGCCGGGCCGCATCAGTCCGTTCGTCATTCCCAAAATGATCCCCAACGCGGCAGCCGGCAACGTGTCCATCGAGTTCGGCCTGTCCGGACCGAACACAGCCGTCTCGACCGCGTGCGCCTCCGCAGCTCACGCTCTGGGCGACGCCCTCCGCGCCATTCAATGGGACTACGCCGACATCATGTTGGCCGGCGGCTCGGAATCGGCCATCACGCCAATGGGCATTGGCGGCTTCACTTCCGCCCGCGCCTTGTCGATGCGCAATGAGGATCCCAAGCGAGCAAGCCGGCCATTCGACAAAGATCGCGACGGCTTCGTCCTCAGCGAGGGGGCCGGCATCGTCGTGCTGGAAGAATTGGAGCACGCGCGCAAACGCGGTGCAACCGTCTACGCCGAGCTTCTCGGCTGCGGCAGTACCGCCGACGCTCATCACATTACCCAACCGCACCCCTGCGGCGCCGGTGCTGCCAAGGCCATGCAATTAGCTCTGCGCGACGCCAAGCTCAATCCGGAAGACATTCAATACATCAACGCCCACGGCACCAGCACGCCCTTGGGCGACGAATCGGAGACAAAAGCGGTCAAGGAAGTCTTCGGCAACCACGCACGCAAGCTGGTCATCAGCAGCACCAAAAGCATGTTGGGCCATCTACTCGGCGCTTCCGGCGGCGTCGAGCTGATCGCCACCGCGCTGACGCTGCGTCATCGCGTCGTGCATCCGACCATCAATTACGAAACCCCCGACCCGGCCTGTGATCTGGATTACGTACCCAACACCGCCCGCGAAATGATGGTCCGCTACGCGCTTTCCAATAGCTTTGGCTTCGGCGGACACAACTGCACACTGGTCATCGGCGCGATCAAGTAACCGGCGAGCGGGGGGCGTAAGCCCCCTGTTAGCACGAACAGGGGGCTTACGCCCCCCGCTCGCCAGAAAATCTTAGGAACCATCACCATGACCGACCCGCTCGATTCTCTTCCCGCCCGCGCCGCGCGGGCCACGCTGTCTCCACAGGAAGCCGCGCGCTACAGCCGGCATCTCATCATGCCCGAAGTCGGCATGGAGGGACAGAAACGCCTCAAAGCCGCCAGTGTTCTGCTCATCGGCGCCGGCGGCCTCGGCTCGCCGCTGGGTCTGTATCTCGCCGCGGCCGGCGTCGGACGCATCGGCCTGGTCGATTTCGATGTCGTCGATTTCAGCAACCTTCAGCGACAAGTGCTGCACGGCACACCCGACGTGGGCCGGCCCAAACTGCACTCGGCCAAGGACCGCCTGCAAGCCATCAACCCCGAAGTGCGAATCGATCTGTACGAAGCGTGCCTGACCTCGGCCAACGCTCTAGCGATCTTCCAGCCCTACGACATCATCATCGACGGCACTGACAATTTTCCGACGCGCTATCTCGTCAACGACGCCTGTGTGCTGCTGAAAAAACCCAACGTCTACGGCAGCATCTTTCGCTTCGATGGCCAAGCGTCGGTGTTCTATCCCGGCCGCGGGCCGTGCTATCGCTGTCTGTATCCGGAGCCGCCGCCGCCCGGCGAAGTTCCCAGCTGCGCCGAAGGCGGCGTCCTGGGCATCCTGCCCGGACTGATCGGCTGCATCCAGGCGACCGAAGCGGTCAAGCTGATTCTCGGTCAAGGCTCGCCGCTGATTGGCCGGCTGCTCTTGTACGACGCCTTGCAAATGACCTTCCGCGAGTTCAAGGTGCGGCGCAATCCGAAATGCCCCGTCTGCGGCGAACAACCAACTGTCACCAAACTGATCGATTACGAACAATTCTGCGGCATGCGCGGCCAGGAAACGCCGGCCCCCGTCGCGGCTTCCGGGAACGACATCAGCGTGGAAGAGCTGAAGCAGCGCCTCGACCGGGGCGAGAAGGTGTTCATTCTCGACGTGCGCAACCCGGAAGAGATTCAGATTTGCCGCATCGCCGGCAGCACCGTGATTCCGCTGCCACAGCTGCCGCAGCGCTTCGGCGAGCTGGACCGCAACCGCGAAATCATCGTTCACTGCAAAAGCGGCATGCGCAGTCAGAAGGCGATTCAGTTTCTGCGCCAACAGGGTTTCACGCGACTGAAGAACCTGACCGGCGGCATTTTGGCGTGGGCGGATCGCATCGATAAGACGATGTTGAAATACTAAAGCCCGAGCATCTTCTCCGGACAATCGGCTTATTTGCCAACCCTCCGCCAGCCTGGTAGCATAGGGAGGAAATGATCCCAGATCGTCTTCCGAAACGGAGTCGTCTGATGCCCTTTACCGACTATGCCACCATCGGCGACGTGGCCCGCGTCTATCGAATCGTTTTGCGGGACGAGAAATTCGTGGAACTGCGAGAACGGCCGATCTCCGATAGGCTACGCGAAGATCTGGACTTCGCCGTGAATCATGTCGCCTATAGCCGCTCCGAGACCGCCCTCCGCGAGAACCTGATCTATCCTATTCTGAAAGACGTGTGGAAGTCCTACCTTCAGGATTTGATGCTGTGGAGCCAGGAGCCTCTGCGTTTTGACGCCGATCTATCGGGAGTTCCTGATTACATGGTAGGCCCCCTGTCGCCCTTGGGCCGCTGGGTCGTGCAACCGCCCTACATTGTTATCGTCGAGGCCAAGCGCGACGATTTCGAGCGCGGTTGGGCTCAATGCTTGGCGGCCTTGCTGGCCGCTCAAAGGTTGAACAACCTACCCGAACTGACTTTGTACGGCATCACCACCAACGGCCGTTTCTGGGAGCTAGCCAAATTAGAAGGTACTACGTTTACTCGTGAACCCCTGCCATTCGGTCTGCACAACGTGGAGGAGCTTTGCGCGGCTCTCCACTTTGCTTTTGAACAATGCCAGGCGCAAGTGTTGCGTTTGCCGCGTTCGGCGTGAGAAAAGAAAAGTGTTCCCCTCCGTCCGCGCCGTGTCTCACTCTATATATAGGGTGAGACGCCAACCGCGAGGACGGAATCATGAACGCCGCCAATTCCGAACGTCTTGTCCAGCACATCCGCCGCTTGGTCGGAGATCCTGCCGGCACGCCATCCGACGGCGAGCTGCTACGCCGTTATCGAGAGGCCGGCGATGAAGCGGCCTTCGCGGCATTGATGCGGCGACATGGCCCGATGGTGTACTCGGTCTGCCAGTCGGTCTTGAGGCAAGAGCAGGATGCCGAGGATGCGTTTCAAGCAACATTCCTCATCCTGATGCAAAAGGCCGGCTCGATCCGTCAACAACAAGGTCTGGGCGGCTGGTTGCAGCGCGTCGCCTACCGCGTGGCGCTGCGGGCGCGAGCGAATTTCCTTCGCCGCCAAAGCTGCGAAGCGCAAACGGCGCGCTCCCCCGTCGTCGAACCATCGAACGACGACTTATCGTGGCGCGAGTTGCGCTCGATTCTCCATGCGGAGTTGGCGGCGTTGTCGGAGCGCTTCCGTGCGCCGCTGGTGTTGTGTTACCTGGAAGGATTGACCCAGGAAGAAGCAGCGCGCCGGCTCGGCTGGACGGCGGCGACCGTGAAGGGACGGCTCCAGCGCGGCCGCGAGAAGCTGCGTCGGCGGCTGGAACGCCGGGGCGTGGCCCTGACGGCGGCGCTGGCGGCCGCGCTCACCGGGCAAGTGCTGGCGGAGAGCGCTATTCCTCCGCTGACAGTGACGACGGCGGCGACCGCCTTGGCGCAGGCTTTTCTCCGCCCGTTGCTGCCGATCAAGCTGGTGCTGCTGCTGTCGCTCGCCGTCGTCGCTGGCGGCATGATGCTGCTCTCGCCATCTGAGCCGCGACCGTCAGGGAACGGAGATCCCGACCGCTCCCTGACGGTCGCGGCTCCGAAAAATGCCATCGATGCCCACGGCGATCCGTTGCCAGAAGGCGCCGTCGCGCGTCTGGGCACGGTACGTTTCAATCATGGCGACGGGCTGCATTCGCTGTTTTTTTCACCGGACGGCAAAACGATCATCTCCGAAGGCAACGGCACCATACGTTTCTGGGACGCTCGCACTGGTAAGGAACTCGATCGCATCCGCACGGACAAACCCTATTATAAGTTCCCAACGGTCCTCCTTCCGGATGGCGAAACGCTCATTTCTCTCGACGAGGGAATTGATAATCGAGATGTTGCCACCTTCTGGAACCTCGCAGCAAAAAAGCGCATCCGCGCGCAGGAACTGCCGGTGCAGCGCCGTGTTTTCTCCGGTTACCACCAGGATTCGTTGTCGCCGGATGGCAAGCTGTGTGTCATGCACGTGCATACACCCGCCCACGTCCAGGTATCCGACGTGGCGACAGGGAAGAGTTTGTACCAGCTCGCCAAGGGTGCCAAGACCTTCCTCGCCGTCGCCTTCGCGGACAACGATCATCTCGTCAGTGCCGATGATAAAAATTGCATTGAGGTATGGGAGGCGCGAACCGGCAAACTTCTTCATCAGTTCACGCACGATGCGCCGATCCGCTTCATTCTCGCTTCGCCGGACGGCCGCTGGCTGGCGAGCCTAGACCAGCGTCCGTCGCCCTTCGGCCGCAACGTCGAGCAGGAAACCATCTACCTCTGGGACATGAAAACCGGCAAAGTCACGCAATCCTTTCGCGCCAAGCCGAAGCACTGGTTCACGAACATCTGCTTTTCGCCCGATGGCAAGTCTTTGTTGACTTCGAGCCGGCATCCGGGCGATGCGGATGAAGTGGTCCTTTGGGACAGCCAGACGGGACGACGCCTTCTCGAATTTGATGCCGCTTCCGGCATCAATGCCAGTATAGCAGCGTTCAGCCCGGACAGCAGCCGATTGGTCGCGGGCAATCCGAAATTCGACCTGTGGGACCTCAAAACCGGCCGGCGGCTGACAACCGAGGACAACCGGCACACCTGGGCTGACTCCGTGCTTCTCTCACCAACCGGCGAGCGCGCCACGCTCCTCAACTACAATTCGATCAGCTCATGGGATGCGACGAGCGGGCGGCGCTTGCATTCGTTCAATTTGCCTCGCGGCACTACCGCTACACTCCACACGCGCAGTATCTCTCCCGATGCCCGCTATGCGGTGACTTTTCGGGAAGAGGGAGAGGATTTTTACATCCATATTTGGGACATTGCCGCCAGCAAGACCTTGCACACTCACCGCTTTCCTGGCGGGTACCAACAGATGAGCGCGGCCTTCGCGCCCGATTCGTCCCTACTTGCCACCTGGCACCCCGGCAAACAAACGCTCATCCACCTCTGGGACGTGCGCAGCGGCAAACAGGTCCATTCCTTCGCGGAGAGCAGGGCCGGATGGCCGGGCAAGATGGATTTCACCGCCGACGGCAAGACGTTATTTGTCGCCGGCAGGCGCGTGGTCGGCTATGACGTGGCCACCGGCAAGGAGCTGTTTTCCTGGCGATTGAAGCCGCCGGCGAACACTTCGGGGGTCCGTACGAGCGCTGTCGGCGGTGCGCCGGTGAGCGACGACGATCGGCTCGGCTGGAGCACGCTGGCTGTTTCGCCCGATGGGACGCTGATCGCTGCTCTTCCCTGGCCGGGTAGTGCCGCCCGTGGTAGCAAGGAAGACGCCATCGCTTTGTACGAGGCGCGAACCGGCAAGCTCCTCCGCCGCTACAATGGTCTGGACACCACCAAGTCCTATTTCAAGCCTCTCGCGTTCTCGGCCGATGGCCAACTTCTGGCATCTTCCGATAGTGAGCTCATTCACTTGTGGGAAGTAGCGACCAGCAAGCACATCCACGCCTTCAAAGGGCATCGGGGACAAATTAACTCGCTTATCTTCAACGCCAATGACCGACGCCTCGCCTCCGCCAGCAGCGACAGTACCGTCCTCATCTGGGACGTGACCGGGCAAGCGGCGAAGGCAACTCCCTTAACCGAGGCGAAGCGGAAGGAATGTTGGGATGACCTCGCGGCAGAGGATGCTGCCCGCGCCCATCGGGCGGTGTGGACACTGATTGATGCGCCCCGCGAGTCGATCCCCTTCCTGAAAGCGCGACTGCATCCGGTGAGGACTGTCAGCCGCGAACAGCTCGACCGCTGGATTCAGGCTCTCGACGCCGATACCTTTGAGGCGCGTGAGAGAGCGATGACGGAGTTGGAAAAACTCGGCGAATTGGCCGAGCCGGCGCTGCGCCGCGTCCTGGAAAACAAGCCAACACTGGAACAGCGCCGCCGTATCGAGCCGATTCTCGCCAAGCTGGATGCGGCCATCCCATCCGGCGAGACGCTGCGCTCGCTCCGTGCGGTGCGTGTGCTGGAACATGCCAGCACATCCGAAGCACGGCAGTTGTTACGCGAATTGGCGAACGGAGCGGAGGGAGCATCGCTGACTCGTCAAGCGCGAGCGGCCCTGACACGACTTAACCGAATGAGCCACTAGCCCGGAGCGCCAGCGACGGGCCGAAGAACCCGTCGCTGGCGCTCCGGGCTGGTTGGCCAAATGAAAAAACTTGTTCCGCTCTCTCCTCGATTTCCCTCTAATAAGAGAGAAGCCCTTGACCACGAGGAGAGAGCCATGAACACTGCCCACAGTTTCAAGCTGGCGCTGCTGCTGTCGCTCGGCGTCGTTGCGGGTAGCACGGCGCTGCTTTCGCCATCTGAGCCGCGACCGTTAGGGAGCGGGGAGCCCGACCGCTCCCTAACGGTCGCGGCTCCGAAAGATGCCGTCGATCTCTACGGCGATCCGCTGCCCGAAGGCGCCATCGCGCGGATGGGATCGATCCAGCTGCGGCACGCAGGACAGTCCGATTTCGTCGTCCTGCCCGATGGTAAGACGATTGTCACCGCCGGCGGTCAGGTGGTACGCTTCTGGGACCTTGCTTCGGGCCGGCTGGTGCGACAAGTCAAACTCCAGGGACCGTTCGCGCCCGGAAGAAGCGCCACGCCGTCACCCGACGGCAAAATCCTGGCGGGAATTGACCAGAACAAGCTCGTCTTCTGGGACACGGATTCAGGCAAGCAGATCAAGACGCTCCCCGGTCTCAATGACATGTGGGCCTTTATGTACTTCACGCCCGATAGCAGGACTTTGTTCATTGGAACCTGGAAACAGGAAGTGATTGTTTGGGACTGGCAAAAAGGAACTCAACGCCGAATCGCGCTGCTGCCGCGCAACATCGGCTTGGGCAGCGACTTTCATGGTCGTGTCTCTCCGGATGGCAAGCTTCTTTCCGTGGGAAGCGCCGGAAAGGGCGAGTTGCTGGGTGTGTACGAGCTGGCCACCGGACGCGTACTGCACCGCCTCATCTGCCACCCGACCGCCTCGACTTTCTCTCCCGACGGCAAACGTCTGATTGTTGCCAGCAGTACCAATGACAAACAGGCGAGAGAAGCCGTGATCCGGGTGTTTGATGTCGCGACCGGCAAGGAGGCAGCACAGTTTCCGCTGGGCCATCAAAACGCTTCCTTTTTTTCGCTCGCCGCCTCACCCGACGGCAAGACCCTTGCCTGCGGTTTTTCGGATCACAGCTGCCTGCTGGATTTAACCACGGGCCGCGTGGTTCATCCGTTGCCGGATCGACCGATCCAAATCGCCTTTTCACCGGATGGTAAGCGGCTGATCGCCGACATGGGCTATCGGCTTCGCATTTGGGATCCGGTCACAGGAAAAGCGATTCACGACCATCCAGGAGATTTTGGATGGGAGCTGGCGATGGCCGTCAGCCCGGATGGCCGGCTCTTGGCGGCGGCGGACTGGATGGACCAGAGCGTCGCTCTCTGGGACACGGCGAGTGGACGCCTGCTCCGCCAGTTGCCGTTGAAAGGCGAGAAGTCGGAAGGCGAGAACAAGTACGTCCGCAACCTGGCTTTCTCGCCCGACGGCAAAACACTCCGTGTCAGCCAGTACAAAGGTTGCATTCAGGCCTGGGAAACTGCCAGCGGCAAAGATCAGCGCACGGTTCAACTAAACGACCCAAGCCAAGAGAATCCGCACCTCACCTATTTCTTCCAGCTGCACGTCTCCCTGGACGGTAAGCGTGCGTCCACGCTGGAACGGATCCTCGCTCAAGGAGAACCGACTCGGCTGGCCTATTGGGACATGGAGACGGGAAAACTTTTGCGGCAGCACTTTCTGCCTCCGCAAACGCGAGCCTGCGCCTGGTCGGCAGACGGAACGACAGTAACGTTGCCCTTGAACAAGGGCCTGACTCAAATGAGCGTCGAAAGCGGGAAGATTCGGTATCAGGTTCCCGGCACGCGCAGCGGCGGGCCGCTGGCAGCCTCGCCGGATGATCGGCTGCTGGCCGCCGTGCGCTTGGGGGAAGCAAAAGACGATGCCGCGGTCGGCATCTGGGAAGCGGCTACAGGCAAGGAGGTCGCTAACTTGGCGACCGGCCAGGTATCGCATCTCGCCTTGACGCCCGATAATCGCTATCTCGTCGCCACGGATCGTGGCTTCCTCGGTATGTGGGATTTGGCAACCGGCAAGCAACAAGGGCATTGGCCGCTCCCCGAGGCAAACACTGACGTCGGAAGCGATCCGGTTGTCACGCGCTTGGCGCTGTCGCCGGATGGCCGGCGCGCCTTCACGGCACTTAACGACGGCACAGCGCTGGTTTGGGATTTGCAACCGGCCCTGCGTCGTAGGAAGCTGCTCGCCGGCAAGTCCACGGAGAAGGAGCTAGCCGGCTGGTGGAATGACTTGGCCACCGACGATGCCCGTCGCGCCTACGCCGCCATCTGGCGCTTGATCGAAACCCCGGAAGCTGCGGTCCGGTTGTTTCGCCAACACGTGAAACCCGCCACGGATGCGGACCTCAAAGCGATTCGCCGCCTCATCGCCGACCTGGATAGCGACCAATTCGCCACGCGCGAGAAAGCGTTTGAACAATTGGCGAAGCTCGGTCCCCTCGCCGAACCTGCCTTTCGGCAGGCGCTAGAGCAAAAACCTCCCGTGGAAACACGGCGTCGCATCCAGCTTCTGCTGGAAAAGATCGATCAACAGTTACCAACCGGCGAATTGCTGCGTCTGCTGCGAGCATTACAAGTGCTGGAGAACACGGGTGCACAAGGTCGGCGACTCTTGCGCGAGCTGGCCGGCGGTGCGGAGGAAGCCTGGCTGACACACGCTGCCAAGACGTTCCTCTCACGTTTAGCAACGGATAAGTGAAACGAGGCGGAAGCGTCAGCGACGGATCGGCCGGCGAGACGCCGGTCCCACCGTTATCCGTCGCCGACGCTTCCGGCTCGTTGCTGTTGATCGAATTCTTCTGCTTTCTTTCATCTTTATCCTATCTCTTCCATGATATTCGCGTGAATTTGGAAAAATTTGGCAAATCGTTCTTGACTTTCTGTATGCATCTTCCTTAAATTAGCACTATCTGTCACAAGTTGCCAGGATTCTCTCCTGTTCATGCGGAGTCGCCATGCTGGTTGAGGAACGTCGCCAACGAGTGCTGGACCTGGTAAGTGAACGCGGCTTCGTGGCGCTGACGGACCTGGCGCAGACCATCGACGTTTCCGAATCGACGCTGCGGCGCGACTTGGATTACTGGCACAGGCAGGGCTTGCTGCGGCGGACGCACGGCGGGGCTATCTTCGTCGGCGATGCGGCGACGCTGCCGGCGTTGGAAGAACGCTCGGCCAATCAACTCGATGAGAAACGCGCCATCGCCCGGACGGCGGCGGCGCGGATACAGGATGGCGATACGATCTTGCTCGACGGCGGTACCACGACGCTGGAAGTGGCTCGGCTGCTGGTCGGACGCTCGTTGCAGATCGTCACCAACAGTCTGCCCATCGCCAGCCTGTTCGCCGCCAGTCGCGAGACCGATCTGGTCATCCTCGGCGGCTACGTCTATCCGAAAACCGGCGTGGCCCTGGGACCGCTGACGGTGCGCATGATGGAGGACATTCACGTCCACCAGCTGATTATGAGCTGCGGCGGCATCACCAGTAAGGGGCTGTTCAATAGCAATCTGCTCCTGGTCGAGACGGAGCGGCAAATGATGCGCTGCGCCGATGAGGTCGTGGTCGTCGCCGATCATACGAAGATTGGACGGCAGGCGCTGGCGTTTCTGTGCAACCTGGCCGACATTGACACACTCATTGTGGACAACCAGTTGAGTGCGGCTCAGCACGAGCTGCTGCGGCAGAACGATGTGCGGCTGTTCCTGGCCGGCGAGACGGAGAACAATCACGCATGAGCACAGCAACACTGGATCGCGCTTCCATCGAGCGCATGGTTCAATCCGCTCTCCGCGATCAGCTATCCGCTATCGGCCAAAACGGACTGCGAAAGGCGGAAAGCGGAGAGCGGAGAGCGGCACCGCCGAAACTGGTCGTCAACGTGTCGGCCCGCCACTGTCACGTTACGCAGGAAGATCTCGAACGCCTGTTCGGTAAGGG
>Ga0070739_10007011_pt1 | contig 12158 bp, 9 predicted proteins | sample Coa_R1_7_FD_66445 | JGI IMG/M metagenome (GOLD analysis project Ga0070739, IMG submission 66445) | Surface soil microbial communities from Centralia Pennsylvania, which are recovering from an underground coalmine fire - Coalmine... | ecosystem: Environmental > Terrestrial > Soil > Unclassified ... | reverse complement strand
GCCGGTGCACGATGAACGTCCCGATCAGCGACAGGAACTCGCCGACGAAGCCCGAGAGCCCCGGCAGCCCGATCGACGCGAACGTCGCCAGCAGGAAGAGGCCCGAGAACAGCGGGATCGACTTCCACAACCCGCCGTAGCGCGCGATCTCGTAGGTGTGACGGCGCTCGTACAGCATGCCGAGGAGGAGGAAGAGGGCACCCGTCGTCAGGCCGTGGCTGATCATCGTGAAGACGCCGCCCTCGAGTCCCTGCGTCGTCAGGGCGAAGATGCCGAGCACGACGAACCCGAGGTGCGCGACCGACGAGTAAGCGACGACTCGCTTCAGGTTCGGCTGCATCGCGGCGACGATCGCCCCGTAGACGATGCCGATCGTCCCGAGGACGAGCATGAGCGGCGCCAGGTCGACCGACGCCTTCGGGAAGAGCTCCAACGAGAACCGCAGGAACCCGTACGTCCCCATCTTGAGCAGGACACCGGCAAGGATCACCGACCCGGCCGTCGGCGCCTCGGTGTGCGCGTCGGGCAGCCAGGTGTGGAGCGGGAACAGCGGCACCTTGACCGCGAACGCGGCGAAGAACGCGAGGAACAACGCGGTCGACGTCGCGGACGAGAGATGACCGGGTGTCGACGTCCACTGCATGAGCGTCGGGAGGTCGAACGTCAGGTGGCCGGTCGCCGACTGGTGCAGGAACGCGACGGACAGGATGCCCACGAGGAGGAACGCCGATCCCGCCATCGTGTACAGGAAGAACTTCGTCGCGGCGTAGACGCGCCGGCCGTGCCCCCACTGCCCGATGAGGAAGTACATCGGGACGAGCACGATCTCGAAGAACACGAAGAACAGGATGAGGTCGAGCGCGAGGAACACCCCGAGCAGCGCGGCCTCGAGCACGAGCATCCAGACGGTGAACCCCTTCTGGCGCGGCTCGTTCGCGGACGCGATGAGGCCGACCACGAACAGCAGTGCCGTCAGCACGACCATGAAGAGGCTGATGCCGTCGACGCCGAGGTGGTACCGGACGCCCAGCGTCGCCATCCACGACGTGTTCTCGGTGAACTGGTAGCGGCCCGTGTGGGTGCTGAAGCTGTAGAGCAGCGCGCCCGAGAACCCGAGCGTCGCGAACGACGCGACGTAGCCGACGACCTTTGCGTACTCCGGCCGCCGCGAGGGCGTCGCGAGCGTGAGGAGCGCGCCGGCGAACGGCGTGAGGATGATGGCGGTGAGGATCGGGAAGCCGCCCATCAGCCACCGACCCGCAGGAGCATGAAGAGCAGCAGGCCGACGGCGCCGAGCGCGATGCCGACGGCGTACGCGCGTACGAAGCCGTTCTGGACCCGACGGAGCCCGAGACCGCCCTCGCGGAACGCCTGACCGACGCCGTTGACCATGCCGTCGATGAACCGTCCGTCGAACGTCCGCGACAGCCAGTCGGCGAACCGTCGACCGGGGCCGGCGACGAGCGCGGCGACGCTCTCGTCGATGTACCACGCGTGCGCGAACACCTTCGCGAGCGGACCCAGCCGCTCCGGCAACGGGTCGCCGTCGAAGCTCGGGATGCCGCGGCGGTACATCGAGATCGCGACGAGGACGCCGACCACGGCGAGCACGAACGCGGTCGTCGAGAGCGCGAAGGCCGTCGAGAACGAGCCCTCTGAGACGTGGACGCCCACGAACACGGGTTCCAGCCAGTGGTTCAGGTACTCGATGCTCCTGAACGGGAGATCGAGGAGGCCGGCGAAGAGCGCGCCGACCGCCAGGACCACGAGCGGGAGGCCCATGAGCCACGGCGACTCGTGCGGTTCGTCGTGCGCGTCCTCGTGCCGCGCGACGTGGACGGGCTCGTCGGCGTGTGCCGTCACGTTCACGGGCTCGTCGCCGCTCGCCGGTCCGGTCGCCGCGATCGCCGTGTCGACCGCCGGCGTGCCCGTCGACGCCTCCGTGACGGGGTGCCACCGCTCGTTGCCGAAGAACACGAGCCAGACCTGGCGCGCCATGTAGAAGGCCGTGAGGAGCGCGGTCACCACACCGATCGCCCACAGCGCGTACGACTCGTGGAACCACGCACGGGCGAGGATCTCGTCCTTCGACCAGAAGCCGGCGAACGGGAAGATGCCGGCGATCGCGAGCCACGCGACGATGAACGTCGTCGCGGTGACCGGCATGAACCGGCGCAGGCCACCCATGCGGCGCATGTCCTGCTCGTCGTGCAGGCCGTGCATCACCGAGCCCGCGCCGAGGAAGAGCAGCGCCTTGAAGAAGGCGTGCGTGACCATGTGGAAGATCGCGGCGTCGTACGCGCCGACACCGGCGGCGAGGAACATGTAGCCGAGCTGGCTGATCGTCGAGTACGCGAGCACGCGCTTGATGTCGTTGTTCACCATCGCGACCGTCGCCGCGAAGAAGGCGGTGATCGCGCCGAACCACGCGACCCACTCGCCGGCCGAGCCGCTGTGCTGGAAGAACGGGTGCGCGCGACACACGAGGAACACGCCGGCGGTGACCATGGTCGCGGCGTGCAGCATCGCCGAGACCGGCGTGGGGCCCTCCATCGCGTCCGGCAGCCAGATGTGGAGCGGCAGCTGCGCGCTCTTGCCCATCGCGCCGAGGAACAGCAGGAGCGCGATCGCGGTCGCGGCACCGTTCGACAGGGTGTGCGCCTGCGCGTTCATCACGCCGTAGTCGAGGCTGCCGAGGTGGGCGAAGATCAGGAACATGGCGATCATGAACCCGAAGTCGCCGACGCGGTTCGTGACGAACGCCTTCTTGCCCGCGACCGCCGCCGAGTTCCGCTCGAACCAGAAGGAGATCAGGAGGTACGACGCGAGCCCTACACCCTCCCACCCGAGGAAGGTGACGAGGAAGCTGCTCCCCAGGACGAGCACGAGCATCGCGGCCAGGAACAGGTTCAGGTACGCGAAGAACCGCGAGAACCGGCTGTCGCCGTGCAGGTAGCCGATCGAGTACAGGTGGATGAACGTCCCGACGAACGTGACGAAGAGCAGCATCGTCACCGACAGCGGGTCGACGAGGAAGCCGAGCTTCACCTGGAACCCGCCGGCCGGGAACCACGACCAGATGTTGCGGACGTGGCTGCGCGGGTGGATGTCGCGCAGCGCGAAGAACATGACCCCCGACCAGACGAACGTGAGCCCGGACAGCGTGGTCGCGATCCAGCCCGACAGCGGCTCACCGATGCGCTTGCCGAACAGCAGCAGCACCGCCGAGCCGACGAGCGGCAGCAGCGGGATGATCCAGACCAGGTCGAGCAGATCCCGCGCGGTCACGGTGTGGCCCCCCCGTTCGTCGACGTGCGCAAGGTCAGCCCTTCAGGAGATCGATGTCGTCGGCCGTCGCGCCCTGCCGGCGCCGGAAGATCGCGACGATGATCGCCAGTCCGACCGCGACCTCCGCGGCTGCGACGACCAGCGTGAAGAAGACGAGGACCTGTCCGCCGATGTCGTTGAGCATCCGCGCGAAGGTCACGAACGTCAGGTTGGCGGCGTTCAGCATCAGCTCGATGCACATGAACATCACGAGGACGTTGCGGCGCAGCAGCAGACCGACCGCGCCGATGGTGAAGAGCAGCGCGGCGAGCACGAGGTAGTAGTTGCCCGTCACGGTCATCGCGCCGGAACCTCCTCGGTCTCGTCGGCGGGCGCCTCGATCGGCGGCGGGCGGTGGCTGCTCCGGCGGGCGAGCGCGACGCCACCGACGACCGCGATGACGAGCAGCACGGCCGTGAGCTCGAAGGGCCAGAGGAAGTCGGTGAACAGGACGCGCGCCACGCGGTTGACGTTGCCGCCGAGGTTCGACGCGCCACCGTTGACCGGGACGCCGCGCGACGTGTGCGCGCCCGTCGCCCACGTGCCGCCCGCGAGGACCAGCACCATCACGAGTGCCGCGACGGACAGCAGGATCGCGATTGGCCGCTGGTACGGGATCGGCTCGTGCTGCAGGTTCTCGACGCGGTCGACACCGAGCAACATGATCACGAACAGGAACAGCACGACGATCGCGCCCGCGTAGACGATCACCTGCACCGCCGCGACGAGCTGCGCGTCCTCGAGCACGAAGTAGACCGCGATGCTGACGAGGGTCTGCACGAGGAACAGCGCGCTGTGCACCGGGTTGCGGGCGAGCACGACACCGAGCGCGCCGGTGAGCGCGAACGCGCCGAAGATGAAGAAGAGGATCGTCTCGATCACGCGTCCCGCACCTCGCCGTCGCGTGCGACGTCGCCGCCGTGCTCCTCGTCGACGTCGGCGACGGGTTCCGCGGGCGGCGGCCGGTCGATCGCGCGCTCGTCCAGCGCCTTCGACTGACCGACCTCGGGCGCCTTGACACCCCAGCCGAGCTCGCCCGACCACGAGACGCGACCCTCGTACACGGCCGAGCCGGACGGCGAGGTCGCGCGCATCCACTCGCTCGTGTGGGCCTCGTAGTCGCCGAGCCACAGCTCCCACGGCTGCTTGCGCGCGCGGCCGTCGTCGCCCACGAGGAGCTCGTTCTTCGTGTAGATCGCGTCGGACCGGTTCGTGAACGAGAACTCGAACAGCTTCGTCTCGGTGATCGCCTCGGTTGGGCAGGCCTCGACGCACATGTCGCAGTGGATGCACCGCAGGTAGTTGATCTCGTAGACGAACCCGTACCGCTCACCCGGCGAGACGGGCGCGTCGGGCGGGTTGTCGGCACCACGGACGTAGATGCACTTGGCCGGACAGATCCCCGCGCACAGCTCGCAGCCGATGCACTTCTCCATGCCGTCCTCGTAGCGGTTAAGGACGTGCCGGCCGTGCATGCGGGACGGCTTCGGGCGCGTCTCGGCGGGGAACCGCTCGGTGACGCGCGGGCGGAACATCTGGCGCAGCGTGACGCCGAACCCCTTCGCGAGCCCCATCAGCGAATTTCCTCCACCAACTCGTCGCGCTTCGGGATCGAGAGGTACAGGACCCCGTACACCAGGCACGCGGCGACGGCCGCGACCGGCGCGACGATCCAGAGGTTCCAGTGCTCCTCGCGTGCGACGCGGATCACGCCGGAGACCATCAGCCACAGGAAGGCGATCTCGATCAGGAACTTCCAGCCGAGATCCATGAGCTGGTCGTAGCGGAGCCGCGGCAAGGTCGCGCGGATCCACACCGTGCAGAAGAGCAGCACGATGACCTTCAGCATGAACCAGAAGATGGGCATGACCCACGCGTTGAACCAGCCGTTCGCGGCGAGGCCCGGCATGTGCGGACCGGCCGGGCCGCCAAGGAACAGCGTCACCGCGATCGCGGACATCGTGATGAGGTTCATGAACTCCGCGAGATAGAAGATCGCGAAGCGGATGCCGGTGTACTCGGTGTGGAACCCGCCGACGAGCTCCTGCTCCGCCTCCACGAGGTCGAACGGCGGGTGGTTCGTCTCGGCGACGGCCGCGATGACGAAGATGAAGAACGCGACGAACGCCGGCCAGACCAGCCAGTTCCAGATCGGCCAGTTCCCGACGTTGGTGCCCCAGGTCCCCGTCCACGCCTGCTGCGACACGATGTCGCGCGTCGACAGCGTGCCGGTGTGCACGAGCACGCCGACGATCGACAGCCCGAGCGCGGCCTCGTAGCTCAGCAGCTGCGCCGAGGCGCGGACGGAGCCGAGGAGCGGGTACTTCGAGCCTGACGACCAACCCGCGAGCATCACCCCGTACAGGCCGATGCCCGACATCGCGAGCAGGAACAGGATCCCGATCGGGAAGTCGGCGAGCTGCACGTAGGTGCGATGGCCGGCCACGGTGACGACCCCGCCGATCGGCACGATCGCGAACGCGAGGAACGCAGGCATGATCGAGAGGTAGGGCGCGAGCCGGAACACCGCGCGATCCGCGCTCTCGGGCATCGACTGCTCCTTGAAGAACAGCTTGATGCCGTCGGCGAGCGTCTGGAGCAGACCGAAGGGCCCGGCGCGCTCCGGCCCGACGCGGTTCTGCATGTCGGCGATGATCTTGCGCAGGAACCAGATGTAGAGCAGGACGCTCAGCAGCAGGAGCGCGAAGACGATGATCGTCTTCACGATCACGATGAGCGCGACCGTGAAGTCGATCCCGTGCGAGAACAGCGGATCGCCCGCGGCGAGCACGCTCATCGCACGGTCTCCACACGCACGTCGGTGACCGTGGCGGACGCGTCGACGAGATCGGCGGGACCGGGCCCCGACTGGGTGAACGCGAGGAAGGCGACGCCCGGCGGCGTCCCCGCGTCACCGACGATGGGAACCGTGATCGCGCCGCGCCCGCTCGTCACGCGCACCGTGTCGCCGTCCGCGACTCCCATGCGGTCGCGCTCGCTGGGATTGACGCGCAGGGACGTCTCTGTCGCGAGGTGCGCGATCGACGCGGAGTGCACGACCTGGTCGCCCTTGTCGTACAGCTTCCGTGCCGCCACGAGACGCAGAGCGTACGCGTCGCGCGTCGGAAGCTCGGGATGCTCGGCGTGCGGCGTCCACTTGAACAGCGCGGGCTCCTGCGCGGCCGCGCTCGTCGCCGCCTCGAGCGCGGACTCCCGCGCCGCGCGCGCGGTCTCCTCGGACTCGGGCGACGGCTCCGTCCCGGGCTTGATCGTCGTGGTCGCGCCCTGACCCGTCGCCTCGAGCGCGTCGGTCAGCCGGGTCGGCGTGATCCCCTCGTCCGCGATGGTCCCCGTGCGGATCGGCTCCCACGACATGTCGGTGACGGGGATGCGCACCGGCCCGAGCTCGAGCTCGTCGGCGTGCTCGGCGACCGGGAGCACGACGCCGTCACGCGCGCGCAGGATCAGCGCGGAGTCGACCCCCGCGTGCGCCGGCGAGAGACGCGCGATCTCGTCCTGCACCTCCTCGACCGACTCGAGGTCGAAGTCGTGACCGCAGCGGGCCGCGAGCTCGACCGCGATGCGCCAGTCGGGCATCGTCGTGCCCTCCGGCGACACCTTCTGGCCGAGCCGCTGCACGCGACCCTCGAGGTTCGTGGTCGTGCCGCTCTTCTCGCCCCAGAGCGACACGGGCAGGAAGACGTCCGCGTCGCGGGCGCTGTCGGTGAGGAACGCGCCGACCGCGACGGTGAACCCCGCGCGCGCGATCGCGTCGCGCGCGACCTGCCGGTCCGGATGGTCGGCGACCGGGTCGGCGCCGAGGAGCACGAGGGCGTGGATGCGTCCCGCGCGCGCGGCATCGAGGATCCCGGCGGCGTCGAGTCCCCGCTCCTCCGGGACACCGCCCCACGCGTCGCCGAACCACTGGCGACCGTCCTCGAGCGAGACGCGACCGGGCAGGAAGCCCGGCGCGAGGCCCAGGTCGAGCGCGCCGTGCACGTTCCCGCGCCGCAGCGCGGAGAGCACCTTGACCTCGGGACGAGTGAGCAGCTCGGACGCGGCCGCGACGACGAGCGACGCGGACTCCGCGAGCGACGGGCGGCCGAGCACGACGACGACGTCGCCGCTGCGCTCGCGCACCGCGGCCGCGGCGTCGTCGATGTGGCGGTCCCCGGTCACCGCACCGCCCAGCGCGTTGGCGAGCTTGTGCACCGCGGTCGCCGCCTCGCCCGGGTCGTGGCGCACGATCGCGCGCGCGTAGCGGGTCAGCCCGTTGTCGCGCGCCGCGACGTCCACGATCGGCACGCCGAGCTCGAGCGCAGCGCGCTTCAGCCGCAGGAACAGCACCGGGAGCTCTTCCTTGAGGTCCGGCGCGAGCACGACGATCGCGGCGGCGCGGTCGCAGTCGGGGATCGTCGCCCGGCGCGCACCGAGCACGACCTCGGCGGGCAGACCGTCGTCGAGCTGGCAGTCGACGTTGTCGGTGCGCAGGACACCCTTCGCGAAGCGCGCCCACGCGTACGCGTCCTCGTTCGACCCGCGCGCGCCACCGAGCACCGCGACTGCGCTCGGACCGTGCTCGTCGATCGCACGCGAGAGCCCGTCGGCCGCGGCGTCGAGCGCCTCCGGCCACGACGTCTCGACGAGCTCGCCGTCCCGGCGGACCATCGGCGCGCGCACGCGCTCGGGCGCGTGCACGTACTCGAACCCGTAGCGGCCCTTGTCGCACAACCAGCCGTGGTTGACCGGCTCGGAGTCGACGCCGAGCAGGCGCACGAGACGGTTCGACGACGACTGCAGCGCGCCCCGACAGTTCACCGCGCACGCGACGCAGCTCGTCTCGACGCTCGACAGGTCCCACGGCCGGGCCTTGAACCGGTACGGCTTCGACGTCAGCGCGCCGACCGGGCAGATCTGCACCGTGTTGCCCGAGAAGTAGGAACGGAACGGCTCGCCCGGGTACGTGATGACCTGCATCTGGCCGCCGCGCTCGCCGAAGTCGATGAGCGGGTCGCCCGCGATCTCGTCGGCGAAGCGAGTGCAGCGACCGCACTGGATGCAGCGCTCGCGGTCGAGCAGCACGACGTCGCTGATCGGCACCGGCTTCGCGAAGTGGCGCTTCTCCTCCACGAAGCGCGACTCCCCCGGGCCGAACGCGAGCGTCTGGTCCTGCAGCGGGCACTCACCACCGCGGTCGCACACCGGGCAGTCGAGCGGGTGGTTGATGAGGAGGAACTCGAGGACGCCGTCCTGGATCTTCTCGACGGTCGTGCTCGTCGTGTCGACGACCATGCCGTCGGTGACCGTCGTCGTGCACGCCGGCGGGTAGCCCCGCACGCCCTCGATCTGGACGAGGCACATGCGGCACATGCCGACGGGCTTCATGCGCTCGTGCCAGCAGAACCGCGGGATGTACACGCCGTTGTCCTGCGCGACCTTGATCAGCAGCTCGCCCGGCTGCGCCTCGAAGACGCGCCCGTCAATGGTGACCTTCGCCGTGGCCGGGGCGTCGTTGGTCGCGGTCACGCCACGGCTCCCGTCTTGCCGACCATCGTGAGCACCTCGTCACGGAAGTACTTGTCGAGGCTGACGACCGCCGACACCGCGCTCGGGCCGAGCGGGCAGATCGTGGTCTGGCTGAACGGCGCGTTGAGGCCGGGCGAGATGTTGTCGCCGACGTCGAGCAGCATGTCGAGGTCCTCGGGGCGCCCGAGACCGTTCGCCAGCCGGTACAGCACCTTCTCGATCCAGCCGGTGCCCTCGCGGCAGGGCGTGCACTTCCCGCAGCTCTCGTGGGCGAAGAACTTCGCGAGGCGCCACGCGACCAGCGCGGGGTTGGTCGTCTCGTCGAAGACCATCACCGCGCCCGAACCGAGCATGACACCGAACTGGCCGACGGCGTCCATGTCGAGCGGCGCGTCGAGGTGCTCGTCCGACCCGGTGAGCCACTGCGACGACGCGCCACCCGGGATGATGATCTTGACGGCGCGGCCGCCGGGGATGCCGCCGCCGAGCTCGGGCGAGTAGAGCAGGTCGCGGAACGTGATACCGAGCTCCACCTCGTAGTTGCCGGGCCGGTTCACGTGCCCCGACAACGAGAAGATGCGCGTCCCGGTCGAGCGGCCGACGCCGAGCTTGGCGTACTCCTCGCCCCCCATGAGGATGATGTGCGGCAGCGTCGAGAGCGTCTCGACGTTGTTGACGACGGTTGGCTTCGCGTACAGCCCCTCCACCGCCGGGAACGGCGGCCGGATGCGCGGCATGCCCCGCTCACCCTCGAGGCTCTCGAGCAGCGCGGTCTCCTCGCCGCAGATGTACGCGCCCGCGCCACGGTGCACGACGATGTCGAGGTCGAACCCCGAACCGAGGATGTTCTTCCCGAGGAACCCGCGCGCGTACGCCTCGTCGATCGCGGCGGTGACGCGCTCGTACCCGAGCGCGAACTCGCCGCGCAGGTAGATGAACGCGAGGTTGCACTCGATCGCGAACGCGGCGATCGCGACGCCCTCGACCAACTGGTGCGGGTCGCGCTCGACGAGCATCCGGTCCTTGAACGTGGACGGCTCGCCCTCGTCGCCGTTCACGACGAGGTAGCGCGGGTAGCTGCCCTTCGGCAGGAACGACCACTTGTTCGAGGTCGGGAAGCCAGCACCACCGCGCCCACGCAGGCCCGAAGCCTTCACCTGCTCCTGGCCGATGGCCTCGCCGGTCATGGTCAGGGCCTTGCGCAACCCGTCGTACCCGCCCGTCGCCAGCGCGGCGTCGAGCGTCCACGAGTCGTCGGGCCGATCGTGCAGCCGCTTCGTGATGATGCGCGTCTCGCGAGCGTCGGCCATCAGGACCTGCTCCCCGACGCCACGCGCGCGCCGGACACCGTCCGCGCCTGCAGCTCGCCACGCTTGTACGCCTCGACGATGCCCTCCGCGGAGTCGGGCGTGACGTTCTCGTGGAACTCGTAGTTCACCTGCATCGCGGGCGCGCCGCCGCACGCCGCGAGGCACTCGACCTCCTCGACGTAGACCTCGGGGTCGTCCGCGTAGCGGTGACGAAGGTGATCCAGAACCTGCGGTCCGCCGGTGACGAGACAGCTCACGTTCGTGCACACCGACACGACCAGGCGGCCGACGGGCTCGCGCTTGAGCATCGTGTAGAAGGAGCACGTGCCGAGGACGTCGGCCGGCGTCTGACCCACGAGCTCCGCGATCTCGCACATCGCGTCGCGCGACAACCACCCGTCCTGGTCCTGCGCGAGGTGTGCGAGCGGGAGGATCGCCGACTTCGGCCGCGGATAGCGCGCGACGATCTCGCGCGCACGCGCGCGGTTCTCCGGTGTGAACGCCATCGCTAGCGGTCGACCTCCCCCATGATCGGGTCGATGCTGGAGACGACGGCGACGGCGTCGGCGACCATCGCGCCGCGTCCCATCGTGCTCACGGACTGCAGGTTGTAGAAGGACGGGCCGCGGATGTGCAGACGGCACGGCTTCCCGGTCCCGTCGGCTACGAGATAGCACCCGATCTCGCCGCGAGGCGACTCGATCGCGACGTACGTCTCACCGGCGGGCACCTTGAAGCCCTCGGTGAACAGCTTGAAGTGATGGATCAGCGCCTCCATCGACTCGTCGATGCGCGCGCGAGGCGGCGGCGTGACCTTGCGGTCCTGGACGCGGAAGTCACCGGCCGGCATGCGCTCGACGCACTGGCGCACGATCTTCACCGACTCGAGGATCTCGTAGAGCCGGATGCGGTAGCGGTCGAAGCAGTCGCCGTTGCTCGTGTAGATGATGTCGAAGTCGACGTCGTCGTACGCGAGGTACGGCTGCGCCTTGCGGAGGTCCCACGGCATCCCGGTCGAGCGGAGGATCGGCCCGGTCGCGCCCAGCGCGAGTGCCTGCTCCGTCGTGATGACGCCGACGCCCACCATGCGCTCGAGCCAGATGGGGTTCTCGGTGAGCAGCGCGTCGTACTCGCTGACACCCGCCTCGACGAGCTTGCAGAGCTCGAGCACGTCGTCCTGCCAGCCGTCGGGCAGGTCGGCCGCGACACCACCGGGCCGGATGTAGTTGTGGTTCATCCGCAGGCCGGTGACCTTCTCGAGGAACCGCAACGTCTCCTCTCGCTCGCGCCAGCCGTAGATCATCATCGAGAGCGCGCCGATGTCCATGCCGTTCGTCGCCTGGAACAGCAGGTGCGACGACATGCGGTTGAGCTCGACCATCATCATCCGGATCCACGTCGCGCGCGGCGGGAGCTCGAGGTCGAGAAGCCGCTCGACCGCGAGCGAGTAGACGAGCTCGTTGCTCAGCGGCGCGGCGTAGTCCATGCGCGTGACGTTCGTGGAGCCCTGCGCGTACGTGAGCTCCTCGCCCGTCTTCTCCATCCCGGTGTGCAGGTAGCCGATGACCGGCTTCACCTGGAGGACGGTCTCGCCGTCGAGCTCCATCATGAGGCGCAGCACGCCGTGCGTGGACGGGTGCTGCGGCCCCATGTTGATGATCATGGTGTCGCCCTCGTCCTCACCCTCGGGCCACTGCCCGCCGGTGACGACGACGTCGCGCACGCTCGTGCGCAGCTCCTGCGACCCCTCGTCGGTCTGGCGCTGCAGTCGCTCCTCGTCGGGCGAGAACTCGACGACGTCCGTCATCTCACTCATGAGCGCCGACCTCCTCGGGCCACCCGCTCTTCACGACCGCGAGCGAGAGCGAGCGAGCACCGCGGAGCGAACGGAGCGGATGAGGCGAAGCCGAAGTAGCGGAGTGGGAGCGGAGCAATGTCCCGCGGAGCGAACGGAGCGGATGAGGCGAAGCCGAAGTAGCGGAGTGGGAGCGGAGC